>OJJX01000129.1_pt1 | contig 59527 bp, 54 predicted proteins | sample 1596411 | NCBI WGS metagenome assembly OJJX01 (sample SAMEA4350136, study PRJEB24818) | metagenome | biome: human; feature: gut; material: faeces | place: Denmark | collected 2013-09 | reverse complement strand
TCCGTAGGGAAACGCATATGACTTTCATAGCATGTGGCATCGGTCATGCATACGTGAAGGTTCTCAAGATAAGGCTTCCAGTGTGAGGCAAGAATCTTCTGAAGGGAATCGATGTCAAGACGGGATGCAACCTCATTACGGATAGCACTGATTATCTTGTAGTTGGTTATAGGGCAGGACGGGTCTATCATGATACCGCAAAACAGCTGATAATGTATGTTTCCGTTAAGATGTTCCACCAGCAGCCGGTCAGAGAATCCGGTATAAGCCTTCAGTACCATAAGGGCTATCTTCGCGGAAGGGCTGAAACTGTTCCTCCGACCCAAGCGGGGTTGTGAAAGGCCTATCTCTTTGGCTATACTCTCGAACGGAAATACGGAATGAAGGCTGCCAAGTTCACTCGCATGAAAACTCTTACGATATTTTTCCAGAATATCGAATTCTGTAAACCCTAAAGTAGGGTGAATTTCTGAAATATTTTGTATCTTCGCCATATCTTTGTGTGGATATTTCCCCCGTTTTGGCTGTCAAACCGTATTTTACGGGGGAATACCTAAAGATACAAAAAAGCCAACTAATTCGCAATACCTTAAGTATGAATTAGTTGGCTAATTTTATAGGATTTACTGAATATCCCTAAGTAACATTTTAAGAAATTATCTTTTTTATCATCTCCACTCCTGCCCATAATTTTTGCCAATAAAATCACTCTATCTGTATCCTGACGGAGCAATAAAAAACTTTCATATAGAATCCTGATTGATATCGATTAGGAGACTACAGCCCAACCCATAGTATCATACGCATATTACGGGCTGGGCTGTTTTGAAATGTACCCCAAAAGTTAGACATAAAACTTTTAGGGTGCACTTCATTTTGGCCTCCGGAAGTATACCCTTTTAAGAGTCAACTAATAATGATTTATAGATACAACTTTAATCAGAAACATTCTGTCCTTCGACATACATCTGGACAATGGCTTTAATTTTTCTTATTGCCAATAATATTCGGTCTTCTGTATCAATACCTTCTGAATTTTGAATGATTGACCAATGTTTTCTGTTCTCTCCATAAAAATACTCAAATCCGTCACCTAAAGAAGCAACAGAGGCAACAGGATGGAAAAGGTTTAGATTTCCTCCATAATTATCAAGCGATAGAATTTTTTCCTTGTATTCCGTCTTTAGTTTTTCAGCCAATAGTTGATAAATAACATTCAAAAATGGATTCCAATGCTGACCATTGAATTGATGCTTGTTGAGAGTGATACAAATATAGTCATTAGATGTATTCCATACTAATTCCCCATCTGCCCCCCTCAGCATATCAGGATATTTTGCGAAGTAATATCTCCATGTATATTCATGTTTCCTCTCCTGTTCTTCAATAAAGACGTTTCTAATATCTTCAATGCTTTCTCCATTTAGAACACGTTCCAACATTGTTCTCACTATTGCCATAGACTCTTCAAAACCATTCCTATTACGACTTTTATGTAATAACTGCGTCCATGTTGAGCGGTTATGATTTGCCATATAATATCGTTTATCATCATGCTGCATATAGCCATCAATCGCAATCAATGCCAGATGAATATTCAGATAATCGTTGCCACCAAAAACAGAATAGAATGTATCAGTAAGATATAGATAATCATAACCTAATCCTGAGACATAACCGTAGACAAGCGGATGGTCTTCATATTTATACATCCTTTCTAAATCATCATTGGTCATCTGCGATTTCTTTTCCTGTTTCTCGATTTCTTCCTTTTCTTGGAATCCGTTGAAACCGTGTTTAAGGTCTGTCCTTATGATACCATTTAGCATTAATTCAGATACTTCTGTCAATAAATCACTCATGTAGTCAGAGTCTCCACGAATTTCACCTGAATTAGAGTTCCATATCAGGTTTCTAAGGATTCGCAATCTTTCAATAAAAGCCGTTTCTTCAATCTTGTCCCGATTAGTCAAGTAGACAATGATACCAAATAAAAACAAAAAATCACTATACGAAAAGTTGTTGTTAACTTGATATAGCTTTATGCAAGCATGGAAGAAATTTTGATTTGTATGATATTCGCTTACCGTCTTGTAAGTTGCAACTTTATCTTTCTCATGAGTGAACTGCGATAAGTAACGAGAAAAGAAATTACCGATGCTACCAAATTCGTTCTTTACTTGATACCAGCAATCCATAGCATTCTCAAAGAACTTGCGATTCTCAACAGCTTTTGGGGATTCTTGATATAAGGTTTTTATCAGCTCAAATTCATCTGTTGACTTCTTAACCGACTGTTGATAGCAAAGGATGTGGCTAATGTAAAAGAAGTATCTCATAAATTCCTTATCAGTAAGGTCATCATCATCCCGGTAACTAAATAGAGTATCTGCCCATTCCACATCAAACTTATGGTTAATATCCATAGATTCTTCTGAATCATGCTCGTATAAAGCCTCATATTCTGCTTTGAAATGCTCAAATGGAGTTAGTTTCTTACCTCTGGAATTCATCTTGATGTATAATTCATCTGACAGCCCATTTTCTGCTAAAGGTAAGAAAAAGAAAACTATTCGTTCATCATCTCCAGTCAGTAAATTCCAAAGATTGTCCACATCAGAGAATTTTTCCATAATGGCATCCAACATAACTAACATACTTAAAATTGTGGGGTCATTATGCCAATCTCCCATAAACCAATATTGATCTATCAACTGTTCCTTAATAGACGAGTTGAAAGAGGGTGTGAACCTAAGTAAATGGGTACAAAAGTCCCTTGAACTAGGTCTTATATCATAAGTAAAATGTTCCAAAAAGGCATAGTCTGTAGGTTGTAGACTAGCTTTTTTCGCAGCGTACCAATGAAGCAAATATAGCGTAGTCAGACGTTGTTGTCCGTCCAACGGTGTTACAATAATTTTTTCCAATTTGCCTACTTCTACTTTACTCCACACATTTTCTTTTTCACCATACACAAAATCCATTTTCATTATCTTGTGATTTGTCTTAGGTTGAACTAAGTAGCTTTTGATTGCGGTTAAGAATCTGTTCCTAACACGATTTACATCAATGCTAGTTCGCCCTTGAGCATAATCCCTTTGTACCATGGGAATTGTTACTTGATACTTACTCAAAAAAGATTTAAATGTATGCTGTTCGTATTGTTTACTGTTTATTTCCATAACGAATTTCTTCTTTAATCAATCTGACTTTATTTCCTTTATTATCCATGTGATTGTATAATACATCATTCATTGCCTTGATATAGCATTTACGGTCTTTCTCCGACCAAAAATGTAGTTTTGTGTCAGACGTTGAATAGTATTTCATAAACACATTTCTTGTACAGGATGGAATATAGTCACCTTTCCTATCCATATCAAGAATCTTAACACGTTTTGCATCGAAAGTAGAATTACTCAACGCTGCATTTTCCCCAACTGTAAGTAATGCCATATTCGACAAAGAGTGCATCTGAGATTTATCGTCACCATCAGATAGAATATCATTCACAACAGATGCAACGGCCGAAAACTCATCTCGGATAGAACCTTTATAATTTTTATCGTCAATGTGTGATATTACAACATTTATCTTTATGATTGCTTCTGCGATGGAGTTTGCTTGGTCTGAATCATCGTTATATGTTTTTATCAAACTTTTCAGAGAGTTTTTATGCAGAACAAGCCAATCTTTCCACTCTTGGTTCGTTTTGAGATTTTCAGAATTTTGCGCGTGAATATGTTCAAGTGACCATGTTCCCTCATTTTTATATCGCTCAAATGGGAAACGGTTATTTTCATCACCCTTTTGCCGTATCGTTTCCACATTAAAGAGCAACAACAAGACATGTATAAACTCTTTGTGATATTCATAATTCAAATCAGCATAGTCTATTTTTTCTTTATCTCCATTGACAAATGTTACGCTATCACGAATCATTTCGACTATCTTATCTCTAAACTCGGACTTCTTAATAGGATTCTCTTTGCTCATTGCGATATCAAGAAGTGTCTTAATTCTTACTCCGGTTGCAACGAGATAGCCTATCTGATGATACAGATTAAAATCATTGTACCACTCTAATAATTGCTGATAGAATCTCACAATGGTTTCCCATGTCTCTGACTTATTTGTACTCGTCTTGAACTTTTTACAGAATTTGTTAAAGGTAAAATAGTTACATTCATCAACAGGTTTATTCTCCATAATGTCGAAGAACAACTCCATACGAATTGGGTATTTATCCTCTTTCTCGTTAGTAATGAATGCCCAAAATTTACTATCGTGCAAACCTTTCTCCATCGCGTCCCATTGAAGAGCTATTTCATGTTGTGTCTTATTATCAATACCGTAAGGATTACCTGCATACATTCCTTGATCATCTTTCTTTCCTCTGTTAAGGAATAGTGCTTTGACAAGTTCCGCATTCGTAAGATTAATTTTACCAATATTCAAACGAGTAAAAATACCTATACTGTCTTCATTTGAATCAACTTCATACCAAATAATGGTAACATAATTCTGAAGTTTTCCAGCGAAACGGTTCATGCGTGATTTCTCTCCAGCAAACCAATCTTGAATAATAGAGTATGCTTTCTTAATGAATAACTCATCGATATTTGATGATGAGGCATTCAAATCAATAGTGTTTATATTGTCAAGTAATTCTTTACTTCCGATATTGCCATTTTCACTCTTTCGCGTGGCATACTCAATGCTATAGCGGAGATCTATATATAGCGAGAGACACTTCATTATCAGATACAGTGTTGTTAAACGCTGCTGACCATCAATTAACTCATATCTACCGTTAATACTTTTTACAACAACAGGTTGAAGACAATAATTTTGCCCGTCAGGAATTTCTTCTATGTCCTCAAGAAGATGTTCAATCTCATCTTTAGACCAACGATAACCTCTTTGGTAAGATTCAATTACGAACTCACCTGTTATCTCACCGATTATTTTTTCTTCAAGATTCATGATACTTTTACTAGTTATACTTAAAATCCACAATTAATCCATTTTTAAAGTAATTTCATTGCTATCCATGCACATGCCTCTGCATCCGCAAGGGCATTGTGATGGTTGTCCATATTGTAACCGCAAGCTGCTGCCGACAGATGAAGTTGATGGATCGGAATATCAAGGTATCTACGTGACGCTGCGAGTGTACAATGAAACTCGTAGTTGGGATATTCCATGTTGTATTCTTCAAAAACCGCTTTCAGGCAACTTTCATCAAAAGGTCGGTTGTGCGCCACTAATGGAAGCCCTGCCATGCGGTCTTTTATCTGTGCCCAAACTTCCGGGAATGTGGGTTGTCTGTCTGTGTCGGTACGGGTAAGTCCGTGAGTTTCTGTTGTCCAATATGTATAATAATTTGGAGATGGCTGGATAAGACTATAGAATTTATCGACAATTTTACCGCTTCGCACAATTACCACACCGACACTGCATACACTGGAGCGTTGCCCATTGGCCGTTTCAAAATCTATTGCAGCGAAATCTTTCATACTCAATCATTCTTGTATAAGTTGTACATATCTGAAATCCATCCTTTCATTGTCTTTCGGAGAGAAACCGGAGAAATAACCTCTATCATTGCCCCCACATGAAGTAATCTCATGACAAAATCGTATGTCGGAGCGAGATATAGTTCAAAGTCGGCATATTCACCGTTGTCTTCCAACAGCCTTTGACTATGATGAAGCGGAAGAGATTGCAAATAAGGTATATGATCCCGATATGCCCGAATAATGATATGCTCCGGCTTTATGTCATAACCTGTCACAACTCCGTAGTAGGCTGAAAAGTAATCGGATGCAGAGAAATCCTTCGGAAGTTTGAAAGTACTGTCGCTTACCTTTAAGTCTTCTATACGGTCAAGTCCGTAAATTCTAATGTCATCGTATTGGACATTGTGTGCCAACACATACCAACGGTTTTCAAACAGCTTTACGCAATATGGCTCGATGGAGAATGTGTAGCTTTTTGTCTTGCCAAAAGCACAATAAGAGATTATTACAGCACGGTTTTCTTTCATTGCTTCAAGCAATGTGCCCAAATGATTGTGAGCTGACGGAATCTGATTGACAATAATCCTGTCTTTCAACGAAAGATTCTCACCGATAAGATTGCTTACGGAAAAGGAATCAAGCATCCACTTTTTTAAACTGTCTTCGTCAATGGCCTCCGGATTTTCTATATAATACAAATAGCCTCCTGCCCGTTGGCAAGAGATGATTATCCCGAACTGGCTGAAAATAGCATCTTTCCAGCGATTGAATGTTGCACGGTTCAAAGGTTTGTAATCACTCAAATCCTTATTACGCTCCCAGCGATTCGAGATTTCTTCAAGCGATATTTTCCCGGCTCTACGGATAGTATCTATTAGCCAAGTGTACTTTTGTAGCTGAATCATATCTTTCCTATTATTCGATTGCAAAGGTACAAAAAAGATGTCGCATTATATGATACAAGATTAAGAGAAGTGGATAACTTCTTTGCAACTTGTAATTCTTATCTATTGTATCGAAAAATGAGACATGAATACTATAATTTTGGCAATTTCAATACGTTTATAGTAATATGGAAGAAAGGTATATAAAGGAAGTAGAATGGTGGTTTTCCGAATTTTCGGCACAATCAGAAGTGGAACGCTATTTTGAGTTGTTTCCAGAGTTAAAGAGCCGACTTTCAAAGTTTGCCATCGGCATTTATATTTGGAATATGACCGGACAAATTGATATAAATGAGCCTGACGATGTAGGACGAGTGCGTCTTATCCTCAAAGTTCTCGACCAAACACCAGGCTTTGATTTTTTTGACAATACATTTAACGAATGTACACCTGATACCGTATGTGAGATAATCGGTATGGCTCCGATAGTTCCGCAAGAAGAACCTGACACAACATTTGATTACTCAATAACTCCAATTAAAAGTTTTGAAGAAGCAAAGGAATACAATGATTCGGTATCATGGCGCATCGTTGTATCCGAAGAATCGTTCAACGACTATGTAGCCAGTGGAAATAGGTTTTACTTTTTGGAGAACAATAATTGGTGGGATGCACTTTGTGTTCCCGGCATGAATTTCCCTCATGATAATTATGGCTATTCGCTGATTGCAGTTAAAATCAGTCCTGATAATGAAATAGTATCCGTCACATCGCGCTGGAACACATACGCCGGTGATACGGGAGATTTCTTAAATGAAGAACAACTCAAAAATTTACTTGGATTAAAATATGCACAATTGTTATTTCACTAACTATATATGGCATATATCATGCTTCTATTGTAAAGTCAGTCTATTATCTGCAATATAAATATTGAATATGAGCAAACAACAAAAATGGGTATTCCGACCCAAAGAACAACAGCATCACGCAATGCTAATCAAAAACCACTTCTTTGGTAATGACTGTGGTAATGGGCGTTTTGGTAAATATCAAAAACAGTATAGTTTCGTTCTTCAGAACGGAGTTAATAATCTATATGAACCTATCCGGACTGAAGCCTTAAAGTATTTCAAAGACAATAAAATTACATGGTGGGGAGATAACACCGAATATCCTACCGGACACACAGTTTCTTCGCAAATAGCTTGCATCAATCATCTGATGTTTTTACGGCAAAGACCGGAAGCAGTGCTATCATTAATTAATGGACTAAACAAGGTTAGATTCAATAAAGTATTACCTGTCCCTTGCGATACAGACACATCGTATATTGCTTTTGAAGTAGTTAGCGACAATTCATATTTCAATGAGCAGGAACAGAATAGAGGTTCATATTGTACCTCTATTGATGTTCTGATATATGCAGAGGATGTCAACAAGGAAACATGGATTATACCAATAGAATGGAAATATACAGAAGCATACGATGACACTTTGAAAGAAGATAAATCGCTTGAAGATTATCCTTGGGGTATAGGCAAGCACGGAAAAGGTCAAGAACGCATGAGACGTTATAATGATCTTATAACTAAATCGAACCAGCTGAAAACCTTGACGAATTACGAAAGTTCGGTATATTACTTTGAACCGTTCTATCAGCTTATGAGACAAACTTTATGGGCTGAACAGATGATAAAGAATCGAGAAACTGAAAAGATCAAAGCGGATCACTATCTGCACGTTCATATAGTACCCAAAGCAAATGTCGATTTACTCGAAAAGACATATAAAGTTTCCAATCAAAATATGGAGGATACATGGCGCAGTATGCTTAACGACCAATCCAAGTATGTTATAGTAGACCCGCAAGACTTTATGGAACCTATTAAGAAAGAATATCAGGAACTATACAAGTATGTAGAAATACGCTACTATGGTAAATAAAAAAATCATTCATCTTTCTGATACTCACGGTTGCCACAGGCGGTTGACCGATTTGCCTGAAGCGGATATAGTTGTCCATTCGGGCGATTTCACTATGAACGGAAGCGAACAAGAAGCCATCGACTTTTTGAATTGGTTTTGTGACCTTGATTATCCGCACAAGATTTTTATCTGTGGCAATCATGACGAATGTCTGTATGGGGCAAACATAGATGGGTTGGATGGCAATGTCCACTATTTGTGCAACTCCGGCATTGAATTGTATGGCATAAAATTTTATGGTGTCCCAATGTTTATGAGTGACTGCATTACAGAACAGCAAAGCCTGAACTATGCACAAATACCAATCAACGCCGATGTGCTAATTACGCATACACCGCCATTTGGCATTTTAGATTTTGATGACAACATTAATTACGGTTCTGACGAACTTCTATCTCGTATAGAAGTTGTCAAACCACGTATGCACCTTTTCGGACATATACATGCCCAGCATGGAATGAAAGTCCTCAATGGCATCACTTTCTCAAATGGAGCAGTAATGAATGCTGACTATTCCAGTTTGGCATCACCGAATATCATTGAAATTTAGTCTAAACGAATATTTTTGTTATAAGATGGGATTTTCATAGACCTGTATCAACAAATGATACATCTCTATTGTACTTTTGTTTCATAATTCTAAACATGGCATAGATATGAGACATGATTTCAACAACAAAGAGACACTATCCGATGAGATACAACAAAAAGAAACTATAAAAGCTCGTCCCAAAAGCGTGCTTGAAGCTTTCGAGTATATAGTGGAAGCTGCTGAAGACTCAAAACTATCAGAGGAGTTTTTTGAAAAGATTTCTATTTATGTAAGATATGCTTCCCGGAAATTGAAACTGTCACCTATACAGACTGTTTTGTTAGCTCTTTTTGTGGATAGAAGCGAGGACAATTCCATTCGCATATCAGAAATTGCATCCTACACGGGATGTCGGACGACTAAAATCCTGCGACTTTCATCGGAGATTGATACACTTGAAGAAAAGCATTATTTACGTGCTTCACGTTCCCATCGCAATACACTATCCTATCGCGTCCCATCAGATGTTCTAAAAACATTAAAAAAGGATCAGGCATATATTCATAACGTAGAGCCAATAGTAGACCTCCAGACTTTCTTTGACAGATTCAACGACTTGATGGAAGAAATGGATAACGATGAAATAACTCATGAAACACTTCTCACACAAACAAATGACTATATCACAGAGATAAAGGCCACCTACTTTGTACGGACATTGAAAAGTTTTTATCTTAGTGATGAAGATATTCTGCTGTTCATCTTTATGGCTCATCTTTTCATTGAAAACGACGATGACCATATCGGTTTTCATGACATAGACAATTTATATGATAATGATAAAATTCCTCATTGGTGTAAAAGCGAACTTCGCAGTCATACATCGGAACTATTTGAACATAACCTGATTGAAAATGTCAATGAGGACGGAATGGCTCGTTCGGACTGTTTCAAATTGACAGAGTACGCTAAAACCGACTTGCTTGCAGAATTGAATTTAGCAGTAAAGTCCAAATCCGACCATAGTTTGATTAAATCTGATTCGTTTCCGGAAAAGAAACTGATTTACAATGCTTCTGAAAAAAGTCAGGTAAATGAACTTTCGTCAATACTTTCTGCCGATCGTTTTAATGAAGTTCAGAGCCTTTTGCGAAGTGCAGGAATGAGAGCCGGGTTCTGTTGCCTTTTTTATGGTTCGCCCGGAACTGGAAAGACCGAAACAGTATATCAGATAGCCCGTGCTACAGGTCGCGATATTCTCCGTGTAGATGTTGATAAAATCAAGAGTTGCTGGGTTGGAGAGAGTGAGCAGAACATAAAGATGCTTTTCGACAGATACCGCAATATCTGCAAAGACTCATCGCCCGCTCCAATTCTGCTTTTCAACGAAGCCGATGCCATTCTTGGTGTACGTATGGAAGGGGCAACCCATGCTGTGGATAAAATGGAAAATTCCATACAGAATATCATCCTTCAGGAAATGGAGACACTTGATGGCATCATGATTGCCACTACAAACCTCACGACTAATCTCGACAAGGCATTTGAACGTCGTTTCCTTTATAAAATACAGTTCAATCGTCCGACGGTGGAAGCCCGCACTCAAATCTGGCAAGCAATGTTGCCGTCCTTGCAAGAGGGTAATGCTCACAGCCTTGCTTCTCAGTTCGATCTTTCTGGTGGAGAAATAGAGAATATTACCCGAAAATACACAATCAATGCCATTTTATCCGGGCAAGACACCATTGATCTGCCGTCAATCATTGAGATTTGCCGCAATGAGCGTATAGCTAATTCGACTCGAAAAAAGATCGGATTCCAAGCTTAAACCCAACCGATTAATTTCAAAAATAATATAGAACAAAACATTTTAGCAATAGAAGACATCCTTGCCCGTAAATATCACAAGCAATGCTTTGTAGTATCATATCCAAAGTATTCCGACATTAATGCTGGCAACGAATTATTGCTAACACAAAATCTTGCTAAACCGATTTGAACTCATGAACAAAATATTGATATTTCCGGAACCATTCCGTATTAAAAATCCTACATGTGACGAACAAAACTCGTATTTGATTCCATTATGGATGGATGAATCCGCAATGAATGGTATCGACAGTTTTGTCGAAGTGAACACATTGCAAGAAGCAGATTATGGAAAAGAGATACGCAGGATTATTACAGAACATAATCCCAACTGGGTAATTGCATTAGGAGAATCTGCGACAGCATGTATCAACCTTTATCGGCAAAAAAAGATTTTGGTTAATCCCACTGTAACGTTTAACAACCTAAACAATGTTCCTGAATATGCCCGCCAACACACATTCGGCTTCTTTAGTGCTTTACCTAAACAGGAAAAAAGTTATGAATTGTTTCAAACAGTATATCCTAATACAGCTTGGTATTTGAATGTTTCCAAGTTGAGACTCATTGATATTAAAGATGTTGTTCTTGAAATAGTTAATAGTATTATCTGAATACTATTTTAGGTTTATAAATATACTATATTTACATATCTTCCATCGAAATTGTAACATGAAATCAACCATGCTTTCCATACTTGTACATCCATAAGCTGCCCGATATACTTTGGAACACCATCGGTAAAAGTACAGAATGCCAACAAATCATCTTTTGTATAGTCTGCCTTATGTTCCGACATGATTTCTTTTCATACGGAAGTTGTAAAAGGAACTAACTTCATTATATTGTCAGCACGGTCATACAAAAGCTCTTTGGAATCCCTGAAGATTTGTATCATCTTTAACATCAGCCCAACCACCGCAACACCAAGCAGTTTTGTCCTATACAAATGAGATAAAACGATCTATAATGACTAAAAATCCAATCGAGACGACACACTGTGTAACTTTCTACACAAGTAGCCTCATATGTCCATCCATTTCCAGTTTCAACATAGCTTCATCTCCCAATAAGACTGATTGATTGCAAAATCAGCAACCATACTTCAAACTAAAATGTCCGGCAACAACCCTGCTAATACATTCATCCCAGAAAAAAAGACATAATGAGATAAAATACCGCCGCCAACAATCCACTTACCGGAATAGTCAGCACCCAAGCAGTCATCAGATTTTTAGTAACTCCCCACCGGACTGCTGAAAGTCTTTTAGTAGCCCCCACTCCGATAATAGCTCCCGTAATGGTATGTGTCGTACTAACCGGAATCTTCAAATACTCCGTCAGATACAACGTGAAAGCACCGGCAGTCTCCGCGATAACTCCCTCTAAAGGGGTCACCTTGGTTATTTTGGTTCCCATAGTCTTTACAATTTTCCACCCACCGGACATCGTACCCAATGAAATAGCCGTAAAACAGGAAAATGCTACCCAATCCGGCAAATCATTAATGCTGTTTATCCCCATCCCCAAACCTTCAGAATGTCCTGCTATCATGGCAGCAGCAATAATCCCCATCACTTTCTGAGAATCGTTCAAGCCGTGCCCGATACTGAACAAAGCCGAAGAGACAAGCTGCAACTTCTTAAACCAGACTTCAGCAGTATGGGGATGTGCCCGTTTACAGATATAAAGCACCAACAAAGTAAATCCGAATGCAATAACCATGCCTATCAAGGGGGCCAGGAAGATGAAAGCCGCAATTTTCAATATGATATTCATCTGAATGGCCTCAAAGCCGTGAGCCATGATGGCCGCTCCCGCAAAACCGCCGATTAACGTATGCGATGACGACGAAGGAATGCCCTTCCACCAAGTAAACAGATTCCAAACAATGGCAGCTATCACTCCCGCCAAGATGATGGGTAATGTAATATACGACTCTACTACCGTTTTCGATACAGTATTGGCTATGCCAAAGCCCCCGATGATACATTTGGCAATAAAGAAAGCTACAAAATTAAAGAATGCAGCCCATATCACTGCCTGGAAAGGGGTCAGTACTTTGGTAGATACAATAGTGGCAATTGAATTTGCCGCATCGTGAAAACCGTTGATGTAATCGAATATCAGAGCCAATACAATGATAATCACTAATAATTCCATGTGCCGTACCTGTATTTATGCGTATTTCACAATCAAACTTCTCAATATCTTGCCCACATGCTCTGCCGCATCAGTGGTCTTTTCCAGTTCGTGTACAATTTCTTTAACCTTGATGAGTTCAATACAGTCTTTCTCTTCCTCAAAAAGTTTGGTAATAAAGAGTTCATAAATATCATCTGCTTGATTCTCGATATCGTGCATCTTTGAGCAATACCCACGCAAGGTATTCGGATTCTTACGAAAAGTCTCAAGCTCATCCATCGCTTTGACAATATAGTCCGCCTCCTGCCGGATCATACGGCTCAGTTCCTTTCCACTCTCAGAGATGGGGCGAGGATTATAGATGGTAATACGTTTTGCACAACTATTTATTCCGTCAATCACATCGTCAATGCTCGAAGCCAGATCATGAATGTCCTCACGGTCAAACGGTGTAATAAAAGTGGTACCCAGTTCATCCAAAATCAGATGGGTAAGCTTATCTCCTTCACGTTCCATATCCTTGATCTGTTTATAATAACCGGCTCTTTCTTCAGGCGAATCATGCTTCAGGCTCTCCACTAAAAGCTCCGATGAAGCGACCAGGATTTCAGACAATTGTTTCAACAAAGGAAAAAATTTGGGTTCTTTGGGTGTAAACCTACTAAAAAAAGAATTTTTCATAAATGTATATATTTTAAATTATTTCGTTTGTTTACGGGATTTCAGCCGGGCGCGCACCACCTCGACCGCAGCAGGCAATACTGATACCGCTATGATGGCGACAATCAGCAGTTTCAGATTCTCCTGTACGAAAGGAAGATCTCCGAAGAAATATCCTGCGTAACAGAATATGGCAATCCACAGTGCTCCGCCTATCAGATTGTACAGCATGAAATAGTAATAATGCATACTCCCCATTCCTGCCACAAACGGAGCAAACGTACGGACTATGGGCACAAAACGTGCAAAAATAATAGTCTTTCCGCCATATTTTTTATAAAACTCATGGGTTTTCTCAAGATGGCTTCGCCTGAATATCCTGGAATTGGGATTACTGAACAATGTCCGCCCAAAGAAGCGTCCTATCATATAATTACAGGAGTCACCCAGAACTGCGGCAACAAACAAAATCAAGAACAGCATATTCACATCAAGGGGCGTATCGGGCAATGCCGCAATAGCACCTGCCACAAAGAGCAGAGAGTCACCCGGCAGAAAAGGTATTACCACCAGACCGGTTTCACAAAAAATAATCAGGAATAAAATGACATACGTCCAGGTATGGTATTCCTGTACGATATCAATCATATATTGATCGATATGAAGAATAAAATCCAATAAAAAATCCATTTTGTATGATTAATCAGTACTTAAATAAAAAAACAAGTACAAAGAAGAGAAGAAACTTTCAAAAAAAAAGAAAGCATTAAATAAGAAAGCACTAAATAAGAATACGTCTCAGCGTATAGATATAATATCTATAAGAGAAATTGAATGGATTGATACTGAATGAAAAGGAGGTTGTTTTTTCTTCGGGAAGCAAAATCTTCAGAGACTTCACAATTCTGGCAATGATAGAAGCCGTATTATTTCTTAAAATCTTGGAGGGAGAAGTACAACGGAATGAAAAGTTATTTCCTATACTGACATCATCCGTCTGGTTATCGTAAGACTCACATTGCATCCCGGCTTCATAGTGATTGAGAAACTTTTCCGACAAGGTATGCCATTTTTCAGGATGATGCTGTGTGTCTACTATGGCATGCAGTGTCTCGCATTCCTCTATATCACCGGAAACAGATACCACTTTTGATATAAGGAATAACCCCAACAACATATAGAAGATATACTTCACCATAGCGGCCGCAAAGATAGAAAGTATTTTTAAGAGTAAAAACCATTCAAACTTTTATTTTCACTTTCCTTATCAGGCCTATCAAATTAACCAGCTTTTTATGTCTTATCCCAATGGAACATCGAACGGGATACTCTGAACACCGTTCATCCATGCCAACCACAAACAGTCTCCCTTGACATCATTGCCCCCTCCCTTAAGTTTTTCAGCAACCTCCCTGCCTTTGCGAATCGTTTCTCCGTACAGAAGCAAGCCATGTTATCAGCATCGGCCGGACAGGCTTCCGAATGCCATATGTGATAGTACTCTCATGCTCATTTTACAATTATAGACTTGATAAATCTTGCAGGAACACCGCCTACTATCGTATTTGCCTCCACATCCTTTGTCACGACCGCTCCGGCGCCGATGACGGCATTATCTCCAATGGTTACCCCCTGAAGAATCGTGGCGTTAGAGCCTACCCATACATTTCTGCCGAGGATGATAGGTGCAGGATAGGTCGTTTGACGCTCTTCCGGAGCCAAACCATGATTTAACGTGGCAAATACTACATTATGCCCGATCTGGCATCCGTCACCGATCGTCACACCGCCATGATCTTGAAAATGACAGCAGGCATTAATGAATACACCTTCACCGACAGTGATATTCTTACCGAAATCGGCATAGAACGGTGGAAATACCCGCAGCGATGACGGCACTCGATAACCGAATAACTCGGAGAGCAATCCGCGTACTTCATCCGGTGTATGGTAGGCCGTATTCAGCCGGAAAGTGATACGTCTCGATTCGTTACTCATATCGTCCATAAAGCGGTGTATCTCCTCCGTATCGAGTGCCTTGCGGGTCTTTACATATTCCTTAAATTCGTTCGTAGTCATCTCTTATCTCCTTTCAAATTTTACGGGTACATCTCCGGCCACGCTCAAAGCCTCGATACCGCTACCGTCGATACGACCTATTTTAATCAAATCGTTGCTGTGCGACCAGCTTTTGCAAAAAATAGCGACATTACCCCACGGCACATAGATGGTAATGTCGCCGGGCACAGGAGTACAACCGCGTGTAACGCCCCCGGTCGTCAGAGCCGGAGAGGGATAGAAAATTTTCTCCGTTACATTGTTGTAATCGTTCAATGTCACTTCAAGCGGCAGACGCGAGAGGAAATCCCGTGCAGCAGCATTATCTTCCATCGTTGCGGTGACCGTGCGGCCACCGGCCGTAATGTTTACAGCCAATGAAGATACATCGGAAGTTTCGGGTTGACCGGGAGTTTCGGATTGTCCGGGTGTAAACGGCTCGTCGTCGGAGCCCTCGCATGCTGCCATCGACAGGACGGTCAGCAGCATCAGGGAAATCAATAATAACTTTTTCATTTCATTTCTTATTTTGATGCAAATATAGATGGTATCTGCCACATGCTTTGTAGACAAATCCCCGGTATTCATACCCGAATTACAGATTCTGCAAAAAACAATATGTCATTCGAATTAATCACTGCTAATCAGCATCCTAACATGGATTACAGAATAGCTAACACGAATTACGGATTATGATGCTCATAATATGAATATCCGAAATAAAACACTTATTTTTGTAGTGGAGTAAACAGATGCCAGTGGAGTAAACTGATGCCGAATGATGAAATAAACAGATACCGATATGGAGAATATAATAAAACTGGAAACCATTCAAGACTATAACAATTTATTGGGAACAAAAACCCTGCATCCTTTAGTCAGTGTAACGGATCTTTCTACCCTAAAATCGATCAGACATTGCCGGAAGAACTTCGGTTTTTATTGTGTGTTCTACAAAGAACTTGCTTGCGGAACACTTCAGTATGGCCGTAATAAATACGATTATGAAGACGGTACACTGGTTTTTATCTCTCCGGGGCAAATAGCCGGCATCAATGATGACGGAGAAACCGTGAATCCCAAAGGCATCGTGCTGATGTTCCACGCGGACTTGCTATACGGAACTCCCCTCGCCCGCAGGATGAAAGACTATACTTTTTTCTCTTATGAATCTAACGAAGCCCTCCACATGTCGGACCGCGAACGCCGGATCATCCTGAATTGTTTTCACGAGATACGCGAAGAGTTGGAGCACACCATCGACAAGCATACCAAGCAGATTATCACTTCCAACATAGAAACTTTGCTCAATCATTGCGTGCGCTTTTACGAACGCCAGTTCGTGACCCGCGAAGTGGTCAATCGCGACTTGCTTACCAATTTCGAACGAATACTTCAACAGTATTTCGATTCGGAAAAGACGTCTACCATAGGATTGCCATCCGTACAGTATTGTGCCGAACAGATGCATCTTTCTCCGAACTATTTCGGAGATCTGGTGAAAAGGGAAACCGGAAAATCGGCACAAGAATATATTCAGTTGGCCATCATGGAAAGAGTAAAAGAATTGTTGGCCGAAAGCAATAAGACAATCAGCGAAATAGCTTATGAGTTAGGCTTTAAATATCCACACCATTTGAGCAGGATATTCAAGAAAGTTATCGGAATTACTCCGAATGAGTATCGCCTGCAAGTGGTATAAAGAGAGCCGGGAATGGATGGAAATGAAGTTTTTAAACGGTTATTGAGGCAGTTTACTAAAAAAATCATATATTTGTTGAATGAAGGACAGGCATGCGATCCTTTTTATGCACGTATAGTTGTGCCGGAGACTTAAACTAAACCTTTTGAGTTAACCAAAGATGAAAGTATCAGAAGATGCTTTCTGTGATTATGTTACATATACACAATAATATTCATCTGTTCAACAAATTAATCTTAATCGCCCATGAAACAACCATCCAGCACTCGACGGAAACAAACCGCAAAAGCCGTCATTCTATTCTTTCTCGGAATTTCTGTTTTATGTTCCTGCCAAAGGGGAATTGACATTACAAAGATCGAAGCGATGCCCGAGGGGGCTGCCAAAGATTCGGCCATGTTGTACTATTATCAAGGAGTCAGGCCCGGTGACTTTGTTACCGTGAAGAAATCTACAAAAGACGAACTTAATGAAATCAATGATTCGGCTATTCCCATTTATCTGACTACGTCAGCCGAAGTGAAAAGAGACCAGGATCTTAACGTCACGAACAAGGTTTGCCAGATATTCAGGGGAGACACCTTACAGATTGTCGGCGGATATGACAAAAGTCTCTCGCGTGAGAAATTTATGCAAAAGACGGATTATTCGCATGCTGTAATAGTGAAGGCCATAAAAAACGGTAAAACGGTGGGAGAAGGCTGGTGCGATGCCGGTATGTTTAATCCTTTACAGCATAACTGGGCCATCGTTTTTTATCAACCGCAAGATGTTTTAGCATTACTTTTTATTTTCGGTGGCGCATTCTTTCTTGTTTTTCTGTTGTGGAAACTCATATACTGGCTTGTTGTAAGCAAAATCCGCAAGAACGTCTGTTTCTATCAAAGAGATAAAATCTACTTCAAGGCTATTTATCTGATTGTTTCGGCCCTTGTAGGACTATTCATCTTTTACGTAGACTACAACGAGGATCTTGTCAGCTCATTGAAATTCAATCCGGACTTTTTCGCCCATTTCTCGGAATATCCGTTCATGCTAAAACTTCTGCCATTAATGATACTCCTCTGGATCGCCTCTACAATAGGAATGCTGTGGGAAATGATAAAGAAATTCAAAACATGGTGGCTCATCATCTATTTTCCCGGGATATGGTCGATCGGGTTCCTGATCATTGCACTTATTTTTGCAACAAGCTGGTTGATTTATTTCATACTGCCGACAGTGGTCGCATTTGCTATCATGGCACTTGTCAAAGACAGCAGTTTCGTAAAGGCGATGGACAACAGCAGCGGTAAATCAAGCAAACCGGTTCTTGGATATAACGCACAGGGACAGCCCGTACGTGAAGGTGACGGTGGTGCCATTGCACACAGAACTTGGGACGAGTATGCGAACAGCAAATAGCAAGTTAGCCAAATGCCGTTTATTGCATCCATTTGCTACAATATCATCGCTTTCGCTAACACATCAATCCTGAAAACAATTTAAAATAGAGAGCAGGTTGCATAATAAAGTAATTTACATGAGATATTTTCTGTATATTTCTGTCATATATGGATAAATATGTGATTTATCTCGGCATGCAAGGCTCATTATCCCGGCATGATAGACTCCGTTCCTCTACGAGGAACGGAGTAAAACTCTACGGGAAACACTGAAAGACTCTACGAGAAAAATCAATTCCGCCCTAAAACACATTTTGGAGCGCTAACTGATGACCGGAGATACACTGACTTCAAATATCCCAAAGCGTACTAAACACATTCTTCAGAAACAATTTACGCACTAAACATTCAAATAAAGAGACATTTGTCACACAATCAGCAATAAATGATACAATCCGAATAAGCCTAACCGGAAATAAAGGGGATTTTATACAGTTACCCCAACCTTCTCCCTAATGAAGGGATTCTGAGGATACAAGAATATCACTTTGTCATTTTGCCACATTGAAAAGAAAAAATATCATCGGGCAAACAAGCATTTCAAACCGTCGTAAATTGCCGGAAGAGCAATCGTACCGTGTGTCTCTTCCGGAAATTTCTTTGAAACAACACGCAAGTTGCAACGTTCCATCTCCGGAATTACCGTATCCAGAAAGGTGTCAGTCAACGGAAAATGTATCAGATTCCTCTCGGTACGAGGACGGGTGGCAAAAGCAACATACAACTGTTTTCCATCAAAAACCGTTTTATCCCCCCGCGTACCGGCCTGTTTCAGAAAAGCTCCCTGATCCCACCACAAGCTGGGATCGAGTGCCATATAAGTATCGAACGATTCCGGATGATTCCACAAAACATGCAAAGCAAATAATCCTGCAAACGAATGACCTACCAACATATTCTGCCCACCGACCGGAAATTCTTTTTCGATAGCCGGACGTAACTCTTCTACCAGAAAACGATAGAATTGTTCTGCACCCCCTCCTTTCGGTTCATCACCGGAACGGACAGTTCCGTCGCGACGGGCAGCCGAAGGGGTCGGTGTCAAATCTCTCGTACGGTCTGTATTCAAAACAGCCACTACGACGCAAGGAGGCAGCGAAGAGACTCTGGAAGAAGAAAAGAAACGGGTGAACCCTACCACCGTATGAAAGAAAGAATCGCCATCCAACAGATAAAGAACCGGGTAATTCCGTTCCGTCTCTCCAGGGCGCTTCTCGGGTTGATAAACCCAGTAGGCTCTCTCCTCGTTCAATAGCCGGGAAAACAGAGTATGACGTTCTCCTATGGAAATCGTCTCCTGCCCTTGTGCCCGAAAAGAAAATACCACACACATCGCAACGACACACAATAGAAATAATCGCTTCATTTCACCTTATTTTATTTAAGGCCGCAAAGTTCAGATAAAAAATCCGTTTTATCCATCCCCATTTTTAGGTATTATTTCTGCCTTTCCACCTTGTCGCCCACCCGTACTGTTCCCGGTCTTTGTGATAAAAAAACAGGAAAAGGAATAATTGCCAATTTATTCTGCAAAATTGCCATTTCCGGCTACGGAAAAACAGCCGATCTTTGCAACATAAAATTTAACCCATAAAAAAGATTAAGATGAGGACAAGATTGAATTCGTTGTTTATTGCATTTCTGAATGTAGCGGCATCTACACAAAAATTAGGTATCAACCTGATCCGTGTAGCTATATTAGTGATATTCGTTTGGATCGGTGGTCTGAAATTCTGGAACTATGAAGCCGAAGGCATTGTTCCGTTTGTTGCGAACAGCCCTTTCATGAGTTTCTTCTATACAAAGAGTGCTCCCGAGTACAAAGAGTACAAACTGAAAGAGGGGGAATTCAATGAAGCGAAACACAAATGGCATGAGGAAAACAACACGTATGGCTTTTCACGCGGGTTGGGAATCTTAATTATGGGTATCGGCATACTGACATTTTTAGGGATATTCTCTTCCAAAATAGGACTGGCAGGTGCAGGATTGGCTATCATCATGACATTAGGGACACTTTCGTTTCTGGTCACCACACCGGAAGTCTGGGTGCCGGACTTGGGTAGCGGAGAACATGGTTTTCCCCTGTTGACCGGAGCGGGAAGACTGGTTATCAAAGACACGGCCATACTGGCAGGAGCCATCGTAGTACTGTCCGATTCGGCAAAAAAGGTCTTGGCACAATTAAAAAAATAGCTTTTCAGCATAATTAAAAAAAACAAAGTCATGAAACAGTTTGATGCAATTATCATAGGTTTTGGCAAAGGGGGGAAAACCTTAGCAGCAGAGTTGGCAAAACGTGAACAGAAAGTCGCAGTAATCGAACGTTCGGACAAGATGTACGGAGGTACGTGTATCAACATCGGCTGCATTCCGACCAAGACACTGGTTCATCTGTCCAAACTGACTCCTGCCGGTAGTTCTTTCAAAGAAAAAAGAGAATATTACCGGCAGGCAATTGCCCGGAAGGAGGAAGTTACTTCGATGTTACGGAAGAAAAACTATCATAATCTGGCTGATAACCCTTATATCACAGTATATACAGGAACCGGTTCCTTTGAAGACAAGGAGGTGGTAAAAATAACAACCGGCAGTGAGGTTCTCCGGATCAAAGCTCCGCAAATTTTTATCAACACCGGATCGGAGACAGTGATTCCGCCAATCGAAAGGATCAAAGACAATCCCTCGGTATACACCAGTACTTCTATTATGGAAATGAAAGAGCTTCCCGAAAGACTGGTAATTGTGGGCGGCGGTTATATCGGTCTGGAATTTGCATCGATGTATGCTTCGTTCGGCGCCAAAGTAACCGTACTGGAAAGCTATCCGCAGTTCATCTCACGAGAGGACAGGGATATAGCCGACAGTGTAAAAGAGACCTTGGAAAAGAAAGGCATATCATTCATCCTGAATGCAAAAGTACAGGAGATAAAAGGCAATACGGTCGTTTACCGGAATGCGGAAAACGGAGAAACTCACGTACTGGATGCAGATGCCATCTTATTGGCAACCGGACGTCGCCCCAACACCCGGGAGCTTCGTCTGGAAGCGGCCGGCGTAGAGGTCAACGAACGCGGAGCAATTATAGTAGACGAGTTCCTGAAAACAACGAACCCTCAAATCTGTGCCATCGGTGACGTGAAAGGCGGTTTACAATTCACCTATATCTCTTTGGACGACTACCGTATCATTCGCGAAGATTTGTTCGGAAAGCAGCAGCGCACCCTGAATGATCGTGATCCGGTGAGCTATTCCGTATTTATCGACCCGCCGCTATCACGCATCGGCATGAGTGAAGAAGAAGCCCGGAAAACCGGCCGGAATTTTAAAGTAAACAAACTACCCGTAACGGCCATCCCCCGTGCAAAAACATTGGGAGAGACCGACGGCCTGTTTAAAGTAATCATAGATACGGATACCAACCGGATTTTAGGATGTACCCTGTTCGGCCCCGAATCGAGCGAAATAATCAATCTGGTAGCTTTCGCTATGAAAACCGGACAAGAATATACGTTCTTACGGGATTTTATCTTCACACATCCCAGTATGAGCGAATCTTTAAATGATTTAATGAATATATAGGAATACCTCACCGGAGAAAGCAAAAAAGAGCGAAAACATCATCCGTATCCCTGTCAAAACTTATACTTTTGCAACGTTTTTACAGTTATATAAGATCATGCAGTTTCAATCAATAAACAAAACAAAAGGTATCCTGTACGCGGCAGTCTCCTCTTCCACGTTCGGACTGGCGCCTTTCTTTTCCGTGATGCTTCTCAACATCGGTTTCTCTTCCTTCGAGGTGTTGAGTTATCGTTGGGGAATAGCATCTCTCACACTGATACTTTTCGGCTGGCTGTCCGGGTGTAACTTCCGATTGAATAAAAAAGATTTCGGAACCGTCTTTCTATTAAGTCTGTTTCGGGCAGCTACTTCCCTGAGCCTTTTGATCGCTTATCAAAACATAGCCAGCGGAGTAGCTTCCATCATTCACTTCATGTACCCATTGGCCGTGGCCATGAGCATGATCCTCTTTTTCCATGAAAAGAGATCGGCATGGATCATTACTGCCATATCGATGTCGATCGTCGGCGCCATACTCCTTTCATCGGGAAACATCGGTCATGGCAACGGTAACACTACGCTCGGTATCATATCCGCCTGTATATCCGTATTCTCTTACGGCGGATACATTATCGGAGTAAGAAAAAGCCGTGCAGTACAGATCGAATCGACTGTGCTGACTTGTTATGTAATGGGATTAGGAGCGCTTCTCTTCATCATTTGCGGCTGTTTCATCAGTGGCATCCGGCTGGTAACAGAAGGTGTTACCTGGTTATACATCTTAGGATTAGCATTACCGGCTACAGCCATTTCAAACATCACACTGGTCAAGGCAATCAAGCACATCGGCCCTACCCTCACCTCCATATTCGGGGCAATGGAACCTCTGACGGCAGTCATCATCGGCATAGTAGCCTTTAAAGAATCATTCACCGTAGCAAGCGCCATCGGAATCATGCTGATCGTTACGGCAGTCACCATTGTTGTGTGCAAAAAAAAATAATGTGCCAATTAATAATGTGCCAATTGGACAATGTGCCAATATGCCAATTAAAGAATGTATTAATGTATTAATGTGATAATTGAAGAATGCAGTAATTAAGAGAGGTGTAATATACCAATAAAAGTGGAGAATATGGTAATTGTTTTGCAATATATTCCTTACCCTACAGCGCAGCCAATTGGCACATTGGCATATTGGCACATTGACAAATTATTATCCTCCTCCTGAAAACAAATCCGTAGCGGTAAGTGTTGATACCCGAAATAAATAATAAAACCTATACCAAAACGGAAATGAGAACAATGAAATTGATTTTAGCAGTAGGGTTTCTGCTCGCTTTTGCCACAGGGGTAAATGCCCAAAAGCAAAGAACCCAGACCTATCTACCCAAAATTGCCATCAAAACCAATGCCCTCTATTGGGCCACAAGTACTCCGAATCTGGGACTTGAAATAGGATTGGCTAAAAAATTAACCCTCGACATTTCGGGAAACTACAACCCCTGGAAGTTTTCGGATAACAAGCAATTGAAACACTGGCTCGTACAGCCCGAACTGCGTTACTGGCTCTGCGAACGGTTCAATGGCAGCTTCTTCGGCCTGCACGGACACTATGCCGATGCAGACATCAGCAACCTAAATATGTTCGGTTTGGGACACGACCGGTATGACGGTAAAATCTACGGTGCCGGCATCTCTTACGGTTATCAGTGGATATTGAAAAAACGTTGGAGCATGGAAGCTACCATCGGAGTGGGATATGCCCACATCAAATATGACAAATACGAACCGGGAGACGACGGCCGCAAGATCGACCATAATACCAAAGACTACTTCGGACCTACCAAAATAGGCCTTAGCTTCATTTATACTTTCAAATAAACAACCAACCCATAAACCAATTATAACAATGAAAAGAAAAGTTATCTATATTCTGCTGGCCCTTGTCATCGCGCTTCCTGCCAGTGCCCAGAAACTTTATAATGACGCCATCAGCCTGTCGGGCGTATCGCTATGGCAACAGGGCAATTCTCTATACATAGACATGACGATCGACATGAAGAATCTGGCCGTCAGCCCCCAACGCTCACTGACTCTTACACCGCTATTGACAGACGGACAACACAATGTCCCTCTGCAAGACATCATCATTAACGGCCGCCGCCGTCAGAAAGCTTACGTTCGCGGTTTAGCCATCGAACGCGAAGCTCCTACGGCCATCGTCATCCCCTACGATAAAAGAGAAGTACTGAACTATACCCAAGTCATTCCCTACCAGCCGTGGATGGAGAATGCCTCGCTCAATCTTGTCGAGAATCTTTGCGGTTGCGGCAATAATGAAGAGATGATTGCCCAGGAACTGATCACCAACAGCGTGTCTACCGAAGCCAAACGACTGGCAGCCATGTCACCGATCGTAGCTTACATCCAACCACCGGTAGAAATAGTAAAAGAGCGTAGCGAACAGTACGAAGCCCATCTGGACTTCCCTGTAAGCAAATCGGTGATACTGACCGACTTTATGAATAATCACCAAGAACTGATGAACATACGTTCTATGTTCGGCAAGGTTCAGAATGACCGGAACCTCACCATCACCGGCATCAGCATCGAAGGATTTGCTTCGCCCGAAGGCCCGTTGAAATTCAACGAACAGCTTTCGCAAAAACGTGCCGAAGCGCTGAAAGCCTATCTCACCGCAAATGAAAAAGTACCGGCCAATCTCTATAAGGTATCCTTTGGAGGTGAAAACTGGGACGGATTGATAAAGGCTTTGGAAACCTCTTCCATGAAAGATAAAGAGACCTTCATCCACATCATCAAAAATACCGGTGATGATGCCCTCCGCAAAAAAGAGATCATGCACGTAGGCGGCGGAGCTCCTTATCGCACTATGCTGAAAGAGATTTATCCGGGATTGCGCAAAGTGAACTGCAAGATAGATTATACGGTAGTCAACTTCGATGTGGAACAAGGCCGTATTGTCATCAAAACCAATCCGAAGTATCTGAGCCTGAACGAAATGTACCAGGTAGCCAACAGCTATCCGAAAGGCAGTGACGATTTTGTAAACGTATTCGATGTTGCCGTACGTATATACCCCGACGATGAAGTAGCCAACTTGAACGCCGCCGCCGTGGCACTGACCAAGAAGGATCTGAAAACAGCCGTGAAATTTATGGAAAAGGCCAACAAGCAGACAGCCGAATACATCAACAACAGCGGAGTGTATGATTTCCTCAACGGCAACATCAACCAATCCATCGCCGCCTTCACACAGGCTGCCCATATGGGCAATGATGCCGCAAAAGCAAACTTAAAGCAATTGCAGAAAATACTGGATTCCAAAAAGCCATCCGGTAAATAGCAGGAAGAACCCTTCTATTCATATAGATATATACAGCAAAGAGCCGGACAGGGTTCATGATGAAACCTGGTCCGGCTCTTCTCATACCTTTTATACCTCTGATATAAATATTTCTGTACTTTTTGAAATAAAATCATAAAAAACGACCGGCCGGACAGTCAAAACACCCGTTAGTTTTGTTATACATACATAACTTAAACTGACGATTATGACACTGATTCTTGCTATTGTTCCGGTTCTGCTTCTTATTGTATTGATGGCTTTTTTTAAGATGCCGGGCGACAGAAGCAGTGTCATCTCTCTCGTCGTGACCATGCTAATCGCCCTTTTCGGCTTTCATTTTGCAATAGACGATCTCGCCTGCTCCTTCCTGTACGGAGCGTTGAAAGCGGTTTCTCCTATTCTGATTATCATCGTGATGGCTATTTTCAGCTATAACGTATTATTGAAAACCCGGAAGATGGAAATCATCAAGCAGCAATTCACCTCCATCTCCACAGACAAGAGCATTCAAGTGTTACTGTTGACTTGGGGCTTCGGTGGATTGTTGGAAGCAATGGCCGGTTTCGGGACAGCCGTAGCTATCCCTGCCGCCATCCTGATCAGTCTCGGATTCAAGCCCGTGTTCTCCGCAGTAGTGAGCCTGATAGCCAACAGCGTTGCTACGGCGTTCGGTGCTATCGGTACCCCTGTACTCGTATTGGCCAAAGAAACCAGCCTCGATGTGCAGAACCTGAGTACCAATGTCGTATTACAGCTATCCGTGCTCATGTTCCTCATCCCATTGGTTTTGCTGTTCCTCACCGATCCGAAGTTGAAATCACTTCCGAAGAATTTATTCTTAGCACTATTGGTAGGAGGCGTCTCCCTGACCAGCCAGTACATGGCCGCACGCTACATGGGTGCCGAATCACCGGCCATTATCGGAAGTATTCTTTCGATCATCGTGATCGTCATCTACGGAAAGCTCACCGCCCCGAAAGAAGAACGTGCCCGCAAGAACCCTCTGCGGACGAAAGATATTCTCAACGCCTGGAGCATCTACCTGCTCATCCTCTTGTTGATCATACTGACCAGTCCTCTGTTTCCCGGCCTGCGCCATACACTCGAAAATAACTGGGTCACCCGCATCAGCCTGCCTGTCGGGGACTCGACCCTAAACTATACCATCTCGTGGCTCACCCATGCAGGAGTACTTCTCTTCATAGGCACGTTTATTGGCGGGCTCATACAAGGTGCCGGAGTCAAAGAGATGTTCACCGTACTTTGGCATACGGTGAAGCAATTGAAGAAAACGTTCATCACGGTCATCTGCCTTGTCGGCCTTTCCACCATCATGGATACGGCAGGAATGATTGCCGTAGTCGCCACTGCCCTGGCTACTGCTACCGGAAGCCTTTATCCGCTTTTTGCCCCCGTCATCGGATGTCTCGGTACTTTCATCACCGGCAGTGATACCTCATCGAATATCCTTTTCGGAAAGCTGCAAGCCAGCGTCGCCGGACACATCAACGTGAGTCCGGACTGGTTGTCGGCCGCCAATACGGTCGGTGCGACAGGAGGTAAAATCATATCTCCCCAAAGCATCGCTATCGCTACCTCGGCAAGCAACCAGCAGGGAAAAGAGGGAGAAATCCTAAAAGCAGCCATCCCCTATGCACTGGCCTATGTAGTGATAACAGGAGTTATCGTCTTTATTTTCAGCTAAAGACGCAATATTTAAATTTAAAGTTCTATATTTGGCAACGAAATAAAAAACATTTTTTGAAAACAAATCCTTCATCTTCCAATATATTGGTGTGCTAAATAGCCTGTAGTTCTCACTACTCATCTGGCTATCCCCCCCTTTGTAAAATCCGGCATATTCTATCCGGACAGGAATCCTATTCTTATTTTTTTTAACGGAGACAAATCATGAGATCATCTCCTATTTACTCAACATTTTATCAACAGAAATCATATGATAGAAACAAAACGTTTAAGAATCATACCACTCGATTCAGAGCAGTTCGCCCTGCTTCTGAATGGAGTACACTTTATGGAAGACGCCTTAAGGCTGACTCCTTCCAACGAAACACTTGATCCGCATACCCGTCAGGCTATGACCGGTCAATATCAGCTTGCCGGCAAGCATCCCGAAAACTTTCTCCTGCTGACCAACTGGCAGATCATCTTGAAATCAGAAAACAAAGCCATCGGCTCCGCCTGTTTCAAAAACCTCCCCGATGCGGAAGGCAGCGTCGAAGTCGGTTACGGGATATATGCTTCCTACCGGAACCACGGTTATATGACCGAAGCTCTGAAAGCCTTATGTAAATGGGCTTTCGACATTGCAGGGGTACAATCCGTCATAGCAGAAACCGAAAAAGACAATATCGCTTCCCAATATGTATTGCAGAAAAGCAAGATGAAGCAGTTTAAAGAATCAGCAGACAGTATCTGGTGGAAATTAAATAAAAAAACAATGGAAAAGAAAGAAATTATAGTTATCAGACAAGAAACCAAGCAAGACCGGCACGAGTTATACCACTTAATACAAACCGCCTTCCAGACTGCCAAAGTAGCCGACGGCGATGAACAGGACTTCACCGTAAATCTGTGGAACAGTGAAAACTACATCCCCGAATTAGGATTAGTAGCCGAACTGAATGGAAAATTAATCGGCCATATTCTGCTCACCCGGATGTATGTCATACAGGAAGACGGGAGCAAATTCGAATCTTTATTAGTGGCCCCCCTATCCGTGTTATTGGAATATAGAGACCACGGTGTGGGTTCCGCATTAATGAAAGAAGGTCTCAGACGGGGACGCGAGTTGGGATACAAAGCAGCGTTCCTTTGTGGCGATCCTGAATATTATCACCGCTTCGGATTCAAATCAATCCGTGAATTCGGACTTACCAACCCGGAAATTCCGGAACCTTATGCAATGGGATACGAATTGGTTCCCGGAGCACTGGATCAAGTTACGGGAGTGGTAAAACTGACATAGTTCGTCAAAGGAGAGCTATAAAATGTAAAGCGGCATGTCTTCGGAAAATAGACATGCCGCTTTACGTTTTTATTATCGAAAGTATATTATTAATTATTATCAAAAAATATTAGACAATATCTGTTGCTTAATATTTTCCCACGTTATATCAGTTAACATATACGGCATTATGTCCTCTTCAGCATCATTAAAATATGCTAAACTTTTCATTGCCATAAAAATAGACCCATCCGGATACTTTTGAGAGTAAAAATCCAATATATCATTCATAGAGAAATACCGCAATAAGAAAGCAATATCAACAAAATCCTTTTTAGTCCCCCTCCCAATAATAGCTGTAACTTTCATTGCTGCTATATCTTTTAAACTCGCCATCCGAATTCCTTGTTTTACTACTACATCATCAACCCATGAATATTGATAATCTACAATATCAATCTTAACATTGTTCAACAAATAAATATGAATACGAGGAGATTCTTTCAATACTGTCAAAGCACCTATTTGTTCCAATGCTATTACAAGTTCATCCTTTTCCACCTCTATTTTACCAAAAAAATCTAAATCTATAGATTTCCGATGTCCTATTTGCAAAGCTAAAGCAGTGCCTCCCACCAAGCGAGTTTTACATAATGCGGGGATACTCTGTAACTTCCTTAGAAGTTCCAGTGTTGTGGTATCGAGTGTTGATAAGTGTAACATCTGAATTCTTCTTTAGGAGTATTCGAAATGGAAGCAATATAAGCTAAAGCACGGGGTTCCAAATCTCTCATCTTTTTTACTTCTTCTACGATTCGAGGTAAACCATAATAAATACGTAATACCATCCAATCATTCCAGACACCATATTCCAACACTCTTTTTATTATATATTTAGAATGCCTGTCAATATCAATATCTTCTTTGTGTACATCCCAAAAAAGATGATTAGAAAACGTATTTATACATTCGTTTGCTGTCATAAAAATCTTCTTTGATAACAAAAGTAACACATTTATCCAAATATACAAAATCAAACCAGATTCTTTTCTACAACACAAACCAACTTATACGCGATTTACCATTAATCAAAAAATATTTGGCTTTAAATCCGTAGCAAACAACTGCGTAATACAACTGAGGAAATGATTACCTCGATGTTTATAACACGACAAAACGACTGTACTGAGATAATACTAAACTTGTTTCAGTTTCAGATTTGAGTGCTAATGCTTTTTCCCTCAAAATGTTTCTTCATATGGAACTATTTCTTTATCTTTGTATCAAAATAAAGTAATGGAAACCAAGGCTAAATTTAATGTGATATTATCATCTGAAGCGAGTGATTTCCTTGAGGGACTAAATTCTAAAATTCGGGAGAAGATCATTTATAACATCCGTAAATCTACATATACTATAGACCCCGAGCTCTTTAAAAAGCTGGATGATACAGATATATGGGAATTTAGAACAAGATATAATAATGCTCAATACCGCTTGTTAGCTTTTTGGGATAAGACGAGTAATATAGATACTTTAGTGATTGCAACACACGGATTTATCAAAAAAACTCAAAAGACTCCATCAAAAGAAATAACAAAAGCCCAAGAAATAAGAAAAGAATATTTCAACTCTAAAAAATAGTGAATATGAAAGATAACAAATTTTATACCCTCGGAGAAATTGAGGACAAATATATAGGGAAAAAAGGTACTCCTAAGCGAGACAAATATGAAGTTGATTTGCAAACTGATGTGCATTCTCACTTCATTGGTGAAGCGATCAAACAGGCCAGGCTATCAAAGAATATGACACAAGAAGAACTTGGTAGTTTAATCGGTGTACAAAGAGCACAAATTTCTCGTATAGAGAGTGGAAAGAATCTAACATTTTCTACCATAGCAAGAATTTTTAAAGCAATGGGAATAAGTGCCAAATTAGAAATTGGGAATTTAGGGAAAGTTGCTTTGTGGTAACTTAGAATATAAAAAGATAAGCGGATAAAAGGTTTATATATTTCTCAGCCTATTTATTCATGAGATGTAGTCGAAAATACTTTTTCATAAACAACACGTATAGCGTACCCAATATAAGTACGGTAGCCAACAAATACCAATAACCATACGAATAAAAATAGAAGTAACCGACTATCACCAATGCCTGTACCAGCATATATACGGATGAAACCACCACATGAGGAATCTTCAGTTCATTCGCCATAATCTGATACAAATGCTTCCGGTGTGGCAAACCGATATTCTCATGAAGCATCAGGCGATGGATTATCGTCAGTACACTATCCACACCGTATACGGCCAACAGGATAATCCAACTGAAATCCTCCGTCCGGATAACTAACTTGCCGATAAAGAACAGCAGAACGAATGCAATGCAGACAGAACCGACATCACCGGCAAAACACTTGGCACGTTTCCGGAAATTGAAGAAGTTGAAAACAACGACACTGCAAAGCACCGTCAGAATAAAATCCTGTTCGACGAAAGAAACGACCGCCTCATTGATATAAGCAAGGGCTACGAGAACAACCAATGAATATCCGCCGGTGATGCCATTGATGCCATCCATGAAATTGTAGGCATTGATGATGCCCGTACAAACGATCAATGCCACAAAAAGCGTCCACCAGGGGAGTGAAAACAACCCCCATTGATAAAACATCAAAGCCATGGCGGAGAAATGAAACACCAGTCGGAGTACTTGTGAAGTGGAACGGATGTCGTCTACAAAGCTGATAAAGGTGATCAATGTCAAGGCAAGCATGAACCAGGGGTATTCAAAATGACTCGTCAGAAAATAAGCCAATACACCAAAATAAAAGATGATCCCTCCACCACGCAAAGTAATGCGGGTGTGAGAACTACGTTCATTCGGCTTGTCGATGATATTACATTTATCAGCGATGCGGAAATAAAAAAGTTCTGCAAGGAAGAGCAGAACTAAGATGATTAGATAATACACAGTCTTATATATTTAAAAAGTATCTTCGATCATGGAAATAATAAAGGAACCAATCGTCTGATTATAAACGGATAATCTTGACCCGATCACAAATCACTCAAACGATTGTATGGTCTTTATCAAGCCCTCTTTGGCAGTCACCGGCATTTTTTCAATGCCCAATGCGTTCTTTATTTTGGCATTACTAACCACATAATTCTCCGTCAGCTTCCGAAGACGCTCCTTGTTTAAAGGCAGATGCAGTAGGCTTCCAAGCCCGGCGAAACCTTCCATCAAACTTTTATTTATTTTCCAGATATGCGGTTGCTTGCCCATAGCCTCACAAATGGTAGCAATCAATTCATTCGTAGACATCGCTTCATCGTCTCCCATGTGATAGATACCGCCCGGAACAGCTTTCGTCAGCAATCCTTCTATCACATAACAAAGGTTATCGATCGAAGTAAACGAACGGCGGTTCTCAAAACTGCCCAATGGCCAGGGAATACCTTTCTTCACCACATTATAAAGCAGATTCAGATTTCCCTTATTCCCGGGACCATGAATCATGCAGGGACGGAGAATATACACTTGCCTATCCAACCCCAAACGACCGGACTGACCAACAGCACCACAAACTTCTCCTGCTCCCTTCTCAATTTTCCCTTCTCCCTTTAATATGTATTCCTCCGCCTTAATTTTACTCTCGCCGTAAGGACCTACCGGAGCAGGAACGACATCCTCCGTCAGTATATCCCCCACCACACTGTCGGCAGCAGCTTTCACTGAACTGAAGAAAATAAATTTCTTGGAAGAGGACTCTAAGAAGAAATCGAATATCTTCCGAGTCAGACCGGTATTGATATCAAAATAGGCTTGAGCCACCGATTCGTTCTTGGTATCGTGAGCTTTACCGGCAAGATGGATGATGGCGTCAAACTGAGGCAAGTGGTACAATGGGAAAGATGTTGGTTCAATATCTTTCCAAGAAAAAGTTTTCACCACACCGTCTTTCACCGGTGTAACAATATCCAAACCGTAAAGGGTGTGCCTGCCTTTCAAAGAAGAAACAAGATTGGAACCTACAAAACCGTGAATACCGGTTATTAATATATTCATCTATATTGAAACTGTTTTTAATATATCATTAGCCATATTTACCATTATCTTTTTTCGAGAAAATGTTTCTTTAAAAGATTTTCTCTCTTCAAAAACCAGCTTGTATCGCGTTAATTTATCTACAAATTCATCCACATTAGTGGGACTAAATAAAATATGATTGGGTAAATTCTCTTCTACAAACCGGGCGGCATAACCACCCACTCCGGCAATTACGGGTTTACAAAAAACACCGTATTCGAACAGTTTTGAAGGGAGAACTTTTTTAAAAGCTTCCAAGTCATTCAAATGCAAGAACAAAAAAGTAGATTGATGATAATATTCCAATAATTCAGCTCTGGAAACAGGATTGATCAACTCTACATTTTCAACTTGCAACTCTTCCATCTTCTGCTGTAAAAGGAGCTTTGTACCGCCATCACCTATTATGCGAAATAAATAGTCTTTCCCTAATCGTTTCGCCGCCTGGGGAACTATCTTTTCCAAGCCCTGCCCACTTCCAATATTACCCGCATAAGTGACGATCATTGGCTTTTGCAGGGATTCATTTTCTTCTTTTCCAGCACCGGCAGACAAAAAAACATCATCAATCCCATTTGTATAATAAGAATAGGACGGTTGTTTATATTTACTAAAATAGTCCTTGAATCCTTCCGACACCAGATTTATGTGACTGGCCTTCGAAAAAGTATAACGCTCTATCATCCGGGCAAACAAGACCACAGGAATTTGAATCATTTTTTTATCTCCGAGCACATCTTTCATCGTATCAACAAAAATATCACGAATATCCAAATACAATGGAACACGTTGACCGGAAGCTATCCGACGTCCTAAAAAAGCTGTGAACAAACGGGAAGAAGAGGCATAAACCAAATCATATTTCCTTCCTTTCACTAATTTTATCGCCTTCCAGTAGAATATGGCAAAAGACTTTGCCTGATCTAACATCCCACTTTTATGCTCAGGTATGGTTATTCTATTAATTATATAATTATCCCCCCTTTCTTCCTGTTCGGCAGACGCATGAAACGTCTTGTAACGGTTCGGCTGTGTTGTTATTACATGGATAAAATCATCTTTTCCCAATTGATTCCTGATTTCCTGAAATAAAGGGGTATTTCTAAACGAGCCGGCGCAAAGATCCGGTTCAAAATAGAAAGATAGAAAAAGTAGCTTCATTTAAATAGAGTTTCCAGTTTATTTTTAAAATTGATACGAATACTTTTAGAGGGGATTTTTTTATTAAATTCCGGAGCATAATAAGAATCAAACATTTCTATGGAAATTGCGCCATTTATCAGAATTGAATAATCCGTTCCTTTAATCTCATTATCGAATATCTCTATCTGTTCTGAAGGGTGAAAATGTAAATATGCCATAGCCTGCCCCCCAATGACATCCTCTATTATCAAGGTTTCATCCTTTATGGAAAAAGAACGTAAATGTCTTATACCCTTTGATTTATATCCTGAGTGAACAGCCTGTATCTTGTTCTCTTTATCTTTCAGAAGCTTCACATAAGCACGTTTCCCCACCCGGTGGCCTGCCCAAACTTCACTGGAATTAACATTATCCACCACCACCGTATTATGGGCCATAGTAGACCGTTCATAAAAACGGGCTTCATTTACTTCATAGGTGGAAGTACCCGTATCTATTATAACCGGACGATTATTGATATGTAATTCAAAAGTGAATGTATCGGCATGCGCATGTCCGGGTTGATAATCCGGACCAACACGGGATACATCCACCACACACTCAAACTTGTTTGTAACAAGCTTTCTATATCCGGAATCAGAAAGCCCGGATTTCTCAAAATTCAATCCTAAACGTTTTGCATACGCAAACAGAGCAACAGGCGAGGGAGATATCCCGAAAGCGGCATCATTAAATAATGGAATATCACCATTTTCAAAACAAACAGAAGACAGCCACCCCAACATCTTAAGACTCTTTTCTTCAAAAAAGGACAACAGTTCTTTTTTAAACAAAGAATTGCTCTTCACCAGATTATAACAGTCCAATACACGCAGCAATATGATACAATGGTACATGGGACTTAACTCAAAATTACCACCGTCATGTAATGTCTGTTCATTCAGTTCAGAAAGTAAAATACGCCTTGCCAGCTTGTAAAATCTATAATCATCAAAATAATAGGCACCAAAAAATAAAGCGAAACCATTTTCCAATAGATGATTACCCAACAAATGATATTCTAATTTATGGGTAAGCAACTGTAATTGCTTAAACAAGATTACATCGTATTTATCGTTTCTAATCTTATGCTTACCCAAAAAACGGATCCAATTGGTACATCTCAAAGAAAGAGGATAAGGTTCCAGACCGACCACACAATCGGGCAACCGACTGATAAAATCATCAATGAGAACCAATCCTTCTTCTTTTGGAAGATTTTCTTGGTCCAAATACTCAAAATAGTTCAGGTTATATACCCATAGCCGTCCATAACCTAACCAATTCCAATCAATCCGGGATGAAAAAGAATGCGACCGGTTTAGAAAAGAGAAACACTTGCTTTGAACATCATAAGTAGGTGCAAAAGGAATCGAACCTTCAAAGACCATATCTGAAGATTTAATTTTCAATGTACCATTTAAGTCAATACCAGAAGAAGTATACTTTCCGACGAGTTGTTTCCCTCTGTATAACAACTGAATAGGTTTTAAGTATCGAAGCGTATTATAAAGCGTGATTATTTTACTGACACCCATTTTTCCCTTCGGATTTCAACGTAGATAATAGTTCAGTTAAATTTCAAGTATCAGACGGTATATTTCAGAATTATATAAACCGGTTCACTATCCGACTGCAAGCCAGACCGTCCCCATAAGGATTAACAGCCTTGCTCATCCTGTTATAGTATTCCCCGTCATCCAGTAAGGCGGACACCTCATTGACAATCTTATCATAATCGGTTCCGACCAGTTTGACAGTACCTGCCTCCAATGCCTCCGGACGTTCGGTCGTATCGCGCATCACCAGCACCGGTTTACCAAGACCGGGAGCCTCTTCCTGAATGCCGCCGCTATCCGTAAGGACAATAGCCGATTTCTCCATCAAATACACAAATGACAGGTATTCCAAAGGTTCAATAAAGAATATATTACCAAAATTGGAGAGGTTTTCACCGAACACCTCATGAATGGCTTTTCTTACATTAGGATTCAGATGCATCGGGTATACAAAGTCTACCGCCGGATATTTTTCTGTCAAGGCCTTAATAGCCCGGCACATCGAGATAAAACCTTCACCGAAATTTTCACGACGATGACCGGTTATCAACACAAGTTTCTTGCCATTATTCAGGCGGTTTACGTCGTAGCCGGATTTCTTTAAGATGCCTTCCAGTTCAGTATCAAGTTCCTTATCCTCTTTGATCTTATCCACAACCATATACAAGGCATCTATCACCGTATTACCCGTAACCAATATATGATCTTCCTTCACGCCTTCATTTACCAAATTCTGCCGGCTCAGCGAAGTCGGAGAAAAATGATAAGTCGTTATACGTCCCGTCATCTGCCGGTTCATCTCCTCAGGCCAAGGACTATAGATGTCATAAGTACGTAGACCGGCTTCCACATGTCCCACAGGAATCTGTTGATAAAAAGCCGCCAATGCAACGGCTGTGGAGGTAGTCGTATCTCCATGAACCAATACGACATCAGGAAGCACCTCTTTCAAAACGTCCCTCATTCCCAAAAGAACACGGGATGTCACGTCATACAGGTCTTGTCCCTGCTTCATGATATTAAGGTCATAATCCGGACGGATGGAAAAAATAGAAAGAACCTGGTCAAGCATTTCCCGGTGTTGTCCGGTCACACAAACGATGGTTTGAAACTTGTCCGGATGTTTTTGAAACTCCTTCACCAAAGGAGCCATTTTTATGGCTTCGGGACGAGTCCCGAAAGCCAACAATATTTTCTTCATAAAAGTCTGATCTTATTTTTTATAAATACCACAGAAGTCCAGAATTACCTTATCCGTATCGTAAGGTAAAGTTTTAAATACAGAGTGGGCAACCAAAAAAACCACGATATCGGCTTTTGCATAGGCCTCTTTATAGTCAGTCAGCTTAAATACCTTATGTTCATTTACATTCGGTTCCACTACCAGAATGTCAGCATTGTTACAGCTCTGCATCACTTTGGTGGTTATATACTTGGCGGGGGCTTCACGAAGGTCGTCAATATCCGGTTTAAATGCCAGGCCCATCATGGCTATCACCGGTTTGTGATGGTGTTCCAGTTCAAATTTAAGCATTGCATTTTCCACCTTTTCCGCACACCAGAAAGCTTTATAATTATTTATTTCACGGGCCTTGGCTATAATCTGGGATTCAATGGGAAAATCAGCCGTTATGAAATAAGGATCCACTGCAATACAATGTCCGCCGACACCACAACCGGGTTGAAGAATATTAACGCGGGGGTGCTTATTGGCCAGGCTGATCAATTCCCAGACATTAATACCCGCCTTATCGCAAATTATCGATAACTCATTGGCAAAGGCTATTTGTACATCGCGGGAAGAGTTCTCGGTCAATTTGCACATTTCAGCTGTCTTGCAGTTGGTACGATGAAGGGTACCCTTCACAAATTGGCTATAAAATTCAACGGCTTTATCTGTTGAAGCTTCATTCATACCGCCAATCACACGATCGTTATGCACCAGCTCATAGATTACATTGCCGGGCAACACGCGTTCCGGACAATAGGCGATATAAATCTTGTCTTTCAGTTCCGGACGAAGAGAGAAGATCAAATCCTTCATCTTGTCCGTAGTACCTACCGGGGAGGTAGATTCTATCACATACAAATCACCTTCTTTCAGCAAAGGAATAACTGCACGGGTGGCAGATTCCACATAAGAAATATCCGGCTCGTGATTTCCTTTGAAGGGAGTGGGAACCACCATGAAATAAGCGTCACTTTCCTCGGGAGTAGTGGAAGCTTTCAACTGACCACCGGACACCACTTCCTGAAGCAGTTCTTGCATACCGGGTTCTATGATATGCAATTTACCTTGATTAGTCATCTCAACCACCCTTGGATTTATATCCACACCGGTGATTTGTACCCCGTGCTTTGCGGCAATAATAGCCGTGGGCAGGCCAATATAGCCCAACCCCATAAAACATGCTTTCATCTTCTTTTTTATTTAAAATGCGATTAATTTATTATGCAGTACAATGTATCTTTATACGATTTTTTCTATTAAAATAGTAGTAGAATCAATAAGTTCTTCCTTTTGTATTTTCGCACAGTTTTTTATACATCTATTTATTTGTTCAACACCTAATGATGAAATAAACTCTTTTATATATATATCAGTCGAGCAGTTTGCAGCAAAGCCTATTCCCCATTCTTTAACTTTAGTAGCAAGAAAGGTATTTGCACTTACTACCATAGGTTTTCCAAAAAAGATAGATTCATAAAGTTTATTCGGTTCAGCTATAGTGACATTGAAATAAGTTGTATCGTAGCAAACAATATTAATATCAATATTAGAATAAATCGTCTCTAAATCTTCCGGATTTCGAAAAGCACCCTCAAACTTTACATTATTATAAGTTTCACATCTGATCATTGCCTCATTTATTCCAATGCCTGTGCCCCAAAAAGTAAACTCATATTGAGGAAAATACTTACCTACTACTTCCGCAAACCGCACAATTGTATTGGGATAACGAACTGCACCGATAAATCCGAATCGAATTTTTTCAACATTCTGTAATTCGTAAAAATTCCGGGAAACATTTCTAAAATAAACATTCAATTTATTAGGTAAAACTATAATTTGCTTAGGTGGAATAGAAAATGCATATAGATATTCTACAAAACCATCAGAAGTCAAAACTGCATAATATGAGTGTCGAATTAAATATTTATCAACAGATTTAAAAAAACGGACGATATATTTATTCGAGAATTTCGTATAATTTAAATCTGCCTCTTCATAAATATATTTTCTTCTTCCACCTGTAAATAAATAAACCCAAAATGCAATGTCAATACCAAAGGCGTATAAAATATCATGTGAAGACGATATAGAACAAACTTTTTTTATAAACAATATCTTTTTTATTGACTTAACAAACTTATTCCCTTTTCCATCTATTCGAATACTATGTATTTTATAATCTTTATTTCGTATATTTTCGTTATACAATCCATTATCAAAGCCATATACTGCTATTTCGAAACCGGCATTCTTTATTGCTTCCAAACGTTTTAGACATCTTGGTTGAGATATCTGACCAAGAATAAACTTAATTTTTAGAGTAGTCATCTGTGTACGAAAATTATTTCATAGAAGAGAAAGTTAGAAAAGTATCCTCATCACGTACTTTTAAAATAAACTCTTCCACATTACGAATAGAAACATTTGAAAAATTTTTAGGATGGCCAATTATAACAAAACCATTACACGATACTTGTTTTTTATGTATAGAATAAATATCCAACAACATTGTAGACATAAAACCATCTATTGATGCAGAAACGATTTTGTTTTGGAATAATATTTTAATACGCTTTACTAACCGTTTCAGTCTACTACCAGAAATCCCAATGCCGTAGCCATCACCATATTGTATCGTCGGGTGATAAATCGAAGAAAGCCTCCGTTTCAGTAACCAATATACAAATCCTTGATAAGCGACAGTAGAAATTGAGCATTCACAAAACTCCCCCTTATTATCTTCTATAAAAAGACTATTATTAAAATTATATATACTAGCTTTTGGAATATTCCTGTAATCATATTTTTGATATTTGGAATCGACATACGCCCCGCGTAAAACAGAAGAATCAATTTTTATTCCATTCAACTTAAACAAATCAATATATCCAGAATAAGTAGGGAGAGAATATCCTCCTGCTCTAAAAGCAATAATTTTCTTCCCTATAATTTCTTCCAGCAATAATCTAGCTGAATAAAAAGATGTTCTTAAAACATTTTCGGGTAAATCACTCAATTTATAATGTTCAAAATCCATTATCCATTGTTTCGAATCATAATCTGAATATATCCATTGCGGATGAAAATGCAATTGAATATCATGTCCGTCTTGCTCTAAACACTTCAAATGATCTGAAATCAATTCAAAATCAGATTTCAATTTATCATGCTTATCTTTTAATTCACTTAAGCGCAATAAATAAGCTGCATCAACAAAAATAGTTGCTTTAATCCCGTAACGGTCAAGCATAGAAATAAAGCTATTCATAGGAGACAATAAACAGCTTTCTACACTGCCAGTCTTTTTCCCCATGAAAAGTTCATAATCTAATGTTATTAGAATTTTCATGATAAAATATAATTAGTTATTCCACCATTCTTTTTTTACCATACTATCATTCCAAATAAACAAATTCCTACTTCTTATAGAATTGTCTTTATAAAAAGAATAATTTGCCGTTAACTCTTTTATAGCTTTTATTAATTCGTCCAAACTTCTACCATCTGTTTTCAAGCAAATCCCCATATGCCATTCATCTATAATTGACTTCATGGATTCATTACTGCCACATATCAATGGTACAGCTAAAGAACAGGCTTGATAAAATCTATTTGCTTCACAATATCTATTATTAGGGGTATCTTTTGTATATAAAATTATCGTAAAAACCGCATTTCTTAAATAGAGAGACAAAGACAATTGATCTGTCCAACCTGCAAGAAATACTCGTTCTTTAAACTTATCACCATACTTTTTTTCTAATTCACTTCTCCCATCAGAATCAAGACCGCCAATAATTACAACTTTATAATCTGTAGCCTCCAACACACAAGCTATTGAATTGAAAGGATATCTACTTTTCTGTTCTATTCCTTGTATATAAACATATCTTTCCCCTCCAAGCCATTCAACAAAATTCTCATACACAGAAGATTTTATTGATTTTTCTAAGAATATACGATCCGGATAATTTCTCATGTAACTATGTTTGGACTTATCAGAAATAACCCCTTGTTCATAAAGATAATCTATCCGAAATGGATTTGCATGTAAGATCTTTAATGATTTTCGCTCTATACGGTGAAAAAAAAACTTAAATTTCTTTTTCAAAAAGAATTCCGGAATTTCATGCAAATCCCATACCGCTCTATTTTTTCGTGCAAACAAAGGAAATAAAAATGTATTCTCATCATTCGCCCATAATATATCATATCCTTTTACTTGCTTTGACACCTTTAAATAAAACTCAAGCATTTTCAACATTAAAAACTTTTTTTTAGGAAACAAGGCTCTTGTTTTTAAGAAAAATGAGTGATAGCAAATATAATAACTAGTTACATCTTCCTTTTCAACATTGTCATTCAATAACGCAAATATTTTCACATCTGCATCTTTAGAAAGAGTCAATGAAACTTTTCGTATTCTATCATCAAATTCCAAACTATTCGTTTTGATAATTATTGCAATTTTCTTCATAACTCCACTTTATTATAATGATTTACCCGTTCTTTGCTCATAATACCTTATATTATTATTATCACGTTCGTTATATTGCTTATGTTCAGTAAGTATATACCAAATACTATTCGAGTATGGTAAGTACACATATCCTTGCCACAATGATTTGGATATGAGAATTGTAAAATATAATATGAATGAAATTCTAAGTATATTACTTTTCTTTAATAGCATTGCCACTGCAATCGATAGAAAATATCCAAAAGGAATCACCAATCTAAAGCCGCTAGGCACAATTAACAATATCCTAAATAAGAAGAAGTAAATTATAATACTTGCATATATCTCTTTTCCATACTTATTACGTTCAACAACGTAATCCCTAAACAACACAATAACTATAAATAAAAGAACATTCATGATAGAACCAACAGTGAAAAATGCGTCATTATCTTCCACCAAATAAGAACTAAAGTTTTTAGTACCTAATAATTCAAGTTGCGGTATAAGTTGAGATATTAAATTGGAAACAGGACCTGTAGAGCTAAAAATAAAAGATACAATAAAAAAGAACACAATCAGAACTATCTTTTTTTGACGCAATATAAAATAATCAAATTTAATCAATAATAAAAATAGAATAATAAAAACAGTAGTAATATGAAAAAAAGGAGCAAATATGGCAATCAAAAAAAACTTTTTTATATATCCATTAAGTAAATATCCCAATGCTACATTTAAAATAATAACTGCCGTCATAAATCTCAATGGATTATCTACCAGCATAAATAATAGACTTATAGGTAATAATATTGAAATAGAAGAAATCCAAAGAGGTGTTATTTGACGAAACAGACGAATCAATGTGTATAAATAAATACATTTTAAAAAAGCCAAAACGATAAAGAAATCACTAATAAACAACTTTAGGAAATAAAATAATGCATAAAACCCTTTCTCGTAAGTAACATTTAAATAATAATAATCAACAAATTGATATTGCAGTTCATATGCTCTCCAATCAGATCCGGTCATATAACCAAAACATAAAAAAATATAAAGCCAAACTATAAAAGCCCTTCTTACATTTCTATGCACACGAATATTATCTAAGAGTATTCCTAATAAAAATGTAACTATATAAATAAACATATACTCTTTTTATTACGTGTATTAAATTTATTTGGAACAACATTTTTCAATATAAAACGTCATCCAATCCTTCGCTTTTTCATTCCAACCATTTTTACTTATAACCGATTTTAATTCGGTAGGGATAATTGGATACTGGCCTAATAAAATCTCTAAAATAGAATCCGACAGTTGTTCAAATGTATCAATCTGTTTATACGGTTTTCCGAAAGCCTCCAATGTTGGATATTTTAACCATACAGCATTAATTACAGCTACATCACAAAGCAAATATTCTTGAACACTCGCAGAATATGCATCACTATTCTGCATATGAATAAATATATCTGATGATTTTCTCAAAGCTACTATTTCATCTAAAGAAAGATAATCTGTATACATAACATATTTAATGCCACTCCTTTCGAGCCGTTGGTTTACTTCATTCGTATATTGTTCAGTTCCTCCATAAGTAAATGGAAATACTAAACATGTATTCTGAGGTAATTGTAACCGAATTTTTTCTATTGCATCAAGAATTTTACAATGGTTTTGTGAAGGAGAGGCATTATAACCACATGTAATAATATAAAAGTCTTCAAGTCTAAGCCTTTTTTTAGCCTCTGTTTTCGAAAGTCTTTTTTGGGCATTAAGAGCATCAATTGTATCAGAGCCAAATCCCAAATTTACAAACTTCCTGTTAGATACATTAAAAATCTTTGCTATATCATCTCTAAAATTAATAGGGGGGACAGAAATATAATCAGCGCGATGATAACAAAATTTAGCCATTACTTTATCAAAGGCATTAATACGGTATACATCGCTCCCCCATGGAGAAATCATTAACTGAACACATATTATTCTATATAGCGGATAGAGAAAAAAAGAAATTCTATTCCAAGAGTGTATATTTACCAGATCGTACTGTTTCTTCAAAACAGGAAAGAATGAGATATAAACATCCAATAAATTCAACAATGAACGTAAAATCTTTATTTTATACAAAAATCGAAAGAAAAAATGTTTTGTATCATACACTTTATTATACGAAAAATCTTTTTCTTCAGAACGAAAATACAAATCAAAAATGTCGATATGTAATTGATGATTTCTATCCAAAATATTAAGATGAGTCACCAGTCGTCTAATATGATTATCTGTTGACTTCCCTACAATAAGAATTTTCATATATAAATATTTGGTATCAATAATAGTAAACTGCTATTCTCTAACGTAAACTTTTTATATAGTATAAAAATAAAAAAAGGGAAATTATGCCCGATAAAATAAATGTAGCACATAATGCATATGCAACAGCAAGCCCCCCTATTTTTTCATAAAAAACAACAGAAAATAAGATATATAAAACACAAGAAATATAAGAGTTATAGCCATTCCATTTAGCTTTCCCGACAGCTAATAGTATATTACCCAATGGATTTCTAAAAATAAATGTAATAAATGTTGCAATCATAAAGATTTTATACATATATATTGAATCTACATATTGAATTCCAAATAACTTCTTTATAATCACATCGCTATACAATATCAATAGTAAAAATACAAAAAATGAAATCGGAATGATTGTTTTCAAATAACTATAATAATATCTCTTCAAGCAATTAACATCTAAATAATTTCTAGATAAAAAACTAAAATCGGAGATCATCAAAATTCCAGGTAGTGTCAAAAGATTAAAAGGAATAATTGTAGCGACCCTAAAACTAGCAATACTATGTTCCGGCTCATTCATTATACCCAAAAGTAAAGGTGCGACGGAAAAAATAATTTGATTGGCGATTGCACTTACACTCGTATGAATTCCATATCCCCAATATTCCTTAACAGAAACTTCAAGTTTATCATTAAATAGTATTTTAGTAACCTTTCCTCTAAACCAAAGAAATGTGGATAATGGAGCCAACACAAGAGCAGCAATATAACCATAATTCTCGAACAATAAAGTCAAGATCACTGTCAACAATAACAATATAACAGAATTATATACATTTATTTTTGAGTAAGTTCTGTTTAAATTCACTATTCGAAAATAACTCCGCATTGTTTCTAACATATAATGACCATATAATCCTACACTCATAAGAATAATTAAAGGACAAGCCTTTGTCATCTTTTGAGGTACAAAAAAAGAATAAATGATAACTATTACTACAATAACAGATACATATTTCAAGCCATTCCTCAATGTATAAAAATAATATTGTTTTTTCTTTAGGAAGGAATTTGCAATAGATCCAAATCTCAAAAGTGAAAAATTTCCTCCAAATCCTGCAATAACTATTGCAATTGTATATACAGATAAAACATAAGATAAAATACCATAATCCTCTTTGGATAATAATTGTACTACAACAATAGAAAGAAACGCCGCACTTATTTTTATCAAAGCAGTAGAAAAAAGAACGGAAAAGCCCCCTCTTTTGGTAAATCCTTTAATAAAATCAGATTTTATTCTTATCATCAAATAAAACAATTATAAACTATAAGAACCTATTCACCAGTCCATTTATTCATTGAAAACTGTCAATAAAATAACCAAGTACCACCAAGGAAAGTAATTCAACTTATTTACTTTTTCTTATTCTTTAATTGAGAATATATACATTGTCTTAATTCATCTTGCCGCTTTTCCGAAATAACTCCTCCTATTTCAATCAATTTGATAAAATTTTCATTAGCCGTATAGAGAATTTCTCGTTTTTTACATTTATTTAAATATTCATCAACTGTAGATATCACTCTGGCTGGATTTCCTGCAACAACAGAACCACTAACAACATTTTTGGTAACAACAGCACCTGATCCGATAATCACATTATCACCTATTACTACACCTGGTAAAACAACGCTATTCGCCCCTAAAAAAACACGATTACCTATAATCGTTTTTTGTACCCGATATTTACCCATATGCATAAGAATACTAGCATCATGAGCTAAAATTATAGAACCCGGTGCTGAAATAAAATCATCACCGATTTCCACAAGCTCAGGGAACAAAGTGTCTATCAAAGAATTACTGTAAAAACGTTGACCATGTCTAAATTTTACTTTGGGAGGACGTATAGTCAAAAAGATCTTTTTAAATATTCGTTTTATCATTCCATGCACTATTTATTAATAACTGAAAAATACTCATTCCAATTTCCAACATCAATCCAAGATTTTTCACTAACTGGAAAAACTCCAACCCTTCTATCTTCAGCTCTCAATTTATTTATTAATGAAGTTATATGATAAAATTGATTCTCAGGAATCTCATCTAAAAGATTCGGTTCAAGTATATATAATCCAGTATTTATTTTAAATGTCAAATCCGGCTTTTCAACTATTGAATCAAGAAGACCACTTTCTTTAGTATATAGAACTCCGTATGCTATAGGATAATTTTTCAAAGCTGCTACAACAGTCAATTCATTTTTATTATCTTGATGATATTTCAATATTTGGCTATAATCCTCATTAATGATTATATCACAATTAGAAACAAAAAAAGTAGAATGCACTTTATCTTTCATCAATGTAAGACTTCCAGCAGTACCTAATGGCATATCCTCTTGAAAATAGCTAATCCTATACGGAGTGGCTTTCAGATTAGAAAAATAATGTTTTATAACATCAGCCTTATAATTTACAGATACATAAAAGTTAGTGCTACCACACTGTACAAAACGATCCATAATGTCTTCCATAAATGTTTTCTCGCCAATAGGAATAAGAGGTTTAGGTATAATATTCGTCAAAGGTTTTAACCTAGTTCCCTGTCCACCTGCCATAATAACAACAGGTAAATCAAATTTCTCTTTAGAAAACTGAATTTTATTATGAAAAAGATCCTCCCACATGATAACACGAGCAATACTTCCTGAAAAATCGATAATTGGGCAAAATTCCATTCTAAATTTCAGCATCAATGCTTTTATCTCCTCCGCAGACTGATTGGTATAACCAACAGTTACATTCTTTCGAACCACTTCAGAAACAGGAGTATCCAACGGTATATTGGAAATGATTGCTCTTTGAATATCTCCAATACTCAATAAACTTTTAAATTTATCTCCACAAAAGACAATTAATAATTTCTTATTAATCAAATCCATCTGCTTTAAAGCAGATAAAACTGTTGTCTGCTCATCTATTATCAAATATTTACAATCCATTTTATTATTTTCATTTTCAAAAATGTAGGATTATCAGAGTAGAAAAACTACTATAGCACTGTAAACTAACAACAATTAGTGTCTTATTCTCTTCTTATCATTAAAACAGCAGGATTACCAGCATATATTCCCTCTTTCTCAAAACTTTTTCGTATCATTGAGGCAGCAGCAAACACACTGTTTCCGGGAGCAGACATACCATTTACCATGACAGACTGACTACCAATAAATGTATTTGCACCAACTTTACAATTACCATTAATCATTACTCCTGTAGATATATGGCAATAATCACCGATTTGAACGTCATGCTCAATATTGCAAAATGTGTTTATAATACAACCAAAACCTACTAACGCACAGGCATTTATTACGGCATGATGCATAACGACTGTTCCCTCTCTGATCGTAGCGTATTGGGATACATGTGCCGTTGATGCTATAATCGTCGCCAGCCGTCCTCCAGATTCTATAACTCTTCTATGAATTTTAATCCGTAATTCCGGACTTTTTATAAAACCTACGGTCACGATAAAATCCGCCTTATCCACATAAAACGGGATATCTTCATCCGTCCCTATTATTTTATAGGCAAGCACATTTTTGCCTACATTTTCTGGAATATCTAATATACCAAGTATTGTATAACCAGCAGTTTCAGCAACATCAATCACTGCTTTACAATGCCCGCCACCACCGATAAGTATCAAAGGACGTACATTCATACCCTACTTCACCCCACTTGGAATGTTTACCACTCTATCTGAAAACCAACAAGTATTTTCCAAGCTATCTGTTTCACAATTCTCAAACATTTTCAGACGATTCATCAACTCCCATATAGGGCGTGTCATAATACCATGATCGTTGGTATATTCAAGAAACTCTAATTGAGTAGCTTTATCACCAAGAATGACTGAATTAAACCAGAAATTGGAATGGCAATTTTCCGGTTCATTAAAAAAATCAATACCATCCATGTGTTCGAAAAAATCTTTGTATCGAAAAGCGGTATCACGTTTATTGGCTAAAATCACTTCTATTTGCTCAAGTTGGGCACATCCAAGTGCAGCATTGATGTTAGGCATGCGATAATTATAGCCGATATGATCATGAACAAATTTCCAACGATGGGGAACTTTTGCCTGAGTAGTCAAATGTTTAGCCAACTTTCCCAATTCTTCATCTTGAAACAGCAGCATACCACCACCTCCGGTAGTAATGGTCTTATTACCATTAAAACTTAGTGTGCCAACACGACCAAAAGTACCCGTATGCTGACCTTTATAGTAACTGCCGATACTTTCTGCGGCATCCTCCACTAGTTCAATATGATATTCATTACAAACATCCACCAACTCGTCTATTCTGACAGGATGCCCAAATGTATGCATTGGTACACAACACTTTACACGACGCCCCGTGTTTTTATTAAAACATTGATAATTTTTGATCACAGCATTTTTTTTTAACCATGATTTTACCGCCTTCGGTGATAGCCCCATAGTATCTCTATCTACATCTATGAATATGGGATGTGCACCAATATAACTGATGGCATTGCAGGTAGCTACAAAAGTAAGGGCTTGCGTCAAGACTTCATCACCACGTTCCACACCAACCAATAGCATGGCCATATGCAACGCATTAGTGCCACTTACACATACAACAGCTTTTTTAGTTCCGGTAAAATCTGTAATCATTTCTTCGAAACGATCTACAAATTTACCTACACTTGATACGAAAGTCGTATCTATACATTCATCCAGATATTTCTTTTCATTTCCTCCAAAATAAGGAGAATGTAAAGGAATAAATTCATCTGACTGGTATAAGTCATGAATAAACGACACTACTTCATTATACATAATTACATCTTTTGATCTAAATTCTTCCCCTTTTCCTCATGCTCAAAATTGGGTAAGAACCGTTTCATTACATCTACGATCTCGGTTTTTGAAAAACCATCTTTATGGAAAATTGTATTCAAATCGGTAAACAAGATATCTATATCCTTTATTGGACGGGATTGCGCACTTTCTATGACTCCAAGAGAGATAAAACGATCCATATTGAGAGATTCACCGGGAATATAAAACTCTTCGAAATCTTTTTCACCTGTAGTATCGCTATTAAAGTAAACGACAGGATATTCCTTGCTGTCTATAGGCATTTCAGAAGCATATCTTTTAGCCTCTTCATCAGTAAAACAATGTTTAACCTCATATCCTAACGCGTGCAGGAAGTCGTCACATATATGAGAAAAAGTCATCATTTGTTTTTCAGACAACTTTGGGAAGAAAATTTCCCTATTTTTACCCAAGATGCAAGCTAACATACAGATCTGTCCGCTTTCGTCAGGAGAAACAAAATAGCGTTTCACATCCAAAGGAGCGGCCAAAGGTTGCTTTTTCATCAAACGGTCAATAAAACCAGCCAATAGAGACCCGTTAGAAAAAGCAACATTAGCAAAACGGGCAGTGCAAACTTTAAATTTATCAGAATAAGCCAAGATCATGTCTTCCATAATTTTTTTGCTCGCTCCCATGACGTTAACCGGATTGGCGGCTTTATCAGTAGAAACACAAAAGAAATGCCGAGGAGGAAATTCCGCTAATAAATCCAATAGTTTACGCGCCTTAATGACATTGTTCTCAATCAATGCTTCAACTGAATATTGATCTTTTTCACTTCTTACATGTTTGTGGGCCGAGAAATTGGCCACGATATCAAATCCCCGAGACTCCCTAAATATCTTTTCAAAGATAGGGTCTGCATAGTTGATGGGATAAGTACGATAAATCTCTGGAACGATAGTTCCATATGTAGAACGCAAATCGCGGGTTAATTCCGTCAGACCATTCTCACTAATATCTACGACAACAAGTTCAGACGGCCTAAAAGGAAGTATGGCCCGGATATAAGATGAACCTATTGTTCCGGCACCACCTATTACTAAAACCTTTTTTCCCTGAATCTCTTCGGATAATCTTACTTTGTTTGCTTCAATATCTTGAGCAAACAGACTAACAGGTCTGGCTGTTATATAGTCAGAAATAAACTTATTTACATTTAGCATATAAGGAAAATATTTAAACGATCAAACAGAAAATAAATAATCCGATAGGAAAACAGAAAAAGAACATGATCAACGTTTTACAAAACGGGATATTAGTTTTTTTAAATATTTCTTCTTATCATGAGATTTATGTTCATTCCCATAACCATAGCCGTAACCATAACCGTAGCCATAACCGTAACCATAACCATAACCCTTACGCTCATAAGAAACCCCATTCAATACTACAGACATATTCCGAAGCTGTTCCTCACGATACATCTTTTCAAGTTCCGGTAACTGACGGCGATCCATTATTCCCGAACGAACCACGAAGATAGTAAGATCGGCCACACGGTTCACAATAGAAGCATCAGCAACCATGCCCGCAGGAACATTATCAACAATAATATAATCATACCGTTTACGCAGTTCCGATATAAAATGATCAAAACGTTCACCCAATAAAAGTTCAGCCGGATTGGGAGGAACAGGACCGGAGAAAACAATATCTAATTTGTCATACTCTTCACTTGTTCCTATGATATCGTCCAGATTATCCGTATGCCCAGATAAATAATGAGTTAAACCCATACGTTTGGAAGAATTCGAAAAGATACCGCTCAATGTACCCTTACGAATATCGACATCCACTAAGACAACCTTTTTATTCGTCTGGGCAATACTCATTGCCAAATTACTTGAAACAAACGTCTTACCAGCACCGGGATTGGCAGAAGTAAACATAACCACTTGCAGCTTATCCGATTTCACACGCATGAATTCCATATTCGTACGAATAATACGGAATGCCTCAGATACGGAATCACGAGCGCTCTCACGAACCACAATGCCGTCAGCATCTTCTCCTTTTTTCGCTCCATGACGAGGAATATCACCTAAGAAAGGAATAGTCAATACATTATCCAGTTCTTTACGAGTACGAACTTTGGTATCGGTGATATTCAACAACCACAATACAGCCATAGGTATGGCAGCACCCAAAACAACAGCAGCTAAAAGAATCACCATCGATTTGGGTGCAACAGGGGTGCTGCTTCCCGAAGCCGGATCGATAATGCGGGCATTACTCTCTGTTATTGCCTGCGTCAAGGCATTCTCTTCACGTTTATTCAATAAATACAAATAAAGTTCTTCTTTTATTTTCTGTTGCCGCTCTACCGTTAGGACATATTTCTGTTGTGTAGGAACAGCCTCAATACGTTTAGTTGTCTGCTCTTCCTGTTCACGAATATTCTTCAACTGAATATTTAATCCTACAATTAAGTTATCCACAGAACGGATGATCGTCTGTTTCATAGCCCCTAAAGAATTGTTTAAATCAATCACAATAGGATTCTTATTGCTACTACCGGCTACCAGTTTATCACGCTTCAGCAACATGTCATTGTACTCTTTTATCTGAGATTCAACACTATTATCTGAAATACCGGTATTGGCAGGGATTAAATCAGAACCTTTTTGAGGATCAACCAGATATTCCTTAATATATTTTACTATGCTCAATTGATTTTCCAAACTGAGGCCCTCCTGCTTGTAACGGCTCGTATTCTGAAGATACATACCTGTTTCAGAAGTAATATCCGTCAATTGGTTCTCTCGTTTGAAGCTTTCAATATTAGCATCCACACTTCCCAGTTCACGTTCAATAATGATCAAACGGTCATTAATGAATTTGGAGGTATTAACAGCAATCTGATTCTTGTCATTGATCACATCCTCATTATAAACGGCAATAAGCATATTCAAAATATCCTCCGCACGGGCAGTGGATACATCATCCAGAACCAAATTTATAATCGTAGCTGTTTTACTGGCAAGAGATATATTAATCCTTCTTAAATACCCCTCAACCACCTTTTCCATATTCGACTTAGTAATATAGACTGGCTTACCATAGTAAGTATCCGTGTAATATAAAGTGGGAGTCACCACCATCGTACCGACAGGGGTCAAAATCGTATCATTCAAACGGGCATCAACCACTTCCGCAGACCGGATTTCCTCACCGGCTATACTCAGACTAAAATCTGAAAGCCTTACCGTGGCAGAATCCACAGGAGTCACTGTCATTTCTATGACTTGCCGTTCTTCCGATTCGGGAAACAAAACAGTTATTGGAGAATGAGTATAAAGCTCGTCTTCGCGCAAGCCGTTCTTCACTTTATAACTCATATCCAGATGTAAACGACGGGCCACTTTCTCCATCAGATGACGGGATTGAAAAACAAGTACCTCATTATCCACATTGCGCTTACCGCCTAAAAAGGAGATGTCGGCAAAGGCGGTGGATTCACTGATGGAGCCTCCCTTTGAATCATCACGGATCAATACGGAGGCTTTCCGGCTATATACCTTTGAGGATGATTTCAGATAAAAGAAAGCAATACCTGCACAAATTAAAATTGACAGAACGAACCAATACCAATTGGCTATGACAAGATGGAAAATATCAACAATACTTATTTCAGACTCCTTTTCACGGAGTTCACTATTTTGCGACTCAATACTCATTATCGTTTTTATTCCAAAATTGATTATTTAAACATGGTTACCATTAAAGAAGTAATAGAGGCCAGCACTGAAACGGCGGACAACCACACTCCTACCGAGTTGTTCGAGTTGATGCGGCTCTGACCGGTCTTAGCTTTATTAGGCTCTACGTAAACAATATCGTTCTGTTGCAAATAATAGCAAGGCGACTGGAAAATATCCGAAGAGCGCAAATCATGATAGAGGATACGACGCTTGCCGTCCTTTTCACGAATCACGGCGACCCGGTCACGACGGCCATAAATCGTCAGGTCACCGGCCATACTCAGTGCTTCGAGCAGGGTAATGCGGTCACCGGAAATATCGAACGTACCCGGACGGGTCACCTCACCCATCACGGAGACTTTAAAGTTCAGGAACTGAACGGTGACAATCGGATCTTTTATCAAGTCTTCACTCATCAGTTTTTGTTTTATCAACTCGGTAACCTGCATACGGGTCAAACCTTCTACATGAATTTTACCTAAAATGGGGAAATCGATATCGCCGTTCTGGTCAACAAGATATCCCAACAAACGTTGTTGAGCCGTAGTCTGGGCGCCAATCTGGTAGGTTACTACCGGCATATTGAAAGGCAAAGCCAATTCCGGATCCTTACTGTTCACAAGGATGGCCAACAAATCATCCTTATGGATAATCACTTCATAATTCTTATCTATATTCTCTTCTTTTATAGAAGCAATATCCTGTAGATAAAGCACCTCTTTCGGAGCTGAGCAGGATGCCAAAAAGGCTATCAGACACAAGAAAACACAATTCTGAATCTTTATGTTCATAGAAAACACTAATAAATATTATCCCTTTATTTTACTAATTATTATACTTCACTCCACGGATACGGGTTATCTTCTATTGTTTTCAGAAGATCGATCACCTCGCATTCATCCTTTGTCAGTTCCCGTCCCGACCAACTGTTTATAATTGTATGGGCGTCCTGAGCTAAATTGTCATCATAAACTTCACCGTAACAATAAGTCAGCAAACGGGCTTTCAAAAGCGAGGGTGGCAATTTATCCAACACCTCCCAACAACGGTTCAGGATACTCTGAATACGATTTTCCTTATCCCCGTTATTATATATCGTAGCGGTATACCCCATCAACAGGGACAGACAAAGAGCGGCTTCCTCCTCGGAAGTAACGCCATGACGGATGAACAGTGAATTGGCTTGACGGAAAACCTCACGATTCAGACGATTAAAATGATCACTATAAATGGGACTGCCGTCAACCCCCAAATAGAGCAGCTCGTGCGCCGAAGCATACAAAGCGGATATTTGAGATTCCAAAGAATTCAACATATATATTTTATTTACGATTTTACAATGTATGATTTACGATTGATATTACTTTACAAAACAGTTCAATATCAAATTGACAATTATGATGGGAAGCAGGGTGTATAGACTACAATATAGGTTCGATGAGCGAAGGGTGGATAAAGGTGGTGGCTACTGCCATTACACCACGAATGGAAACCACTACACGGCGGTCGTTCTTCACACGGATAAACTCCCCTTCCACTCCTTCGAAAATTCCTCCGGTGACGCGGACACGTTCACCTTTACGAAAAGAAACCGTTGAAGGCTCCAGATAAACCAGTTGCTGATCGCAATTGCCGGCAACAGCCATAAAACTACGCATCTGAATATCCGGAACGATGATCGGTTGACGGGTTTCCCGGTCCATGATGTAACGGATGGGAGAAGACAAACCGACGGATTCTTTAATGGCATCGATACGGGCACGTGAAGAACAGACAAATACAAGGTTATGGACGGCAGGAACCAACTTGCGGACACGACGCTCATCCTTCACAATGTATTCGTAACGCATCGGGATAAAATTCTCGATGCCTTCACGGTCTAAAAAATTTTTCAAGGCAAGCTCGCGACTGTAGGTGACGCGAAGAGCATACCAATAGTTGTTATCTGTTGAATCGTTCACAAAAGGATATTCTTTGGGGACACCGGAGTACTGAAATACCTCCCGGTCAAATGATGTAATGCAAATATAAATATGAGAGCATCCATGTTATTTCAAAAATATCCCCTATCGCAGTAGGATCGTTTTGAAGTATTTACTTATAAGTGATATCCCATTTTTGTACAAAGCACAAGGGGTTCAGCACTTAACAAGCTATAAACGAGCGATATATAAGTAAAAAGTGTTTCAAAAAACGTTCGTTTAATGGCACATATATTTTTACCTTTCCACAAAGAGCTAAAATCCGGCAAAAAACAAATGGATAAAAGCACTATTGGAAATTTGTAAAATCTTAATTATCAGCATGAAAGATATTTGAAAAATAAAATAAATCAATTTATTTATAAAAATATTTTGCCGTTTCATTTATACGTTTTACTTTTGTGCCATTAAACGAACGTTTTTTGAAACACTTTTTTATCTCCATCCCTTTCAAACTTTCTCATCAAACTCTATAAAACGTATGTGTTTGTGTATTAACAAGTGGTGGTACCACCTACCTACTATACACACAAACAAAATCACTATATATGCGCGTACGCCCCCGCGCGAGAGTTTCATTCTTTTCACGCAAAATATTATCTTTGCAAAATTTTAATTATAAACATATATGAAAAATGAAGTAAAAAAAGTACTAATTGTACAATCACATTCGAATGTGAAGATTTAGGCATAAAAATCACTGCCGGCAAGTTCTCTCAGAAGTTACAAAAACACATCGACCTCTTCGAACAACCACCCGGAAGATGTGTCATAACCGGCTCACACAAAGAACTTATCGAGCTGTTGGTATCCCTTTGGGACAAAGGTCAACTCACCCTTCCGGGGAAAAACAACATCAATCATCTGGCCGATTTTATCTTCCGGTATTATGATATAAGATACGAAAACGATCCGGAAGAGAGTATGAGCTTAGAGAGCATCAGATCAGAGACTTACTTCTATCATGAGCCGGAATAGCCTAAAAAGTGAATCGTGGTTTTTCGGAGATGAAAAACCACGATTTAGCATTCGAAAAAACCGCCTTACCTTTGCCGGATATTTTAAAACCTATAAAAACAAAGCAAAGACATGGAAGAAATTCAAATCCTGATCTCATCTTTTAAGGGCTTCAGCAAGCATACGGGGAAAAGTAAACTCACTGATAAACTCCTGGAAATAGGCTCTTATACCAACGGCAGAATCATCGAAAAGATACGGGCGCTGGTACGCGACGGAAAAAAAGAGGAAGCGGCACTGGTGAAGAAACAGTTGAAAGGCAGTACGCTCTCCGCCACCTACAAGGAGCGAAGGGTGCCCGAAATGATAGATACATACAACGACCTGCAAATGATGGATCTGGACGGGTTGTCGGAAGAGGAAATGACAAATTGCAGAAAGCTGATCACGGGCAGTCCGAATACGCTGTTCTGCTTCACCAGCCCATCGGGAAACGGTTTGAAAGTGGGCGTATACATGCAGGACGAACTTTCCTGCCGCCTGCGCATGGAACTGCTGCGCCGCAGTGAGATCAGTTACGAAGCACTGGAAACTTACCACAAACAGATGTTTGCCTATGCCAAGGAGTATTACGAGACACTTTGCAGCGTAGAGGTGGATGCCAGTGGCAGCGACATCGGCAGATTGTTTTTCACCTCCTACGATCCGGACATTTACATCTGCGAAGAGGCGCTCAGGCAAGTGCGGCAACCGCAACTGACCATCCTCCCGCCCCCAGCGAAAGGAAAGAAAAAGACCGTACGCCAGCTCATGAAGGAGGAGATGCCCGGAGATGAAAGCATAGACCACACCCACATCGATCCGTGGATACAAATGGAATTCCAGAGTTGCGTGCGCAGCGTGGAAAGACAGGAAAAATACCAACCCGGCAACAGGAATAATTTCATATTCACTCTCGGCAACAAATGTTATCGGAAGAACCTGCCGGAGGAAGTAGCGGCAGTCCTCGCGCAAAAGCAGTTCGGCGCCCCCGATCTGGACGCTGCAAGCATCGTAAGAAACGCCTATCACTATACCACCCGCACCGATCATCAGGAGGAAGAAAAGAAGAAGCCGGTCGCGGTGCGTATCATCGAATTCATGACGCAGCAATACGAGGTGAGACGAAACGTGATACAAGGGCGGCTGGAATTCAGAGAAAAGAATAAAGGCGGCAAAAACGAATTCTGCTCCATGAAAAAGGAGGATTACAACACCGTGTTCTACGACCTGCAAATGGCGGGAATACCGTGCCACCCCAGTACCGTAAAAAGCCTGATAGACTCCCGATATGCACAAAACTTCAATCCTTTCGAAGCGTACTTTTACGGTCTGAAACCCTATGACGGGCAGACGGATTACATAGCGCTGTTGGCAGCCACGGTAAAGACGACCAACCAACCTTTCTGGGAGGACTGCCTGAAACGGTGGCTGGTGGGCATGGTGGCCTGCGCGCTGGATGACAAGATAGAGAACCAGTTGGCCATCATCATGAAAGGTGAGCAGGGAAAGGGCAAAAGTTCCTGGATACGTCATCTTCTCCCTCCGGAACTGTCTAAATATTACCGCAACGGGATGATCAATCCGGAAAACAAGGACCATATGCTTTTTCTCAGCCAATGCCTGCTCATCAATCTGGAAGAGTTCGAGGGCATGACGGGCCGAAGCATTTCGGAACTGAAAAGGCTTATCGTACAGGACGTAGTGACGGAACGGCGGCCTTTCGACACGGATGCCAACTCTTACATACGCCATTGCTCGTTCATTGCCAGCACCAACGAACCGCGTTTCCTGAAAGATCCGGCAGGGGCTTTCAGGCGTTACCCTACCGTCACCGTGGAGGAAATCGACTATCATGCGCCCGTGAACCATGCCGGAATCTACTCTCAGGCACTCTACCTCTGGAAAAACGGATTTCATTACTGGTATGAAAACGAAGAGATAGCCACATTGAATGAAGTGAACCGGGAATACAGCTTAGCCAGCATAGAGGAGGAATTGCTCTATGTCTATTTCCGCAAACCGAAAGCGGACGATCTGGACGTGAAATGGATGCCCGTATCGGCGATACTGGTACTTATCAGCATGAACGGAAAAATACAGATGAACGACCGGAACCAGAAAAGCTTGGTGCAAATACTGGAAAGGGATAACTTCCGGAAGAGAATCAGCGAAAACAAGATTTACGAATACGAGGTGGTGCAGTACTCTTTTGATGAAGTGGACAGGAACTACAAAAAGACCCTATCGACAGGCCCAAAGGAGACACAGGAAGAATTACCCTTTTAAGCTTTCCGATTATATGTAATGTCCCGGCAGAATATATGTGCCGGGGCATTACATATAATCTTATTCATGGCCTGACGGCCGGTTTCAAGGTTCTCCCAAATATTCAAAAATGAGCCGTACCTGCCGGCGAGTGTACGAATGGTCTCCCTTCCCCTCTCCCCCTTCGTACATATGGGCATGGAGCTCTTTATTACGGCGTATCCAGCTACGCAGTTTACACATGGCGTATCCCGCAGGGAGATTAGGGCTATACAACCGGGCAAGGTCAGCTTTCAGATAGGCCTTGATAACAAACTTTTCTTCATCTACAATCATACTGTTTCCGATATTGGTTTCACTACTCAAATATAATAAAAACCGGAGACAGAGGCAATTTGTAGGACAACATAATACAAAGGGAATCAAAGTATTTACCATCGAGACCAATCTGCATAAAAGTACGTTGCAGCAGTCGGAAGCCGACCGCTATCTTTGTCACATCGGAAAGAAGGAAAGCGCTACTTCCGGAAGAAAAGAGATCGTTTTTTTATTCATTTAAATTTATTTTGTTATGGGAGTACCATTTAAAAAAATTCCAAGAAAAGACCCGCGAAAAGCAGATTCAGTGGAAAAGTTCTATCCACAGTTGGTGACCTTAGGACCCAATGCAGATTTGGAAAGTATTGCTTATGTGATGAAAGAGAAGAGTTCGCTCACCTTGGGAGACATACAGAGCGTACTGACGAATTTTGTAGAAGCCATGCGAAGCACGCTCTACGGCGGGCAATCGGTCAATATCAAGAATTTCGGCGTATTCAGTCTCTCAGCCCGCACCATGGGCGTGGAAAAGGCGGAAGATTGCACGGCAAAAAACATTAAAGCCGTAAAAATAAACTTCCGGCCGTCCACCAATATCCGCCCGGATATCACTACCACACGTGCCGGAGAGAAAATCGACTTCTACGATCTGGAAACTTTGCTGAAAAAGAAAGAAGAAGAGGAAGGAGGAGGAGAAGGGGAAGATCCGGCGGCATGATGGTTTTAGTTGAAAGTTGAAAGGTGAAAGTTGAAAGTTGAAAGTTGAAAGTTGGGAGATGGGAGATGCGAGATGCGAGATGAAAATTGGGAGGTAAAAATTGAGAATTAAAAATTGGGGAAAGAAGGTGTAAAGTATGAAGAAGTCTCTTTGGGATAAAATCCTGAAAATCGTGATAGCAGTGGCATCAGCCGTGTTAGGAGCATTGGGAGCCAATGCAATGAGTATCTAATGGCAGGCACTATACCTGTTTTGTGAGAAATCAGTGGAATACGGGATTCGGTAATGGGTCTCGTATTCTTTCATTATTACTTTTTATTTTCCAATGTATGATAATTACAAGTATGGGTACAATGCTGAATGAGGATTTGCCACCTATTTCATATTCTGTCCGCTTTCCACTCTCAATACGAAAAACTTTTGTAACTTTGTAACTGTTAGTGTAACAAAGAGTGATAGGATATGAAAATTCAAGCAAGTATAACGATTCCCTATGCCGTGGCCAATTATGCCGAAATGCGTGACCGTGGTTTTTATTATGTGGATAAGACGGATTACATTCCACGTCTCGAGGCCTATAAAGCCCCCGTGTTCCTGCGTCCCCGCCGTTTCGGGAAAAGTCTGCTGGTATCCACCTTGGCGCATTATTATGACCGCACGTTGACCCACCGGTTTGAGGATCTCTTTGGCGGAACATACATCGGAAGCCATCCTACACCGGAGCACAACCGCTATATGATCATTCGCTATGACTTCTCGGCAATGGTGATGTCTGATAATATGGAAGGGTTGGAACAGAATTTTAACGACTTGAATTGCAGCCCGGTGGAAATTATGGTGATACACAACCGGGATCTCTTCGGCGATTTTAAATTCACAACCCGTGGCAATGCTTCGAAAATGCTGGAGGAAGCCTTGGCGTATGCCCGCGCCCATGACCTCCCTCCGGTTTACATCCTGATAGACGAATACGATAACTTCACCAACCAGTTGCTGACCTCTTACAATGACCCGCTCTACGAGAAAGTAACCACTGCCGACAGCTTCCTGCGCACCTTTTTCAAGGT
>OJJX01000126.1_pt1 | contig 60643 bp, 67 predicted proteins | sample 1596411 | NCBI WGS metagenome assembly OJJX01 (sample SAMEA4350136, study PRJEB24818) | metagenome | biome: human; feature: gut; material: faeces | place: Denmark | collected 2013-09 | reverse complement strand
CAGAGTCAAGCATTTTTTGCTTTTCTCTGTTGAGATTCTCAGGAGAACCCCGCTGACCCGGCAACGTGTTTGCCGTTGTTCCGTGTCAGTGGTGGCGCATTATAGGGAGTTATTCCGGCCTGACAAGCGAAAAATATAAAAACTTTATCGTTCGCTCATTTTTCAGGCAAAACATCTTAAATATAGTCTTTTCCGTCTAACTTATAGACAAAAACGAGCCCCGAAGGGCTCGTTTTATCATTTACTGGACGGCGACAATCCGGTCTTCATTAACTTCCAGGCGAATCACTTTACCCGGAACCAATTCACCAGACAGTATTTGCTGTGCCAGCGGGTTTTCGATCTGCTGCTGGATAGCACGTTTCAAAGGACGTGCACCATAGACTGGATCGTAACCGTTCTCGCTCAGCAGTTTCAGCGCCTCGTCAGAAATGTGGATTTCATAACCACGTTCTTCCAGACGTTTGTACAGACGTTTCAACTGAATCTGCGCAATCGAGGCAATGTGCTGTTCACCCAGCGGATGGAAGACCACCACTTCATCAATACGGTTAATGAATTCCGGACGGAAGTTATGGCTTACCACACCGAGCACCAGCTCTTTCATGTGCGCATAATCCAGTTCACCGAAGCGTTCCTGAATCAAATCGGAACCGAGGTTAGAGGTCATAATGACAACCGTATTACGGAAGTCGACCGTTCTCCCCTGCCCGTCAGTCAGACGACCATCATCCAGTACCTGCAACAGAATGTTGAAGACATCCGGATGCGCTTTTTCCACTTCATCCAGCAGGATGACGGAATACGGACGACGACGCACAGCTTCGGTCAGGTAGCCACCTTCTTCATAACCGACATATCCCGGAGGCGCACCAACCAGACGAGACACCGAGTGTTTCTCCATAAACTCGGACATATCGATACGGACCATCGCCTCGTCGCTATCAAACATAAAGTTCGCCAGCGCCTTACAAAGCTCAGTTTTCCCCACACCCGTTGGGCCGAGGAACAGGAATGAACCAATCGGGCGATTTGGATCCGCCAACCCCGCACGGCTACGGCGAATAGCGTTAGATACCGCATCAACCGCTTCGTTCTGACCAATGACGCGATGGTGCAGTTCTTGCTCCATACGCAGCAGTTTTTCGCGCTCGCTTTCCATCATGCGAGAAACCGGAATCCCCGTCCAACGCGCCAGCACTTCAGCAATTTCGGCGTCGGTCACTTTATTACGCAACAGACGCATAGTTTTGCCTTCGAGCTGCGTTGCGGCTTCCAGTTGCTTTTCCAGTTCCGGGATTTTGCCGTATTGCAGTTCAGACATCCGCGCCAGGTCCCCCACACGGCGAGCCTGTTCAATAGCGATTTTCGCCTGTTCCAGTTCCGCTTTAATGGTCTGCGTACCAGAAAGCGATGCCTTCTCTGCTTTCCACTCTTCTTCTAACTCGGAGTACTGACGTTCTTTGTCGCTCAGTTCTTCGTTGAGCATATCCAGGCGTTTTTTACTGGCTTCATCAGACTCTTTCATTAACGCCTGTTGTTCCAGTTTGAGCTGGATGATACGACGATCGAGTCGGTCGAGTTCTTCTGGTTTTGAGTCAATCTGCATACGAATGCTGGATGCTGCTTCATCGATCAGGTCGATGGCTTTATCCGGCAGCTGACGGTCAGCAATGTAGCGATGAGACAACGTCGCCGCTGCAACAATTGCCGGGTCAGTAATTTGCACATGGTGGTGCAATTCGTAACGTTCTTTCAGGCCACGCAGAATCGCAATGGTATCTTCAACAGAAGGCTCGGCAACAAACACTTTCTGGAAACGACGTTCCAGCGCAGCATCTTTTTCGATGTACTGGCGATATTCGTCAAGCGTCGTGGCACCTACGCAGTGCAATTCACCACGCGCCAGCGCCGGTTTCAGCATGTTTCCGGCGTCCATTGCGCCATCGGCTTTACCCGCGCCGACCATGGTATGTAATTCGTCGATAAACAGGATGACGTTGCCTTCCTGTTTGGCAAGATCGTTAAGCACGCCTTTTAAACGTTCTTCAAACTCACCGCGATATTTCGCCCCAGCCACCAGCGCGCCCATATCCAGCGCCAGTACGCGGCGGCCTTTCAATCCTTCCGGCACTTCGCCGTTGATAATACGCTGCGCCAGACCTTCAACGATGGCAGTTTTACCGACGCCGGGTTCACCAATCAGTACCGGGTTATTTTTAGTACGACGTTGCAGCACCTGAATGGTACGGCGAATTTCTTCATCACGACCAATCACCGGATCGAGTTTGCCCTGTTCGGCTCGTTCGGTAAGGTCGATGGTATATTTTTTCAAAGCCTGACGTTGGTCTTCAGCACCTTGATCGTTCACGCTTTCACCTCCACGCATTTGTTCAATCGCTTGAGTAATGTTGGCGGTGGTCGCCCCTGCTGCTTTCAGGATGTCGGCCAGCGTGCCGCGAGACTCAAGTGCCGCCAGAACGAACAGTTCTGACGAGATAAAGTTATCACCACGTTTTTGCGCCAGCTTGTCGCAAAGATTAAGAACGCGCACCAGATCCTGTGATGGCTGGACATCACCACCAGTACCTTCAACCTGCGGTAAACGATTTAATGCCTGATTGATATCTGTGCGCAACTGGCCAGCATTTATGCCAGCGGATGTTAATAAAGGACTAACCGAACCCCCTTCCTGATTCAGCAGGGCGCTCATTAAATGAAGTGGTTCGATAAATTGGTTGTCGTGCCCGAGTGCAAGTGATTGGGCATCGGCAAGAGCAAGCTGGAATTTATTAGTAAGACGATCCAGACGCATAACTCCTCCCATAACGGATCAAAGTTGCTACTGGAGATTAAATGAGGTCATCCCTCAATTATTCAAGGTTATTGACCAGATTAATGTGAAAAGAAAATCACGCGTACCGGATCGTCTTGATTCTTTAGGTTATATCAGCCAAATGAAACTTGCCATACGACCGGTGGTCTTGTCGCGACGATAAGAGAAGAAAGTCTCATTTTCCGTATATGTACAACGGTCGCCGCCGAAAATTTGCTCAACACCCACGTTCGCCAGACGCTGCCGGGCAAGCTGATAAATATCCGCCAGATACTTATCACCATGCTGAATGAAAGCTGCACTTGCTTTAGCGTCTACTGCCATAAACGCCTCGCGAACCTCCCCCCCCACTGCGAACGCGCGTGGACCAATTGCCGGCCCTAACCAGGCGAGAATATTTTCCGGATTATCAGCAAAACAGGAAACCGTCTCTTCCAGCACGCCTGCGCACAGTCCACGCCAGCCAGCATGAGCGGCGGCGACTTCCGTTCCCGCTCGATTGCAAAACAGCACAGGGAGGCAGTCGGCAGTCATCACTGCGCAAACCGTGCCGGGCGTATTGCTATAAGAGGCATCTGCTCGTTTTGAGGCATAAGGTTCGCCAGTAAGCTTAAGCACATCTTTGCCGTGTACCTGCTCAAGCCAGACCGGTTTAGAAGGCAAATTGCCCGCAGCAAAAAGTCGCTTGCGATTCTCCTCAACGTGATCCGGGTTATCGCCACAATGGGCACCGAGGTTGAGCGAGTCATACGGGGGCAAGCTCACGCCGCCGATACGAGAAGAGCTACAGGCCGCAACACCTTTTGGTAGCGGCCACTGCGGGACAATCAGCTTACTCATAACCAGTCCACTTCATCCTTATGCTCTTCGAAATCGGCGCGCATCACCTCAATCAGCTCCACCATATCTTGTGGAATAGGCGCATGCCATTCCATTTCGATGCCGGAGATCGGGTGATAAAGACGCAGCATGGTTGCATGAAGCGCCTGGCGGTCAAACTTACGCAGCATGGAGATAAATGCTTCCGAAGCACCTTTTGGCGGACGCGGACGGCCACCATAAACCGGATCGCCCACCAGCGGATGAGTGATATGGGCCATATGCACGCGGATCTGGTGCGTACGTCCAGTTTCCAGACGCAACCGCAGACGCGTGTGCACACGGAAGTGTTCCATGATGCGATAGTGAGTCACCGCCGGTTTGCCCATCGGATGCACCGCCATGTGAGTACGTTTGGTCGGGTGGCGGCTGATGGGTTCATCTACTGTACCGCCAGCGGTCATATGACCAATCGCCACCGCTTCATACTCACGAGTAATTTCACGCCGTTGCAAAGATTCGACTAAACGCGTCTGAGCCGGAACGGTTTTTGCCACAACCATCAGGCCAGTGGTGTCTTTATCCAGACGATGGACGATGCCCGCACGTGGTACATCGGCAATGGGCGGATAGTAATGAAGCAACGCATTCAGTACCGTGCCATCCGGGTTACCCGCGCCAGGATGTACCACCAGGTCGCGCGGTTTATTAATGACGATGATATCTTCATCTTCATAGACGATATCCAGCGGGATATCCTGCGGTTCAAAACGCGCTTCTTCTTCAATCTCAGCATTGATGGCAACCTGCTCGCCACCCAATACTTTTTCTTTCGGCTTATCACAAACTTTGCCGTTTACCAGCACGCGCTGGTCGAGGATCCATTCTTTTATTCGCGAACGTGAATAATCCGGGAACATTTCGGCCAAAGCCTGATCTAAGCGTTGACCGAGTTGGTTTTCGGACACCGTTGCAGTGAGCTGTACTCGTTGTGCCATATATACTGCTTCTTCGTTTATCGTTGGGGTTTTACGGCTTTGCCGTTTAATATAGTGTGCTATTGTAGCTGGTCTTAACCGGGAGCAGGAACAGAGAATCTCCCGTATTACATTTTGAGGAAAGTCAAAACGTCATGACGCGCATGAAATATCTGGTGGCAGCCGCCACACTAAGCCTGTTTTTGGCGGGTTGCTCGGGGTCAAAGGAAGAAGTACCTGATAATCCGCCAAATGAAATTTACGCGACTGCACAACAAAAGCTGCAGGACGGTAACTGGAGACAGGCAATAACGCAACTGGAAGCGTTAGATAATCGCTATCCGTTTGGTCCGTATTCGCAGCAGGTGCAGCTGGATCTCATCTACGCCTACTATAAAAACGCCGATTTGCCGTTAGCGCAGGCTGCCATCGATCGTTTTATTCGCCTTAACCCGACCCATCCGAATATCGATTATGTCATGTACATGCGTGGCCTGACCAATATGGCGCTGGATGACAGTGCGCTGCAAGGGTTCTTTGGCGTTGACCGTAGCGATCGCGATCCTCAACATGCACGAGCTGCGTTTAGTGACTTTTCCAAACTGGTGCGCGGCTATCCAAACAGTCAGTACACCACCGATGCCACCAAACGTCTGGTATTCCTGAAAGATCGTCTGGCGAAATATGAATACTCCGTGGCCGAGTACTATACAGAACGTGGCGCATGGGTTGCCGTCGTTAACCGCGTAGAAGGAATGTTGCGCGACTACCCGGATACCCAGGCTACGCGTGATGCGCTGCCGCTGATGGAAAATGCATACCGTCAGATGCAGATGAATGCGCAAGCTGAAAAAGTAGCGAAAATCATCGCCGCAAACAGCAGCAATACATAACAGAAACCTGAAATACAAAACGGCAGCCCTTGAGCTGCCGTTTTTTTATTCTGTTAGTTGTGAAACTGAAGCGATTTAGTCACTATCGATCTCATCAAATATGGCTCGCTTTGAGATATTCCTCAAGTAAAAAAACACCTCTTCCTGCGATTTCTCACAAAAAAGATTCGTTGACAAAAAGTGACAAAATTATGAGATTCCCATCACACATTTTGACATCAGGAGCGGTATGCTGAATTCACCAAGACGGGAAGACAAGAGGTAAAATTTATGACAATGAACATTACCAGCAAACAAATGGAAATTACTCCGGCCATCCGCCAACATGTCGCAGACCGTCTCGCCAAACTGGAAAAATGGCAAACACATCTGATTAATCCACATATCATTCTGTCCAAAGAGCCACAAGGGTTTGTTGCTGACGCCACAATCAATACACCTAACGGCGTTCTGGTTGCCAGTGGTAAACATGAAGATATGTACACTGCAATTAACGAATTGATCAACAAGCTGGAACGGCAGCTCAATAAACTGCAGCACAAAGGCGAAGCACGTCGTGCCGCAACATCGGTGAAAGACGCCAACTTCGTCGAAGAAGTTGAAGAAGAGTAGTCCTTTATATTGAGTGTATCGCCAACGCGCCTTCGGGCGCGTTTTTTGTTGACAGCGTGAAAACAGTACGGGTACTGTACTAAAGTCACTTAAGGAAACAAACATGAAACACACACCGTTTTTCTTCGCATTCTTTTTTACCTTCCCCTGAATGGGAGGCGTTTCGTCGTGTGAAACAGAATGCGAAGACGAACAATAAGGCCTCCCAAATCGGGGGGCCTTTTTTATTGATAACAAAAAGGCAACACTATGACATCGGAAAACCCGTTACTGGCGCTGCGAGAGAAAATCAGCGCGCTGGATGAAAAATTATTAGCATTACTGGCAGAGCGGCGCGAATTGGCCGTCGAGGTAGGAAAAGCCAAACTGCTCTCGCATCGCCCGGTACGTGATATTGATCGCGAACGCGATTTACTGGAAAGATTAATTACGCTCGGTAAAGCGCACCATCTGGACGCCCATTACATTACTCGCCTGTTCCAGCTCATCATTGAAGATTCCGTATTAACTCAGCAGGCTTTGCTCCAACAACATCTCAATAAAATTAATCCGCACTCAGCACGCATCGCTTTTCTCGGCCCCAAAGGTTCTTATTCCCATCTTGCGGCGCGCCAGTATGCTGCCCGTCACTTTGAGCAATTCATTGAAAGTGGCTGCGCCAAATTTGCCGATATTTTTAATCAGGTGGAAACCGGCCAGGCCGACTATGCCGTCGTACCGATTGAAAATACCAGCTCCGGTGCCATAAACGACGTTTACGATCTGCTGCAACATACCAGCTTGTCGATTGTTGGCGAGATGACGTTAACTATCGACCATTGTTTGTTGGTCTCCGGCACTACTGATTTATCCACCATCAATACGGTCTACAGCCATCCGCAGCCATTCCAGCAATGCAGCAAATTCCTTAATCGTTATCCACACTGGAAGATTGAATATACCGAAAGTACGTCTGCGGCAATGGAAAAGGTTGCACAGGCAAAATCACCGCATGTTGCTGCGTTGGGAAGCGAAGCTGGCGGCACTTTGTACGGTTTGCAGGTACTGGAGCGTATTGAAGCGAATCAGCAACAAAACTTCACCCGATTTGTGGTGTTGGCACGTAAAGCCATTAACGTGTCTGACCAGGTTCCGGCGAAAACGACGTTGTTAATGGCGACCGGGCAACAAGCCGGTGCGCTGGTTGAAGCGTTGCTGGTGCTGCGCAACCACAATCTGATTATGACCCGTCTGGAATCACGCCCGATTCACGGTAATCCATGGGAAGAGATGTTTTATCTGGATATTCAGGCCAATCTTGAATCAGCGGAAATGCAAAAAGCATTGAAAGAGTTAGGGGAAATTACCCGTTCAATGAAGGTATTGGGCTGTTACCCAAGTGAGAACGTAGTGCCTGTTGATCCAACCTGATGAAAAGGTGCCGGATGATGTGAATCATCCGGCACTGGATTATTACTGGCGGTTGTCATTCGCCTGACGCAATAACACGCGGCTTTCACTCTGAAAACGCTGTGCGTAATCGCCGAACCAGTGCTCCACCTTGCGGAAACTGTCAATAAACGCCTGCTTATCGCCCTGCTCCAGCAACTCAATCGCCTCGCCGAAACGCTTATAGTAACGTTTGATTAACGCCAGATTACGCTCTGACGACATAATAATGTCGGCATAAAGCTGCGGATCCTGAGCAAACAGTCGCCCGACCATCGCCAGCTCAAGGCGGTAAATCGGCGAAGAGAGCGCCAGAAGTTGCTCAAGCTGAACATTTTCTTCTGCCAGATGCAGCCCATAAGCAAAAGTAGCAAAGTGGCGCAGAGCCTGAATAAACGCCATATTCTGATCGTGCTCGACAGCGCTAATACGATGCAGCCGAGCGCCCCAGACCTGAATTTGCTCCAGAAACCATTGGTATGCTTCCGGCTTACGTCCATCACACCAGACCACAACTTGCTTTGCCAGGCTACCGCTGTCCGGGCCGAACATCGGGTGTAACCCCAGTACCGGGCCATCGTGCGCCGCCAGCATGGCCTGTAATGGTCCATTTTTCACTGATGCCAGATCAACCAGAATACAATCTTTCGGTAAAGGCGGTAATTTGCCGATAACTTGCTCAGTAACGTGGATTGGCACACTAACAATCACCATTCCGGCATCGGCAACAATATCAGCCGCTCGATCCCAGTCATGTTGCTCCAGAATCCGCACCTGATAACCCGATAGTGTCAGCATCTTCTCGAACAGGCGTCCCATCTGACCGCCACCGCCGACGATAACCACCGGACGCAGTGACGGACAAAGTGTTTTAAATCCTTTGTCGTTTTCACTGGAGTAAGATTCACGCATCACCCGACGCAAAACATCCTCAATCAGATCTGGCGGTACACCCAGAGCTTCCGCCTCTGCACGACGCGAGGCCAACATAGATGCCTCGCGCTCCGGAACATAAATAGGCAGTCCAAAGCGGCTTTTCACCTCGCCCACTTCAGCAACCAGTTCCAGACGCTTCGCTAATAAATTCAGCAGCGCTTTATCGACTTCATCAATTTGATCGCGTAATGCGGTCAATTCAGCAACCATAATAAACCTCTTAAGCCACGCGAGCCGTCAGCTGCCCGTTCAGATCCTGATGAATTTCACGCAGCAAGGCATCGGTCATTTCCCAGCTAATGCAGGCATCGGTTACGGATACACCGTATTTCATTTCACTGCGCGGTTGCTCAGAAGACTGATTGCCCTCGTGGATATTACTTTCGATCATCAGACCAATAATTGAGCGATTGCCATCTTTGATTTGAGCAACCACGGATTCTGCCACCGCAGGCTGACGGCGATAATCTTTATTGGAATTACCGTGGCTGCAATCTACCATCAGAGACGGGCGCAGTCCCGCCTGTTCCATCTCTTTTTCACATTGCGCAACATCCGCAGGGCTATAGTTCGGCGCTTTACCACCGCGCAGGATGACATGCCCGTCCGGATTCCCCTGAGTTTGTAGCAACGCAACCTGCCCTGCCTGGTTAATGCCAACAAAACGGTGCGGCTGGGCGGCGGCGCGCATAGCGTTAATTGCTGTTGCCAGACTGCCGTCGGTGCCGTTTTTAAAACCAACCGGCATGGAAAGCCCGGAGGCCATTTCACGGTGAGTTTGCGATTCCGTTGTACGAGCACCAATTGCTGACCAGCTAAACAGATCGCCCAGGTATTGCGGGCTATTCGGATCTAACGCTTCCGTCGCCAGTGGCAGTCCCATATTCACCAGCTCAAGCAGCAATTTACGCGCGATCTGCAGCCCGGCTTCTACATCAAAAGAGCCATCCATATGGGGATCGTTAATTAACCCTTTCCAGCCGACAGTGGTACGGGGTTTTTCAAAATAGACGCGCATTACCAGATAGAGGCTATCGCTGACCTCTGCGGCAAGGGCTTTAAATCGACGAGCATATTCCAGAGCAGTTTCCGGATCATGAATGGAACAAGGACCACATACTACCAGCAGACGAGGATCGCGCCCGGCGATAATATCTGAAATGGTTCTACGCGAGTCAGCAATCTGGGCTTCTTGTTGCAGGCTCAATGGAAAAGCGGCCTTCAGTTGTTCCGGAGTCATTAAAACCTGTTCGTCGGTAATATGTACGTTATTCAGCGCGTCTTTTTGCATGATGGCGATCCTGTTTATGCTCGTTTGCGATAGTTGATCCTCAGCGAGGATGACGTAACGATAACACATAAAGTAAAGTTTTCAATCCATATTTCGTACATTTTTATTTACACAGGCAATTTAGTCGCGATTTCAACCCTTACTTCTGTATAGATAAATTTACACTCCCTTTGAAAACAATCCGCTATGCTTTGAAAAAGGAGAAAGAAATGATGAAAAAGTTTATCGCCCCCTTGTTGGCTTTACTGGTTAGCGGATGTCAGATTGATCCTTATACTCACGCGCCAACCTTGACCAGCACCGACTGGTATGATGTTGGTATGGAAGATGCGATATCGGGCAGCGCCATAAAAGATGACGATGCATTTAGCGATTCACAGGCGGATCGCGGTCTATACCTTAAAGGATATGCCGAAGGACAAAAGAAAACTTGCCAGACCGATTTTACTTATGCCCGGGGACTTTCCGGTAAAAGCTTTCCTGCCAGCTGCAACAATGTTGAAAATGCCAGCCAACTGCATGAAGTATGGCAAAAAGGGGCTGATGAAAATGCCAGCACAATACGATTAAATTAATTAAAACCCCACAAATAAATTAAACATAAGATTTTACTCATTGTGTTTTATTTCTCACATTGATGACGATCGCATGAAAAAATGATATTTTAATGAGCATTCTGAAAAAATATCGATGCATTTCGAGCGAAGATGGTGGGGATCCCTGAATGCGTTTTTCTCACCGACTGTTCTTACTTCTGATTCTCCTGCTGACGGGAGCACCAATACTCGCTCAGGAGCCTTCTGACGTTGCGAAAAACGTGCGTATGATGGTTTCCGGTATTGTCAGTTACACCCGCTGGCCTGCGCTATCAGGGCCACCAAAGTTATGTATCTTTTCATCTTCACGTTTTAGTACCGCCCTACAAGAGAATGCCGCGACATCTTTGCCTTATCTGCCTGTCATCATTCACACTCAACAAGAGGCGATGATTTCAGGCTGCAATGGTTTTTATTTTGGCAACGAGTCACCGACATTCCAGATGGAATTAACCGAACAATATCCGTCAAAGGCGTTATTATTAATTGCCGAACAAAATACCGAGTGCATTATTGGTAGCGCCTTTTGTCTGATCATCCACAATAATGACGTCAGATTTGCCGTAAACCTGGATGCCTTATCGCGTAGCGGTGTAAAGGTCAACCCGGATGTCTTAATGCTCGCACGGAAGAAAAATGATGGATAACGATAATTCTCTTAATAAGCGCCCCACGTTTAAAAGAGCATTACGCAACATCAGTATGACCAGCATATTTATCACTATGATGCTGATCTGGTTGCTGCTTTCCGTGACCTCGGTGCTGACCCTGAAACAGTACGCGCAAAAAAACCTGGCACTGACAGCAGCAACAATGACTTACAGTCTGGAAGCAGCTGTCGTTTTTGCCGATGGCCCTGCAGCAACTGAAACACTGGCAGCGCTGGGCCAGCAAGGGCAATTTTCAACTGCAGAAGTACGTGATAAGCAGCAAAATATTCTGGCGTCCTGGCATTACACCCGTAAGGATCCAGGCGATACTTTCAGCAATTTCATAAGCCACTGGCTCTTCCCCGCCCCCATCATTCAGCCGATTCGTCACAATGGTGAAACCATTGGCGAAGTACGCTTAACCGCTCGCGACAGTTCAATCAGCCATTTTATCTGGTTTTCGCTCGCCGTACTGACCGGTTGTATTCTGCTGGCATCAGGCATCGCAATTACCCTCACCCGCCATTTGCACAATGGCCTGGTAGAAGCGCTGAAAAATATCACCGATGTCGTACATGATGTGCGTTCCAACCGCAATTTTTCCCGACGAGTTTCGGAAGAACGTATCGCTGAGTTTCACCGCTTCGCTCTCGACTTCAACAGTCTGCTGGATGAAATGGAAGAGTGGCAGCTTCGTTTACAGGCCAAAAATGCGCAGCTTCTGCGTACCGCGCTACATGACCCATTAACCGGGCTGGCTAACCGCGCAGCGTTTCGTAGCGGCATCAATACGTTGATGAACAATTCCGATGCCCAAAAAACGTCGGCGTTACTATTTCTTGATGGCGATAATTTCAAATATATCAATGATACCTGGGGTCATGCGACGGGCGATAGAGTCTTGATTGAAATCGCAAAACGGTTAGCTGAATTTGGCGGGCTGCGACATAAAGCATACCGCCTGGGCGGCGATGAATTCGCTATGGTGCTCTATGATGTACAGTCGGAATCTGAAGTGCAGCAGATATGCTCAGCACTGACACAAATCTTTAATCTCCCGTTTGATCTTCATAATGGCCATCAGACCACCATGACATTAAGCATTGGTTACGCGATGACCATTGAGCACGCCTCTGCGGAAAAATTACAAGAGCTTGCCGATCACAATATGTATCAGGCCAAACACCAGCGTGCCGAAAAGCTGGTGAGATAACAAGGATATATCGATATGATAAAGCACCTGGTAGCACCCCTGATTTTCACCTCACTAATACTGACTGGCTGCCAGTCCCCTCAGGGAAAGTTTACTCCTGAGCAAGTCGCCGCTATGCAATCTTATGGATTTACTGAATCCGCCGGCGACTGGTCGCTGGGCTTATCAGATGCCATTCTGTTCGCAAAAAATGACTACAAATTGCTCCCGGAAAGCCAGCAACAGATCCAAACCATGGCAGCCAAATTGGCCTCGACAGGGCTAACACATGCCCGTATGGATGGACACACCGATAACTATGGTGAAGACAGTTACAACGAAGGCTTATCATTGAAACGGGCGAATGTCGTGGCCGATGCATGGGCTATGGGTGGACAAATTCCGCGCAGCAATCTCACCACACAGGGTTTAGGAAAAAAATATCCCATAGCCAGTAACAAGACCGCCCAGGGCCGCGCCGAGAACCGCCGCGTCGCAGTGGTGATTACTACCCCTTAAAACACCAGCAAACAGATAAAAAAAGGGCCAGCCAATTGGCCAGCCCTTCTTAACAGGATGTCGCTTAAGCGAAATCTTAGTTAAGACGCTCTTTGATACGAGCAGCCTTACCAGTACGCTCACGCAGGTAGTACAGTTTAGCTTTACGAACAGCACCACGACGTTTGACAGAAATGCTGTCAACTACCGGAGAGTGAGTCTGGAAGACACGCTCAACGCCTTCGCCGTTGGAAATTTTACGAACAGTGAATGCAGAGTGCAGACCGCGGTTACGAATAGCGATAACCACGCCCTCGAATGCCTGCAGACGTTTTTTGGAACCTTCAACAACCCATACTTTCACTTCCACGGTATCACCCGGACGGAAGGAAGGTACGTCCTGCTTCATCTGCTCTTGTTCAAGTTGCTTAATAATGTTGCTCATAATTTAATCTCTTATCCTGGGTAAACTGATATCTCGGGGGCTTACGCCATCCCATCATGTTTATGTTGCTGTTGTGCGTGTTCCGTTTTGAACTCCGCCAGCAACCTTGCTTGCTCTTCAGTCAGAGCCAGGTTTTCCAGAAGTTCAGGTCTTCTAAGCCAGGTACGGCCCAGCGACTGTTTCAAACGCCAGCGACGTATCTCGGCATGGTTGCCCGACAGTAACACTGGCGGAACTTCCATCCCTTCTAACACCTCAGGCCGCGTATAGTGCGGGCAATCCAGCAATCCTTCAGCAAAGGAATCTTCCGTTGCCGAGGCTTCATGTCCCAGTACTCCCGGAATAAACCGGGAAACGGAGTCAATCAGCGTCATTGCTGGTAACTCACCACCACTGAGAACGTAATCGCCGATTGACCATTCTTCGTCAATTTCGGTTTGGATCACGCGCTCATCTATACCTTCGTAGCGACCGCACACCAGAATCAATTTTTGATTCGTTGCCAGTTCGCTGACGCCCGCTTGATCAAGCTTGCGTCCCTGTGGTGACAGATAAATCACCTTTGCGCCTTCACCCGCCGCGGCTTTTGCTGCATGAATGGCGTCCCGCAAGGGTTGCACCATCATTAACATCCCCGGTCCGCCGCCGTAAGGACGATCGTCCACGGTACGGTGCCGGTCATGCGTGAAGTCGCGAGGACTCCAACTCTGGATGCTCAGCAGGCCATTTTTAACTGCCCGGCCAGTTACCCCGTAATCGGTAATTGCGCGGAACATTTCAGGAAACAGGCTAATTATGCCAATCCACATAGCGCCGTCTTTTACCGTTTATCCGGTGGTTTAAAAACCAGGATCCCAATCTACTTCGATTGAACGAGTAGTGAGATCGACTTTCTTGATAACCTGCCCATCGAGGAACGGTACGAGACGTTCCTTGATACCAAACGCATCTTTCAGGTTTGCCTTAATGACGAGAACGTCATTAGATCCGGTTTCCATCATATCGACGACTTTACCGAGATCGTAGCCTTCAGTGGTTACTACCTGGCAGCCCATCAGGTCTTTCCAGTAGTAGTCCCCCTCTTCAAGCTGAGGCAGCTGCGATGAATCCACGACAATTTCACAATTCGTCAGCAGGTTCGCCGCATCACGATCGTCAACGCCTTTCAGCTTGATGATCATGTCCTGATTGTGGTGCTTCCAGCTTTCCAGCTGGACTTGCTGCCACTGACCCGCCTTCTGGATAAACCAGGGCTGATAGTCAAAAATGCTTTCGGCGTCTTCGGTGGAAGAAAACACTCTGAGCCACCCACGAATACCGTAAGACGAACCCATTTTTCCCAAAACGATGGGATCAACAGGTGCTTGCGCGGTGAGTTGTTTGCTCATCATGACCACCGTGACAGATTAAGCTGCTTTGTTTACTTCTTTGATCAGCGCAGCAACGCGATCAGAAATAGTTGCGCCCTGGCCAACCCAGTGAGCGATGCGATCCAGATCCAGGCGAGTGCCTTCTTCTTTTTCGCTAGCGATTGGGTTGAAGAAGCCAACGCGCTCGATGAAGCGACCGTTGCGTGCATTACGGCTGTCAGCGACAACAACCTGGTAGAACGGACGCTTTTTAGCGCCGTGACGTGCTAAACGAATAGTTACCATAACATCCTCTTGTGTGAATAAAACAACCGGACCCCATCGAGGAACGGAGTCCGGTGTCATATTAAAAGCCCGAAAATTTTACTCATTTTTGCGGGAATTGCAATCAACAGTTGCTAACTCTGCTGTAAAAGGCCGTCGGCGGTGCAGCCAGTTTGGTGCCGGAGTGCGCGCAGTCACCGGAGCGTACACGCAGTACGTGAGGATGACGAGCACATCCCGGTGCCAAAATGGCAAACAAGCCAGGCCGATTAGCGACCAGGGAAGCCTGGGGGCATCATACCCTTCATGCTTCTCATCATCTTCGCCATTCCGCCTTTCTTCATTTTCTTCATCATGCGCTGCATGTCGTCGAACTGCTTCAGAAGGCGGTTCACGTCCTGCACCTGCATACCGCAACCGGCAGCGATACGACGCTTACGCGAACCTTTGATGATTTCTGGCTTAGCGCGCTCTTTCATCGTCATCGAGTTGATGATGGCTTCCATACGCACCAGCACTTTATCGTCCATCTGCGACTTAACATTATCCGGGATCTGCCCCATGCCCGGCAGCTTGCCCATCAGGCTAGCCATGCCGCCCATATTTTTCATCTGGCGCAGTTGCTCAAGAAAATCGTTGAGATCGAAGCCGTCGCCTTTTTTCAGCTTGCTGGCTAATTTCTCTGCCTGCGCGCGGTCAACTTTGCTTTCGATATCTTCGATCAGCGACAGTACGTCGCCCATGCCGAGAATACGCGACGCGATGCGGTCCGGATGGAACGGCTCCAGCGCCTCAGTTTTCTCGCCAACACCGAGAAACTTGATCGGTTTGCCAGTGATGTGACGAATAGAGAGCGCCGCACCGCCGCGGGCATCGCCGTCCACTTTGGTCAACACTACGCCGGTAAGCGGTAACGCTTCATTGAATGCTTTTGCCGTATTGGCCGCATCCTGACCGGTCATGGCGTCAACCACAAACAGGGTTTCAACCGGGTTAATCGACGCATGGACTTGTTTGATCTCGTCCATCATCGCTTCGTCAACGTGCAGACGACCAGCGGTATCCACCAGCAGCACGTCGTAGAATTTCAGTTTGGCTTCTTTCAGCGCCGCGTTAACGATATCTACCGGCTTCTGACCAACATCAGAAGGGAAGAAATCAACGCCCACCTGCTCTGCCAGCGTCTCAAGCTGTTTGATTGCCGCCGGGCGATAAACGTCGGCAGAAACCACCAGCACTTTCTTCTTGTGCTTCTCGCGCAGGAACTTACCGAGTTTACCAACGCTGGTTGTTTTACCGGCACCTTGCAGGCCCGCCATCAGCACGACCGCAGGCGGTTGCGCCGCCAGGTTCAGGGTCTGGTTCTCTTCGCCCATCGCCGCAACCAGTTCGTTACGGACGATTTTGACGAACTCCTGCCCCGGCGTCAGGCTCTTATTAACTTCATGACCAACCGCTTTCTCTTTTACGCGATTGATAAACTCACGCACTACCGGCAGAGCGACGTCCGCCTCCAGCAGCGCCATGCGCACTTCGCGCAGCGTATCTTTTACGTTGTCTTCAGTGAGGCGTCCACGGCCACTGATATTGCGCAGCGTGCGCGACAAACGATCGGTTAAATTATCAAACATTGTCTCTCGCCTGGGGTGGAAACGGTTGGCCGCAATCGCGACACATCATCAGTATTTTGCCGCAGTATAACATGAAGGCGTCTTTGTTGTTATGCAACGGTTGGAGCAGCGTTCACCTGACGCTATACTGCTTCTCTTTCTTATTGCTCAAACTGTCGACATCACTATGCCCGTTTTTGCTCTGCTCGCGCTTGTCGCCTACTCCGTCAGTCTTGCGCTGATTGTTCCCGGTCTGCTGCAAAAAAACGGCGGCTGGCGGCGCATGGCTATTATTTCTGCGGTCATTGCGCTGGTCTGCCACGCAATCGCTCTGGAAGCCCGCATCCTGCCCGACGGTGATAGCGGACAAAACCTCAGCCTGCTGAACGTTGGTTCATTGGTCAGTTTGATGATCTGTACGGTAATGACCATTGTGGCTTCTCGCAATCGTGGCTGGTTGCTGCTACCCATTGTCTATGCCTTTGCGCTTATCAACCTGGCGCTGGCGACCTTCATGCCCAATGAATACATCACCCATCTGGAAGCAACGCCTGGGATGCTGGTGCACATTGGCTTATCGCTCTTTTCCTATGCCACGCTAATTATCGCCGCCCTGTACGCGCTGCAACTGGCGTGGATTGATTACCAACTGAAGAACAAGAAGCTGGCATTTAACCAGGAAATGCCGCCATTGATGAGTATCGAGCGTAAAATGTTCCACATCACGCAGATTGGCGTGGTGCTGCTAACGCTCACGCTTTGCACTGGCCTGTTCTACATGCACAACCTATTTAGCATGGAAAATATCGACAAGGCTGTGCTCTCTATCGTGGCGTGGTTTGTCTATATTGTGCTGCTGTGGGGACATTACCATGAAGGATGGCGTGGACGCCGCGTCGTCTGGTTTAACGTTGCGGGCGCGGTAATTCTGACACTGGCCTACTTCGGCAGCCGAATTGTCCAGCAGTTAATCAGCTAAACCCAGAAAAGGAGTTTCCCCTGGAACACATTTCTACTACTACGTTGATCATTATTCTGATCATCATGGTGGTCATTTCAGCCTATTTTTCCGGGTCCGAAACCGGAATGATGACCCTCAACCGCTATCGTCTGCGACATATGGCGAAACAGGGTAATCGCTCGGCCAAACGCGTCGAAAAATTGCTGCGTAAGCCAGACCGCCTGATAAGCCTGGTGTTAATCGGCAATAACCTGGTCAATATTCTTGCCTCCGCGCTCGGCACTATTGTTGGGATGCGTTTGTACGGCGATGCGGGCGTGGCAATTGCGACTGGAGTGCTGACTTTTGTCGTACTGGTATTTGCTGAGGTATTGCCGAAAACCATTGCCGCGCTGTACCCGGAAAAAGTCGCTTACCCGAGTAGTTTTCTGCTGGCTCCGCTGCAAATTTTGATGATGCCGCTGGTCTGGTTGCTGAATGCTATCACCCGTATGCTGATGCGCATGATGGGTATCAAAACCGATATCGTGGTTAGCGGCTCTTTGAGCAAAGAAGAGTTGCGCACTATCGTGCACGAATCACGCTTACAAATTTCCCGTCGCAATCAGGATATGCTGCTGTCGGTGCTCGATCTGGAAAAAATGACCGTTGATGACATCATGGTGCCGCGCAGTGAAATTATCGGTATTGATATCAACGATGACTGGAAATCGATTCTGCGCCAACTCTCCCACTCACCTCACGGGCGCATCGTGCTCTACCGTGATTCGCTGGACGACGCCATCAGTATGCTGCGAGTACGTGAAGCCTGGCGGTTGATGTCGGAGAAAAAAGAGTTCACCAAAGAAACCATGCTGCGCGCCGCGGACGAGATCTATTTTGTGCCGGAAGGTACGCCGCTCAGCACGCAGTTGGTAAAGTTTCAGCGCAACAAAAAGAAAGTCGGCCTGGTCGTCAACGAGTATGGCGACATTCAGGGGCTGGTGACGGTTGAAGATATTCTGGAAGAGATTGTCGGCGATTTCACTACGTCGATGTCGCCAACACTTGCCGAAGAGGTCACGCCGCAAAACGACGGTTCGGTGATTATCGATGGCACCGCCAACGTGCGGGAAATCAACAAAGCCTTTAACTGGCATCTACCGGAAGATGATGCCCGCACGGTTAATGGCGTCATTCTTGAGGCACTGGAAGAGATCCCTGTCGCAGGCACCCGCGTGCGTATTGGCGAGTACGATATAGATATTCTCGACGTACAGGACAATATGATTAAGCAGGTAAAAGTTTTTCCTGTGAAACCGCTGCGCGAGAGTGTGGCGGAGTAACGCAATGGCGAACTCCGGTTCGCCTTTTTTTTATCGCCGTCTTTTAGGATTCCATCAATTCCTGTCATTTACTTAGCAATGTAATAATGTCTTTTCAAGCATTCGGAAAGGATATTGATGTTATGTCAGAAGATTATGTAATTGAATGGGATAAGGATTTTGCAGACGATCTCAACGTCGTCGCCAGCGTTTTTTTACAGCACACCCCAACCTTATGGCCCACTATTTTCTCTCAACTTTCGACGCAACCTGAAATCTTTGAAGACGAAGATGAAGACGAATATGGATTGCAGGACGTTCTCGATTGCAGTGGTGGCGATCTCGGGAATCGTGACCTGGCGCAGGCATTTTTACAGGTTCTACGCGGTGAAGGATTAATTCAACTCGTTGACTGGAAAGGTGAAGATGAAGAAGGTGAGCTGGCTAATTTTGCTGCAGATCGCTTTTATGAGCTCACAAAAAACCTGATAGCTTCTGAGGAATTAAGGAGTCTTCTTGTCGAAATAACCCAAGAGGATGAAATCTCCGATGTCTGTGAAGCCGGAGACCGCTACCTTGACGAAATCTTTGAACGCATCCAAACCGAACTCAATAAAAGGGGCTTTCAGATTTTTGATCTGAATGAAGGATCTGACACCTATAACGTGGTCGTTCTGCCAATGAACGAATATAAAAAAATAGATGATTTCAACACGCCGTGGCTGGAAGTACAGGATTTTTTAAGCTAAAAAAATGGCCGACTTCGCGTCGGCCATCAGATATTTACTTCGCCTTCGCTACAGTAACCATCGCCGCACGAATCGTACGACCATTCAGCGTATAACCCTTCTGCATAATGCCGAGTACGTTACCTGGCGCAACGTCATCAGATTCCACCATTGCGATAGCCTGATGCACATTCGGGTCCAGCGGCACGTTAGTTTCGGCGATCACTTCAACACCAAACTTACGCACAACATCCAGCATCGACTTCAGCGTCAGCTCAATGCCTTCAACCATCGCAGACATATCCGGGTTAGCTTTATCAGCCACTTCCAGCGCACGATCCAGGCTATCAATCACCGGCAGCAATTCGTTGATGAATTTCTCCAGCGCGAATTTGTGGGCTTTTTCAATATCCAGTTCAGTACGACGACGCAGGTTTTCCATTTCGGCTTTTACACGCAAAATGCCGTCACGTTCACGGGTCTGGGCTTCAGCCAGCTGAGCTTCGAGATTCGCAATTTTTTCATCGCGCGGATCCACCTGCTCAGCAGAAGCTTCTGGCTCAACTGCCTCAATCTCTTCGTGCTGATCCATGATAATTTCTTCCGGGGCTTGCCCCTCAGGCGTTTTCTGTTCTTTACTACTCATGAATTTCTCCGCGTTTTTTTCGCATTCACCTCGCTAACTTCGCTTATTATGGGGATCAGTTTCAGGGTTTCAAGGGAAGCACTCACATTGTCATCAATCTTCGCAACAAGGACCTCGGAAAAATGAATAATCATTTCAAGTGTATTGGCATTGTGGGACACCCACGGCACCCTACTGCACTGACAACACATGAAATGCTCTACCGCTGGCTGTGCACAAAAGGTTACGAGGTCATCGTTGAGCAACAAATCGCTCACGAACTGCAACTGAAGAATGTGAAAACTGGCACGCTCGCGGAGATTGGGCAACTAGCTGATCTCGCGGTAGTCGTTGGTGGCGACGGTAATATGCTGGGCGCGGCGCGCACACTCGCCCGTTACGATATTAAAGTTATTGGAATCAACCGTGGCAACCTGGGTTTCTTGACTGACCTTGACCCCGATAACGCCCAGCAACAGTTAGCCGATGTGCTGGAAGGCCACTACATCAGCGAGAAACGTTTTTTGCTGGAAGCGCAAGTCTGTCAGCAAGATTGCCAGAAACGCATCAGCACCGCGATAAATGAAGTGGTGCTTCATCCAGGCAAAGTGGCGCATATGATTGAGTTCGAAGTGTATATCGACGAGATCTTTGCGTTTTCTCAGCGATCTGATGGACTAATTATTTCGACGCCAACAGGCTCCACCGCCTATTCCCTCTCTGCAGGCGGTCCTATTCTGACCCCCTCTCTGGATGCGATTACCCTGGTGCCCATGTTCCCGCATACGTTGTCAGCACGACCACTGGTCATAAACAGCAGCAGCACGATCCGTCTGCGTTTTTCGCATCGCCGTAACGACCTGGAAATCAGTTGCGACAGCCAGATAGCACTGCCGATTCAGGAAGGTGAAGATGTCCTGATTCGTCGCTGTGATTACCATCTGAATCTGATTCATCCGAAAGATTACAGTTATTTCAACACATTAAGCACCAAGCTCGGCTGGTCAAAAAAATTATTCTAATTTTACGCCAGCCTCTTTACTGTATATAAAACCAGTTTATACTGTACACAATAACAGTAATGGTTTTTCATACAGGAAAACGACTATGTTGGCACAACTGACCATCAGCAACTTTGCTATCGTTCGTGAGCTTGAGATTGATTTTCATAGCGGCATGACCGTAATAACTGGCGAGACCGGCGCGGGTAAATCTATTGCAATAGATGCCCTCGGTCTTTGTCTCGGTGGTCGCGCTGAAGCCGACATGGTGCGTACCGGCGCTGCTCGCGCTGACCTGTGCGCCCGTTTTTCTCTGAAAGATACGCCAGCGGCTCTGCGCTGGCTGGAAGAAAACCAGCTTGAAGACGGGCATGAATGTTTGCTTCGTCGCGTGATCAGCAGCGATGGTCGCTCCCGTGGTTTCATCAACGGTACAGCTGTTCCTCTGTCACAACTGCGCGAACTGGGTCAGTTGCTGATTCAGATCCATGGTCAGCACGCTCATCAGTTACTCACCAAACCCGAGCACCAAAAGTTCCTGCTTGATGGCTATGCCAATGAAACCTCTCTACTCCAGGAAATGACAGCACGTTATCAGTTGTGGCATCAAAGCTGCCGTGACCTCGCGCATCATCAACAGTTAAGTCAGGAACGCGCTGCCCGTGCGGAACTGCTGCAATACCAATTAAAAGAACTTAACGAATTTAATCCGCAGCCCGGAGAGTTTGAACAAATCGACGAAGAGTACAAACGTCTGGCGAACAGCGGTCAATTGCTGACCACCAGCCAGAATGCATTGGCATTAATGGCCGACGGTGAAGACGCAAACCTGCAAAGTCAGCTTTACACGGCTAAACAACTGGTGAGCGAATTGATTGGCATGGACAGCAAACTGTCCGGCGTACTTGATATGCTGGAAGAAGCTACCATCCAGATTGCTGAAGCCAGCGATGAACTGCGCCACTACTGCGATCGTCTGGATCTCGATCCCAACCGACTATTTGAACTTGAACAGCGCATCTCAAAACAGATTTCGCTGGCACGTAAACATCACGTCAGCCCTGAGGCATTGCCACAGTATTACCAGTCGCTACTGGAAGAACAGCAGCAACTGGACGATCAGGCCGACTCACAAGAAACGCTTGCGCTGGCGGTAACGAAACATCATCAGCAGGCACTGGAAATCGCGCGCGCATTACACCAACAACGCCAGCAATATGCAGAAGAACTTGCACAGCTGATCACCGACAGTATGCATGCGCTCTCAATGCCGCATGGGCAGTTTACGATCGATGTTAAATTTGACGAGCATCACCTGGGCGCTGACGGTGCCGATCGTATTGAGTTTCGGGTAACCACCAACCCAGGTCAGCCAATGCAGCCTATTGCCAAAGTCGCATCCGGTGGTGAATTGTCCCGCATCGCACTGGCAATCCAGGTCATCACGGCGCGTAAAATGGAAACCCCGGCACTGATTTTTGATGAAGTGGATGTAGGGATTAGCGGTCCAACAGCGGCAGTTGTCGGCAAACTGCTGCGTCAACTCGGCGAATCAACTCAGGTGATGTGTGTTACCCACCTGCCACAAGTCGCGGGATGTGGTCATCAACACTATTTTGTCAGCAAAGAAACCGATGGTGCGATGACAGAAACGCATATGCAATCCCTGAATAAAAAAGCGCGGTTACAAGAGCTGGCGCGCCTGCTTGGTGGCAGTGAAGTCACACGTAATACACTGGCGAATGCGAAAGAACTGCTTGCAGCGTAAACTTTTTTCCTGCTTCACGGTCAGAGTAAACAGCAAAACGCCGTAAGACCGGAAAGCAAAAGGTTTTAAAGTGATGAAAGGTCTATTATCATCGGCATATTACAGATGAGCCACGTACTGCTCGGGCCCGAAAAGGAATCAAATCACTATGCGCTGTAAAACGCTGACTGCTGCAGCAGCAGTACTATTGATGTTGACCGCAGGCTGTTCCACTCTGGAGCGAGTGGTTTACCGTCCTGACATCAACCAGGGGAACTATCTGACCGCTAACGACGTATCCAAAATACGTGTTGGCATGACGCAACAACAAGTTGCGTACGCATTGGGTACACCGCTGATGTCCGATCCATTTGGTACGAATACCTGGTTCTATGTCTTCCGCCAGCAACCAGGTCATGAAGGTGTAACGCAGCAAACGCTGACGCTGACCTTTAACAGTAGCGGTGTGTTGACCAATATTGATAACAAACCTGCGCTGAGTGGTAACTAATAATAAAGTTGCTCTCAAAGACGTTAAAAAAGGTGCTCAATGAGCACCTTTTTTCTGTCTGTTATTTATTCGCTGATTTTTCTGCTCGTTGCCTGCGAAGCTCTTTCGGATCGGCAATGAGAGGGCGATAAATCTCCACCCGATCGCCATCATGCACACTATCGCTTAGTTTTGCCGGACGGCTGTAAATGCCGACTTTGTTTTTAGTTAAATCGATATCGGTACGCAATTCCAGCAAGCCACTGGCGCGAATAGCTTCTTCAACCGTCGCGCCCTCCTGCAGCGTCACGCGCTGCAGGTACTGCTTCTCAGGTAGCGCATAAGCCACCTCAACGGCAATTTTACCTGGCACTGTAAACCTCTTTCGCACGAACCGTAAAAGCCTGGACCATATTAGACGCCAGCTCTTTAAACACGCGACCAAAGGCGAGTTCAATCAACTTATTGGTAAACTCAAAGTCGAGATGAAACTCGATACGACACGCCTCCTGGCTCAGCGGCGTAAACTTCCATCCACCAATCAATTTCTTGAACGGCCCATCCACCAGATTCATAAGAATACTTTGGTTACTGGTCAACTGGTTGCGGGTAGTAAACGTTTTGCTGATCCCAGCCTTAGAGACATCTACCGCCGCAGTCATCTGCCCAGGAGTGGACTCCAGAATCCGACTTCCGGTACAACCCGGCAAAAACTGAGGATAAGACTGAACGTCATTCACTAACTGATACATTTGCTCCGCGCTGTAGGGTACCAGTGCGGTCCGGCTAATCTGAGGCATAACAATTTCCATCAACAAAAATCCAACAAATAATATCATTTATCCTGCTGTAAAAAAAACGCTATCCCGGCGCTGGGTAACATCGGGTTCATGCTAAGATAGAGCCTTGTCCCCCGCAGGATTGATATGGGGTGTTTTCGATTTCAGATTACCGATGATTCACGACGCTTATGACGAAGAAAAAAGCACATAAACCTGGTTCAGCGACCATCGCGCTTAACAAGCGCGCCCGTCACGAATACTTTATCGAAGAAGAGTTCGAAGCGGGACTTGCCCTGCAAGGCTGGGAGGTTAAATCCCTGCGCGCAGGAAAAGCCAATATCAGCGACAGCTACGTCCTTCTGCGTGACGGAGAGGCATTTCTGTTTGGCGCTAACATCACGCCAATGGCCGTGGCCTCCACGCATGTGGTGTGCGATCCTACCCGTACCCGCAAGTTACTTCTCAACCAACGCGAACTGGACTCATTGTACGGTCGCGTCAATCGAGAAGGCTATACCGTAGTGGCGCTCTCCCTGTACTGGAAAAATGCCTGGTGCAAAGTGAAAATCGGCGTCGCCAAAGGTAAAAAACAGCACGATAAACGTTCAGATATCAAAGAACGCGAATGGCAGGTGGATAAAGCACGTATCATGAAAAACGCCCACCGTTAAACCTGCACTCCAATTATTGACCAGTTCCTCACCGCGCCTCCCTCTCCGGCGGCGCGAATGAACATCTTATTGGCTATCACATCCGACACAAATGTTGCCATCCCATTGCTTAATCGAATAAAAATCAGGCTACATGGGTGCTAAATCTTTAACGATAACGCCATTGAGGCTGGTCATGGTGCTCATAAATCTGGTATACTTACCTTTACACATTGGGGCTGATTCTGGATTCGACGGGATTTGCGAAACCCAAGGTGCATGCCGAGGGGCGGTTGGCCTCGTAAAAAGCCGCAAAAAATAGTCGCAAACGACGAAAACTACGCTTTAGCAGCTTAATAACCTGCTTAGAGCCCTCTCTCCCTAGCCTCCGCTCTTAGGACGGGGATCAAGAGAGGTCAAACCCAAAAGAGATCGCGTGGAAGCCCTGCCTGGGGTTGAAGCGTTAAAACTTAATCAGGCTAGTTTGTTAGTGGCGTGTCCGTCCGCAGCTGGCAAGCGAATGTAAAGACTGACTAAGCATGTAGTACCGAGGATGTAGGAATTTCGGACGCGGGTTCAACTCCCGCCAGCTCCACCAAATAAATCAAGGGGTTACGTGAAAGCGTAGCCCCTTTTTCTTAGGTAGTGGCGGCAAAATGGCGACAGACTTTTGCGTCCATCTTGCCTGTCGCCATCTTGAAATCATGCAAAGAGGTTTGACATGGAAGAACTTCACTTTGTTTACATCAATGCAAATGGTCGTATCGGTGTTCACTCAATACAGAGCATCAGTTATAGCGAAAATCACATACAGGGCATTTGTAAGAACACCGATCGAATAAAAACCTTCCGAAAAGACCGCATTCTTAAACAATACGATTCACAAGAACAAGCCATTCAGGAATGCGCGTCATTCCTCCCCGAAAACTACTCACATCTCACTAAGCAGTCAGGTCCGAAAAAAAATACATTCGATGTGTGTTTCACCGGATTTAAGAAAGCAGATAAAGAAAGGTTGGTTGATAAGGCGAATGAACAAGGATTAACGGTAAGAACATCTGTAACCCAAAACCTTCAGATGCTCTGTTGCGGTTACAATGCAGGCCCATCAAAAGTATCGGCAGCCAGGATGAAAGGCACTATCATCATAGATGAGCCTGGCTTTATACATTTTCTTGAAACGGGTGAGATCCCAGATGAATAAAAACCTGCCGTAGCAGGTTCTCTTTCTTAAAAATTCATATGGCCCTGACCACCTGGCAATGGATGTGGAGGGGCAGTGGCAATCACTGCAGGTGTCACAATAAACCGGACCACTGTTTCATGGGTAACAAAAGTGCTCCCGCAGTTAATATTTTGGCACTGGCAGTAACGCTCTTTGGTGCTTTCTGTTACTTGAAAACTGCTCCTTGTGTGCGCCGCATGACCACACTTTGGACAATTCATCATATCCAGATCCCTACCTTTGCTATCAGAATCATTGCAATGATACACAAGATATCAATATTGAGAACCATTTATTCCATTTCAAGATCACCAATTTTCACTTCAAGTTCAATACTGGTCGTAAAACCGTTATCCGGGCTGACGGTATGTGTCAGAGTCGTAATGGTCCATTCCGCATCATCTATTGGCTGTTTAAAGCCACTGACCTTCACAGGCATTTCCGTGTAGAGATCTGCCCGACCTTCCGCCAGTTGTAGCGAGAATGACGCAACACCGCGTTGCAGGCGTTCCCACTGCATTTTCGCCGCTCGTTCGGCGTTGCTCCGGTTGGCATAAGTGCGATTAAGTACCAGCACGTTTTCATCCGTCCCCACCAGATAATCGCCCTGCTTCGCTTCCGGCTCTTTCTTCTGCTTCTTAGTTCTGCGCTTACGCTTCACCGTGGTGCTTTCTTTCTTCGCGGGTTCGCGGGTATGCAACCAGCTGGCAATGACGCCCGTATAGGCTCCGCGATCTGCCAGGGTAAAGCGGTGACTGTCGCCGTCCTTACGCGTGATAGTGATCACCGGCAGTGGTTTACCGCTGGCGCTTTTGCCCTGTCCCTGCCGGATGAATAACAGATTGCCATTTTTCACCGATGCAATAGCACCGTACTGGCACGCCAGTCGCATCAGAAAACTGCCGTCACTCTCATTGGTCTGGTCTATATGTTCCACGGGTTTATCTGACAGGTCTTTACCCAATGCCATCTTCAGTTTGTGCCGTGCAGCTATTTCCTTCACCACTTCCCCAACGGTGGTCTTGTGCCACGACTTTTCACGGCGGGTATTCAGCGTTTCACGAAAATCAGCACTTCGCGCCCGGATAGTCAGGCGGTCCGGTGCGCCAGTGTGTTCAATCTCGTCCACCGTGAATGCCCCTTTCGGGAAAAGCGGCTGCCCCTTCCAGCCCAGCGCCAGCGTAATAACCGCACCACGGCGCGGCAGCACGATTTTTCCGTCGGCGTCGTCCAGCTCCAGATCAAGCTGGTCTGCTTCAAAGCCCCGATTGTCCGTCAGCGTCAAACTCATCAGGCGGTTATCCAGCACAGTGGTGATATCCCTGCCCTCAATACTGATGCTGAATGCGGGAGTTTTGTTGCCTTTGTTAAGCAGTTCAGAGCTGAAATTCACGACAGCAGCCCTCCCACCGTTTTACTGATATCGCTTAAGGCAGACGTTGCCGTGTCCTGCAGATTATTCAGTTGCGCACTGAGATCACCGAACATATCGGACAGGGATTCATCCACCCGTTTGAGCGACAGGGTGAACTCAATCCGGCGCGGCATACCGTCGCGGAAAAACTCCGTTTTAGTCTGATTCAGTCCCTCAATCACATACATGCCGTAAATCGTGCCGCTGCCTTCAATCAGGGGCCATGCTTTCCCCTGTTCTGCCATCTGCTCCAGTACCAGCAACGACAGCCTGCCGCCTGTTATCTCCGGCATAAGAACACCAGAAAGCGTCAGCATGTCGTTGTCCGGTCCCAGAAACTGCGTGGACGGACGTCGGTTGACCCGGCTGTTTGCCGCATGTCGCCAGCTGCGTTGATACTGCAGTTCCTGATACGGCACAGTGCGCAGCATAAACACGTACAATCCCAGCACCATCATCATGCGTCGTATCCCCCCTGATCGCTGTAGTTACTCCTGGCTTTTGCCTTCAGCCTGCGTTCACGTTCATCAAGCTGGCGTGCCACCTCCCGCGCAATATCCTGCGCACTTTGTCCTGGCTGCGTCTGGATGATGATCTGCGTCGGTGCCTCAATCCGTTGAGCGGGCGGCACAGTGGCTGCACGACTCACCATCGCTTCGCCGCCTTTCGCGGGAAGTGCCAAAGGATGTAACGGCGGAAGCTCTGCAGGCGCGGCAGCAACGCCCATCATTCCGGCAACAACGGCAGCCAGTGCAGCTGTATTTCTCCGACTGGTCACGTTTGCCGGACCGTTGACAATTTCAGGCCCGTTTTCACCGACAATGCCGAACTGCCCGCGCGGGATATAGCCGCCGCTGTCATACATCCCCGCAAAGCCATATCCCCATGACGGAAAACCACCCGATGGCATCATCACTTTACCGTCTGCATTCACCGTCGCAGGTTGCTGACGCGTCACGCTTTCCGGCAGTTTCGCCTTTGCAGCCTCTTTACTGACAATACCGAGTTTCTCCAGCAACCAGGAAACGCCGGATTTCAGGGAGTCCAACGGATGCATGACCATATTCAGCCCTTCCGCCAGTGCCTCCCCGAATCGTCGCCCCATTGCCGCTGCGCTCTGCAGTTCGGCAGAGGTCGACTTAACAGGCGTCAGCAGATCAGTAAACCAGCCCCACAACGCCTGTACTTTGTCGCCAATCCACTGGAACACGGGCTTAAGCGGTTCGAATGCAGTACTGATGGGACCTGCCGCCGCTTTGAATCCTTCCACCACGCCACCGAGAAATGCGGTGATGGGTTGCCAGTATTTCCAGACAACCAGCGCCACGCCCGCCAGTGCAGTAACCACAAGACCTATCGGACTGAGCAGAGCACCTAACAGACCAGATACGGCATACAGGGCAACGCGCAGCATCGCCAGCGGACCGGATGCCAGCACACGCAGCACCGCGCCTGCGGCAGCCAGTCCACCGCGTAGTGCTGCCAGTGGATTCATAAACATCACAGCAACCGCACGTAAACCGGATAATCCAGACCGCAACAGTGCAACCGGCACACCTGCTACAGTTTTCAGGACATTCCCCGTCAGTGATGCGGTGCGGCGCAAAGACGACAACGGCGCAGTAAGTAAACCCGCTGCGTTGCCCGATGAAGCAAGCCCGCGTCGCAGCAGTGCCAGTGGAGCGCCAGCTAACCAGGACAACGCGCTGCTGGTTCGTGTTACTGCTGCCGTAACGGAAGGTAACGTTTTGATACCCAGCACAGAGAATCCCAGACGGATGACTGCCAGCGGCCCCAGCACTGCAGCCAGCGCCACCGCTAAGGTGCCGAGGCCTACGGTAACCGCAGCCACAACAGCCGCTACTTTCATCAGTGTGCCTGTCAGTTCCGGGTTAGCTTCCACCCAGCGGCGCAACGCCCCCGTGATGCTTTTTACCGTGTACAGAATATCCATCAGCGGCTGGCGCAGCGTTTCGCCCAGGCTGCTGAAGGTGTTCTGCGCTCCGGTTTTGACCAGCAACCACTGAGCGGAAAGTGAGTCTTTGTTGATGTCGGATTCTTTCTGCATGGAACCGAGCGCATCATTGCCCGCTGTCAGTTTTAGCTGGCGCTGCAGTTCCGGAAGGTTGTTTGCCAGTTTCGCTGCATCATCACCAAACTCTTTACCAAACAACATGGTCATGGCAGACAGACGCTTGTCCTGCGGCAGTGCGTTCACCTTCTCCAGCACACGCTGGATAGTTCCCATCGCATCCTTCGTCATCTGCTTTTCAATCACTTCAGGATTGAGTTTCAGCAGATTCATCCCTTCAAAGAAACTCTTACTTTGCATGGTGGCAATGGACAATTCACGCACCATCGCGTTTGCTGCACTGGCAGCAACCTCCGGCGCAGCGCCCAGTGTCAGGAAGGTGGAACCCAGCGCCGCCGCTTTACGATAATCCAGACGATCTGCCACACCGCCCAGGCGTTGCATGACATCAATGATGTCTGACCCTTTCGACATGGCGTTATCATCCAGATAGTTCAGCGCATCACCGAGCTGTTCAATATTGCGGGTAGGGATTTTGTAGAGCTGGGCGATTTTCCCCAGACTTTCTGACAGTTCATCCGCTGGCAGCTCAAAGGCTGTTGCCGCCTTTGCTGCCGTGCTGGCGAAGGCCAGCAGGTCACGTTTCTGGTCTTCCCAGCTGTCGTCAGGATTTGCGACGTTCATGCGCGCACCACCTTCAACCAGTGCGGCAAAGTCCACAGCACCGTTTTCCATCGGCAACTGTTCGCTGGCAGCCTTGATGGCATCCTGCATTTCGTAAAAACGCGCAGTGCGGTTGCCATTATCATCACGCAGACCATTGACCTGCTTTGCCACACCTTTCATGGCATCTTCCATGCTGGTATAGCTTTTTACTGCTGCCATCACTGGCGCACCCATTGCCAGCCCTGCAGCCGTGGTAGTGGCTCCGGCTCCTGCGATGCGATCGCGCACTTCAAGCCGTCTTGAGTATTGTTCTCTGGCAGCGTTCATCCGTGCCTGTTGTTCACCCAGACGTTTAAGTGCTTTTTGCTGGCCCTCCAGTGCCTGCCTTGTTTCTTCAGCATTTTTCTTAAGTTCTCGCTGGGCACTACTGAGTTGTCTGGTATCAATCCCTGATTCTTTAAGTGCCTGACGTTGTCTCTGGACCGCCCCCAACAAGCCGTTATAGGTCTGCTGAAGTTCCTGTACTCGTGTTTTGGCCTGACTGAATAACTTTGCCTGCGCGGCGGTTGGCCTGTTAGTGGCAGCAAATTGTGTGGCGAGTTTTGCCGCCTCTTCGCGGGCTGCGTTCAGGTTGTTGGCTGTTATGGCTAGTTGCGAGCGCGTCTTGCGAAATTCATCAATTCTGCCAGCCTGCTTATTCAGTTCTTTGAGGCTGTTTCGGGTATTCTGAATTGCGCCAGCCAGCTCTTTCGAACTGGCCTGTGCAACACGGAATGGGCGGGTGAGTTTGTCAACCGCATTAAGAATGACCTGCAGCCGCAGGTTGTTATCACTCATCGTTGGCCCCGCTTCTCTGAATCGCTTTATACCGCCATTCCAGCACTTCGGTCAGCGGCATAACGTCAGTAACGGATGGCGGCCAGTGAAAGATGGTGGCGATATCAGCCACCAGATCGTCAACCGTCAGGCTGTCGGTAAACCGGCAAGCACCGACTTCTTCAACAAAAAAGTGACAACCTCAACCGACATGGCAGTGAGATCTGCCGGGTCCATCTCTGCAATTTCCTGTGCAGTCAGTGCCGGACTGGAGATACGGGGGATCACGGTCATCATCGCGTTCACATCCATATCCATAATGGCCTGCAGGCGTGTACCGCGCAGCGCACCGGACTGCGGTTTACGCAGCACAATTTCGGTGATTTCTGTTTTACCGCGCTTGATGGGGGTATCCAGTTGAATAGTCTTTTCAGTCTGCTTATCGCTCATTTTGCTGTCCTGTAAATTGGGTTCTGGCGCGGTATCCCGCGCCGTTCAGATACATCAAAGGCCGAGGGCGTTGCGGTGCGCTTCCATCAGGTCCACACCGTCCACAATTTCCACCATGTTGATAAGGTCCACTTCATAGAGCACCTCACCATTGATGGTCAGCTTCGCGTAGCTGTTGGTACTGGTCACTTTGGTGGTGTTGCTTTCGCCCGTCTTCCACTCGCCGGAATCCACTTCTTTGTGACGTCCACGCACCACAAGCTCCACGGCCTGCACTTCCCCGGTATCGTCACGCTGGATAGAGCCGGTAAAGCGCAGCTGAATGCCATCTACCGTGGCTTTGCCCATCTGCTTAAACAGCAGCAGTTCAGTACCACCAATGGAAAATTCTGTGTCCAGCGCACTGTCATCAAGCCCCAGATCCACATCCACTGCACCCGGCATTCCGCCGCCGCGATACTTCTCATATTTGCGGGTGAATTTCGGCAGCGTCAGCGACTCAACGATCCCCTGCCAGTTGTTCCCGTCGTTAAACAGGTTCAGATGTTTTAATTTGCGTGGTAAAGCCATGTTGTCCCCTTACGCGCTGACCTGGCTGGCGAAATTCACCAGGTACTGATCGGTGATGCGCTGGCGCAGCATCAGATTTTCAAGTGGCGGCACTGGCGTGTAGTCATAGTCGATGGTGAGTTTTCCGGCTTTCAGCGTGTCTTTGTCGTTCACCGACTCATCCAGCCAGCAATCACCACCAATGAGATAGCCCTGACTGACCAGGCTGCGTATTTTGGCGCGGATACCTTCGATAATGTCGCGGGCCAGCGACGGGTTAAGCGGTTTATCCACCGCCCACATGTGTGCTTCTGCCATTGTGTCCGTCAGCACCTGCGCCGTGCGGGTGTAGTTTTCGAAGGCAAAAAGCGGATCATCGCTCAGACAGCGGGAACCCCAGAAGCGGAAACCGTCTTTACGCACAAGCGTGGTGACGTCGTTCTGGTTCAGCAGACCTGCATCGGTTGCCGGGTCCTGCAGATCCCAGAACACATCTGCAGAAATTCCGGTGACACCGTTCACGCCCACGTTGGACAGGCTTTTGTGCCACCCGGTCTGCTCATCAATTTTGGCACGCAGACCAAGTGCACGGGCGGTGGCATATGCCGTTGCTTCGGCATTCAGCACCGTGTCCCAGCCAGTAAAGTCGGGCCAGATCAGCATTCCTTCGCGCTGGCTGAAGTTTTCACGGTAAGTGATCGCCTCCTGTACCGTCTTGCAGCCATACGCTGACAGGTAAGCAAACCCACGCAGGCTTTGCGCCACGCTCAGCAACTCAGTCGCAACGGCTTTGTTATCGTGACCTGGCACGCCGAGAATGCGCGGTTTAACGCCGAGCTGTGACTGGGCAGATAACAGAGCTTTCATGCCTGTTTTTTTACCTTCAGCAGTCACTGCGCCGATGATATTGGTCGTGGTTTCTTCTTCCGTTTCACCCTGCGGCACACGCACAACAACGGTCACGGGTTTTGCCTGGTCAGCGATGGCATCCAGCGAACGGGCCAGCGTGCCGGACTCACCCGCTTTACCGCTGGCAGTCAGCACATCAGTGATCAGCACAGGTTTGTTAAGAGGAAACATTTTTGCATCGGCATCATCGCCCGTGCAGACCATGCCCACGATGGCGGTGCTCACCGTGGTAATGGATCGGGTGCCTTCGTTGACTTCAACAACGCGCACCCCGTGGTGGTAATCCTGAGCCATAGTGGCGAACCTCCTGATTGGATTAGGCTTCGCCCTATGTTGAAGTGATTGTGCCTGACAAACAGCTAAGCGCAGTTGTACCGTTATTCACACAAAATGACGGTATTTGTCTACTTGCAGGGATAATCAAAATAATGCTGATTCAGGGGGATTCATTACTCTTATTTGCCGGAAATTTTCTATAAATTGTGGAAACACCCACATCAAAAATCAGTGCAATACGCTGTCTTGATTCTCCGGCCTCGAGTAAACGCCCAATCTGTGCCCACTGTTCGGTGGTCAACTTAGGACGGCGTCCACCTACTCTGCCTTTGGCACGAGCTGCAGCCAGCCCTGCCCTGGTACGTTCAACTATCAGTTCGCGTTCCATTTCAGCCAGGGCACCCATGACATGAAAAAAGAAACGGCCCATTGGGGTACTGGTATCAATACTGTCAGTCAGGCTTCGGAAATTCACACCACGCTGGCGCAACTCCTCTATCAGCGTAACAAGATGCCGCATACTGCGCCCCAACCTGTCCAGCTTCCAGACAACCAGCGTGTCTCCTGCCGATAGTGTCCTGAGCAGCTTTTTCAGCCCCGGTCTGTCGGACTTAGTGCCACTGATTTTATCCTCAAAAATCCGCTCACATCCCGCGCAGTTCAGTGCATTACGTTGCAAATCGGTGTTCTGGTCATTTGTTGACACGCGTACATAGCCAATAAGCATGATCATCCCCCTGAATAAAAACCGGAGATGATGCCAGTTAGCCGTTATCTCTGCATTTTCATAAACGTTGGTTTAGGAGAAGGCTCAGCATTGCCTGTTGGCGTACCTGTTCCGTGGCCCTCAGCCACTCCGCCAACAGGCTGGCTGAAATGCAACGGTGCAGCTTTTTCTGCTGAAGAATACCCGGAACTGGCAAAGGCTTACCCGACAAATAAATTGCCTGATTTACGCGGTGAATTTATTCGCGGCTGGGATGACGGGCGTGGGGTTGATTCGGGCCGAACTATATTGAACTCTCAGGGAGATGCAATCAGAAATATCACGGGGACAATTGGTGCAAGGCATGAAATATCAGCACTGTATTTTTTTGGCAATGGCTCTGGTGCATTTTTTGGGAATGATGAGGGAATGTATGATTCCGTTGTGATAAAAGCTGAATCTACAGGTAAGTCATCAGTTTCTATGACAGATCGTCATATTTACGCTAATTTGGATGTCTCAAGAGTTGTTCCTACAGCGACAGAAAACAGACCTCGTAATATTGCATTCAACTACATCGTGAGGGCGGCATAATGCGCGAGGATACCATGAATACAGTCACACTGAATGAGGCCCTACTGGCGACTGTCGCGGGTGAAGTCGTCATATACAACTACGACAGCAAGACGCGGGAATATCTTTCCACATCAACTGAATATCTTGCGGTTGGCGTCGGCATCCCGGCATGTTCTTGTTTAGATGCACCAGTTACACATAAAGCTGGTTATGCAATCTGCCGTTCTGCAGATTTTAACTCATGGGAATATGTGCCAGACCATCGCGGTGAAATCATCTATAGCACCGAAACAGGAGAATCGAAAGAAATCACAGCTCTGGGTGATTACCCTGAAAATACAACCACTATCGCCCCGTTAACGCCATATGATAAATGGGATGGTGAGAAATGGGTGACGAATACTGAGGCACAGCATAGCGCCGCAGTAGAAGCGGCAGAAGCACAGCGCCAGTCACTGATTGATGCAGCAATGGCTTCCATCAGTCTGATTCAACTGAAATTACAGGCCGGACGGAAGCTGACGCAGGCAGAAAACACCCGTCTAAACGCTGTGCTGGATTACATTGATGCGGTGACGGCAACAGATACCAGAACCGCGCCGGATGTCATCTGGCCTGAACTGCCGGAGGCGTAGGCCATTCAATATCTGGCGCACCGGAAGTATCGACCAGTTCTAGTGCGTCCAGATAATCCAGCCACAAATTATATTGCGCCAGTTCCTCACCTTTCAGGCGACCAATCGCCGCTTTACCAGGCCATTGCTTACTGTTTATGTATTCGTTGACCTGATTAATCAATTGCTGCTTTTCCAATTCGGCTGCGGCAATTTGTTCCTCATGAGTTGGCGGTGGAATATCAATCCATGCAGGCATTCCGTCGATGACACCTCTGTATTTTCCTTCTGGTGCTTCCTTCATAAATTCGGCAGCAACAGTGTCGTCAATTTTGATTCCATCATCGGGCCATTCGCCGGATTCCTGATAAGCGATTTTAAGCTCCACAGGGAAAAACGCATTTTTATCGGCACTGAAAATATATTTCTGCATTTCTACCATCCTATCGAAATATAACTGAATCTGTATTGCTGTGAGATATCACTGGTTGCCACACGCCACGCTGAATTACTGATATGTTCAAAATTTACAGACAAAACCTGCGGGGCAGGAATCGACGGGTCTGACTGAACGGCATCAGACATAACACTGACTGAAACCATCGGCTGATTAGGGAATGGTATAGGGAAGTGTCCACTGATAAAGCGGGTCGTGTTTCCTGCAAAAGTGCCAAACTGAACAATATATCCACCTGGTAGCCTGAACCATCCCGAACCAGAAGCGAATGCTCCCATATCCGGTATCTGATTATCTCCTGTGCCCACATCCCTTTTCGCCGCTTCTCCCAAACCAAGGTATGCGAGAAGACCAGCGACATCCTTTCCACTCAAATTAGTCAGCGTATTGTCCAGCGGTTGTTTACCTGCCAGCGCATTAAGCATTGTCGTGGCAAAGTTCGGATCATTCCCCAACGCCGACGCCAGTTCGTTCAGTGTATCCAGTGCCGCAGGTGCAGAACCTACCATTGCTGCAATCGCCGATTTCACAAAAGCCGTGGTGGCAATCTGTGTATTGTTGACCGACTGTGCAGCAGTGGGGGCTGTTGGCGTTCCGGTGAGTGCCGGACTCGACAACGGCGCTTTCAGTGCCAGCGCATTGTTAATGGTGGTACTGAAATTCGGATCATTGTTAATGGCTGCGGCTATTTCTTTCAGCGTGTCCAGCGTGGCTGGCGCACCATTAATAAGAGCCGTCAGTGCCGCCTGAACAAACGCGGTGGTCGCAACCTGCGTGGTGTTATTCCCTGCCGCTGGAGTTGGCGCTTTTGGTGTCCCGGTAAACGTCGGACTTTCTTTGGGTGCATACTGTGAATGCGGGTCCGGTGCGGCAAGATGTTTTGCCATCTGATCATCCACGTACACCTTCAGCTCCAGTACCTTGTCATCCACATACTTGCGGGTTGCCAGCACTACGGCAGGGTCGATTTTCAGGGTGATATTGTCCGTGCTGCTGGTAATCAGCACCATGCGCACGGTCTGGGTACGCCCGCTGCCTTCAGCCAGTTGCGGCTTATAGCTTTCCGGGCAGTTGCCCACGGCAATCAATGCCCCGGACTCATCAAACAGGCCCACTTCACGTATCCACCAACCGCCCTCGTTTTCAGGGATCACCTGTTCAGCAATAATCTGGCTGCTGTTCTGCGGGTCGATATAGAGCATATTCAGCGCAGCCCGGCGTTTCTCATTTACCAATGCTGTCTGCTTGGCGTCCGGCGTTGGCAATGTTCCGCCGCCATCGCCCACCGCCATATGGGTAATTTTTAGCGGCACACCGAGCGCGGCGGCGCTGGCAAGTTTCGCCGCGCCAATATCCGTCAGCAGGGTATAAAATTTTGTGCTCATGGATTCACTCTCATTGTGTCAATAACATGGACCGCCCCGCCTTCATGCGCGGTGCCGCCGGAAATAATTGTTTCGTTGATATACGGATAGATCGTGATTTCTTCGCCAAGATAGCTGGCGGCCCCCACCCAATGCGGACCGCTGGTCTGCAGATTGATGGACATGCCGATCATGTGACGGCTACATGGTTTGGCATCGCTTATCAGCCGCTCAAGTTCCAGATAGGTATCTTCAGTGATGCCCTGGTCCTGCACGCCGATATCCAGGCGAAACGTGCCCGGTGTTTCTCCGGTCTGCCACCACTCAATAATGCGGATCAGGAATCCGAACGGTTCCACCACCCGCCGCACGGCACTGGTAGTTCCTTTATGCTGATGAATATAAAAAGCATCCTTCACTACCTGGCGTTTGACGCTTTCTGTCCAGCCCTCGTCCCAGCGATCCACAGAGAACGCCCAGGCGAGATAAGGCAGGAAGCTGACCGGACAGGTAGCCGGATTCCACAAGTCACGCAGCGGCACCTGCAGATCAGAAATCCCGCTACAGGTTTGCGCCAGTCGGCGCTCCAGTGAAGTTGAACCCGGTGGCAGCAGACTATTCATCCGTTCCTCCGTTGGTTACGCTCCACTGCGTACATGATGCCGCCTGTGTTTTGTTCAGGACCACATCCGCCAGCGGAGAAGCCAGTTCCACACGTTGAACACCCTCAACATGCAGAGCAGCAAAGATGGCGCTACGGCGAATATCCCGACCAAGCCTCGTCTGGCTGGCAATGTACTTCTGCAGACTGGCTTTTGCCGCTGCCATTACCGGCTCTGCTTCCGGTCCCGGATAGAGAAAAATGGTGGCTTCCACGCGATACGGGATGATTTCTGCGCTGCGAACCGTAAGACGGTCAGCCACCGGGCGGACGTTCTCACTGTTCAGAGCTTTTTCCACCACGTCCAGCAGGTCTTTTTCTGCAGTTCCATCGCCTTCGCGGCTAAGGACAGTCAGCACCACCTCTGCAGGTGCCGGGCTGGTTGCACTGGCATCCGCCACCCGACCGTCGGCGCTTCGGGCATGAAATTCATAAGCTGCAGTTGGCCCCGCAACTGAAAGCCCTTCAAAGGCTGCAGGCACACGCAGGCGTAACGCTTCATCGCTTTCCATCACAGCTGCAACGGGCGGCACAGCGTCATTATCAGCAGGCGTCACCGTCAGGCGTTTCACGTTGTAGTTGGCGGCGAGCTGGTCCAGATCGCCCCCTATGGCATAAGCCACCATCACCGCCTGCGCAGCTTCGTTAATGCGCTGGCGCAGAAGCAACTCACGGTAAGCATTCTCCTGCAACAATTTGGTGACGGGTTCAGATTCCAGTTCCAGCGTGCGGATCACTGCTTCCTGCTCATCTTTCGGATGAAGCGCCACAAATTCTGCCTTGCGTTCGGCAAGCAGCGTCTCAAAGTCCGGCACATCCACAATCTGCGGCGCAGGCAACTGCGAAAGGTCAATCACTGCCATTCTCTGCTCCTGTTGATACGGAAAGGGAAACAGGCACACCGTTATTACGCCGCCCGGTCAGCTCCACCACCATTGAACCGTCAAAATTGCTGTTAATGGTGATGGAATCCAGCGTCAGCCGTGGCTCCCAGCGACTCAGCGCCACATACACTGCCGACATGACCTGCAGGCGTAATGCCGGATTTTGTGGCTGGTCTATCAGTGCCGACAGCAGGGAACCATATTCCCGACGGGCAATGCGGCTACCCTGCGGCGTCAGCAAAATGTCCCGCACCGACTGGCGCAGATGATCAATATCAGTAATGGCTTTACCGCTGGTATTGTTCATCCCGCTATAAAGCGTCATACCGGGCCTCCGGTTGTGTCGCCGCCTTTCAGGACGTCAGTATGCTGATGCGCATCAACCACGATCCCGTTAGAACTCATCGCTCCGCCGCCCTGGGTAACGCCACCATTGATCACCACTTCGCTGTTAATGCGCGTGCGGTCAGCCTCCAGTACAAACTCACTGGTTTTCATGGTGATGTTGTCAGCGGCCTCAATGACCATTGATTTGATGCCCCTGACATACCAGCGCCCGGTAGTGGGTTCGTATTCAAACCAGCCGCCGTCAGGATGTTCTGTCACGCAGGCGTCTGCCGACGTCGACGGTGGTGCGAACTGATTCGAATAGACAGCGGGCAGCGCAAAGGCAGTTTCCAGATTGCCGCCCAGACTCAGCAGCACCACCTGCTCACCTTCCGATGGTCGCCACCATGTGCGGGCATTCCCGGCACGCAGCGTCAGCCAGCTGATCCAGTTGGTTTCAAGCTCGCCCGTTTTCACCCGGCAAAGCCAGTTTTCCCGGTCCACTTCGGTGACTACACCAGTGCGGATCAGGTTGGTGATAAGGCGCATGATTTCGGTTAGTTGTGCGTTCATAGGGTTAGGTTGCACGGACCTTGAATCTATGGCATCAATACGTCCTTGTGTGGTAAATGACACAAATACAATTCCAATCAAAGAAAGGTAAAAGAATGAGCCATCCAATTGATTATTACGCTATAGAAGAACACGCAAGAATAATTGAGCAATTATGCTGTTCATCTGAATTTTATTTACAGCGTATATATTCCACACAGAAAGTATATGATTGTTCTATAGTAACTGAATTTGAAATGGAGGAGTTATCGTACAACGGATGGTTGGAATATACCATTAGCAACAATCTTATTAGCCTTTGTACAAAACTACGAATTCTCCAAGACACTAGTGAACATGAGTGGAACCCAGATTACTCACCTGAGAAAGAAGCATTTGAAGAACATGAAAATATACTTTTTGTTATAGATGGTCATGTTAAAGATTCTATACGCGAATGCTGCAATAAAATTATTCACGCATTAAGTTTTGAGTTAACAAAAAAGACCGGCAAAAATGGAATAAAATATTGGGACGGTTCTATTATTGCTTCTGGGGTTCAAAACAAAAAAAACTGGAAAATTAAAATAGACCTTTTCCCTTTTTGCCAAAGCATAAAAAGTTATTTAAGTTTATTAAGAGCGTAAACATTCTAATTTTTCATCAATAAATACTTTAAAAGTAAATCTCTTACTTCATTTTCAGTATGTTCATTTAAACCCAGCAATTTTCGGGATGGATACTTAATGACTCCCCCCTTTGGACTGACGCGATCGCGCAGACCGTAGTGATGAACACGGGCAATACGCTGTACCTTACCTTCAAACTGTACGCTGGCAGAATCCGCGCTGGCGGCAGTTCTCAGGTATTTTGTGGTGCGCAGCTTTGCAAACATCTGACGTTTGATGCGCCCCTTCTTGCTGCGTGCTGTTACCCTGCGCGGCTCATAACTGCTGCCATCTGGATTGCGCTGCATCCTGATATTCTGCTGCTGTGTCCGGCGCAGTTCCTGCGCCAGCTGGCGCATCATTCGGCTTCTTGCGGCTGGTTCCAGATTCGCCAGCAAAGCACTCAGCCAGTCGTCCACCTTCTGCAGTTCAGCCACGTTTCACCGTCCACATTTCTTCAGGTTCATCGGGTTCCGCTACTGCTTCAACGCTCGACACACTTCCGTCAGTGCTGACCAGCACACGTTCCGTCAGTTGCAGGTTGAGGCTGATATCACAGACATCGTTGCGCAGAATATCCACCTCAAAGGTGAATAACTTTTCCCGTAACGCCGGATTATTGATGGCATCGGGCTGGTTATCACGCAGCCACAGCAAAACCGGGGCCATCAGCAGATTCTGGTCGCCGCTGAAATCCTCAATCACCACGTTGAGGGTATAACGGTACTCCCATGACATGGAGCTGGCCCCCGTGGCAACCAGCGAACCGTTATCCACAAACAGATGCAGCTTATCCGGGTTATTGCGGACATAAGGCACTGCTTTATTGAGGGCGTGGCGCAGGGATTGTGGTTTGTTCACTGTTTCGCTCCTGACACGCAATAATCATGTCCACTTTGTCTGCACAGACCGCCCAGGCGGCCTCCGTTTCATCCAGCAATGCGTTCAGATCACCGTTAGTGCGCGGCGCTGCCTGCTCCAGCCGACACGGCGTCACTCGCGGACAACCACTGACGGTAAGCTGCACCTCCGGTGAGTGCCGGACGTTCCCGCAGCCGGATAATGTCAGCAGGCAAAGGAGTATCAGCCCAGCGGCGTAAATCCTCGTTCTCACGTTTCAGTTCCTCGATCCGGTGTTGTCGTTGTCTCAGCAGCGCGCTGGTTTGTTCTGCTTCGGCATAGAGCCGCGCCTGCTCCCGGTTATTGGTTTCAGCCAGAATGGACAGACTGATCAGCTGGCTATTTTTCTTCGTTAGTTCGTGCGCTTTACTTTTCAGCGCCGTGCGCTGCGTTTCGATGGTGTGGCTGGCGCTGTTAAGCCGCCACGACTGCCAGCCCAGCGCAACGAGTGCCAGCGCCGCCACTACCGCCAGCGCACGCGTCATAATCCAGCTCCTTTAAGGCACCAGGCCATCTCCCGCGCACGGCGGTTATCCAGCCCCTGATTAAACACACCTTTCACATAAACCCAGCGCGGCAACTGTCGGCACGCTTCTGCCCAGCGCCGCTGATTGAGCAATTTCACCAGCGTAGAACTGCAGGCATTGCCCGTTCCCACGTTGAAGGCAAACGACACCGTAGCGTCATATACCTTCTGCGGCGGCTGTTGCTTCACACACCTTTCCAGCGCCCGCTCCACACGCAGCACGTTGGAAATAAGCCCTTCTGCTGCCTGTCGTTCCGTGATTGTTTTGCCGGGAATGACGCCCGACGTATTTCCAATGCCGTCGGTCCAGACACCCGCGCTGCACTGATACGGCTGCAGACGACAACCTTCGTAATCGGCAATCAGTTTCAGCCCCTCCACGGAGGTGTGAAGCTGCTGAAACCCCGGCAGCGTGGCAGCAATAGCCAGCACGGCCCCGACAAGGCAGCGTTTAACGATTGATGGATTCATAGTCCTCCCGCGAAATCTGCCCGTCGCGCAGAAGCTGGTAGGCTTTGTGTTTGTAGTACCAGTTGATAGCCAGCATCAGCACACCAATCATCAGGCCGCCCAGCGTTGAGGCATCCTTGATGGACAAATCGCCCAGCCAGGCCAGCACGACGGCGATGCAATACGTGATAAAGGCGCTGATTCGCTCAAGCGTCATAATTCAGTCCCATAGCTGGACGGTCTGCACGGTGGTGGTTGTCGGAATGTCCGGCAGCTCCACCTGCAGCCCGTGAGGTAAAAAGGGGCCGTATTCGGCAAGCCCCGGATTTGCCTTCAGTACCTGCTCCGTGACACCCTGCGTGCGCCCGTAATGACGCCAGCAAAGTGCGTCCACCGTGTCATACTGATGCGCACGCACTTTCATCAGATAAGCTCCACTGTGCAGTGCGGCGCATCCTGCACCCGGCTGATGGCCCAGCGGGCGTCACGCCATAAATCACCGCTTGCTTCCGCCAGTTCCTCGCCTCGCTTCGCACCGGATGCCGTGGCGTCATAGTCCTGGTAACGTTCGTTGAGCATGGCGCGTGCCCAGCAGTAAACCGCGTTGAAATAGTGCTGAATGCGCTCGCTTTTGCCGTCCAGTTGTTCCGCCGGGACTTCTGCCAGCGAGGCATACCCCAGCATCTGCTGGCGTCTGCGAAACTCATACAGCTCTGCGTTGACCTCCGAAATTGCCGACAGCGCAACCTGCTTTAAACGCGGCTGCGTCACCGTGCCGTCAGTGCGCATGACACTGCGAAACTCCGACAGGTCCACATCAGGCCAGAACGGCGTATTTCTGATGATTTCCGCCTGTTCCGGTGCCTGTTCTGGCGCAACAAACTTCATGCTGCTTTCTCCTGAAATAAAGGGCGGTGGACGGGGTTTTGATGTGGCAGTGCCTTTCGCCACCCCGTGCCGCCCGTGCGCGGGGGCACGTTCTGTCAGCGGCTGTCATTGCGCAGTCTGCGCTCCAGCTGCTGTTTGTCTTTTTTCACGCCACAGCGGGGATCGAGCTGTAACGCATGGTTGAGATGATTAAGGGCGGAAGCCGGATTACTTTCACTCAGGACAGCGCCAATCGCTTTATGCAGACGCGCCCGTGACTGGTCCGGCATATCCAGACCGTCTGTCAGCTCCAGCGTCTGCAGCAGCAGATCGACATCAAAGCCGGTAGTGGCAAGCATTGCGCTCTGCGCTGCGTCTGCCATTTCCTCTGCCAGCACGGTCTGCACGTTGCGGTTACCCAGCGGCATCACCCAGCCATGACGCAGGGCATGACGCCCGATCTCCAGCGCTCCGACATAATCTCCGGCATCAATGCGCCACAGCATCACGTACATCAGCACGTCATCCTGTTGAGCGCCTCCGGCAGCCAGGACACCCTCCGCCCAGGCGGCGTATTTCGGCAGCAGCTCCACCTTGATTTCCGCTTTTTTGACCGTGGACTGAACGCCCTTGAGACGGCGGCGGTCTTCTGCCAGTTGCAGCAGCATCAGGTCATAGCCCGACGCGTGGCGAACGCTGCCGCCCTCGCGGGCGGCCTGTTCAGCCTGAACGCGCAGGCGATGCTGCCGTGCGGGACTCAGGCTCATGGTTTACGCTCCGGTTTCTGCTGCGGCGGCGCTGAAGTCGCCAATCTGGATGTTTTCCACCAGTGCGGCGCAGCGGTAGTCCTCAACCACATAGGCTTCGTTAACGGATTCAAAATTTTCAATCCGGTCACGTTTCGGGTTGTCGATAACCGAACGGCGGCGGGTGTCTTCCTGCCAGTAAATGGACAGGTTATCCAGACGGGTGATCAGCAGCGCATTCGGCGGGAAGAACGGCGCACGCACGGCCTGCAGGCCACCCATGCGTTTCTGACTGATGATCATATCGGCAGCCAGTTTTTCACTGTTTTCCTGCTCTTTGTTGACCAGCGGGAAATACTTGTCAGACAGCAGCTCACGACCGCAAATCACCACCAGATCGTCATCGTCCTGGTAGACCACGTCGATAAGCTCATTGACCGCATCCATCACCACGGCGTCCAGGTTGGCATATTCGCCACCTTTCCCGACTTTCACCGCACCCGGTGTGGTTTCACCGCCCGTGGTGGTGCTGCCCATGACGTGATCCGGTGCATCCTCACGGATTTTCTGCAGCCAGCCTTTGTTCACATCCTGCAGCAGCGGGTTTTCGCTACGGTTGGAGGTTTTCGCACGCTTCACGCCGTTAAAGCCGATCATGATGCGGTCCAGTGCCTGGCGTTTCACGATGGCGTCACGGATACGCACCTGGAAATCCTGAAACTTCGCCCACAGGTCCAGCTTCGCGTAGGTCAGCACCGTGTCAAAGTTGGTCTGTTCGCATTTGTATTCCACATCGATCATCAGCGTCGGATCGACAGGTTCACGCTCTTTCGCGGTGGTGTCAGTGGTTCCGGCAATGGTGCTGCCAACACCCAATCCAAGCTGCTGACCGGACTGCTCAGTCACTGGCGTGACGTTAATCAGCGTCAGGAAAGCGGCGGACTGCTGGATCTGGTCTTCCAGCGTCTGCTGCACAGACGGCTCTACGGTGAACTTGCTGGACAGTTCCTCAACTGCCACACCGTTCAGACGCGCCAGTTGCTGCAGGTAAGCGTTAAAAGCAAAACGGGTATTCTTCTTCATTGGGTTTTATGCTCCATCAGCAATTGGTCAGAGTGTCAGCGGGGGCGTTGCCGCCTGTTGCACGCTGGCGGTAGTCCTGGCGGCTGTCTTCATGACTCAGCTTATCCACCAGTTCGTTAAAGGCGGTTTGCTGCTCCTGCAGAGCAGTCTCCAGCTCAGACAGGCGTTCTTCCTGCTCAGACAGGGATTTTTCGGTGCGCGTGCTCAGGTTCTGCTGCTCAGTGGCGACCAGTTCCACGGCCTTATGCACATCAGAGAACCGGACGTCATCGGACTGCTCTTTTTTGGTAAACAGCGCCGTGACGCGGGCAAACAGGGACGGCTTGTCCTCCTGGATTTCTTCCAGTTCGATCACCGTTTCCTCTGCAGCGGTAAAAAGATTGGCAGGATTCTGCTTGCGGTTTGCCAGCGGGTTATGGGCTGCACTGGCGCTGAATGTCAGCATTTCCGTACCCAGACTGGCGGGATCATCAGTGGCAGCCAGGCCGACCAGGTAGGCTTTGTCCGTATCAGCAAACTTCGGGCTGACTTCCATAGAGGTGAATAATTTCTGGCCTTTTTTCACCAGTTCCACCAGGGACTCCGTTGGCTCAACGTCGGCATACAGTGCCATCTTGCCTGCCAGCGGACCTTCCGCGATTTCTTCAGCAAACAGCGCCGTCACCTTGCCGTAGCGGTTAAACGTGCTGTCCGGCAGATAAGACTTAATGTGCTCAAGGTTAATCAGCGCGGTATACACCGCCGGGTTGTAGCTGGCTGCCATCTGTTCCAGCCATTCACGCTGGATTTCGCGTCCGTCGGTAGTGGCACCTTCCACCCCGATGCGAAAACGCTTTGCTTTCACTGTCATGAGCCGTGCTCCGTTAGAAAAAACTTACTGGAGCCTTATGGTTGCGGTGATGGGGGCAGTGAAACAATGCGCGGTATTTGTACCGACAACCACACAAACCGCAGGCGGGGAAAGCCTTCATTCAAGGCTGTAGGTTTGTGCCATGAACACCACACTGACACCCGCAGATCTCGATCCCCGTCGGCAGGCCATGCTGCTGTACTTTCAGGGATACCGCGTAGCCCGCATTGCTGAAATGCTGGGCGAGAAAGTTGCAACCGTTCACAGCTGGAAAAAACGCGACAAGTGGGGTGACTATGGGCCGCTGGATCAGATGCAGCTCACCACCGCCGCCCGCTACTGCCAGCTCATTATGAAGGAGCACAAAGAAGGGAAAGATTTCAAAGAAATTGACCTGCTGGCGCGCCAGTCGGAGCGCCACGCGCGGATCGGCAAGTTTAACAATGGCGGCAACGAAGCCGACTTAAACCCTAACGTCGCCAACCGCAACAAAGGGCCGCGCCGTCAGCCGGAAAAGAATGTTTTCACCGATGAACAGATTGAGAAGCTGGAAGAAATCTTCCATTCCTCCATGTTCAACTACCAGCGCCACTGGTGGGAAGCCGGAAAAACCAATCGCATCCGCAACCTGCTGAAGTCTCGCCAGATCGGCGCGACCTTTTACTTTGCCCGTGAAGCCCTGATTGACGCCCTGCTGACCGGACGTAACCAGATTTTCCTTTCCGCCAGTAAGGCACAGGCCCACGTCTTTAAGCAGTACATCATCGACTTCGCCAAAGAAGTCGAGGTGGAGCTGAAAGGCGATCCGATGGTGCTTCCTAACGGGGCCACGCTTTACTTCCTCGGCACCAATGCCCGCACGGCCCAGAGTTACCACGGCAACCTGTATCTGGATGAATATTTCTGGATACCGAAATTCCAGGAGCTGCGCAAAGTGGCTTCCGGTATGGCTATTCACAAAAAATGGCGACAAACCTATTTTTCCACGCCATCCAGCCTGACACACAGTGCTTATCCGTTCTGGTCCGGTGCGCTGTTCAACCGAGGGCGCAACAAAGCCGATAAGGTGGACATCGACCTGTCCCACAGCAATCTGGCCCCCGGCCTGCTGTGCGCAGACGGGCAGTACCGCCAGATAGTCACCGTGGAAGATGCGGTGCGCGGCGGCTGTAACCTGTTCGACCTTGACCAGTTGCGCATGGAGTACAGCCCGGACGAATACCAGAACCTGCTGATGTGCGAGTTCGTGGACGATCTCGCGTCCGTGTTCCCGCTCAGCGAGCTGCAGGCGTGCATGGTGGACAGTTGGGAAGTCTGGACCGACTTTCATGCACTGGCCCTGCGCCCGTTTGGCTGGCGCGAAGTGTGGATCGGATATGACCCGGCGAAAGGTACGCAGAACGGCGACAGCGCCGGATGCGTGGTGGTGGCGCCGCCAGCCGTGCCGGGCGGTAAGTTCCGCATTCTTGAGCGTCACCAGTGGCGCGGAATGGACTTCCGCGCCCAGGCTGACGCCATCAAAAAACTGACCGAACAGTACAACGTGACCTATATCGGTATCGACTCAACCGGCGTTGGTCACGGGGTTTACGAGAACGTGAAAGCGTTTTTTCCTGCCGTCCGGGAGTTTGTCTACAACCCCAACGTTAAAAACGCCCTGGTACTCAAGGCCTACGACATTATCAGCCACCGCCGTCTGGAGTTTGACGCCGGACACACCGACATAGCGCAGTCCTTTATGGCAATCCGTCGCGCCACCACCGCCAGTGGCAACCGCCCGACCTATGAAGCCAGCCGCAGCGAAGAAGCCAGCCACGCCGATCTGGCCTGGGCAACGATGCACGCACTGTTTAACGAACCGCTGCAGGGCGAATCCGCCAATACCAGCAATATTGTGGAGATTTTTTGATGGGAAAGAGTAAGAAGAACCGCGCTGCGGCGACGAAACAGATCCAGCTTAAAAGTCAAACTACAGCCGAAGCATTCAGCTTCGGCGATCCCGTTCCTGTTCTGGACCGCCGAGAACTGCTGGATTATGTGGAATGCGTACAGATGGACCGCTGGTATGAGCCGCCCGTCAGCTTTGACGGACTGGCGCGCACCTTCCGCGCTGCCGTGCATCATAGTTCCCCGATTGCAGTAAAGTGCAACATTCTGACCAGCACCTACATCCCTCACCCGCTGCTCAGCCAGCAGGCTTTTTCGCGTTTTGTGCAGGACTATCTGGTTTTTGGTAACGCCTACCTGGAGAAACGCACGAACCGCTTCGGTGAAGTTATCGCCCTTGAGCCTGCACTGGCAAAATACACCCGACGCGGGTTAGACCTGGATACCTACTGGTTTGTGCAATACGGTATGACAACCCAGCCGTATCAGTTCACGAAAGGCAGCATTTTTCATCTGATGGAACCGGATATTAATCAGGAGATCTACGGCCTGCCCGGTTATCTTTCTGCCATTCCGTCAGCCCTGCTCAACGAGTCCGCCACGCTGTTCCGTCGCAAGTATTACATTAACGGCAGTCATGCGGGCTTTATCATGTACATGACCGATGCCGCGCAAAACCAGGAGGATGTGAACAACCTCCGCAATGCGATGAAAAGCGCCAAAGGTCCAGGCAACTTCCGCAACCTGTTTATGTACTCGCCTAACGGCAAAAAAGACGGGCTTCAGATCATCCCATTGTCAGAAGTCGCGGCGAAGGATGAGTTTTTGAATATCAAAAATGTCAGCCGCGACGACATGATGGCTGCGCACCGCGTGCCGCCGCAAATGATGGGGATTATGCCTAATAATGTTGGAGGGTTTGGGGATGTGGAGAAGGCCAGTCGCGTATTTGTACGTAATGAATTAACGCCCTTGCAAAAAAGGCTACAAGAGCTGAACGACTGGCTGGGCGAAGAAGTGATTAAATTTACGCCCTATATTCTTTCAGAAGAATAATTCCGAACTTATTTGTTTCTTCTTTGTTCACGCCTTGTCTTGGCTTCGATAAGGCGTTGAGGTTCAGTGTAAAGCCGTTCTAAAAAAAGATAGGTAAAATCTTCAAGATCCTCAGCAGCAGCTTTATCCAAAATACCTTCATGCGCTCCATCATTTCCGTCATCTTTAACGCATTCAGCTAGTTCCCTTAAAGCTTCAGGCAGTAGATGATTATCAAATAACCACTCCATTCTTAACCCTAGGCTTCTCCTTATTTTTTGCGCAGGCCCTTGCTCCCCATCAGGAAGAAGTCCTTTTGTGGCATAATCAAGGCAAAGCCTAAACATGGTTGCTGCTGCATTATAACAACCTATAGCCAAACATTTCGCCCCTTCCTCATATGCACTATTGATATGCTCAGGTAAGAACTCTGGTGGCTCCTCTACTGCTAAGTCTACCGGTGATATAGGCCTAACAACCTCTGCAACTTCCTTTAAGCCGAATATTCCACTTTCCCAATTATAGCCATCTAAAGTTTTATTTTTCGTTAAAGGTCTGCAAAGAAACATTGTCGTTTTATGACACTCTCGGCAAACACAATAGACCTCGTACTCGTATGTTTTACCCCCGCCCAATGCATTGTAAACCCTAGTGCAATTCAGCCCATTAACATCAAACGCTATTTTTTGTGATCCACATCGTGGACAGTCATCCACTAACATAACCATGTCAATTACTCCTCCCTATGAAAAAAATGAGTTGAAAAATTGAATATTCACGACTTAAAAAGCTAGCCTATTTAACACCATAATTTCATTAATTCAACCATGAGCGCGCGCTCGTATCCCCGCCACGCCTGCCCGCTTTATATAGTGGTTTTCATGCACCTGCATGACATAAGCAAAAGCCCGCCATACCTAGCAGGCCCCAACTAGAGCGATCCTTAAACGATCATGCGGATTCATGCAGTATAGACATGCAGTAGTTACGCCAAACCGTGTAGCGAGGCCACCTGCTAAAAATGTTCACGGAGTAACATTTGATCTCCACTGCAAAAAATGAAACTTTCGCTTTCACCAAATATAACAAGAGGTAATCTTTGGTGTTTTACACAGCAAACGGTGAGCCATGAAAGTCAACATAAAACAGATTGTTGGAAATTGGGAATTAGGTCTTGCGATGGATAAACACAGCATCCGCAGCATTCCCATTGGTTACGATGAGTGGGGACATATGCGGTTTGAGACGGAGCGTACTGAGGTAGGCGAATCTCTTTTCCAGCTTAAATACCGTGACGATTGGTCACAAGTTAAGCCTTTAGCCCAATGCCTAGCAGAGCATGCCTTTCCTCATTTCAGCAATGTCGGGTTTATCGTTCCAATGGCTGCATCTAATCAGCGTGCACGCCAGCCAGTGACCGAAATAGCTCAGGAACTAGCCAAACTAGTTGGCAAACCATGCTTCGATGACCTCTTGTTGAAAGCCCCCGGCGGGGCATCGCTAAAGAACCTGAATACAAAAGAAGAGAAAATCACGGCGCTGGGTAATTCGTTCTCTGTTAATGACAGTATTGAGAATAATGGCAACTGGAATGTCCTTATCATTGACGACCTCTACCATACAGGCGCATCTATGGAGGCTGCTTGTGCTGTGCTAAACGATTATACTAAGGTTAGAAGCATTTATGTTGCAGCTTTGACTTGGAGATAGTGATGACTACGGTATTTGTTGCTGGTTCAATAACCATCAAAAACCTTGACACACTCATCGTGGATCGTCTGAAAAAAATTGTTAACTCGCGTTTTCGTATTGTAGTTGGTGATGCCAATGGTGTTGATTCATCTGTTCAACGCGTATTGCTAGAACTTGGATGTGAAAAAGCCACAGTATTCAGTAGCTCAGAAAAACCGCGCAATAATCTTGGCTCATGGCCTGTACATGTAGTAAGTACTAGCCATGCAGCCGGCACTCGCGCGTTTTTCACTGCGAAAGATCTCAAAATGGCAGAAGAAGCCGATTATGGATTAATGGTTTGGGATACGAAGAGCACGGGTACTCTGAGTAACGTGATTGAGCTTCTTAAACGTAAAAAATACTCTGTCGTTTTTGTTAATAAATACAAAAAGTTCTTTATTATCAAATCTCCAGAGCACCTTGACGCTTTGATTAACTGCATGTCACCAGCCTCTTTGGAAAAAGCTGATGAAAAGATCAGATTGCGCGAAAAAATCAACCAACTAAAAAACGAGCAAATCCAGATGTTTATGTGAAATTCTTTGATGATAACACTAACGCCTCGCCCTGCTCGTTGTTCAACCTTGCTGGCTTCAGAATCAAGTACTGATGCCAGCAACGTTTCTTAATGCAGCCAGCTGTCGTCTTCCCACACCTTCTGCATAATTTTCATCACTTGTTTTCTTTCTTCGTCCAGTTGCAGTCCGGTCAGTTCCACACCGTTAGAGCTACCTTTTCGGATACGAATTACCATTTTGGGATACAGGGGGCGCAGATTGCGGTAAAGCTCGGATTCAAGGGCGTCCAGGGTAGACTGGCTAATCTTCTGCTCTTTATCGATCATTATTTCAATGCGCATAAAAGTCACCTCAACTGATGACATCCATTGAGCGGTTGTATTCGTGAGCTCTGATTTTTGCCATGAGTTCATCAGTCAATTCAGAAACCCACTGCAGGGCCAGCCCCTTCTCTTCATCACTACACTCACTAGCCGCTACAAGCTTAAGAAAAAAATCAATGCGCTGGAGCTTCAAAGACTCCAAAAAATAGTCCTGCATCTTTCCTCCTATGACACCAAAGCAATACTGTATACATAACCACTGTTTATATTTACAGTATATAATAATCTTACTGATGTAAAACGTTTTTTTACGCTCATCAGCCTGATATGCCTGGTATTATTAAGAGCACGAATTGTTAACCCGCGTAATTAATACAGGTTTCGCCACTTATCATCTTCCTGCAAACGCTGGTTCCGATAGAAGATACGCAGGCCTGCTCCTGACGGAATACTGCCTCCGCGAAGCAGTAAATCGACCTCTTTCTCGCTGCCATCAAATCCCCTGGACTTCAGTTCATACACGAGCTGCAGTCGCTGATGGTCTGTAATTCGCTGTTTGTAGTCTTTACGCCGTTTCGGTTTCACCAGGCGTAACCTTGCTGCCAGTTCCCGGCGCTCTTTTTTGCTCATACTGTGCAGGTAATCGTGCAACTCCTTGTCATCCATGCGGGTGATATCCGTTCTGGTATCTCCATCAGCTGATTTGTCTTTCCCTTGTTGGTACAAATTTTCAGCAAGGGGACAGTTATTGCCACGAGTCCAAGGGGCGCAAGCGCCCTGGTCGGCTGCCGCCTCCTGAACGTCAACGGCTTTACGAACCATTTTCCACTTCACTGCATGAGTGCAGATCTTGCCCTCTGCAATGGGTGACCAGATGCCATAAATACGAATACCGTGATCGCCATAGGCGGTCGGCTCTTCGTTGATTTCATAAGCGGTTCTGATGAGGTGATATTTACGGGGAACCAGTACGCCGCCCTGCTTCATGATGTAGGTAGCAAAACAACCAGCATCAGCAGCAGCCAGAATGGCATCAAGACGCGGGTTATCCAGTACCGGCGCACCTGCTTTTTTGTCACCCTGTTGCCTTGCCACCTGACCAGCCAGCAAGCGAAGTTCACGGTAAGCCTGACGTCCCGGAATACCAAAGAAGCGGAATTGCTGTACACGATGCAGAGACGCCCAGGCATTAACGTATTCAGCGTTATCACGCAAGGATTTACCCGTTTCCTTACTGATCTCGCCAGCCAGACCACGCCCGTCAATGTTCTTACTGATGTATTTCGCGATGTAGCTTGTCGGCGTTCCTTTGCGCGGGTTTATCAGCTCAGACTTAAAGCGTGGCTCCGTGTTATTGCCCAGCTCCTCGCGGTCTTCACGGATGGCAAACTTACGCAGTAATGCAGTGATGGCGCGGCGGTCTTTTTTGCGCATGAAACACAATAGGTGCCAGTGAACGGTGCCGTCATGATGCGGCTCAGCCACCCGCACGCCATACCAGCGCAACCCGGCTTTATGCATAGCCTTACGAAATGCAGCAAACATGCCGACCAGATAATCGCTGCTTTGTCTTACCGTCGCATTTGTCCAGGTCGGGTTGGGCCTGCCGTTATTTAGCGTGGAATGGAAACGTGACGGACAGGTGATGGTGTAGAAAACGGCGCAGTCACCGCGCATTTCCGCGATAAGCTCCAGACCTTTAACACAGGCCATCATCTCATTGCGGCGATGCGCAGGGTTGCTGCTGCTGGCGTTTACCACATCCTCCATGTCCAGCGTGTCGCCGTCTTCGTTCACCAGTTCATGAGAACGGAAAAACTCCAGTGACTTGCGGCGCTGCTCACGTTTATGCATCACGGCTTCATAGCTAACATAGGGAGATGCTTTTTTGCTGACCAGGCAGACAGCACGCAACTGCTCTTCCCGCCATTCGCAACGCATCTTCCATAATTTCCGATACCACCAGTCGGCGCACAACATACGCGCCAGCGAACCCGGAATGAGTTCATAGGGCACGGGTTTGCGGCGGTTTCTTTTCCGACGAAGTTGCTCAAACGCAGGCGGTATGACATCCAGTCGCAGGGTTTCCGCTGCTACCTTTTCCCATGTCTTGCGGATTTCTTCTGGCTTAACATCATCGGTGGCATACAAATCGCCACAAGCGGCATCAAGGCACATGCTCATATGCGCAGCTACCAGGGTGGACAGGCGTTTTACCTGATCCTGACTCATTTCAGGCAGAATCAGCAGGCCGTCCAGCCCTTCATGGCTTGCCATAAAGCGAAAAGAAGTGGATAGCTGACTGTCGCGTACATGCTCCAGCCGTTCCAGACATGGCTTAATCGTCTTACGCAAATAGCGGGAATAAGCCTTTGGCCTGCCCAGTCTGCTGAAGTATTCAATACGTTGCATCAGCGGCTTGCTGATATGGGAAGGCTGGGCGTTAACGTCCGCCAGAATGACCATGTCTGGATTAAAACGCTGCTGCTCATGCGCCAGCTTTGCCCGGCTAATAAGCTTATCCTGCTCCATTTCGCGTTGGACAGGATCACGGGATTCATTAAAGAAATAACGCTCCCAGACCTGATCACTCAGTGCCTCGCGGCGCAGCTGTTCCTGCTCGTTATCGGTAGCGTACAGAGTGATCAGGTTTGAAAGCGCAGAAACCGGCGCAACTTCCGCCGGGTCCAGATAAGGGTTAATAGCCTTTTTCGGGCTGTTCCATGAGAATGCTGCGGCGACCTCGTTAACGCCGCTGCAGTTGTTCATATCGGCATGACTCATGCACGTACTCCGTACACGGCAGAACTATCCACGCCACGCGAATAATCAAATCCCACCCAGCAGCGCGGCCCGGAAACAGCAATGATTTCTGTTGCTGATTTACCCTCGCCAGCTGCCACACCGATGCTGCGTTTTACCTTGATATAGTGGTGAGTAAAATTGCGATACAGCGAACGGATCAGGGATGTGTCACTGTTAGAAACAATGACCGGATGTCCTTCTGATGACCGATGTTCAAGAACGGATGCAAGGTGATACTGGTCATCTTCAGTGAAACCGTCAGTGTGATAACCGGAAAACGTACCGTCATACGGCGGATCGCAATACACCACATCCCCCGCCTTCAACATCGCCAGCGTTTCATCAAAGCTGGCGCAGATAAACGTTGCCCGCTGGGCTTTTTCTGCAAATGCGCGAATTTCTTTTTCAGGGAAATACGGATTTTTATAATTACCGTAGGGAATGTTGAAATGCCCGCTCTTGTTATAGCGACATAAACCACGGTAACCGTGACGATTGAGATACAGGAAATATACCGCTTTCATGAAATCAGTAATTTCAGTTGAGTAATTAAACTCCTGCCTTATGTTGTAATAAGCCACCTCCCTGTTTGCGATCTCAAATAAAACTCTGGCGCGAGATATAAACGATTCACAATCAGCAGCAACCTTTTTATAGAGGTTGATTAAATCAGGATTAATATCCGCAACAAGATAGCTGGGGTACTCCGTCTCCATCATCACTGCACAGGAACCCGCGAAAGGTTCAACCAGTCGCGGGCCAGCAGGAAGGTGTTTTTTCAGTTCGGACATAATTGCGGTTTTATTTCCCGCCCATTTCAGGATGGTGCTCATACAGCACCTCCGTTGTAATGTTTGCCTTTCAGCTCTGCGATTTCCTGACAGGTAATGCAAAGCTGCACTCCAGGAATGGCGCGGCGGCGTGCTGGCGGAATTGGCACTTCACATTCAATGCAAAGCACGCGAGACACGCCCGGTGTTTTGGCACGGGCAGCACGAATATGGCGCTGGCGTTCTTCTTCAACGCGCTGCTGTACGAGATCCATTGCATCAGCCATTAGTGGATCTCCTGCGCTTCGTTCTGGATTGCTTCAGCGGTCACACGCAGCAGTTCTGCCGCTTCGACGTGGTTTAGCTGGCGGGATGTGATATGACACGCAAGACTATCAAGGCGGGCAGCCATTGCTTCAGCCCTTGCCCGGCGTTCTTCCAGACGAGCCTCTGTCAGTAAAATATTTAGCCCTACGTCATCCGGTCCGGTTTTAGTCGTGAGGGTTTCAATATTACGCATAATCAATTCTCCTGAATTTAGATAAAGGGATGCCCGGCGGGTTTACGCCATTAATTTCATTAGTTGGTTAATTCGGCATGGTTAGCCGTCTGGGAAATAAGCTCACCACTGCACGAAAATGATTCATTGCTTTAATCAACTCCCGCTTTTCGTCAGTGGTCAGCTCATTAATGCTGATGCTATGACGTTCAGCTGGAATTTTTGCCATAAAGAATATGGCAGCCAGTGCCCGTTTATTTTGTTCGCTATTAATATCCCGTGGATCACGCATATCTTTAATAAACCGTTCAAGCTCTGACTCAATATTAAGACCAAAAACTTTCGCCCTTAACTCCGCAATATGATTAAGTCCATTCAGGCGTTCACCGGGGCTTAATGGAACAGTCGCCGCAGCGCCTTCAATAGCCATTTGTTCCCCCGTTTTTTCGTAGATAGTTCTGCCAGCAATTCATCTTGTGAACGGCACGGATGCCAGCGTTTACCATCCTCACCCATGATCCAGCCGTGACCGTAGTGCATTGCCGGGCTTTGTTTAACCAGCAGCGATGCAAATGATGGTTCTTTCGTAAGCATAAGCACCTCACAGCAAACCGAATGAAGCACCGAGGCCAGTCACGGTATCAACTGCACTCGCCATCGCAGGGTTAGCCTGTAAACGGGCCTGCAGTGAAACAGCAGCCAGCGCCATCAGTCGTGTTACAGAGTTAATGCTGCTGATAGCATCACGACGACCTGCACTGGTTTTTACATCGCCAGATACCGCACCTGCAGCAACACGCCCGATCTCTGCGGTTGCACTCATGACGTAATGCGGCAGTTTCTCTTTTGCTACCTCATTAATCGGTACACATGGCAGGCAGTGAATCTGTGCCAGAAAACCATCTATCAGCGTTGAATCTTCAGTCAGATCGGTAAGCAGCCAGATTTCTGGCGCATTGAGCTGATGCGGTTGATCTGGGTTGAGTTTGTTTCGCAGAGTCTGGACATTCATTCCTGCACGTTCTGCCAGCTTCGCCATATTGTGACGAAGTGCAAAAGCTCTACAGGCTTCATCAAAATGCGGGTGTTTGGAAATCTTATAATCAAACATGCTACCCCCTTAGAAAGTTCTCATAATTGAACTCACTTACCAACAATGACGCGGAAGTTGGAATGACCGAGGGATTCACGGACCTGATCGGTTTTGTACATTAAATAACGCAGACTTACGCGGCCTTTGTTTTTTTCTTTCTTGACCATGTATTTAGCAAGCTGACCATGGTGAATTTTTTGATACACGGAGCCGCGGGAGATACCTTCCCATTCCGCGAACTCTGCAGGCGTAGCCATCTCTTTTGGTACACGAATTGAAATATCAGTGCTCATAGTGCAGTATCTCCCGATTAAGGTTTGGTTTACGTCGTTTTATCTCGTTTTACTTGATTCAATATTTGATACATCGAGATACTACGATCCAATATTTGATACGTCAACAGGATTAAAAAATGATACAGGTAAAGACTGGAGAGAATACAGGGGGAAGAGAGGCTATCCATAGACTAATGGCAGCCTATGATTTCAAGTCCAGACAGCAACTTTGCGATCACTTAGGCGCATCAAAAAGCACCATGGCAAACAGATACTTAAGAGATAGTTTTCCTGCAGAGTGGGTGATTCAGTGCGCCTTGGAAACAGGAGTTTCTTTACTGTGGCTAACCACCGGACAGGGAGAGCCAGGTCCAAACATTAAACCTAAAAAAAATATCAATTCCGTGAACTCCAGCAAGGTTGTACCTCTTTCTGAACTAGTATCTCCTGAAATTGACAAGGCGACTCTCAACGGTGGTTTATTGGTCGATGCTGGAAAAGCAATCATTGATAGCAGCATACTCCCCTCAGACTCAAGCAACCTACTGCTGGTGACTACTTCTGGTGATTCTTATTTAATAGATCGCAACCAAACACCACCAGTAAATGGTATGTGGTTAGTCGATATCGACGGGATAAAAAGCATTGTTAAATTGACTCGGCTCCCGGGAAACAAATTAGTAGTGCATCAGGATGATTCATCGTTTGAGTGCGGTCTGGATGGCATTGAGGTAGTAGGCCGCGCACTGAAAATCATTAAGAGCCTTTGATATGACCATCAGAAAACAGCCGAACGGAAAATGGTTGTGTGAGTGCTATCCCAATGGACGCAATGGCAAGCGCGTGCGTAAGCAATTTGCTACGAAAGGCGAAGCTATTGCGTTTGAAAGCTTCACAATGGAAGAAGTGAATAAAAAACCGTGGTTGGGTGAAAAGGATGATCGGCGACGCCTATCAGAATTAATTGAGCTTTGGTATTCCCTGTATGGTCAAACACTCGCAGACCCCAAGCGCCTCATGGCGAAACTTAGAATTATCTGTAATGGTCTAGGCGATCCCATCGCCTCAGAACTGACAGCTGGTGACTTTACAAAATACCGCGAAGCACGGTTAAAAGGTGAAATACGAAATGAAGATGGCACACTTATGTCGCCCGTAAAGCCCCGTACGGTAAACCTTGAACAGCGCAATCTATCATCTGTGTTCGGTACATTAAAAAAACTAGGACACTGGTCAGCACCAAACCCGCTGGCAGGACTTCCGACCTTCAAAATTGCCGAAGGTGAGCTGGCTTTTCTTTCCACGGACGAAATCAAGCGCCTGTTGGCGGCATGTGCTGAATCTCAAAACCCTAGCTTACTAATGATTGCAAAAATATGCCTAGCTACTGGCGCACGGTGGAGTGAAGCCGAAAATCTGCAGGGCCACCAAATATCGAAATACCGAATTACTTATACAAAAACAAAAGGCAAGAAAAACAGAACAGTACCCATATCACAGGAGCTGTATGACGAACTCCCAAAGAACAGAGGGAAGTTATTCTCACCATGTAGAAAAGCCTTTGAACGAGCAGTAAAACGGGCAGGTATAGATCTACCGGATGGCCAATGCACCCACGTGCTGCGACATACGTTTGCTAGCCACTTTATGATGAATGGCGGGAACATACTTGTGCTAAGGGATATTTTGGGACATTCGGATATCAAGATGACCATGGTTTACTCACATTTCTCACCAGATCATCTTGAAGATGCCGTTACTAAGAACCCATTAAACTTGATATAAAACAGCCAAAATTCTATTTCATCAAGTAATCCAATTCATCCTTCATAGGTATAACTTGCTCATAAAGTCTATGGTAGGATTTTCCAATTGCACCCCTAAATTGAATAAGTTTAGGGGAAAAGCTACCGATATTAATAATATGTTCTTGCGCTATACCAGGATATGGATCGATAAAAATAATCTCTGTCATACCTAACTGATAAGCTTTTTTAGCACAAAGTTCACAAGGGCTAGCTGTAGTATATAGTTTCCCTCCATTAATACCGACCCCACCATATTTGGCCAATTGCAAAAAAGCATTCTCCTCTGCGTGCAATGCACGGGTATGCACTTGATTCCCTTTCTTTTCATCATCAAGGCTGTTGTGAATATCTTTAAAACAATATGGCAAATTAAGTCCTTTAAAAACAGTAGAACTTGAATCACTCGCCCTTATTTTTATTAAATTTTCTTTAACTTTACTCCTAAATTTTGTATTACTTCGTTCGTACAGGCTATATGTTCCCTCATCAAAATCATGCAATAACCCATCAAATGACCTCATAGAACAAGGAACTTGACCTTTTGCTACATCGTTCCAACCAACTGACTTGATAGAGTTATCATTATCTGTCACAACCGCCCCTACTTGCCTAGATATACATCCAGAATTTAGTTTTACAGTATATGCAACTTGCATAACCCTTTCCATGGCGGTAGGAGATATTAATCCAGGGTGTTGCATTAATGATACATACCACGCAATTTGTGCTTTGAGAAAATTATTATTATCAAATTCTTTTTTAGGGTTAAAAAAATGTATATCTGAAATTTCAATGCATTTTTTTACATTAGGATTAGTAAGATGATTATACTCGCCAGCTCCTTTACCAGATTCTTCATCATTAATTTTTTTTATCTGTTCCTCTGAGAACTTATGTAATTTCTTTAAATATCTGGTTCGATGTTCATCTGGTGCATTTATAGAAACCAGATGGAATGCAGCATATCTATCTTTGAAGAATTTAGCTTCATACGGGTTACGTATCGCATCAATGACTATATACGCTTTATTATTCTTTACTTTTCTAATTATTTTAATAACACGATTAATTGTTTCAGGTAAATGAAAAACAGCCTTTGGAATAAAGTCTTGATTTTCATAATCTACATCAACCTTCCCTATTCTTCTAATTGACTTTCCTGCTGACTGATATAGCTCAATATATAAACCTGGCTCTAGTTCATTTAATTCCCTTTTAAAATCCCGTGTAAATTTTCGAGTAAGAGTTAATATCCTAATAAAGGTATCTTTCCCCCTGCCTTTAAAGTCAATCTCATCATCATGATTAAGAAGATTTTTTATCACCTTAAGATACTTTATCTTCAACAAACTTTTAGCGAACACACCATTAACAACCAGTTTCTTGGCTGCCTTAAAGGAAATCGAATTTTCTTTTTTATCGGGGATTTTACTTGCAGAAAACTGAATGAATTTAGCTAAGGCCGATGGAGATAAAAGGAGCAAATATATTGAAATGAGATCACTGACCTTTATCGAATAGAAGTTCTTCCAATGAGTCTCTGCAAAATTTTTTACTATTTCATAACGCCGCAAATCCAATCCTTTATAATACTCAGCCAAGACGTTACTATCTGGAAAAGATATTTCTTTTTGTTCTAAAATATTTGCTGCAGTAGTACATCCTGAGCCAGTTCTCCCAGTTAAACCAATAAGAATAAATTGACTATTTTCTAAAAAAAGCTCACTAATAAATTTGTGTTCTCTCATTTCGCACCTGTTACGTTATAACACAAGTTTCTTCCATGTTGTATTTATTAGTATTTATTAAAAAACAAGAAATTGCAACATAGCGGCAACAATACACACACCAAGAAAATGGCGGCAACTTGGCGGCAGAGCTTTAAAAACGTATAAAACGGATAAACACAAAACAATACCAACTAACTGTTTTTGAAAACAAATTATTGTTTTCATTATAATATAAATGGTATGTAGGAATTTCGGACGCGGGTTCAACTCCCGCCAGCTCCACCACTTTTTAGTTGTTTGAAGTACAATGAAGTCTACTAAGCCCGCACAGCACAAGCTCTGCGGGCTTTTTTACGTCTATTGTCGTCCAGTGCGAATTGCTGAGAACTATAAGTTATGGCACCCTGAATGGGACCCTCTAAGATGGGTCCAAAAACCGAGGGTCCCAAATGGCAAAAATCGCTAAGAAACTCACTGACACTGAAATCAAAAGCACCAAGCCAGCCGATAAAGAAATCAACTTGTTCGACGGGGATGGTTTGATTCTACGAATCGCTCCTTTGGCGAAAGGTGGCAAGAAAAATTGGTATTTCAGGTATGCAGTACCAGTAAGCAAGAAAAGAACAAAAATGAGCCTTGGGACCTATCCTCACCTTACCCTTGCAAAAGCCAGAGCCTTACGAGATGAAAATCTCTCCTTACTGGCAAATGGTGTTGATCCCCAAGTCCATAACAATAATAAGGCGAAGGCATTAAAGAGTGCTATTTGATCCTACCCACGTAATATGGACACAGGCCTAAGCGAGGTTCTGGTTTTCAAATTGTTCCGGACTGAGGCCGCCACACCAACTGTGCCGCCGCCACCGATTGTAATCACATTCGATATAATTAAA
>OJJX01000117.1_pt1 | contig 66783 bp, 64 predicted proteins | sample 1596411 | NCBI WGS metagenome assembly OJJX01 (sample SAMEA4350136, study PRJEB24818) | metagenome | biome: human; feature: gut; material: faeces | place: Denmark | collected 2013-09 | reverse complement strand
AATGCCGATTACTAACTGGGGATTGATTATGAATCAATTTATGCTTATTTTTGAAAACAGAATTCAGATATAAGAGAACTTATAACTGAATCCCGTTTCTATTTACACAAAATTATGGATACTGCCACATAAAACTTTTGGGGCACACTTCAAATAGTGAACAGTACCACCGATAAAAATCTACTTACCTGTTTCGTGACTACAAACCTTAGATACATCTACGGTAAATCCATCCCTCACAGGCATAAACTTACCTTTCTTTTTAAGAAATTCGATTAATTCATCAACATTCATATCATCTGCCGAACAAGCATAAAAATGCTGACATTCACCAAACTTATCTACAATTGCTTTCCGCAAAGATGATTCTGAATAACTATTTCCTTCCATCATGTGGAGAACTTCATGTGCATGTAACTGTTCCATAATCATATTTTTCTGCAAAGATAATGCAAATACATGAATCAAAACTGTAACAAATGTGACAGAAATAATAATTATTTTATTGCATTAAAAACAATATTACCCTGCAATAATAACCATAATTATCACATTTTTTAGATAAACTATACTGCAAAAACGATCTTTATTATATTGCAACAAAAACCTCATGCCAAGCCTATCAATCACATCCATATTATCCGAAATATGAAAACATCATACATTAGTGCATAGCATTAGGAATTATCGACACAATATAACATTCTTCATCCGCAGCTTCCACTTCGGCTTCAAATAATTTATAAGCCACACCAATAGCCTCTTCCGGAGAACTTGCCTCTATATTTTTCTTAACATTCAGGCTTTCAACGACTTGTTCTCCTTCAACAAGTACGTAATAGATGATTACAGCATATTCCATTGCTTACTGTTTTTTTAATTACCGCAATATTGTCGGTGCTACAAACATAGATTTTTTATCCATAAAATCAAAATAAAAAAGAACTTTCCACCACCTATTTAAATCGTATGGTCTGTAGCATCTCATTGACCACTCCCTCCGTTCTTTCTACCGGAGTGGTTGCAAAACAAGAAATAATACACGCCTTCCCTGTCTCTGGGCTAAACAAAGCAGCAAATGTCCAAACCAGACGCGGATCGGTTATATATCGGATCGACTGCATACGCAACACATTATGATCCACCAGTCCGGTATTCATATCAAGAACGGAGAAATCATAACCATCCAGCGCAGTGTCTCTCCAAGAGTCCACACACTCTTTGAAGTAAGCTTCAGTAGTATTCGTATCATATACCCCTACTACTGTTCCCCAAATACTGTCTCCCGATTCGAAGGAATGGTATATGTTATCGGAAATACTATCTACTCTTTCACACAACAAGCCCTTCGGGGCACGAAAAGCAACAACTCCGTCGGTATATTCTCCCTTTTCCGGAGAAAGAGACACCACAGCAGTACTGTTCCCTAAATAAGATATAAAATAAATTAGCAGAAGCAAGGCCGGTATCACCAGTAAAGAAACCGCAAAATATTTATCTCTTTTGAACACCATACGTTCTTCTTTAGGAAAAAGATTCTCCACCTGCCTGGAAACACAAAGATAACTGAACCAGATAAAACTCCAAACCAATGCTTTCACCACCTGTGGAAGGCTATCCCACCCTGTATCCGGCATTTCACCGGACAACAAAACCAACATATTGGAAATAAAAATAATGATAACATATAACTTTCCGAGAAAAACGGCATTAGGCCGAATATACAAAAAAGCATAAATGGTATAACCGGCTAACGCCACAAGACCTAAAGAAAATAAAATATCGATACCGGAAAAAAGACAAGTAATAAAACCAACGTTGTCTACAGAACTAAAACCGACAATGGACATGATCAAACTAAACAATGAACCAAAGCCTACTACAAACAGAAAAAAGGAAAGCCAACCACGGACATATTTTTGCTTCGGAGTTGGAGGGATAAGATTTGAGGTGTTTTCCATAGTATATTTATTCCAATAAGACTTCAGTAGTATCCCAGCCCACAGCAGAATACCACTGTAAATTCTTAAAATAAGCATTCCATTTAGTAAAAGACTTGTATGGAATATAGCAACCAATACCGGAATACATATCTTCATCAATATTTACCAATGGATAATCATTCACATACCCTTCGAAAATAACAGTTTTTCCAAGTTGTCCTTCAAAAGCTAAAGGAATATTTCCACCGGTCACTTCACTTACAAAAGCTCTGAAATCATATGATGAACGACTTAGTTCTCCTCTTCCATACCCATATCTATTCTGAAATAAGGATAACATAGATGGAGTAAAACTTGCAATATTCTCCATATTCTCTTGCATAATAGAACGAGTAACTGCAGCCAAAAGCTCCATTTCATCAGTCTTCACAACAGCAATTGTGGCCCAAGGAAATCTTTGTGTTTTATAATAATCAAGATATGCCTGAGCTAATAAAACTGCATTCCTTTCTTTATCGTCAACAGACAAAAGATACTTTACAATATTTTTATAAGGAAAACCGGTACTCATCACCTCCGCCGGAGAAAGGATCAAATAATCGGCACTATGTCTAAGTTCATATGCAACTTCAACCTGTGACATCAAACAGGCATCCATCAAAATATAGTCAAAATGTATAGAAGTACGTGCCAACACATCAGCCAAATCAGGTATGTCAATTTTTAAGCCACCGTCATCCCCAAAAGACCGAGTACGACTATGATCCACCGGAAGCCATCCTGTAGCATGAGATCCAAATATCAATCCATAACATTCCGCAGGGCATAGTTCTTCTACATCTTTAAATACATCAAGCATCACATCCTGAGACAGCGAATTCTGTTCATTATATGTTTGAATAATCACCCGATCACTCACTTTTCCATCTTCCCCTACTTCATATTTAAATAAAGTAGGCTGTGGAAACTCACTCCTATAATACTTCCCTCCATCCCAATAAATCACAAAAGTCCCTGGAGTCTCCGCATTTTTCAACCCTTCTTCTACCGACGCAATGTTAGGATATATATCATCACTTATACTATTATCTGCGACCAAATACATAAGAACAGTTCTTGAAGCTTTTATCTTAGGCTCTTCATCGTCATGACAAGATACCAAAAAAACTACCAGATAGAAAAAGAAAGAAAGTGTAATCAGTCGCTTCATTTTAAATTTATTTATTACAATGTGTACAAAGATAAAAAAATAAGAGATACAAACCATGTATCTCTTATATATTAACGTCCGAACTACTCTTCCGGTTTAGTAAACCGGAACTTCTCCGGATCTATTTTTTGCAGAACAATCGATTTATTCTTCTTATATTTTCCGAGTACTTTCAAAGCCTCCTTATCAATTTTCTTTTTATTATCGGAAAAATAAATCATACAGGTACGATTAGGCAAGTTCATTTCAAACTCCAGGAAGTTCTTCAACTGGTAGCTATACAATTCACGATGCGGCAAAAAACCACCCTTATCAAGATGAACACTATCCAACAACTGAATGTCGGTATAATACACCACCGTATCAGTAAACGATGCTGAAATGCCAAAGGCATACACAGGCTTGTGAGAACCTTTCTTTAGTGAAAACGCCGAACACATTGTAAACACCAATGCTATGGTAAATAGTATTTTTACGTATTTCATATCTGAATTGTTTTTATCGTGGCAAAGGTAACAAAAAAGAGGAAATATCCCTTATTTATCACAAATAAATGGCATTACTAACGATACATCCATAGCAACACCGGCTTAGCCTCACCCTTTAGCAATTTGTCTACTTTTCGCATCACATCATTGCATATCACAGGACATCCCTGGCTTATCCCCAATGGAAGATGTACCGGATAAATATCGGTCGCAGGCACAAGATCATACGAATGAAGCACAATTACACGTTTGAAAGCATTGTTATTCGTCGGTTCCAGTCCGTGCAATTTATAATGAACGTTGATTCCCCATTTGCTATACGAACGGATACCGACTTTATAGCGTCCCAAAGAAGAACAATAACTTCCCTCCACATTACTGAATACAGGTTTGGAAGCAGTACTGTTTTTCCCATACCCATGTGCACAAAGGCTGGCATATACGACGGAATCACCCCTAAAGTCCCAAACAAAAAACCTTTTCTTGCCGGAATGTATACAGAAATCGACCAAGAAACAGTAATTGGTATTGAATCCCTTATCTACACAATAAACTTTTGCAGAATCTGCCTTTAACTTCAAACGATTGTATTCACCAGTAGAGAAAGTATCGGCGCTTCCACCACATCTGCCACGTGCAATAAAACAGAATATGAAAGCCAAAAACAGAACTAACAAAAATCGAACCGATTTATTCATAAGACAGTATACTTACAAGTAAAAATACAGAAATACGCTTCTACAAAGACATAAAAAAGTCGTGTAAGCACGTTTTAAGATTGTTACCCTAAACACTTTTACTTACACGACTAATACCTTTTTTCGAAAACTGATATATCGACTTATCCCAAGTACGATTTGAGCAATTTACTACGATTACTTTGTCTTAATCTTCTGATTGCTTTTTCTTTTATCTGGCGAACGCGCTCACGTGTGAGGCCAAACTTATCGCCGATTTCTTCTAATGTCATTTCCTGTTGTCCGATACCGAAAAACATCTGTATGATTTCTTTTTCTCTATCGGTTAACGTAGAAAGAGCTCTATCAATTTCCCTCGCAAGAGACTCATTTACCAGAGAGCGATCCGCCATAGGCGAATCATCGTTTACCAGCACATCCAGCAAGCTGTTGTCTTCCCCTTCAACAAACGGAGCATCCACCGAAATATGACGGCCGGACACCTTTAATGTATCAGAGATTTTATCAACCGGGATTTCCAGTTCGTCTGCCAACTCTTCAGGAGACGGACGACGTTCGTTCTCTTGCTCAAACTTGGAAAAGGCTTTGCTGATTTTATTCAGCGAACCTACCTGGTTCAATGGGAGACGAACAATTCGCGACTGCTCTGCCAATGCTTGCAGAATAGACTGGCGAATCCACCATACAGCGTAACTGATAAACTTAAATCCACGTGTTTCATCAAACTTTTCGGCAGCCTTGATCAGTCCTAAATTGCCTTCATTAATCAAATCCGGCAAACTCAAACCCTGGTTCTGGTACTGCTTGGCCACAGATACGACGAAACGAAGATTGGCACGTGTCAGTTTTTCCAACGCTACACGGTCACCCTTACGAATACGCTGAGCGAGCTCTACCTCTTCTTCTACAGTGATGAGATCTTCACGACCTATTTCCTGCAAATACTTATCAAGAGAAGCGCTCTCTCTGTTAGTGATACTTTTGGTAATCTTTAGTTGTCTCATTCTTATAAAACAGATTTGGAGTGCAAAGTTACAACAAATAATTTGTTAACTTATTATCTTAACGTAACTTTTTCACCATTATTATTAACTATGAAACAAAAAAGAACACCGACAAGTTGTCTGTCGGCATTCTTTTTCTTATTCATTAGCTAATATTACAATCTTCTTACCTTAAATTAATTATAAACTACCCCATTTATTCCTGAGTCAGATCAACGGCGTAGTTGGCACGTTTTCCAGAGGGGAACATTCCGGTGAGGAACAATACCTGATCCGGTGACTTAGTAGCTGCCTTGAGCACTTCTTCCAGATCACTGACTTTACGTATTTGCTCGCCATTAGCTTTCAAGATAATGAAGCCTTTACGGACACCCGCATCCTTCATTTTTCCATTGGTAACTCCTGTCACTTCGACACCATATCCTAACTTGAGTTGTTTCTTCAAATCAGCAGGAATCTCCCTGAAAGCTGCACCCAGAATTTCCATTCCGGCATTCTTTACTACTTTGGTAGTTCCCTGTTCATTCTTCAATGTCACCTCTACATTCTTCTCTTTCTTATCGCGAATCAACTTCACAGTCACCTTGTCACCCGGACGATGCTTAGCAAGTGCTTCCTGCAAATCAGCAAAGTTATGTACTTTCTTTCCATCAATACCGATAATAACATCGTCTACCTTGATATCGGCACCGGCAGCAGAACCACCGTCAACAATTTCACGAACCCAAACACCATCTACCACACCGAATTCTTTTGCTTTATCACGAAGTGTAGTACCTGATTTATCGATAGGCTGCTGGTCTTCCATAATACTGGTTCCCAAAGAAGCCCCTGCGATACCTAACATTGCACGCTGTACAGTACCGTATTCTTTCAAGTCGGCAACCACTTTCTTCATAATGCTGGTCGGGATAGCAAATCCATACCCGGCATATGCACCTGTAGGAGATGACAACACAGAGTTGATTCCAACCAATTCACCTTTAGCATTAACCAACGCACCACCACTGTTACCTTGGTTGATCGCAGCATCCGTCTGGATGAACGATTCGATACCACCGTTGTAAACACCCAATGTACGGGCCTTTGCACTTACGATACCGGCAGTTACAGTAGAATTCAGATTAAACGGGTTACCTACTGCAAGTACCCACTCTCCTACTTTCAACGCTTCAGAATCACCAACCGGAATGGTAGGCAGATCATCATCCGATTCTATTTTCACCAATGCAAGGTCAGTACTCGGGTCTGTACCGATGATACGTCCTTTAAATTCACGGTTATCATTCAACTTCACAGCTATTTCGTCAGCTCCGTCAATTACGTGATTGTTCGTTACGATGTATCCATCTTTAGAGATAATGACCCCCGAACCGAAACCTACACGTTCCGGAGTTTGTACTCTACGCTGTCCGCCACGTCCATCACCGAAAAAGAAATCAAAAATATCGGGAGGTGTCTGAACGGTCTGCGTCTTTGAAGTCTGAGTTGATTTTATATGGACTACAGCATGAAGCGAATTTTCAGCCGCTTGTGTCAAATCTACCGGTTGTGCATCGATTGCATCAAAAGCAGCCAATTTTACATTAGGGTTCTGCTGGAACACCTCATTAAATGCTATCTGCTTATCGGTATCCTGCCCCTGCATCATTTTGTAGGTAGTTATGCCTGCAACTCCTGAACTCAGCAGAACGATAGCCCCTACTCCTAAAATGTTTCTTGTTGTCTGTTTCATACTATTCTTTTTATTCTTTAAAATGTTAATATTCCGTTTTGTTTTAACTTTATGACGTTAAAATAACGACAAAAATCATTCACTTATTCCACTTGTCACTCTTTTTTGTCCTCTTTTAACAGAGAATATTTACTGATTAACAGCGGTTAACGGCATGAACTGACAAATTTACATTCATTACATGACAACCCTTTTAACATGCATTTCCTACACAGGGGAATATGCCAAATATGGCAGTATGTCACCCATAATATACTTTTGGATTATTCCACCATACCTTTATCTATACCGAATCTTTCATCCGTCTGACATTTACCGGCAGGTTCTACATGTACCAGAATATCATAAACGTTATCGATCGAACCTTTAATGCTCTTCTCTACAGAATCAGCAATCTCATGCGCCTGCGTTATGGTTATTTGGGGATCGACTTCTATATCGAGTGTGATCAGATATAAATTCCCTATCATTCTCGATCGGACACGATGGGGATTGCCTGCACCGGGTACTTGCTCTACAGCTTTGAATATCTTATTATATACATTGACATCCTTAACGCCATCCATCAATTCTACATTGGAATCTATAAAGATGTTCACTGAAGACTTTATAATGAACAGACTGATTATCGATCCGGTGATTGAATCGAGTATAGGCAGTTTAAATATAAAAGTAAAGATCAACCCCAGTAATACTCCGGATGAGATGACCACATCATTACGCATATTGACTGCATTTGCCGTAAGTAAGGAACTGTTGATCTTCTTTCCTTGTTTATATTGATAAGATGCCAGCAACAACTTGCCGGCAATAGAAAACAAGGTGACATATATGGCAATGGGAGAAGGAATTTCTTTAGTTTCATTTGAGAAAATACTCCCAATTGCAGACAACAACATTTGTACACCGGCATAAAAGATCACAAGTGACAATATCTTAGTTGCAATACCCTCGGCCTTTTCATAACCGAACACATACTTCTTGGAAGGTGGCCGGCTGATAACACGCGCCGTAAAAATCATAACGATGGAAATAACCACATCCGTTGCCGAATCAATACCATCACCGAGTACAGCCAAACTACCGGCCCACAGACCAATTACAATTTTCGACGCAGAAAGTACCGCATTACCAATCGTACTTATCCACGAAGTTTTTATTAATATTTTCTCTCGTGACATTTTAAATAATTAAATAATGTGCCAATGTGCCAATTTAAGAATGAAAAAAAGAAAGAAAGAAACATTCAGACAATTAATAGATTAACATGAATTCGATATAACTTTTATCTCGTATGGCTTCCCTCTTTCCCTTCAAGTTATGCAGCATTTTCATCTATCGAATGGATGCTAAATTATACCATTTTAATTCTTTCACTCTTTCATTCCTTCATTCTTTAATTTTTCAATTCACCTCTTTCCATAAAGCTTATCAATCAGGTCCTGCCGACCGATACGGCGCAATTCATTTATGATATTCCGGCGTTCCTCCGGTTTATACCAAAAAAAGAACTGTCGCTGTGCCAGCTTTTCTTTTTGCGTTTTAGCACTAAATACCGGCTCCAAAGTATATGGATGAAATCCGGTATACCAAGCTTCCGTTGCTACCGTCATTGGTGTAGGAGTAAAATCCTGTACCTGTTCCAGATGAAAATCCAGACGTTTGGTAATAACCGCCAACTCTGCCATATCTTCTTCCTTACAACCGGGATGGCTGGAAATAAAATAAGGAATAAGCTGCTGGCGCAATCCTTTTTCGCAATTGATCCGATCGAATATCTTCTTAAACTCTCCAAACTGGTTAAATGAAGGCTTACGCATAATAGAGAGAACACGATCACTGGTATGTTCCGGTGCCACTTTCAACCGTCCGCTTACATGCTTTTCAATCAGTTCACGGGTATATTCGGAAGTACTTTGATTGACCGCAGGATCTTTACTCTGATGCAACAACAGGTCATAACGTACCCCGCTACCGATAAATGATTTTTTAATACCCGGCAACGCATCCACCGCATAATAGATATCCAGCAAAGGGCGGTGATCGGTATTCAAATTAGGACAAACTTTAGGATGAATGCATGACGGGCGCTTGCATTTCCGGCAAATATTCTCATCTTTTCCTCCCATTTTGTACATATTGGCCGAAGGACCTCCCAAATCACTGAGATATCCTTTAAAATCGGGCAATTGCATGACCTCTTTTACCTCTTTCAGAATAGATTCCTTACTGCGGCTCACAATAAATTTGCCTTGATGTGCCGATATTGTACAAAAAGCACATCCTCCAAAACATCCGCGATGAATATTCACCGAGAACTTAATCATGTCGTAGGCAGGAATACGCTTCCCTTTATATTTCGGATGCGGCAGACGTGTATACGGTAAATCAAACGAACCATCCAGTTCTTGCTGTGTCATAGGAGGATATGGCGGATTGACGACTACCACACGTTTATCGACCCGTTGCAGTATACGTGAGGCAGCATATTTATTGGACTCTTCTTCGATATGTCGAAAATTACCCGCCTGTTTTTTTTTGTCTTTCAGGCATTCTTCATGAGAATAAAGCTCTATATCTCCTTCCGCACGGATAGATTCCATCTCAGTCGCATTGCACAAATAAGCTGTTTGCAAAATATCTGTCGGTATCTCCACAGAAGATTGCATACGCTTGCAAAGCTCCACAATCGGTTTCTCACCCATACCATAGATAAGTAAGTCCGCACCACTGTCACATAGAATGCTTTTCTGCACCTTATCCTGCCAATAGTCATAATGACTCAACCGACGCAAACTCGCCTCGATTCCACCTAAAACTACCGGGACATCGGGATAGATTTTTTTCAATATCTGACTATATACAATCGAAGGATATTCCGGACGCATATCCGGACGACCGTCCGGAGTGTAGGCATCTTCTCTGCGAAGGCGCTTATTGGCCGTGTATTTATTCACCATTGAATCCATACACCCTGCCGAGATACCGAAAAAAAGACGAGGGCGACCCAACTTCTTAAAATCGCGCAAGTCATCACGCCAATTCGGTTGAGGAACAATAGCTACCCGTAATCCTTGCGCTTCAAGGATACGGCAGATCACTGCCGGTCCGAATGAAGGATGGTCTACATATGCATCTCCACTAAACAGGATAACATCGAGCTCATCCCACCCGCGCAATTCTACTTCTTTTTTTGTAGTGGGTAGCCAATCGGTAAGTCGATATTCTTTCATGCTGCGAAGATACGGATAATTTCGCTATACTAATGCATGGATAAAGCAGAAGATAAACCATCCACATACGGCTACTTTGAGTACAGTGCCCAAAAGAAAACCTATAAAAGCCCCGAATCCGGCTTTCAGTGCATGCCTCGTTTCCTTGCCGCCCAACAACTCTCCTATAAATGCACCGGCAAACGGACCAATAATAACACCCCAAGGCGGAAATAGAAAGAGTCCGGCAAACGTACCGATAATACAACCCCAATTTCCCCAACCCGTACCTCCGAATCGCTTCACTCCAAACATCGGGACAAAATAATCGAGTATCTGAATCACTACGACAAGAAGTAACCAAAAAAAGAGTTGCAACGGCGTAAAAGTGACCTTATCGGTAAGTTGAAGCAGTACTAAAGCCACATAAGCAATAGGCGGCCCCGGCAACATAGGGACAATACAACCGATTAGCCCTACCAACAGGCAAATACTCCCCAAAATAATCAGAAAGATATCCATAAATTATCCGATGCGTTTGATGATAGAAATAAATTCTTCATTCGTCATACCGAAGTCCTGCTCACGATAGTTCACAAAATCCTCCAGATAAGCACTCGCTATACCATCCATGATATCTTTTCCATCAAGACCGAGTTCATCAAGCATAAAACGTATCAATCCCTGATAAGCATGAATGGTTTTTATTCGTTGATCGGCAGCCGGTACAGACATCATCTGGCATTGATGCTCATTACGGGCAATAAGATAAACGGTAGCATAGAATTTATCTACACTACCATATATACTGTTTATTTTTTTAATTGCCTTTCCCGGCAGTTTTTCTAATTTCTGTTGTATTTCACTCATCCTGGAATAGTAAACTGTAAAGTCATCTGCTCACCATCATAAATTTCGCGAAAGCCGATGCCTTGCTCCGACAAATATTCTTTTAAGTCCTGAAATGCATTGGCATTATCCATAATAATCTCCAAAGTATCACCGGATTCGGCACTACACATGGCCTTTATGGCTGGAATCAAGGGACTGTAAGCAGTCGTCCCACGAGTGTCGACAGCAATCATGACTCCTCCTCTTCTGCCTCTTGCGAATTGAACCAGACAAGATATAACTTTATAAGTTGCTGCAAACCGAATGCTTTCATATTGTTGTGATAAATCACATCAATGCAAAGATCGAGCAGGTCCTTACTGTCTTCCTCCTGACTGGCAATAAGTGAACGGATATTGAGCTTGAGTTTATCGAGAACAGCTTCATCGACAATACCGTTACTGTCGATAAGATGACGAAACAACGCATATTTTTCAATTGTTCTCAAATTCTCTTCTGAAACTTCCATAGTGCGTGTACCACTGGGATTTGCTTGTATGGTATACATAATCTTTTTATTTTAAAGTTAATGATAGCGACAAAGATAGAATTTTTTAGTGATTAATGGTAAATGATGAATAATTAATTGCTAACCCGTTTATGAATCATTCATCATTTAACATTCGCCATCTTCCATTAAGAGTCTATTTGAATTTTCCTCTTAAAAGGATTTATCATCAAAAAAGTTTAGCACTGCCGCCATAATTGCGGCCCGATCAGCTTCCGACTCTATACTTTCAAAAGGAAATCCCATTACAAACGTACGGTAATCTCCACGATAAGCAATACCGGCACTCTGCTTTCCCGGATGATAGGTAAATACGGAAAAAGCTGGAGCTACAGGGACGATACAGTCCGGTGCAGTTACCGCATACATTTTCTCGTTAGGCAAACGGGGAATCGAAACAGTACGCCCCAATCCATCGATCTGTCCGGAACGATTATCCCGAAGCGATTCCTGATAACCATATTTTAATACTTTCTCGGTAAATTCCCGATTCCCTTGCGAAGTGCTCATGTCACTTCCCACATAAGAACCACTGACTAATATATTCCCTCCCGACTGACAATAGGCAGTGATGATCCGTTGCATAGCCGAAGAAAAAGTCTTGTAATAAGCCCGGTCGGTCGTATTCTCCTTTTCCAGCCCCAAGATGTAATCCACAATCGGGTACTCTTCCAATTGTACTCTTTCGTTTTCTACCGCCTCATCGCTACACGATACAAAACTATATCGTCCCGTCGCCTGAATCGCCTTTCCATGAATAAATGAATAATCGAAAGTATTTCCGATGATTTTCATACCTTCCAACTCACTGCCGCTATCTCCCAGACTCCCCTTTCCTTCCTTACCGGCTTGCTTACGGTCAAAACCGGTCTGCGGACCACAAAGAGAAATATTGTATAAATAAGGAACTCCCGGATCTTGCTCCAAATCGAAGCCGGCAGTGGTAGAAGTATTGATAACGGCAGGTCCGCTTAAGCGATCGAAACCATTAACAATAAGAACTTTTCCTTTTTCGTTCTTTGCTTTATAAGCCGATAAAATCTCAGAAGGGAAACTTTCACCACCACGGTTCACTGCCGTAACTTTGAACGAATATACAAGTCCCGGCTCTATTTTGACCACATGCGACGGTTTATTTACCAATACTCCATTATCAAAACCACCATAACCGACACGGGTATATACCATATACTCTCGCGGGGTAGCCGTTGGCTCAAGAGGATCATTTTCTCCCTGCCAGGATAGTTCCAGTGTATTCTTTTTCTTCCCGAAGCGGATCGCAAAATTACTCACTGGAAGCGGTTGCACAACAGACTCTTTCCCATGTTGACTATTTATGAAACGGAGTACCCCCTTATAAATAGCACGCCCTACCGTAAACTTAAAATTAGGATCATGTCCCAACTGCATATCGGCAAAATTCTGATGTGACAACAATTCTATAATGGTGGAAGGAACAGAAGGTAAACGCGTTTCACTATAATTCCGGTTCCACATGCTACGGCGTGTCCAGGGGATATTGTAGGCAGCACGAATATCATTCTGTATTTGAGTCAGCAAAATATCCGACAAGTCGCGTGAAGCATAACGGTCTATCCCCGTATTCAACTGCCCGTTATTGAAATCCGTCGTATATATCCCCAGCGAACCGATTATTTCGTCCGTCCTGCTATGCCCTGCATCGCTATGCAAAGCAACTGCCATCTCCAACGGTACTCCCAATCCTTTCTCTTTGGGATTAAACACCGACCCTCCGGACAAATAATTCAATGCATTAGAACGTACATTGATGTCGTCGGTATAATCATTTTCTCCTTTCTTGCCGGCATATACCTCGTAAGGCATACCACCCCATTGTGCTGAGTAACGTGCTCCCTCCAGATAACGCGGCAATCCACTGACATTACCACCTCTCGAAATATTACCCATACCACCGCCAAAACGTACTGCATCTGCACATACTACCCCGTCCTCCTTACTCTCATTGCTGAGAACCACCATGCCATAATCGTTATTACCCTTATCAAATTCAAAAGTACCTAAGTAGACCCAAGTCCCCCCACCTATTTGCTGGTTAACCTTAAATTCGGTAACTCCCCCCTTGTGAAAAACAAGATATTTAGCATCGCTCACACTATTGGGCAATGTCTGATAAGAAACATATACAGCATAATTACCACTCTCCGGAATAGTAGGGATCCACTCCGCAAAAGCCTTATTCTTTTTCTTTTCGGTACGGGCATAACGGGCAGTACCGTCCAAAAACGGATTCTCCCCATCTCTATAAACACGTTTCGTCCGGGCAAAACCTCTTTTAGCGGCTACTTCCCAACGAGCTTTACGACTTTTCACTTCCAGATAGACAGACCCGTCTTTCGTGTCATTATCAACAATCACTTCATTCTTCTGCGTATCACGCTCACGCGGAGTAAATACATTGGCGCCTGCATTCTCAAGCATCGGAATGACATAAGGAAGAATAAAGGACTGGGTAAATAAGTCCTCAGTAGTACAGAAAAGCCGGGGACGCTGCCATCCCCACTCTCCTTTATCGTTTTTAAAGTACTGTCCATGACTTTGCCACAAAGCGATATGACGATTGTCCAGTCCACGCGAAATTTCATAGGGACGTGACATATTCTTCACCCATGGCGCCCCTTTATAATCAATATTCAAAGAAAGACGTGTCTTATCCTTTTTCTTTTTTCGGTAAACATTAGGAATGAGATCTTCAATCGGTTTACCGTCAGCATAGATCGTGACATCAAAAAAACGTACAGGACCGGGAAGAAGATTTTCCACCTGATTATAAATACTCTCTACTGTTTCCGGGAGAAAAGGCTGGTAGGCAAAACTCTCGGAAGCTTGTATCGTCAGTCGTTTACGGTCAAAATCAATCTCTACACTCTTGAGTGCGGGTCGGTTGATTTTTGCAGAAACAGTGGTATAATTACTGAAGAAATCAGTTAGTCGCTCTTCTACGTTCTTTTCGATGGCCTGCGCAAAGAGCAGGGATGTCCCTGCAATAAGGAACAACAGGAATAGGCATAGTTTTCTCATAAAACTCCAATCATTTACCATTTATCCGCAAAAATAGAGTAAATTCCTCTATTCTGTGTATAATTCACGTAGTTTATCCAAATCCACTTCAAGGTTATCGATCAAGTACCTTTCTATTCCTCCAAATTCTTCGTCTATTACCCGGAATGCAGTTTCCAAATACTCTTTTCTTACGGTAGTCAACGGCTTCAACTCCGGATGCTCCCGAGTGATGAATTCATATTTTTTGGTGATATGTTCTGCAGACAGCATATAATCCTCCGTTACAGTCTCACGATCGACTCCCAAAGCCGACAATAACAATGCGGCAGCGATACCGGTCCGGTCCTTTCCCGCAGAACAATGAAAAAGAAGCGGAGCGTTTTCTTTCTCCGACAGGATACTGAAAAACTCTTTGTATACATCCTGCATATTCCGGATGATATATGCATACACTTCCTCCATAACGGCGCTCAGATTATTTCTATCAAAATGGGTGATACCACTCATATCGCCCGCTTCAATTGATAAGGGTATGTACTTGGACACAGTTTGCGGCAAACGGTCTATGGCGGCGTTTTTCTCTACTTCACTCCTGAAGTCGATAACCGTACGCAATGGCAATAAAGAGAGATAATCTAAATCCATTGCAGTCAGTTTATTCATATCGTCCGAGCGGAAAAGCATTTTCCATTTTACACACTTGCCGTAAACCGTACGATAGCCACCCAAGTCACGCATGTTATAAGCTCCCGCCATAGGAAGCAACCGACAGTAAGTTTCTTCTTTCTTCATATTAGTAGTTTTTTTATTGATAAACAAAAAAAGAGTGAAGAATTCCCGACTCTTCACTCTTCCTTTATGATTCTTTACTAATTGTTATAGCGGAATATACTCCACGAATGCTTCCATTGCCTCATAAGAAGCAAGACCCAGATTATCGTAAAGTGCAGCCGTACCACGGTTACGGTCTTCGCTACGTTGCCAGAACAGACGTTCGTCGTTACCTAAGAACGGTGCGCTCTCCATCTGTGACTGATGTTTCAAAATAGAATTACGTTTAGCACGCAACTCTTCCGGGCTGATAGGCACTGCCATCTCAATATTTTCGATTTCCCACTCTGCCCACGCACCACGGTACATCCAGATACGGCAGTCTTTCAGCCACTTGGCACCTTCCTCCTTTTCCAAATCAATAGCAGCAAACACAGCATCCGTACAAACACGGTGTGTACCGTGCGGATCGGCAAGATCGCCTGCTACAAATATCTGATGAGGTTTCACTTCACGAAGCAAATTACGTACGATTTCCACATCGGCTTCACTGATCGGATTCTTCTGAATTCTACCGGTTTCATAGAACGGCATATCCAAGAAATGGCAACGATCCAACGGAATATTATTATATGTACAAGCCGTCCGGGCTTCACCACGACGAATCAAGCCTTTGATAGTCAATATATCGCGTGAATCCATATCACCGTCCTTCTTTTCCTTAAGGAACTTACGGATTTCCGTATATTTCTCATTGATTACCTGGTCTTCGCTGTTATTGAATATCTGGTTGAAACCATTGATAAAGTGCAGGAAACGAATCACTTCCTCATCCCCTACTGCAATGTTACCCGACGTCTGATAAGCTACATGCACTTCATGTTTCTGCTCTACCAAACGGCGAATGGTACCTCCCATAGAAATCACGTCATCATCCGGATGCGGAGAAAATACGACAACACGTTTCGGGAACGGTTTGGCACGTTCGGGACGATACGTATCGTCAGCATTCGGTTTTCCACCGGGCCATCCGGTAATAGTGTGCTGCAAATCGTTGAATATCTTGATATTCACATTATATGCCGAACCGAAGAGAGCCAACAATTCGCTCAAACCGTTTTCGTTATAATCTTTATTAGTAAGTTTCAAGATCGGTTTACCTGTCAATTGGCATAACCAAACGATAGCACTACGAATCAGCTTGTCGTTCCATTCACAGGAAGTCACCAGCCACGGACGCTGGATACGCGTCAGGTTGCTGGCAGCCGAAAGATCGATCGCTACATGTGCATTGTTGTGCGTCTGCAGGTAAGAAGCGGGAATCGTATCCGTGATAGAACCTTCCACACATTCTTTTATCATACGGGCCTTGTCTTCACCCCATGCCAGAAGATATACTTTCTTGGCTCCCAAGATTGTAGACACACCCATTGTAATAGAGCTGATAGGTGTATTATCGATAGTTCCGAATATTTTGGCAGCTTCGTTACGCGAAGCACTATCCAATAAAATCAGACGAGTGGTAGAATTCAAACGCGAACCCGGCTCATTGAAAGCAATATTACCTACACGACCGATACCTAACAGGGCAATATCAACCCCTCCAAAACTTTCGATACGCTGCTCGTACAAACGGCAATATTCCAGAATCGTATCTTTTGCAATGCTTCCATCCGGAGTAAATACATTCTGCTTATCGATATCCACATGATCCAGCAACATTTCTTTCAGAGCATTGAAATTACTGTTGATGGCATCAGAAGACAGAGGATAATACTCGTACATATTGAATACGATCACATTGCGGAAACTCAAACCTTCCTCTTTATGCATACGAATCAATTCCGCATACACATTGCGCGGAGAATTACCACCCGGCAACGCCAATACACAGAAGCGCCCTGCTTTTTGTTTATCGCGTATTACTTGTGCTATTTCACAAGCGATGTGATTGGCACCTTCTTCTACAGATTCATAAATATCGGTAGGGATTTTTTCAAGTCGGGTCAATACCGACCGTTCAAATGCATTCTCCGGTCTGTAGTATCTGGGGGAGACCCTGTTGAGAGTGATTTGAGAACTTAAGTTTGTTTTCATAAATTCTTTAATTAAGTTATGTTAGATTCAAGTCGTGCGACTGTTTTTCTGAACGACAAAGATACAAAAGAAGTTTATTATAAAAACTACCTTATTGTAGGTATTGTTGCCGAGAAAGAGCAATTTTAACGTTTGTTTATTTAACCAAAGAAATATGTAGGAAGCTAAAGCCGGAAAGCATCTGCATCTTTCCACACAGGAAACTTATCGCGCAATTGCTGCAAAGATATCAGGCTGAGCGAAACGGTTTCAATACCTTCTTCCCCATCCGGGACAGAAGCCAAGACTTCTCCTTTAGCAGAAAAGACAACACTGCCTCCATTATAAATGAGTTTATTACCATCTACGCCTATGCGGTTCACCCCGCACACATAACACATATTTTCCAATGCACGGGCACAAAGCAAAGTATCCCACGCCAATCTTCTTGCCTGGGGCCAGCTCGCCATATATATCAGCAGGTCATATTCATTGTTTACATTCCGGCTCCATACCGGAAAACGCAAATCATAACAGACCAGCAGACAAATATTCCACCCCCGATAAGAAATAATCAGCTTATTGTTTCCGGCAGAGAAATCTTCCGCTTCATTCCCCATACGGAAAAGATGTCGCTTATCATAATAGAATTCTTCCCCTTCCGGGGTAATAAAGAAAGCACGATTGTAATAATTACTCCGTTCGCTACAAATAAAACTGCCACAAAGGGCAAGCTGAAAATCAGCCGCCAATTCCTTTAAAATACGTACTGTAATTCCGGATACCGGTTCTGCAAGTTCCCGGCTTTTCATCGTGAATCCCGTAGAAAACATTTCCGGCAAAACAACAATCTCCGTTGTTCCGCGAAGAGCATGTAGCTTTTCACGAAGCATACGGAGATTTTCCTGTTTATTTTCCCAGGCTATATCTGTCTGAACGATTGAAATTTTTAATGGATGCATCATTTCGTTAAACACCAGCCTTTCCGTTTCTGATTATTACTCGTTTATATTTCGCCAATGGAGAAATTTTCCGGATATTTCCCTTTGAAATTCTTGAAATAAAGTTTGATTTCGCGCATATCCTTTTCAATATCTCCCGTAGGCATAATGGCTTTGGTGGAAGATATTGTTTTGGTAGCATAATCTATGCCGATAAGGACAATAGGGACTTGCGCCTTCAATGCAATATAATAGAAGCCTTTCTTCCAGTTCGGATTTCGTTTGCGTGTACCTTCCGGCGTAATAGCCAAATGGAATTTCTTGCTATTGGCAAACTGCTGCGCCATCTGGTCTACTAATGATGTCTTACGTTTCCGGTCCACCGGTATGCCGCCCACAGCTCTAAAGATAAGTCCTAAAGGAAAAAAGAACCATTCTTTCTTCATCATGAAACTGGTTTTGCGTCCGATAGCTCCATAAAACAGTTTACCGATAAACAAGTCTAAATTGGTAGTGTGCGGTGCCGCACAAATAACACATTTATCATAATTGGGCACCGTCACATTTGTTTTCCAGCCTAAAAGGCGATAGTAAATAAAGCTATAAATTGCTTTTTTCATTCTCAGTTCAATTTCGAGATGGCATCAATAATTTCATTTACTTTTGCATTGAAGTCGGAACGGAACTTTTTATAGAATCCTTTTACATTACCCGGCTCAGTATGACTGATACGGCTAACGAATTCATCCTGCATTTTCAGGATTTCAGCCATAATATCTTCTGCTTTTGCCTTGTCCGTTCCCGGAATAAACATAGCATTGACCAAACACTCTGCAAATAATTCTCCCGAAATATAATTTACTGATTTTTTAAGTTCTCTTCTACTTGCCATAAGTTCTTCTTTTTTAGTGTGAATATTGAATATATGAGCGGTAAAGATAGGAACTTTCTTCGGCTTGAACAAATAAATAATTAAATAATAAGACAGTTAATGGGTAATGGATTAATGAAAGAATGAAAAGAATGTATCAATGCGCCAATTGCTCTCCATCCCCGAATAACCCACCGGCATATTTTTTTTCATTCTTTCATTCTTTACATTCTTTCATTAACCCATTACCTCATAGCATATTGTCACATTATTAAATCAACTCCGATTCCCGGCAAATCATTGAGAGTGATTTTACCGTTTATAACTTCCATGCCTTTAAAGCGGTCATTGGAGATAAGAAGGTTACCATCCAAATCGGCAAAATCAACAACCGGAGAAAGCTGTGCTGCGGCCGATACAGCGCAAGAAGTTTCAGTCATACACCCTACCATTACTTTCATATCCAGCGCACGTGCCAGCGTCACCATCTTCCAGGCTTCGCGCATGCCGGTACATTTCATCAACTTGATATTTATCCCGGTAAAAGCACCTTTCAAAGCGGTCACATCATTAAGGCGTTGTAAAGACTCATCGGCAAATACCGGCAACGGACTTTGCTGGGTAATCCAAGCAATATCATCCAATTGTTCTTTGGGCATAGGTTGCTCGATCATCACGATGCCCTGTTCTTTTAACCAATGAATCATATCGAGCGCATATTGCCGGTCCGACCATCCTTGATTGGCATCGACCGCTATCGGCAAAGCACTCACAGAACGAATCGTACGAATCATCTCTTTATCATTATCACGCCCCAACTTAACTTTCAATATATTAAACTGTCCGGCTACTTCCCTGGTTTTCCCGCGCACCACATCAGGCGTATCGATACCGATAGTAAAAGTGGTAGAAGGAGTCTTTTCTTTATTCAGTCCCCAGATTTTATACCAAGGAGCTCCTAACAATTTTCCAACCAAATCATGCAAAGCTATATCGACTGTTGCTTTGGCAGCTGTATCACCCGGACTGAGGCTGTCGACGTATGCCAGGATATCTTCCAACCCGAACGGATCGCTAAACTGCTCCAGATCGACTTTCCGCAAAAATGCCATTACGGTATCCACCGTCTGACCCAGATAGGGCGGCATAGAGGCTTCGCCGTATCCGGTCACCCCTTCGTACTCTATCTCCACCTGTACATCGGGAGTCGTAGTGCGCGAATAAGAAGCTACGGTAAACACATGCTTCAACTTAAGCTCGTAAGGAAAAAATCTCATTTTCATCCTGCCTCCCTTACCGAGTTTATTGACAGAGAAAAGAGCCGGACCCGATTTTCCGGCAAACACATTATGAATACCTAAGCCGGAACCAATGGCAGCTAAAGTGGCCGTCTTAAGAAAGTCTCGTCGATTTTGCATAATATACACTTTTTAATGAGGAATGAAGTGCTTTTAGTAACAGGTAGCCGACAGTTCCTATTCTTCACCCGTCATTTAATTATAATATGGATTCGTAAAGGTCGTATTCAATTCTTTTTCCTTATTTATATAAGGCAAGAAACGAACGGCATGGAGCAACCGGCCGGTATTGAATGCATCGTATTCTTTATCTTCCGGATTGAAACTGCTGATGTGCACATCGCCCAGCGCATGTATAAACCTCTTATTACCCAGATAAATACCGACATGAGACACGCTTTCCTTTTTGTCTGCCGTTGCTTTCCGGCCGAAGAATATAAGATCACCCGGCTCTATATTACTGAAATCGGAAGCAATACCGATACGCTGCCCCACATAAGCCTGCTGTGAAGCATCCCGGGGAATAATGATATCGTGCATAAAGAGCACCGTCCGCACCAGACCGCTACAATCGACTCCCTTCGAAGAAGTGCCTGCCCATAAATAAGGAATACCTATCATTGTATACGCTGTACGGATAATACTTTGTGCATCCATTTTCAATTCAGAACGCCATTTTGTTTCCGGCTTGGCTATCGATTTGGAGATATAAGCCAATCGGCCGTCAGGATAAGAAACCCGATAGAAATGCCCTTTACTCCCCTCCCATTTCAAACGATTACCCGCCACTACATCCGAAACAGTCTGTGCATGTTCATTCGGCCGCTCGTATGTAAAACCATAATGGGCCGTCACAATAATTTTCTCCGCACGGTTCCACTCGTCATACCTCTGTTTAGACATGGGGGTAACCACCAGCCGGTGTACCCATCCGGTATAATCGTCCGGTGTCTGAATCTCATACCAACCGGTATATTGAAACACCTTCACCGGCATTCCCAGCAAAGCCTGAGTAGTCATACCGGAAGTAAATTTACCCTCATCCCGCATATTACAAACGGAGACATTGACAATAGCATAAGCCGAATCGGCAGAAACGGAACAAATTTCTCCTGCTTTCATGTTTGAAATCATGAAACACCACAGAATAATAAAAAGGATACGTATCTTCATTGAATAATGCCTTCTAACTTCTACACAATTAATAGCAAAGATAAGAATTGAACGAACAATAAAGAAGAAGTTTGTGTTTGTTTTTTAGCAAAAAACAAATAATTGACGTACTTTTGCACTCATAAAGCAGTTGGCCGGCCTGTCGCGTGCGTTTCGGCGCAGGAGGAAAGTCCGGGCAACACAGAGCATCCTACTTCCTAACAGAAAGCTGTCCGCGAGGGTAGAGTAACGTAGAAGAAAACGACCGCCCCTCTTTCTTCGGGGAGAGAGGTAAGGGTGAGAAGGCGGGGTAAGAGCCCACCAGCCGCATGGTGACATGTCGGGCTGTACGTCTTAGGAGTTGTAAGGTCATGTATACCGGCGTTATGAGAGTTGCTCGCTCCATGTCGGAGGGTAGACCGCTAAAGTGGTATGGTGACATGCCACTCAGATAAATGACAGGCATCTTGTTGAATGAACGGATTTAAGGAATGAAAAAAATTAATACTTTCATCCAACAGGATACAGAACTCGGCTTACAGGCTGACTGCTTTTTTTCAACTATAATTCCAAATGAATGCCATGAAGAAAAAAATAACCGATATATGGAAATTCATCACTTATGATATCTGGCGCATCACGGAGGACGAAGTGACCAGAACCAAATTTTCGGTTTATAACGTCATTAAAACCATTTACCTCTGTATCAACCGCTTCACGAAAGACCGTATCGTCAATAAAGCCTCTGCATTGACATATAGCACACTGCTTGCCATTGTGCCCATACTCGCCATCGTATTCGCCATTGCGCGGGGATTCGGCGTATCCACCATCATGGAGCATCAATTCCGCAACGGCTTTGGAGGGGCAACGGAAGCTTCCGATACGATCCTTGAATTCGTAAACTCTTACTTATCACAAACCAAAGGCGGAGTTTTTATCGGAGTGGGTTTAATCATGCTGTTATGGACAGTCATCAATCTGGTAAGCAACATCGAAATTACATTCAACCGCATCTGGGGAGTAAAGAAAGCAAGAAGCATGTATCGCAAAATCACCGATTACTTCTCCATGTTCCTATTAATGCCTATTCTGATTGTCGTATCAGGCGGTCTTTCTATTTTCATGAGTACTATGCTGAAGCAAATAGAGGATTTCGTATTGCTGGCTCCTATCATAAAATTTCTGATACGGCTTATCCCTTTCGTACTGACTTGGTTTATGTTTACAGGGCTTTACATCTTTATGCCCAACACGAAGGTAAAGTTTAAGCATGCACTCATTTCGGGTATTCTTGCCGGTTCTGCTTATCAGGCATTCCAGTTCCTATACATCAGCAGTCAGTTATGGGTATCGCGCTACAATGCCATTTATGGAAGTTTCGCCGCGCTGCCGATGTTTCTGTTATGGCTGCAAATATCCTGGACCATTTGCCTGTTCGGTGCCGAACTGACTTATGCCGGACAGAACCTCAGAAACTTCAGCTTCGATAAAGATACACAAAACATCAGCCGTCGTTACCGCGACTTCATATCTATTCTTATCATGTCTCTCATAGCCAAACGTTTCGAACGTAACGAGCCACCTTATACAGCCGAAGAGATATCAGAAGAACACCAGATCCCGATCCGGCTTACAAACCAAACGTTGTATCAATTACAGGAAATCAACCTGATACATGAGGTAGTGACCGATCAGAAAAGCGAAGAAATCGCCTACCAGCCCTCTATGGATCTCAACCAATTGAATGTAGCGGTAGTACTTGACCGGCTGGATACCTATGGCTCCGAGAATTTCAAAATCGATAAAGAAGTGGAATTCAGTGATGAATGGCGGATTCTGGTGGAATCAAGAGAAGAATATTACAAGAAGGCAAGCAAGGTATTACTGAAAGAACTGTAAAATAGTGAGTAGTGATACTACTACTCACCAGTCACTATTTCAGTATTTATTATATGAGACCACCTTCTCCCTTGCCTTGCGGATTTTCTTCCGTTTCTCTTTCAGAGGATAGCCGATAATGATATCGAGCAGCAACCGCTTGGAAGAGGGAATACCAGTCAGTTGCTTGATCTTTTTTTCATCAAACCAGCCAAGAATACATGAGCCTAAGCCTTCGCTTTCTGCGGCAAGAACCATATGGGAAGCAGCAATGCCTATGTCAATCAAAGGGAAATGTTTGTCTTTCACTTTCCCTCCCAGCAGAGAGGTGATATTGGCAGATTCTTCTACAATCAAAATATGTACGGGAGCATCTTTAGCAAACTTATTCATTCCCAATCCGGCGGCCGCCCTTCCCACTTTACCGGCTAAATCCTTATCTGTGACTACCACAAACTTCCACGGTTGCGCGTTACAAGCCGAAGGAGCCAGACACCCCGCTTCTAATATACGAACTAACTTTTCCGGCTCTACCGGACGCTCCTTGTCATAAGCACGGTCGCTTTGCCGGGAATTGACTAATTGCTGAAAATCCATGTGACTTATAAATTATGATTCATCAATCAGACAATCATCCGACTGATATATTTACCGATAATATCAAACTCGATATTCACTATGCTGCCAATAACGAAAGTATGGAAATTGGTATGCTCATAAGTATAAGGTATGATAGCCACCTGGAAGGTATCATCCGTAGGGTTACATACTGTCAGACTAACACCATTTACCGTTACCGACCCTTTGTCTACAGTAATATATCCACGTTTCGCCATCTCTTTGTCAAATGCATATTTGAACGTGAAATACCAACTTCCATCCGCATCCTTTATATCCACGCAAGTAGCGGTCTGGTCCACATGTCCTTGCACGATATGCCCGTCCAAACGGCCGTTCATCATCATGCTACGTTCTACATTCACCTTGTCACCTACCTTCAGCAGCCCGAGATTGGAACGTTCCAGAGTCTCTTTCATGGCAGTCACGGTATAGGTATCATCAGTAAGATCAACTACTGTCAGACACACCCCATTGTGTGAAATACTTTGGTCGATTTTCAGTTCATTCACAAACGAACACTTGAAGGTAAAGTGTATATTCTCCTGGTCTTTCACCAGTGCTACAAGGGTAGCATATTCTTCTACTATTCCGGAAAACATAAAGCGGTTTATTATTAATAATTTAACAATTCACTATCTATGATTGAAGAATACGCTTCAAAACATACTCATTAATCATAGATGCAAAGATACAAAATTGAAACCGATAAACGTGGACTAAACAAATAATCTGTGTTAATTGTTATGAGCTATAGACGCAAAAAAAATGGGGCTTTTCACAAAGCTCCATTTCTCAGTTTTCAATAGGTATTAGTTTTTTTTTAAGGTAAAAAGATTGTTTTCAGGATAACGGTGCAAATATAGGTCCTTTTCCTGTTATGAACCAAATTATAAAACATGTCTTATAACATCTTTTTGAAAAATCTTTGGATTTATTATCATTTCAAGAAAAATCTCCTGTAACTTACCCGTTACAGGAGACAAATATAGAACATTTTTTTAAGTAGCACTAATTTTTGTATAAAAAGTTTCAAAATGTTACTTTTCCTGATAGTGTTCATCCGTCTTTCCGCTGTGCTTGAGCACCTTTGCATCAATGAAGAACACAATTTCTTCGGCAATATTCGTTATATGGTCTCCGGAGCGTTCCAACTTACGGAATACACTGACAAGATTCAGACAGGAAAGCATGCTTTCCGGATGTTCTTTCATATAGCCGGCAAGAACAGAGGTAGCCCCGGCATTGATTTCATCCAGAAGATTATCCTTCGCAAAAACCGATGTTGCCAATTCGATACTTTCCTCATTCAAGGCACGTTTTGCCAGTTCGAGCATAGAGAGCACCTCCCCCTGCATCTCCTCCAAACGCAGATGTTTCAGTAAGTCCGGGTCCAATGCAGGCTCTTCACACTTCAATACGAAACGGGCAATTCCTTCGGCAAAATCTCCCAGGCGTTCCAGATTGGTATTTATTTTGAGCATTGCAAGCACAAAACGCAAATCAATGGCTACCGGATTATACAAAGCAATCACATCCTCCACATCGCTGTCTATCTTAAGCTCGAAAGCATTCACCCGCCGTTCACGGACAATAACCTGTTGAGCCAACTCTTTATCGAGCGTAAGTACAGCCTCTCCTGCCCTATCCAACTGATTATAAACCAGTGTCCACATTTCGTCAATCTCTTTTTTAAGTAGAATGAGCTCCGATTCTATAAACTTTACCATAGTATGAAATAATTAAAATTAAAAAAATTAAGGAATACCAGACCCGACATCCACATAGATTCCTACCCAAACCTCCCGGTAATATAATTCTGTGTTGCCTCTTTTTCCGGATTTGTAAAAATTTTCTTTGTATCGTCGTATTCCACCATTTGCCCCAGATAGAAGAAAGCCGTTTTATCACTAACGCGGGCAGCCTGCTGCATATTGTGCGTCACGATCACAATGGTGTATCGCTCCTTCAACTCATGAATCAGCTCCTCCACCTTTGCAGTAGAAATGGGATCGAGTGCGGATGCCGGTTCATCCATCAACAAAACCGTAGGAGAAACAGCCATTGCACGGGCAATACAAAGGCGCTGCTGCTGTCCGCCGGAAAGAGCGTACGCCGACTCCTTCAACTTATCTTTCACCTCATCCCAGAGCGCAGCACCTTTCAGGGTCTCTTCCACCCGTTGACGGATGAAAGCATTGTCTTTCACTCCATTTACACGCAAGCCATAGGCAACATTTTCAAAAATACTTTTCGGAAAAGGATTCGGACGCTGAAAAACCATTCCTACGTTTTTCCGTAGTTCATCTACTTCTATCCCCTTATCGTAGATATTCTCACCATTGATACGGATTTCTCCTGTCAGACGGGTGGCAGGAATCAAATCATTCATACGGTTAAACAGGCGGAGAAAAGTAGATTTACCGCATCCGGAAGGGCCGATAAAAGCAACTACGGACTTCTCTTCTATCTCCATACTGATCCCTTTCAAAGCATGAAAGTCACCATACCAAAAATTTACATCACGGGCATTTATCATAAAAATATCATTCTTTTTATTTACGATTAGACGATTTACAATTTACGATTGATATTACAACTGTCTTGAATTGCATCGCATTTCGTTTCGAGTTGTATTGCAATTTATAGTACCGTAAATCCATTTATCTCCAATTGTAAATCGTCTAATCATAAAATCTCTTTATCTAACTTCAATCGTAATTCGTAAATCGTCTAATCGTAAATCCATCTGTCTCTTTAGTTTGTTCTTACCTTTTTCTCAAAATATCTTCTTAATGCATTTGCCAATAAATTTATCAACAATATGATCACAATCAGTACCAACGCCGTGCCATAAGCCAACGGTAGCTGGGCATCCATATCTGTCCCACTGGTCGATATCACATACAGGTGATAGGGCAAGGCCATACACTGATCTAAAATACTTGTAGGCAACTGCGGCAAGAAATAAGCCGCACAAGTAAACAATATCGGAGCCGTTTCGCCGGATACACGTCCCAAAGCAAGAATCAGTCCGGTTATGATATTAGGAACTCCCATCGGTAAAATAACATACCAGATAGTCTGTAATTTAGTAGCCCCCAAAGCCCGGCTTCCCTCGCGTAAACTATCGGGAATCGCCTTCAAGGCCTCTTCCGTAGTACGGATCACCAAAGGTACACAAAGCAATCCCAGTGTCAGCGAACCGGCCAGTATGCTATCGCCAAAACCAAGATAGTTCACAAACAAAGCCATACCGAAAAGCCCGAATACAATAGACGGAATACCACTCAGATTATTTGTCATCACACGTATAAAACGAACGAGTTTCCCTTTCGGAGCATATTCATTCATATAAATGCCACTCATCACCCCCACCGGAAAAGCGAAAAGCGCACTACCTACCATCAGATAAAATGTACCTACAATAGCGGGCCAGATACCTCCTCCCGTCATACCATCGGTAGGTGCCGAAAAGATAAAATCCCAACTGATGACACCGACACCTCTATATATAATGAAACCCAATATCGTAAAAAGAATCAAGACGATGCATACACTCAACAAACGGAATATTCCGAAAGCAATCTTCTGCGAACGGCGTTTGGCTTTATTATTACTTGTTATTTCCATCTCTATTTATTTTTCTTTTTCATCTGATACACTGCCGGCATTCATTTGATATATTGTTAGCATACATCTGATATATTGTCAGCATTCACTTAATATAGTGTTGGTTCGCATCTGATATATTGCTAACCTTCATCAAGTGTACTATCCGTTTTCATTTGCTGCGTTTCACACCTTTGGACGAAATATATTCCACGCTAAAATTGATTATTAATGTAATAAAGAACAGTACTACCCCCAGCAAGAACAAAGCCTGGTAATGAGGGCCTCCTGCAGGGGCTTCTCCCAGTTCGGCAGCAATAGTAGCGGGAATGGTGCGCAGAGGTTCCAGAATAGTAGTCGGAATCACCGCAGCATTTCCGGTTACCATCAGCACGGCCATTGTTTCACCGATAGCACGGCCGATGCCCAGTACCACCCCCGAAGTTATGCCGGAAATAGAATACGGAATAACCACTTTATAGGTAGTCTGCCATTGCGAAGCTCCCAAAGCCAGACTCGCTTCACGCATGGCTCGCGGACAATTACGCATGGCGTCTTCCGTAACGGTAATAATGGTAGGCAATGCCATGATAGCCAGCACAATGCTTCCTGCCAACCCGCTCTCTCCCACCGGGAGATCGAACACCTTCTGTATAAACGGCACTATTACAATCAGCCCGAAGAACCCGTACACCACCGATGGTATGCCACTCAACAATTCAATAACAGGTTTCAACCATTTACGCACTTTCGAACCGGCTATTTCGGACATATAAATAGAAACCGAAAGTCCGAAAGGCAACGCTATAAGAATCGCAAAAAGACTCACCCACAACGTGCCCGTAATCAAAGGTAAAAAGCCGAATAAAGGCGCCGGAGTTGCCGTAGGAAACCACTCAGCGCCTGCAAACACGTCTTTCACAGAAATCGTATTGTCTTTGATAAAATGCACCTGTTCCGGTTCGGTGATAAACTGCTGCGGAACAAAAGCAACAATTCCCGGAGTCTTTTCAACCAGTTTCGTAATACATGCCCCGGCATGTTGATAAGCATCCCCCAATTCTTCTTCCGTATAATACCGGGTGATATCCTCCAAACGGAAAACTCGGATAGGGAGATTCTCCCCACCGAGTTCTTCCCAATTCGTTATCTCTTCATCGAAAACATCTTTTATCTGAGCCGGACTCAGTTGATTGACCTTATTCTCCTTATTCAAAGCGAGAACATATCCTTCTTCTATCACTTTACTGCCAAACAGCCCGAATGCTTCGGTAAACAAGAACAGTACGATAAGCAGGATCGTAATACTTGTAACAAAACCGCTACAAGTCAATATTCCTTCCACTATCTTTTCAAAAATCTTCTTCATACCTGTTGATTTCTGATGCAAAGGAAAGGGTATTATGTTAAGACGGTGTGAACATCGTTTGAAGGAATTGTTTCAAACATATTACAATCCTGTTACAATGAATACCGAAGAAGATTTTGAAACAGCAATGTAACATCTTCTCCTTTAATTTGCCATCGCAATCAGTCATTGCCCCCATAAATTATCATTCATAAAACCCATAAGTTAAATCTATTCCAAATAATAGTCAGTTCATGTATATTAAATCATAATTCATCATTCCCATGAAAGTAAAAAGTATATTATTTCTATTTTTTTCCCTTGCCATTACCAGTCTCCATGCTCAACGCATCAAGGGTAGTGATACCGTCCTTCCGGTTGCCCAGCAAACTGCAGAGCGTTTCATGAACAAACATGCCGATGCCCGCGTCACCGTCACCGGAGGCGGAACCGGTGTGGGTATCGCCGCATTGATGGACAACACAACAGACATTGCCATGGCTTCCCGTCCCATCAAGTTCAGTGAAAAGATGAAAGCCAAAGCCGCCCAAACAGATATAGAAGAGACGATTGTCGCCTATGACGCCTTGGCCGTGGTAGTGCATCCCTCCAATCCGGTAAAACAGCTTACACGTCAGCAACTGGAAGACATCTTCCGTGGTAAAATCACCAACTGGCAACAGGTAGGAGGTGAAAACCGGAAAATCATCGTTTACTCCCGCGAGACTTCTTCGGGAACTTACGAGTTCTTCAAAGAAAGCGTACTGAAGAACAAGAACTACATGTCCGGCAGCCTTTCCATGCCCGCCACCGGTGCCGTGATTCAATCTGTCAGCCAGACCAAAGGTGCTATCGGCTATGTCGGTCTGGCCTATGTATCACCACGTGTCAAAACATTAGCCGTATCCTACGATAACGGCATGCATTATGCCCATCCCAGTGTGGAAAACGCGACAAATAAAACTTACCCTATCGTGCGTCCCCTTTACTATTACTATAATGCGAACAACAAAGAAGCAGTAGCCCCTCTCATCGACTTTATTCTCTCCGGCGAAGGACAGGATATAATAAAAAAGAGCGGATATATTCCGGTGAAATAAGGATATACGAAAAAAATATCATACTTTTGTAGCATATTTGGTTACGAGTCATCTTCAGCAGTTATTATCTCTCGTAACTCATAACTTATTTAAACGCTATGACAGATATTAAGGACGAAGAGGTTACAGGCGAAAAGAAAAGCCTCAACTTTATTGAGCAAATTGTAGAAAATGATTTAAAAGAAGGTAAAAACGGAGGAAAGGTGCAGACACGTTTCCCGCCGGAACCGAACGGCTACCTTCATATCGGCCATGCCAAGGCTATTTGCCTTGATTTCGGTCTGGCAGCCCGTCACGGTGGCGTGTGTAACCTTCGTTTCGACGATACAAACCCGACCAAAGAGGACGTAGAGTATGTAGAAGCCATCGAAGAAGATATCAAATGGCTGGGTTTCGAGTGGGGAAATGTGTATTATGCATCCGATTATTTCCAGCAACTCTGGGACTTTGCCGTACGGTTGATCCAAGAAGGAAAAGCCTACATCGACGAGCAGACTTCCGAACAAATCGCCGCACAAAAAGGAACTCCCACCCAACCGGGAACCGAAAGCCCTTACCGCAACCGTCCTGTCGAAGAGAGCCTTACCCTGTTCCGCAAGATGAACAGTGGCGAGATCGAAGAAGGTGCTATGGTGCTCCGTGCCAAAATCGACATGGCAAACCCGAATATGCACTTCCGCGACCCGATTATCTATCGTGTGGTGAAACATCCTCACCACCGTACCGGAACCACCTGGAAAGCCTACCCGATGTACGACTTTGCACACGGACAAAGTGACTTCTTCGAAGGAGTTACCCATTCACTCTGTACGTTGGAGTTCGTCGTGCACCGTCCACTGTACGACCTGTTTATCGACTGGCTCAAAGAAGGCAACGACCTGAACGATAACCGCCCCCGCCAGTACGAATTCAACAAGTTAAACCTCAGTTATACCCTGATGAGTAAACGCAACCTGCTTACTCTGGTGAAAGAAGGCTTGGTGAACGGCTGGGACGACCCCCGTATGCCTACCATCTGCGGATTCCGCCGTCGCGGATACTCCCCGGAGTCCATCCGTAAGTTCGTTGATAAAATAGGATATACCACCTACGATGCGCTTAATGAGTTCGCGCTGCTGGAGAGTGCCGTTCGCGAAGATCTGAATATTCGTGCAACCCGTGTTTCCGCCGTATTGAATCCGGTAAAATTGATAATCACCAACTATCCCGAAGGCAAAGTGGAAGAGCTGGAAGCCATCAACAATCCCGAAGATCCGGAAGCCGGAAGCCATACCATCGAATTCAGCCGTGAACTGTGGATAGAACGCGAAGACTTCATGGAAGATGCTCCGAAAAAATATTTCCGAATGACTCCGGGCCAGGAAGTACGTCTCAAAAATGCCTACATCGTGAAGTGTACAGGCTGCAAAAAAGATGAAAACGGAACGATAACCGAAGTGTACTGTGAATACGACCCGCATACCAAAAGCGGCATGCCCGATGCAAACCGCAAGGTCAAAGGGACACTGCACTGGCTCAGTTGCGCCCATTGCCTGCCTGCCGAAGTACGCCTTTACGACCGTCTCTGGAAAGTAGAAAATCCACGCGACGAACTGGCCGCCATCCGCGAAGCCAAAAACTGCGAAGCCCTGGAAGCCATGAAAGAGATTATCAACCCCGATTCATTGCAGATACTTAACCGCTGCTACGTCGAAAAATTCGTAGCCACCCTGCCTAATCTCTCTTATCTGCAATTCCAGCGAATCGGTTATTTTAATATAGACAAAGACTCCACTCCCGACAAGTTAGTATTCAACCGTACCGTAGGGTTGAAAGATACATGGGGGAAAATTAACAAATAGTGATAAGCGATAAGTGATAAGTGATTAGTAGGCTACGCTATATGCTGCATTGCACTAATCACTTATCACTTATCATTACATTATTAATTACTAATCACTTATCACTACATCACATGGCAAGAAAAAATAATTCATCTGATAAAGATCAGGAACTAAACGAACTCATAGCCGACTACGAAACGGCGAAAAAAGAAAACAAACCACTTTATCTGGATGGAGACCAACTCGCGGATATTGCTGACAGATATGCCCTCAGTCGGCGCTTTGATGAAGCACAGGAAGTAATCAGCTACGGCCTGGAACTTCATCCGGGACATACCGACCTCATGGTAGAACAAGCTTATCTGTATCTGGACACCATGAAACTCCAGAAAGCCAAGAACGTAGCCGAATGCATAACCGAAACCTACGAAACGGAAGTCAAGTTGCTGAAAGCCGAAATCCTGCTGAACGAAGGTAATCTGGATGAAGCGGAAAAGTTGCTCGATTCTATTGAAGACAAGGAATCGCTAAACACCATTCTTGATGTGTCTTACCTCTATATGGACATGGGATATCCCGAAAAAGCATTATCGTGGCTTACGCTCGGCATAGAGGAATACAAAGAAGAAGAGGATTTTCTGGCCGCTATGGCGGACTGTTACCGCAGTGGCGATCACGACGAGCAAGCAATCTATATCTATAACAAACTGATAGATAAAAATCCTTACGACCCGTCCTATTGGACCGGATTGGCCAAATCTCATTTTAACCGGCAAGAATTTGAGAAAACCATTGAAGCCTGCGATTTTGCCCTGGCTGCCGATGAGAATTTTGGAGAAGCCCACCTCATGAAAGCCCATAGCTTTTTCCACTTGGAGAATGAATCGAAAGCTATCCAAGAGTATCAGTTGGCACTCAAAGGCCAAAGTATTCCTCCCGAATTCGCCCATATGTTTATCGGATTGGCCTACACTCATCTGGAAAACTGGGAACTGGGCTATCAAAACTACGAACGGGCTTTAAAATTTATCGGAGACGAGGAATCCCCTATCTTGACAGATATATACAGCAATGAAGCATACTGCCTTTCCAAAATGGGTAGATATGAAGAGGCTCATCAAATCTGCGAAAGAGCAAAGGAAAAGACGCCCGAAAGCGCAGAACTCTATCTACAGGAAGGATATATTTATCTGGAAGAAAAAGAAATCGATAAAGCAAAAGAGTCTTGGAAAGTTGCCATACGCTGTGCCCCCGAAGCGGAAACACTGATACGAATAGGCAATTACTATCTAAATTGCAATATGTTGGAGAATGCACGCATGTGTCTCGAAGAAGCCAAAAGATTAGAACCGGAACATCCGAGTATCGATATCCGCCTGGCTTCTCTCTGTCTGATCCAGCAAGATTATAAAGGATTCGAAAAATACAATCAGCTACTGGATCCGCCTCTCAACCTACGAGATGTTCAGGAAGCCATGGCTTTGGATTGTGTCGATGGGGGCATGCGAAAGAAAATCGATCAATTTATACAGGAAATCGATGAATTCAAGAATGAGGATTCGGATGAAGACGAGGATGAAGATGAAAATGAATATCCGGATGAAAAAGAAAATGATTAAAACCCAATATTAATAGAAAGCAAATGGAATCTGTAGCCTTTATTCAATGGTGTCTCGATCACCTTAACTACTGGACTATTACTCTGTTAATGGCCATCGAGAGTTCTTTTATTCCTTTTCCGTCCGAAGTGGTCGTGCCTCCTGCCGCCTACAAAGCAGCAGTAAACGATGAGATGAATGTTTATCTCGTAGTATTGTTCGCTACTCTCGGTGCAAATATCGGAGCGATCATCAACTACTATCTGGCCTACTGGCTGGGACGTCCCATCGTCTATAAGTTTGCCAACAGCCGTCTCGGACATATGTGCCTTATCGATGAAGCTAAAGTGCAACATGCCGAAGAATACTTCGACAAGCATGGAGCTCTTTCCACTTTTATCGGCCGTCTCATTCCTGCCGTACGTCAGTTAATCTCCATTCCTGCAGGACTGGCACGTATGAAGCTCGGCACTTTCCTGCTATACACCACTCTTGGTGCCGGTTTATGGAATGCGATCCTTGCCGCCATCGGATACAATTTAGCATCCGTTCCGGGTATCGAAAGTGAAGAACAGCTATTGGCACGCGTAACTGAATACAGCCATGAGATAGGCTATTTCTTTATCGCCGTCGGCGTATTCATCGTTGGTTTCCTGATTTATAAAGGAATGAAAAAAGGAAAATGATTTCCGAATTATGAATTCTGATTTATGAATTACAACTGCGTTGTCATACCGCATGGCATAATTCATAAATCAGAATTCATAATTCAATAAGTCAGAAATTAAATTGTAACCCCACTCCTAATATTTCTTTGAACTGCACTCTCGGTCCTTTCGTTCCGTCTTTCTGTGCAATTTTCACATCATCATCATACACCAGATTAGTGGTCAGAGTAGTCGAGAACCATTTATTGATGGCCATATTGATCTGTACTTCCCAGTTCACGTCGATATTCTGCGGTTTGTGCAGGTAATCGGAATATAAATCCAGACGGGAATAAACCGTCATATTCTTCATGAATTCATACCGCACTTCCCCTTTCAGATTAGCTCCGAAACTGGATAACAGATGCTTTCCCGGATCTACCCCATAAGCCCCTTCATCGGACAGGCGATCGTTCAGCACAAACGTTCCGCGCCAAGAAGCCGGTGACAACACCACGGTGAAAATCTTATTCGGTTCATAAGTAAATCCCAATCCGGTGGTGAGATAGGCAGGGGACATAAATTCGGAAACAGAAATATCCTTGCTTATACTATAATCATATCCGGGCGAGAATTGCGTCTGGAAAGTAGCAAATGCACTGGCATACCAGCTTTTTGCAATAGAATATCCGTAATTAGAGTTCAGGTAGATTTTATCATTGGCTTTCTTCGTCCCGTCTTCGCCGGTCCTGTTCAATCCGTAAGCCAGTTCAAGCCGGTTGTTCCAAAGATGTTTTCCTTTTTTATAATTGGCCTGATAAGCGCCTTGAAAGTCAAAAGCTACGGAGTTATCACCACCGGCAGCCCAGTTTGTCAAACTTACTTGGGTCAGTTTCAACCCTAAATTTCCTTCTCTCGTCCATGGAGAAGTACCTTCTGCCGTCTCCGTTTGAGCCGACACTGTCCCTACACCCAGAAATGCCAGGGCGATGAACCACATTTGTTTTTTATTCATGTTGCTTGGTTTAGGTTATTGATACCTTTTAAAAAAAACACAACCTAACAAGAACTGAAGATCCGGCGAATTACCGAATCCATAGGCCAGCTCCTATTAGGTCAAAATTTTCAAAACCCATGCCCATCCTTAAGCTATGGGCACGGATACGCTCTTTTCATAATGCCTTTTCTATTCTTTCACGGCGGCTAATGCCTTCTCATAATCAGGCTCCTGAGTAATCTCCGGCACGAGTTCCGTATAAGCTACCGTGCCATCTTTGCCAATCACCACTACCGAACGCGCCAGCAAACCTGCAAGCGGACCATCGGCCATGCGTACACCATAGCTTTCGTCAAAATCCGAATAACGGAAATCCGACAGAGGAACCACATTTTCGATGCCTTCTGTGGTACAGAACCGAGCATGTGCAAACGGAAGGTCTTTAGAGATAGCCAACACCACCGTATCTTTCAATCCGGCTGCCATCTTATTGAACTTACGTACCGAAGTAGCACATACACTTGTGTCAAGACTCGGAAAAATATTAAGAACCACATTTTTGCCTTTCAGATCTTTCAGAGAGAAAGAAGACAAATCAGTTTTCACCAGCTCGAAATCCGGAGCTACTTTACCTACTTGTATAAATTCACCGATCAGTTTTACCGGTTGTCCTTTGAAATTTGTTGTTGCCATAAAGATATTTACTATTTAATAATTTATTATTCTTAGAGAATCCGGATTTTCATCCGTTTGAATATACAACAATTAAAATTCACAATAGGTTCACAGAAAAAAAACCTTTTCCACCTTTATTTGTTACTTTCCTAACAAAATTATAGTATCAATTCATAAAACAACATTCGTATGAAAACAGTATTCGATGGGATCGAGCACTCAGTCAAGAACTGGTGGATGTCCCTTATTTTAGGTATTTTGTATATCGGTGTGGCGATATGCCTTATGTTTGCTCCGCTAAGCAGTTACGTAGCCCTGAGCATTGTCTTCAGTATTTCCATGCTGATCAGTGGTATTCTTGAAATCCTTTTTGCAATAAGCAACAAGCATGTATCCAGTTGGGGCTGGTATCTTGCCGGCGGTATCATCGACCTCATCATCGGCATTTACCTCGTGGCCTACCCGATGGTCAGCATGGAAATCATTCCGTTCCTCATTGCCTTTTGGCTTATGTTCCGTGGTTTCTCTGCCACCGGTTATTCGATGGACCTCAAACGGTATGGCACCCGCGATTGGGGATGGTACATGGCTTTCGGCATTCTTGCCATTCTCTGTTCGCTGCTCATTTTGTGGCAACCGGCAGTAGGTGCATTGTATGCGGTCTATATGATTTCATTCACCTTCCTTATTATCGGTTTCTTCAGATTCATGCTCGCATTCGAACTTAAGAATCTGCATAAAAGAGCCAATAATTAAGCACCGGTTTCTGTTTTCCTCCCGATCATATAAATCATACCGGAGGAAATCGAAACAAACTTTTAAATCAAGAATTGTGAACTGGGAATTGTCGTACGGTGTCAAGCCAGACAAATTCACAGTTCACAATTTTTAAATCAGCCCAACGGCATCAATTAACTTATTCAGGCCGTTGCCGTCATTCCTTCAGCTTTCAAGAAGCGGAACATGGTAGTACGGGATACCCCGAACTCACGTGCCAGCTTCGCGTGCTTGGCACCACTTCTCGCCTGTTTCAGAATATACCTCTTATTTTCATACAGCAACTGCAATTTCGGATTATCCCCTTTCCGCCTCCCCAAAGGTATTCCCTCCTGCTTCCGTCGTGCCAATGCTTCTTTTGTACGCATCGATATAAGGTTGCGCTCTATCTCGGCCATCAGCCCAAATGCAAATCCCAGTACTTTACTATTTATATCATTCTGAAACACATACCCCTCCTTCGTGCTATACAGCACCACCTGTTTTTTGATGCACGAATTCAGAATTGTCATGATTTCCAGTAGCGTCCTGCTCAGCCTCGAAATTTCCGTCACGATGAGAGTATCTCCGGGTTTCATCTGTCTCAGCAACGGTGCCAATTTCCGTTCTTTTGTACTTACACTCCCACTCACTGTCTCAGTGTACCATTTGTCAATACTCAGCCCGTTCTTTTCCGCGAACCTTAAAATCTCCTCCTTCTGGTTGGCTAAAAACTGTTTTTCCGTACTTACTCTTAAATAAGCTATTACCATAATTTCTCCATTAAAATGATTAATACCCTGCGAAAAAACAGCAAATACTATTATCCATCACTCTAATTACAGATTCTTTTGTTAATGCCGATTCAGTCATTCAAAATAAAATCATAGAAGAAGCATTGCAGAGTGCTCTTTTTTTTACCATACCTTTACCTGCCCATTATCTGAACTACTAAAATCATTCCAGGCACAAACTTTGTTTATTGAACAAATAAAAAAAAGAAAACCAAAAAATGGAAATACAAATCTTCACAGAATCATTGATTAAAAAAGCAAAATTATCCGGCAGATACAGCACTGCCGACAGCTATCTAAGCACATTGCACCGGTTGCAATTGTTCACCAATGCTCCCGACATGCATTTTGACAAGATCACTCCAGAGCTCATAAAAGCGTTCGAACAGCACCTTTTTCAAAAAGGGCTGTTCGACAACACAGTTTCTCTTTACATGCGCATGCTACGATCTATTTTCAACCAGGCTGTCACTGCCGGAGTAGCCACGCTGAACACCAAGGAAATTTTCGAGAATGTTTTCGTCGGATGTGACGCCACAGCCAAACGAGCTATAAAGCCAGTCCTTATCAACCAGCTTTTGGAAACCGACTTAAGCCATTGTCCGCAATTAGAATTCAGCCGTGACATGTTCCTACTCAGTTTCTATTTGCAGGGAATTCCATTTGTCGATTTAGCCTATTTACGCAAAAGCAACGTAAATGGAAACATATTAATTTATCGTCGCCAAAAAACGGGACAACAACTGTATATCACCATCGAAAAGTGTGCTGCCAAAATTATAAAACGCTACGCATGCAGATGCAAAGATTCCGCTTATCTGCTACCCATACTCACAGCAACAGGAGAAACAGGATACAGACAATATAAAAGCGCCTTGCGGCTCTACAACAAACATTTGCACCGAATATCAGACTTAATAAAAATAACTCCGCAATTGACTTCATATGTAGCCCGCCATACATGGGCAAGCACTGCGCGCGAAAATGGCATTCCAGTTTCAATCATCAGCACGGGCATGGGACATTCCTCGGAAAAAGTAACCTATGTCTATCTGGAATCATTGGATAATAAAACGATGAGCGATGCAAATAAAAAAGTTATTTCGGCAGTAACTTCGAAAAGAAAAAATATTACCAAAAAGAAGTCTCTTACTTATTAGGTAAGGGAACGACTAACAATTCATTTATCGCCACAAAATTAGATATAAATTTTCAATATGAGACAATTTTGAGTGATATTTTTTTCTTAAATCACAAATTAATATCCCCAATACACGTATTTTAAAAAAGACAATGTTCAATAAATAAAGATTTGATACAAATACTCTGTTTGATGTAATTACAATATTACATCAAACAGAATTCTACAAAACAGACATCTCTCACCTCTGAAACTACAAAAACTTTAGGCTACATTAACATAACAAACACTTTCCGACAATCTTTCAGGATTAGTCGTTCCCTTACCTAATAAGTAAGAGAACAATATGAAAACAAACAATGAATAGCCTAATAAACTCTACATTTGGTGTGATAACATGTTGTGCAGCTTCTTTTTTTATTGCCATTTTTATTGAAAGCATTATGCTGCCTCGTATTCTTCTAATATCCAGAAGAAAACGTCTATATGATATGCCTGACAAGCGGAAATCCCATAAAAGCCCGATTCCCCGACTTGCCGGTATTACTTTTTTTCCCGTAATTATGCTCAGCTTCCTTTCGGTATCTGGTTTACAAGCCATATATACCACTGAATATTTCATCAATTATTCAGCACAATCCATTATCCGCCTTTCTTTCATGATATGTGGAGCACTTCCTTTAGTATTGTTAGGTATTAAAGACGATTTGATTGGTGTCCGATATTCCCACAAATTCATCATCCAGATTTTATCTGCCCTTCTATTGATATCTTCCGGAACTTATATTGACAACCTCTATGGTTTATTGGGCATATATGAATTATCCCCTTATATTGGAATACCGTTTACAACACTGCTAACTGTTTATATCATCAATTCTCTCAATCTCATTGACGGAGTAGACGGTCTGGCAGCAACACTCAGTATTGTAGCATCCGTTATTTTGGGTAGCAGTCTACTCATTGCAGGAAACCGGACTACTTCTATTCTGGCTTTCGCCATCACAGGTACCCTCATCCCTTTCCTGTATTACAACACCATTGCCAAAAGAAAACTGTTTATGGGTGATACCGGCTCTCTGACCTTAGGCTATATGCTTAGTTTTCTTGCCATATATTATAGCATGCAAACATCCGCCAACAATACTGCACCAAGTATCCCTCCTATCATTATTGCCTGGTCCGTATTATTTGTCCCTCTATTTGACACAGCCAGAGTGATGTGTGTACGCGCCAGTCAAGGAAAACCGATTTTCAACCCCGACCGCAACCATATCCATCACAAACTTCTTGATTTGGGTTACAGTCACCGTAAAATCACATTGATTTTAACAGTAGCGACCTTGTGTCTTACCGCACTGAACATTTCTCTGTACAAACGGCTCAATATCAATATCCTATTAACGATTGACCTCATGACAGGCGTTCTTTTTAACGTCTATCTCAACCAACGGAGGAAAAGAATAGCAGGCAATTCTGAGCTTAATAAAATATCGGAGCAATCCCCATCCATCCCTTTGGGAGATTTCTCCGTCACCACCAACTACCGCTTTGATTCCATCCCCAAACGGCAAGTGGTGGTGAATACCATCAATCCGCACTCATGGGTAACTTCCCACCGGGATACAGAATTCAAAAAAGCCCTTCTGCAAAGTGATGCGCTTATCCCCGACGGTACAGGCATTGTATTCGCCGTCCGTTGGCTTTTCGGAATACGTATCCGCAAAATGGCCGGTGCCGACCTTCACCGGCACGTACTTCAGCAACTCGATAAGGTTGCCGGTTCCGTCTTTTATCTCGGAGCCTCACAGCGCACACTGACACATATTACCGAACGTATTCATGCAGAGCATCCTCATATCCGGATCAATACTTATAGCCCTCCCTACCGCGACCGTTTTTCTGAAGAAGAAACAGCCGCGATGATAGCGGCCGTAAACGCATTCAAACCCGATGTATTATTTGTCGGCATGACAGCCCCAAAACAAGAAAAGTGGATTGCCGCCAACCGCCATCTGCTCCAAGCCCGTCTCATCTCCGGAATTGGAGCTGTGTTCGGCTTTTACGGCGGCACCACTCCCCGTCCTCCCCAATGGATGATCGCCATGGGACTGGAATGGTTGGGACGGCTTATCAAAGAACCCCGCAGAATGTGGAAACGTAACTTTGTCTCCACCCCGAAATACCTGTCGGATATCGTGCGACTGAAACTCAAAAAGAAAAACAATAAAAAAACAACACCCGATTATGAAATTAACTAAATCACTATTCCTCCCCACCCTAATTCTTTTACTGCTCAGCTCATGCGGCAGCCAAAAAGATATTGCATACATGCAGGATGGAGAATACCTGAAATACACAGAACAACCACCTTTCCTGTATGATGCCCATATTCTGCCCAAAGACCTGCTTACCATTACCGTGCATTGCTCCGAACCCGAATTGGCCGCCCCGTTCAATCTGAACGGAAGTCTGCAATCACCGGCAACAACAGGCAGCACCGGCAATACGCCACAACAAACTTATCTGGTAGATAACAACGGGGATATCGATTTTCCCATTTTAGGCAAACTCCACCTCGGAGGACTCACCAAAGGAGCAGCCGAAACAGTGATCTGCGAACGTCTGAAAGCCTTTTTGAAAGAAGAACCCATCGTGAACGTACGCATGGTCAACTATAAATTTTCCGTATTGGGTGAAGTTGGCAAACCAAACACGTTCACCGTAGCCAATGAAAAAGTAAATGTCTTCGAAGCCCTTGCCATGGCAGGTGACATGACCATTTACGGTAAACGCAATAACGTGAAACTACTCCGTGAAGACGAGCAAGGCAGAAAAGAAATTGTACTGCTCGACCTCAAAGACCCGGGTATCGTCTCCTCTCCATATTATTATCTGCAACAGAACGACATCCTGTATGTAGAACCGAGAAAATCGAAAATAAGAAGTTCTGAGATGAGTGCCATCACCCCATGGGTAAGTATCCTTTCGGTGCTGACATCATTAACGTCACTGGCAGTCGCCCTGTTCAAATGACCCTACCCCCTTCATAAATCTAAATTATAAATTATAAATCATCATTCATGAAAGAGTTTATTCCCGAAGATACCTTTGAAGAAACCGATAATAAGAACGAACTGAGAAATCTCCTTTTCAATTATTTCATCTACTGGAAATGGTTTATCCTTTCCGTCGTCCTTTGCTGGGCAGGTGCATGGTTCTATTTGCGTTATGCCACTCCGGTATACAATGTCAGCGCCACCGTCATGATAAAAGACGACAAGAAAGGCAGTCGTGCCAATGAGATACTCGCCCTTGAGGACATGGGCTTCCTTTCTTCAAGCGGAAGTATTGAAAACGAGATGGAGATCCTCCGCTCAAAATCTCTCATCAAACAGGCGGTGACCGCTTTGAAGATATATGCCACTTATACCACCAAAGGACATATCGGATCACGGGATCTCTATACGGACAGCCCCATAGCCGTTGAAATGTCCGCTACCGATCTCAACAAACTAAAAACCGGATTCAACTTTGAAGTCGTCCTGCAACCGGACAGCACACTGGACATCAGTGGGAACATCGGCGGAGAAGAGATCGCAGCCCACGTCCAACAACTACCGATCCTGCTGGATACCCCGGCAGGCAGACTGACACTGTCGTTACGTCCCAATACCAAACCGATATTCGACGAAACCATCTATATCACAATCACCCCTCCGCTTCAAATGGCAAAAGCTTATTTGGCGGCACTGAGCATTGCCGGCACTTCTAACACGACTTCCATTGCCAACATCAATATACAAACTACCAACAAGCAACGGGGAGAAGATTTTGTCAACAAACTCATTGAAGTATACAACCTTGATGCCAATAATGACAAGAAACTGATAGCGACCAAAACGGCTGAGTTCATCGATGAGCGCATCGTAATCATCAACCGCGAACTGGGGAGTACGGAAGCCGAACTGGAAAACTTCAAACGTAGCGCCGGGCTGACCAGCATAAGTGATGCCAACACTTTCGTACAGGAAAGTTCCGAATACGAGAAAAAACGCATGGATATCGGAACCCAACTCAACCTGATGGAATACCTGCGCGACTATATTGACAACCGAGCCAATCAGGACGCCGTAATCCCCTCCAACGTAGGAGTAAACGATGTCAGCCTGTCTGCCCTCATCAACAAGTATAATGAAATGATACTGGAACGCAACCGCCTGCTCCGTACTTCATCGGAAAGCAATCCGGTGATCATCCGCAAAAACAGCGATCTCAGCGCCATGCGTGCCAACATCAGGTCGGCCATCAACAGTGTCTATAAAGGTTTGCTGATTTCCAAAGAGGATATCGACCGTCAGGCAAGCAAGTATTCCAACCGCATCGACCAAGCACCTACACAGGAGCGTGCGCTCACCGGTATTGCCCGCCAGCAAGAAATCAAGGCAGGACTCTACATGATGCTGCTGCAAAAACGTGAAGAAAACTCCATCGCTCTGGCAGCTACGGCAGACAATGCCAAGATCATAGACGCCGCCACAGCCAACGACCACCCCATAGCCCCCAATTACTCTCTGGTCCGGATGATTGCCATCGTTATCGGGCTGTTGATACCGATAGTTGCCATTACATTAGTCAACTTCTTCCGTTTCCGTATCGAAGGTCATGCCGATGTGGAGAAACTGACCCGTATTCCTATCCTTTGTGATGTTCCCACAGATTACCAATCAGAGAAGAACGGCTCAACCATTGTCGTAAAAGAGAACGAAAACAACATGATGTCCGAAGTATTCCGTAGTATGCGCACCAATCTTCAGTTCATCTTAGGAAAAAAAGAGAATAATGTCATCTTAATCACTTCCACTATCAGTGGCGAGGGTAAAACATTCGTTTCATGCAATCTCAGTGTCAGCCTTGCCCTTTTGGGCAAACGGGTGGTAATCGTGGGTCTCGACATCCGCAAGCCGAAACTGGCCGAGTATTTCGGTCTCGAACAGAAACATCTGAAAGGTATCACCTCTTTCCTGACCGATGACAGTATCGATCTGCACTCTTTACTTTTGCCCACCCAGGCCAGCAGTAATTTGCAGATACTGCCTTCCGGAAGTGTTCCTCCGAATCCTGCCGAGTTATTGGCTCGCCCATCACTGGACAAAGCCATCACACAACTATCTCAAGAATTTGATTATGTGATATTGGATACCGCCCCGGTGGGTATGGTGACCGACACCCTTATTATGTCACGCGTTGCTAATGCCACCGTATATGTCTGCCGTGCCGACTATTCTTATAAAAGCGATTTCGGATTGATCAATGAATTGAAAAAAGAAAACAAGTTACCCGAAATGGCCATTGTCATCAACGGAATCGATATGAAAAAGAAAAAGCACAGTTATTATTATGGATACGGGAATAAATATGGCTACGGAAAAAGATATGGTTATGGATATGAATATGGAGAAAAGCAGAAAGAAAAAAGGAAATAATTAAGAATTTATAAATAATTACATATATACAATAAATAAATAACTCTTTAAAGTGTTAAATATTTAACACTTTAAAGAGTCATATTTTTAAATTTCGTCAAATTTGTAATTATTCATAAATTCAATCACATCAAAACAGGGACACTCTTTAATCCATTCTTCAGGTTCGATTTCACCGTTTCCATTCAAGTCGGGAGACAAATCCCGGTGTCCGCACACCCTGCTTCCGGGATAATCTTTCAGCAACGTCCGTATCAGCACATACAGAGAATGTCTCTGCCATACCGTCATCGTATTCTCAGGCCGCCCACGGCAATCCAGCCCACCTTCATAACAGACGCCGATACTTTTCTGATTGAATCCCTTTACATGCGCCCCGATCTTCTCCAGCGAACGGGTAGTTTTTATATCCCCATTCTTACGGATATAGAAATGATAACCGGCACCATTGAATCCCCTGCGACGATGGCACACTTCCAGATCATGCTCCGTAAAGTCCCGGTCTTCCCGCGTAGCGGAACAATGTACCACGATAAGATCAATCTCTCTCATCGTTTTCCCCTTTCCCACCGGTTCCGCCCCGCAGAAACACCAACACCGCAATCACCCACTCTAAAATCTTTTTCCACTTTTTCATACTCTTTTTATTTTTAATAATTTACCGATTAAGCGACGTGCCAACCGATAGCACCATACAACAGAATATCCCCTTATCAGCACACCAGTCGCATTCCCTTATTGGTACATTGACATATTGGCACATTGAATAATTATTTATGCTGCCGGATCCTCTCCTTCCCCATCGCCACCGCTGCCGCCTTCTTCTTTCTTTTTCAACGGCAATTTGCCCACTTTGGCAAAACTCAGCCCGGACAAGACTTCGGTCAAAGCCACTCCGGGACGAAAATTCACTTTCGCTTTCCGGATGAGCGATGCACTATATTCCTCTTCCGACACGGCACCTTTGCCACGCAGTCCGATCTGGAATGACCCGATCTCTCCCAAACGAACGATCTCTCCTCTTTCGAGACCCTCTACAATGGTATCTTCCAATGCGATCAATACCGCCATCACATCGGCACGCGTCACCGTGCACGCCTTCTCGATGCGCTTTGCCATCTCTTTCACTTCCACATCGCCACTGGCCTGAGCCTGGGCATAATACTTCGCCGGTTCATCCTTCTTCAAAAGGTTCTTACGCGGCACTACCGAATACGTCACACTTTTACTCATACTACTTTTTCTTTTTTTAGTGTTAAACATTAATTGTAATCTGATTACCCTACAAAGATACCACACCCGCCACCCGGCATTGTCGGGAAATGTCGGTATCGGTAGAGACCGGTAGAGCAACGTCGATTAAAAGTTTCTTGCCGAACCGTTCCACAGGAAAAACCCGTGCAGAGCCCCCGTATTATTCTGCAAATTCATAACTCCGAAACGAAAAACTTTTGTAACTTTGTAACTGTTAGCATAACAAAGAGTGATAGGATATGAAAATTCAAGCAAGTATAACGATTCCCTATGCTGTGGCCAATTATGCCGATTTGCGCGACCGTGGCTTTTATTATGTGGATAAGACGGATTACATTCCACGTCTCGAGGCCTATAATGCCCCTGTGTTCCTGCGTCCCCGCCGTTTCGGGAAGAGCCTGCTGGTATCCACCTTGGCGCATTATTACGACCGCACGTTGGCCCACCGGTTTGAGGATCTCTTTGGAGGAACATACATCGGAAGCCATCCTACACCGGAACACAACCGCTATATGATCATTCGCTATGACTTCTCGGCAATGGTGATGGCGGATAATATGGAGGGGTTGGAACAGAATTTTAATATTCTGAACCGTGGCCCTGTGGAAATCATGGTGACACACAACCGTGACCTCTTCGGAGACTTTCAGTTTTCCACTCGCGAAAACGCCACACAGATGCTCGAGGAAGTCTTGGCATATGCCCGCGCCCATGACCTCCCTCCGGTTTACATTCTGATAGACGAATACGACAACTTCACCAACCAGTTGCTGACCTCTTACAATGATCCGCTCTACGAGAAAGTAACCACTGCCGACAGCTTCCTGCGCACCTTCTTCAAGGTAATCAAAAAAGGTATCGGCGAGGGCAGTATCCGTACCTGTTTCTGCACCGGTGTGCTGCCCGTGACGATGGACGACCTGACCAGTGGATATAACATTGCCGAGATATTGACTTTAGAATCCGATTTTATCAATATGTTGGGCTTTACCCATGCCGAAGCGGATGCTTATCTGCGCTACGTGCTCGACAAGTATACCGGAAGCCAGGAACGCTACGACGAAATATGGCAGCTCATCGTCAACAACTACGACGGTTACCGTTTCAGCCCCAAGGGGGAAAAGCTGTTCAATGCAACGATATTGACGTATTTCCTGAAGAAATTTGCAGTCAATAAAGGTGAAGTTCCCGAAGAGATGATAGACGAGAACCTGCGCACCGACATCGGCTGGCTACGACGGCTCACCCTCTCGCTGGAAAACTCGAAAGCCATGCTGGATGCATTAGTGATAGACAACGGATTATACTACAACGTGGCCGACCTCTCCAGCAAATTCAACAAGCAGAAGTTCTTCGACAAGAATTTCTACCCCGTCAGCCTTTTCTATTTAGGCATGACGACACTTTTCAATGATTATCGCATGATGTTGCCTAACCTGACCATGCGCAGTATCTACATGGACTATTACAACGTATTGAACCGTATAGACGGTGGTGCCATGCGCTATGCCCCCGTCTACGAACGGTTCACTCAAGAGCGTGATTTTGAATCGCTTGTCCGGAATTATTTCGAGCAATACCTCGGTCAGTTCCCTGCACAGGTGTTCGACAAGATTAATGAAAATTTCATCCGTTGCTCTTTCTTCGAGTTGGTATCCCGCTATCTGAGCAGTTGCTATACCTTTGCCATCGAACAGAACAATTCGGAAGGACGCGCCGACTTCGAAATGACCGGCATACCGGGCACGGATTACTACACGGACGACCGTTTGGTAGAGTTCAAATATTACAAGGCAAAAGAGGCGGAGAAAATGTTAGGACCGGATGCGCCCCTGCCTGAACATGTGGAGCAGGTGCATCGTTATGCCGAGGATACGCTGCGGCATTTCCCCAACTACAAAGTACGTACTTATGTGGTTTACATCTGCGCCAACCGGGGATGGAAATGTTGGGAGGTATAAAAAGAATGGGAGATGGAAGATGGAAGGAGGAAAATATTTTGAATATCCGCTTGCTTTATTCTTGTTTTTTCGCTACCTTTACAGGTAGTCAACCAACAGACAATCAAACAAATGACAGAAAAAGAAAAGCAAAATTCCGAAGAAAAACCGTTCGTCGTCCGTTCGTATACCAAGATAGAGCTGGCGCTTCTTTATTGCCCGGGACGGGAACCCGCCACAGCCCTGCAAAGCCTTTACCGATGGATGCGAAAATGCGCCCCACTCCGGACCGAACTGCAACAATACGGCTACGACAAGCACCGGCACAGCTTCTTGAAACGTGAGGTGGAAATCATCCGCAAGCATCTGGGCGACCCCTAACTCCCGCCACGCTACCGGCCGTTTTTTCATGCTACATCTTTTCCGAAAAGATGGAAGAGTTTCCGGAAAAGATGTAGCGTATTTTAAAAAAAGATGTAGCGTCTTTAAAACAAACATGCTACATCCCTTGAAAAAAGATGTAACATGTTTTCCACAAAGTTGTAAAGCTTTCTTCAACCTATAGGGTTCACTAAGGTTCAAGGTTCTCCTTTGACCCCTCCTTGTCGTAGTACTTCCGATTCTTCACATAGCCATCTTCCTTGTTTACAACAAAATGCGATTGAAGCACACGTCTCAACAGTCTTTTTGCCGTTGACTCGGACGCCCCGTCTTCCATAGCCGACGAGACAAAGTCCGTGTAAGAAAAACGGTGCTTCAGACGCCGCAAAACAGCGAGCGCCCTATGAAACTGCTGCAAAGGACGGGCCTTTAACGCCAGTCCCGGCAGTGACGAACTAAGCAGCAAACTATGTTCGAGCAGTACTTCCGTCATAGCCATGGCCGTATGAAAATCCTCATCCGTACAGATATACTCCTTTACATACCAACGGCTTTCGACCTTGCGGAGCGCAGTAAGCACCGCTGCCAGACGCATGGCATACAAACCGTGACGTACCACAATCGCACCCGGAGAATCACATCCCTCTATCACCACCCCGTCAAGACAGGATTCGAACCGACGACTGTGCTCCTCCCACTGAGCAGCCGTAAATACTACCTCCGTAGGCGACTCTAACAACATCTCGTGCATCCCCAGCACCTCTCCACCCAACTCACGGAAATAAGCCCGGTTCTCTATCTGCCCTTCTTTCGGGGCTGCCGAATGCCACACCCACTTCGCCGGAGCGGTAAGTATGCCGAGACGGCTGTAAAGCCCGTTCTCCAGTGTCCGAACCAATGCCACAAACTGATCGGGCGTACCCGTAAGGCACATTCCTAACCGAGGTTCGCGCACAAATATGGGCAACCCGTCCACCTTAAAAGAGGAAGAAATATCCTCGTGATGGGCCGCCGCACAATACACATCGTCCTGCCGGCCGTAGTCCTGCGACAAGGCCGACACCATTGTATTGATCTCACTGGCGTTGATAATAGCCCCCAACTGCCCGTTATCCCTCAGATGGGCATACGTCCGCGACTTCGAAGTATTGGCAGGCAACATCAGCACAATCCCGTGCGGTTCTTCGGGCTGCAACGACCGGTCGGCAGGACGTTTCGCACGAAAGGCCTCTTTCAGCTCCTCCTCCCAAGCCAATTTCTTCGTATCATACGCCTTGCGTTCATCGGCCGCTTTCCGGGCATACTGATCGTGCAAGGGCTGCGAAAGCAAAGCGGCAAGTGCTACTACCCCCTTTCCCGTACCGGCAGGAGCCACTCCGGCAAAATAAAGATGGGGAGAATATTCCATTCCGGCATAACGGAAGCGTACCCCCGTCAAGCACACGCTCAGGTTGGCCATCATCCCCATCAAGAGCATATCCTTTTCGCGATCGCCACGAGCCACCGCCACCCCTCGTTTCAACAAACCGGGCAGTGCCGCATACACCACCGCCGGAAAAACAGGCATGGAGTCGCGCAACTCGTTATTTTTTTCGAACAACGCCACCTCATCCCCATCATCCGCAACACCCCCGGAAGGGGCCAAAGGTGAACATTGACCCTTGTGAACCCTCGATACCGGATTTTCGAGAGGAAATCCGGTATTAACATACTGATATCCAGCCATAATATCTTTCAGACATTCTTCCGGAAGATAATCGGATTCTGTAAATTCAGAAGTGGCCAGCCCGATAAGATCCGCCAGTTCGCTCTGCGAAAATCCTTTATATCGGGCCACCCTCCCTAACTTCAGCATAAAGTCATGGCGAGTGCCCCGCACAAACGGATTACGTGCAGCAAACTCATTGAGAAATGTCCGAATAAACCCATCTGCCTGCACAGCAGGCAACACCGGTACAGGACCAGATACCGGAACAAACTGCGGAGCCAGATCACGCCATGCAAAGGGTTCGGCATCGGGACAATAATACACCTCCGGATCATACACAGCCGAACAGATGCGCCCCAAATCGGAACATGCAACGTCGTTGGTAAAACCCACACGACGACAAAGCTCATCACCCACTACCTTATAAGCCGTTTTATACTCTTCAAGCGTATCCACCTCTATACGTACCAACGCCTTGACTCCCTCTCCGGAGATACTTATAAACGCCACCCCCACATACGGAAGAGCACGAAGCAACTCCAAAAGCCGACCGGTATACGTACCCGAATGATCAAAATCAAACATCATCCAACCACTCAGGCTCACCACCTGCGCCGCCGCATGCCCGCCCCGGCAAGTACCGGCAGCCACAATACCGTTCATCTTTTCCTTTATATCGGCCGCCTCCTTCTGCATCCCCCGCTGCAGATAACCTCGATAGGCTTCCGTAGCCACTTTCCAACGAGGACCACGAATATCATTCACAAACTCTTCCAGGGAAATCACTTCCGACTCCTTCTTCCATCTATGGATAAAAAAAGAAACTTTCATAGGACTTTTTCTCATCATATCTTGATTCTAAAATTAACAGGCAGGGCTTTGTGCCCTGCCAACGACACAAAGGTGAGAACAAAAACAAATACAATCCAAACGTTAAATCTGTAGGTTTATCGCCTCATAACACATTAACAAGAAAAGATTTAGTTCTACAAAACCCTACATAAATCAAGAAAAAAAATATTTCATCCCCCATCTCCTCTCTCCCATCTCACCCCTCCCCTCTCCCCTTTTTCCTCCTTCTCTGTATTTCCTCCGAATGATGTAACATCGCCTTTCCAATCCGGGCAAGGCGCCTTCGCGACTCTTCGGAGCATACCACCTCTGCCTTTTTAAATTCTCCATACTTCTCTTCTGTTTTTTTCAAAAAGTTTGCGAGTTCAATTCTTGTTAGTTTTTTTCATTCATAATAAATCATTTAATAATAGTTAATAAAACAAGTTACAAAAATAATATCAAAACTAATTAATCTCCAAAATTATTTTATTTTTATCTACAAATTATTTGTTATAGTAAAATAATATCTATCTTTGCATCAAAATTGGTTCGTCCTAAAAAGATTACCCCACACAAGTATGTGACAGGTAACAGCGTAGCGCACCCAAGCGAACCGAAAATCGGTATTTTACCCCTATTTTGCAGTTTTGAATCTATTTCAGACAGAAGAACAAAAGAACCTATTTTCTGCATGGCCTTTATGGGCAATTTATCTGTTCTTATGTTCTTATGTCTGAAAAATAATCTTTAATTTTCATGAAATCCTGGCTTGCCGCCTATGTCCGTCTTCATCACGAGAAGAAAACCCGTGATCGTCTTACCGCGATGGGTATTGAGTGTTTCCTCCCCATACAAGAGGAGATTCACCAGTGGAGTGACCGCCGGAAAAAAGTAGAGCGGGTAGTTATTCCGATGATGATCTTTGTCCGCGTATCTGACGAAGAACGCGGATTACCGCTCACGCTATCCGCTATCAGCCGGTATATGGTGTTACGGGGAGAATCCGTTCCGGCCGTCATCCCCGACCGGCAAATGGAAAAATTCAAATTCATGCTGGATTATTCGGAAGAAGCGGTGGAATTGTGCACTACTCCATTGGCTGTGGGAGAACAGGTAAGAGTAATCAAAGGCCCATTGGCCGGATTGGAAGGAGAACTGGTGACGGTAGACGGGAAAAGCAAAGTAGTCGTAAGACTGGATATGCTGGGATATGCACAGGTGGATATGCCAGTGGGGTTTGTGGAAAAAATGGAATAATCGGATACGATTTGAAAAACAATAAGCAGTTTAGATTTGCACAAACAACTATTGCATGATGCCCCGTATCATTCTCAAGAGACAAAAATAACTTAATCAGTTTATACCACCCTAAAAAATGAGACACCAATTCATAGACATAGCTAAGCTTGGCGGCATTTTTTTTGTCATATTAGGCCATCTGCCAACTTCTGCATATATTCATACATATATATACTCATTTCACATGCCTCTCTTTTTTATAATTTCGGGATACTTGCATAAGCCCTATAGCAATCAAGAAACTATAAAGAGAAATACATACACATTAATCATACCTTATATTCTTTTGTTTACTTGTGTACAAATATTAGAATTACAAGATATATTCAGAAGAGGTAACATTAACTTTAGTTTAGTTGGATCAACTTTAGCGACCAGTTTCAAAGCTATGATATTGGGTGAACCCAGAATATACGTAGGTCCCCTATGGTTTCTAATAAGCCTATTCGAAATAAAAATAATAGCCAATATTTTATTAAAACAAAAACAGTCCGTTATCATTATCGGATGCTTATGTTGCCTTGTTCTCGGTTATTTCTGTCAATATAAAAATGAATTTTCATATTTCTTTTTGGACAGTACAGTAATTGCATTTCCATTCTATATCATAGGATCTTATTTAAGAAAATACAATTTCGAGAATGACACATTCTCTCTTCACCACTATAATCAAGCCTACAATAAAACAACAAAATTAAAGAAAGTCAGTCTCTTAATTATCCTCATAGCAATAACCAACATTCTGTCTTATTACAATGGTGCCATAGATATAGACTATTGCCGATGTGGTAAATCCTTCATACTTACATACATTACAGGATTCATAGGAAGTTATATGTTTTTATTAGCTTCCTCCTTATTCCATAGTAATAAATTCACAACTACAATATCAAAAAGTACTATATTCATATTAGCCTTTCATTATTTCATAATAAAAAAAGTAGATTTATGGATATTCATTAGAAATGATATTAACCTCACGACAAATACAAAATCTATAATATTAGCGTTATCAACTGTCGTAATATCATATCCACAAATTATTTTAACAAAAAAATATTTCCCAATCCTTATTGGAAACAGAAAGTAAAAATGTCACAAGAATCTCGCGTAAAGAAATCACTGCTCAACGCACGGGTCAATCTGATATTCTATTTTTTAGCATTGGCACTCTCTTTCTTCTCCCGAAAGATATTTTTAGATACGTTAAGAGCCGATTTTGTTGGATTGACAGGTACTTTGCAAAATCTACTCAGTTTTCTGAATTTGGCAGAGTTAGGAATAAGTACAGCTATCGGCTATGTGCTTTACCAGCCATTATATGAGCATAATAAAGAAAAAATCAATGAAATCATATCCGTATTTGGATATTTATACCGCCGGATCGGTTTTATCATTCTCGGAATTGGTTGCTTGTTGGCTTGCTTTCTATCATTAATATTTCCTAATACCGAATTCGATTTCGGAGTTATTTATTTTGCATATTTCTCATTCCTGTCTTCTGCTTTGATAGGCTATTTTGCTAATTATAAACAAACATTGTTAGGAGCAGACCAAAAGAACTATGTAGTCACAGCGTATTTTCAAACAGCAAACATAGTAAAAACCATTACCCAAATGGTCTCGGCATATTATACAGGAAATTATTACCTATGGGTAATTATTGAATTAGTATTTGGTGTCATCTACTCTATTATTTTGAATTGGAAAATCAATCAGGTGTATCCGTGGCTCAAAAGTGAAGTGACTCAAGGAAGGATGTTATTAAAACAATATCCGGAAGTACTGAGATACACCAAGCAACTGTTCGTTCACAAGATTGGAGGATTCATGCAATCTCAAACGACACCTTTGCTGGTATATACCTTTGCATCGTTACAAACGGTTGCATATTATGGTAATTACACCCTTGTAACCGAAAAATTGAACGCCCTTCTCAACAATCTATTAGGCAGTACAGGAGCCGGTGTAGGAAACCTGATAGCAGAAGGAAATCAAGCCAAAATATTGAAAGTTTTTTGGGAACTAATGGCTATTCGATTTTGGATAGCCGGCATATTCATTTTTGCCTTGTACCAACTACTTCCTCCTTTCATCAATTTGTGGTTGGGCAGCCAATACATACTCTCGAATACCGTATTAGTTTTATTGCTCATTACCTTTTTCATCGGTATTACCCGTGGAGCAACCGATCAATTCCTATACGGATACGGGTTGTTTAATGACATTTGGGCTCCTATAGTAGAATCACTGATTTATATCATAGTAGCACTGATCGGAGGGCATTTCTGGAAATTGGAAGGAATCCTTTTAGGTGGAATTACCAGCTTATTCATTATTGTCTGTTGTTGGAAACCCTATTTTCTGTTTTCAAAAGGATTCCGACTGTCTGTTTGGAGATATTGGGGTAACTGGGGAAAATATATTCTATTGAGCATTGTTTCGTTTACAACTATTCATATTATCAACGGCAAGTTTATAGCCAAAGTCCTCCCATCAGATAATTGGCTGCATTTAATATTATACGCTGCATCTATTACCTGCGCTTTTAGCCTAACTCATTTCCTTTTATTATATGCAGGTACTCAAGGAATGCGCGATTTTACAAAACGAATAATCAGTAAAACAACATGAAACCTACTATACTTTTTGTATACCCAAACGAGTTTAATCCTCAATTAGGAGGCATAGAACGGGTTACAGATTTGCTGACTAAAGAGCTAATCGAAAGAGGCTATGACGTCAAATATCTAAATGTGGTAAAATCGGGCATTGAATATAAGTTTCCTGCTCCGGTATTTTATTTTCCTTCTCAAATGGTTAAAGACCCCATCAACACCGTTTTCTATAAGCAATTCTTAAAAGAGCAAAAAATCGATATTGTTGTAAATCAAGATGTCTGTAGTAGAGATTTAATGGTGTATTTATCACGGACAGATGATGCAAAGGTAAAATATATATCAGTTTATCACTCAACCCCTGTCTTCAAACTGAACTACTTCCTAAAAGAACATTTGCAAATAGTAGGAAACTACTCTGTCAAACAGATGGTCAAGTTTCTTTATCGATGCATCGTGGTATACCATAGAAAGAAAAAACTGTTTGATGAATACAAATTCAGATTTGACTTTGCAACTAAAAATAGTGATTGGGTCTGTTTGCTTTCCGATACCTATAAGAAAGATGTTAAATTATTAAGTAAAGAAATCCCCAATAATCTTATCAGCATACCGAATCCTCTAACTTACAGCAATATCAAAGTTGATATTAAAGAGAAAGAAAACATGATTCTATTTGTGGGCAGATTGGATATGTCTCAAAAACGTCCAGATAGAATTATAAAAATATGGAATAATATTTGTCGGGATTATCCCAATTGGAATTTGTATATAGTTGGCGATGGGCCCGCTAAAGCATTCCTTGAGAAATTGGCTACACAAAACAAGCAGATTGTCTTTACCGGATACCAAGATCCACTAAATTACTATAAACGCGCAAAAATTTTATGCCTGACCAGTAATTACGAAGGTTGGGGAATGGTTCTTACCGAATGTATGGCATGCGGTGTCGTCCCTATAGCTTTTAAAAGTTTTACGGCAATCACAGACATTATCAGCGATAAAGAAAATGGAATATTGATAGAACCCTTTAAAATGAAAGAATACGAGTTACAATTACGTAATTTGATAGAGAATAAAAAGTGCTTAGACAGCTATGCGGAATGTGGCCGACAAAATATACAAAAGTTCAATATAAAAGCCATCGTAGATAAATGGGAAGACTTATTTAATACGGTACAATCTTTGTAATATTCATGAAAATTCTTCAGATAGCTTCCGGTGATTTTTTTTCCACTTACGGTGGTGGCCAGATTTATGTGAAAAACATAGTTGACGAATGGATACGCCGACAACAAAATGTAACTGTCATTTCTTTCGTATCAACTTCAACCGGCATAAAAAAAAGAAATTACCAAAACATCGACTTGTTTGAAGTGGGAAGTTGTGAAGCAAGTGAATTGAAGGACTTGATACATACCATTTCTCCCGGCATCATTCATGCACACAGTCAAAAAGCTCTTACAACTCAGATAGGGCAAGAGCTCCATATACCGGTAGTAATCACCGCCCACCACGGAGGTATACTCTGTCCGGCAGGTGCACTGATGAATCGTAAAGATACCATCTGCCACACTAAGATATCTCACCGGCAGTGTCTTGGCTGCTGCCTGAGGAATATATATAGCGGAACGTACTGGTATCCGTTCATGAAATTACTCCCACAAACAATTTATCTGAAAATTGGGAAATTGCTGGAGAAGATGCCATTCCTCCCTTTCATAACTCCTATCGGAAAAGTTGCATTATCCATAGACAGAAAACAAAAGGAATGGAAAATTATCGCAGAAAAATGCACATGCATGATTGCTCCGAGCCATGCCATAGAAGAGGCAATGATACGCAACGGACTATGTAAGGAGAAAATCATCGTTACCCCCCACGGCATTCCATTACCCGCAAAAAAAGCACTTCCCCTTTCGATCCCTAAAGAACAAATCAAGTTCTTTTATGTGGGACGTATATGCTATGTTAAGGGTATCCATGTCTTATTAGAAGCATTCAACCAACTAAGTAACCAAGAAACAGCAGAGCTACATCTAATTGGAGGAACGGGAAATAAAACAGAAAAACAATATATGAAGCATCTCCAAAAGAAATATGCTTCTAACAAAAACATCATTTGGCACGGCAAGGTGAACCCTGACAAAATATATAATATGATTCAGGAATATCATATACAAATACACCCGACCATTTGTCTTGAAGTTTTCGGGTTGAATATAGCAGAAGCACTGGCAATGGGAAAGCCTGTACTCGCCACACGATGTGGAGGTGCAGAAATGCAAATAGAAGATGAAATAAACGGATGGCTGATAAATCCCAATGATACCACCGCATTAAGAGATAAAATGGAGGAAATCATAGATAATCGTTACCAAATAAAAACAATGTTATCTAATACAACCACAAAAGTAATATCAATTAGAGAACACGTTGATAAATTAAATGAAATATATTCACAAATACTATAATATTAATTTTTATTGTATACCGATACAATAAAAAGTATCTCGTCAAGTGTCTAAAAAGTCTATTACAGCAGGATTTGGCACATAACCAATACAAAATAATTATAATAGTATGAAAAAGAGATTACTTATAGATGTTAATTCAATAGTTTCCTATTACGTATCTGGAAAAACAAATGGAATAGGCAGAACTACATTGGAGCTCATTCAAGCTTTGAATAAAGAAAATCAGTTGCCTTTTGAAATTATGCTGTATTCACAAAACATGAAAGGTGTAGGAGGCAAAAACACAAAACTCACTTTCAAAAACAAACATCTTTATATACCGTACCGGGAAAATTATAATAAACTGATTTCCAAGATTCCAATAAAAGAATGGTTAACCGGATACGATTTAATGCATATTCCACATAATTACGGATATGTATATGATCCCAAGAAATGCATTATCACACTACACGATGCAATGTTCATGAAAATACAAGACAAAACTTTCGAACACGAAAAACTGAGAATGGTTATACCGCCAATAATGCATAGCTGTAAACATATTATCACCTGTTCAAAAGCATCAAAAAAAGACATTATAGAAACGATGCAAATAGAACCAGAAAAGATCAGTGTGATTTATTGGGGAGTAAAACATGAGATATTTCATCCAATCGAAAAAAAAGAAGACATTCTAAAGAAGTTTCAGATAAATTCCCCCTATTTTCTCAGCGTTTCTTGCAGTACAGGACGTAAACGGACAGATCTATTAATAGAAAGTTATATGAACTTTTGTACAGAGCAGGTACAACATGATCTTATCTTAGTATGGAGGAATCCTCCTCAAGAACTACAGAAAGAAATTAGAAAAAAAGGACTGGACAACAGGATTCATTTCTTAAGTAATATCACTGATACAGATCTGGCTTTATTATATAACGGAGCGACCGCAATGTTCTTTCCATCAGCTTATGAAGGATTTGGACTACCTATATTAGAAGCAATGGCATGTGGTACATTGGTTATTACTTGCCGGAACTCTTCATTGGAAGAAGTTGGCGGTGAAGCAGCAATCTATATGGATGAATGCGATCTGAAAAAGTCCATGAGTGATCTTATGAAGAGATTGGAAAACAAAGATATAGTTACAGAAAACTATCGCAACAAAAGTATTGCACAAGCCCAAAAATTCTCATGGGAAAAAGCCGCGCAACAATACATAAAACTATATCAACAATTGCTTAACATATAGCAGTAATACTAACATAATATTGCAGCCTGAAAAATTTCTAAAAAAACGATTGAATATTACGAGATATATAAACGAGCATCAATAAAAAATACAGTACACGGCAATTATATAGCCGGTTATCACCTGAATATGTAGTGAACATTTACAAAAATTTACTGAATGCCAGATGATAAAGGATATTATACGGAAACTCAGAGTAAATGCACTGCACGGTATCGCCAATATCAGAGCCGGGCAGTATCGAACCCAAAGAATCTTTACTAATTATCGCTCCGCATCCGGACGATGAAGTGATAGGTTGTGCCGGATTGATACAACGTTCTCTCAACAAAGGAAACAACGTATATGTCATCATTCTTACCGGCGGAGAAGCATCACATAACGGATGCTGTGGAATTACTTCACAAGAACTGATAACCGCAAGAAGAGGATTGGCAATAAATATAAACAGAAAATTGGGTATACCTACCAAAAATCTATTTTTCCTCGATTATCCCGATGGTAAAATAAACTATAACCACCAAGAAACGGATAAGCTAAGCCGATTAATAAAAAACATCCACCCCCATGCTATTTTCATTCCACACAAAGGAGAAGGGTGGAACGATCATATACAAGCCGGAAATATCATAAGAAGAATAACTAAAGAAATGACAGATATCCGGCTTTATGAATACTGCGTCTGGTTCTGGTATTATAATACCTGGAAAATAGATTGGAAAAACGCACAACTGCTTAACATGACGAAAGAAGAGCATTTAAGGAAAAAAGAAGCTATCGATAAATATATATATCCTAAGGCTCCCTGCGGGAAACCGTGGTCCGGCGGATTACCCAACGTGTTTATTGAAGCCAACTATTGGAACAAAGAACTATATTTCAAACAGAAATAAATATGAAACAACCGTTGTATAGCGCTATTGTTCTCGGTGATTCAACAAATAACACATTAAGCATTGTCCGTAGTTTAGGTGAAGCAAAAATAGAACAGACTCTAATCCTGAAATGCGATGAGGATATCTGTTTGGTTGCAAAAAGTAAATATCTAAAAAACAGTCGTGTATATCGTATATCGACCATTGAAGATTGCATGCCAATATTGGAGCAATTAAAAGAAAATACAACTAAACAGCAGACTATAATTTGTAGTTTTGATGAAGCTGCGGTTTTTATTGATAAAAAAGAATCAATATTAGCACCATTTTTTCGTACTCCGGCGAGAGGAAAGCAAATTGGTATGCTATTTAACAAAGATGAACAATGTAAATTAGCCGAAAAATGTGGATTAACCGTACCGAAATCAATCATTTTTCATCGGGAAGAAAAAATCAATAATTTAATTTTTGATTATCCTATTTTATTAAAACCGCTTAACAGTACGAAAGGAGAGAAAAGCGACATTCATATCTGCCAGAATGAAGAAGAGGTAGAAAATGCTTTAAACGCAGAAAGTTCTTGTTCTGATTTTATCCTACAAGAGTTTATTGACAAAGAGTACGAAATAGACTGTATTGGAGTTAGAACTGAAAAAGAAACCTTCTTGGCAGGAGGAATAAGAAAGATTCGGCATTATCCACAACTAATAGGTGCAGGAGCTTACGGCTTATTTAAACCTATCAGAGAATATAACATTAATATACAGGGAATAGAGGAATTTTTAATACAAGCAAATTATTACGGCCCTTTCAGTATCGAATTCCTTCATAAAGCCGATAAAGATTATTTCATGGAAGTAAATTTCCGGAACGAGGGTTTAGCATATGCGGCAACATCGGCTGGCGCAAACCTTCACGCTCTATACTTAAATCCAAATATGAAAATCAAAAGAAATAAAATTCATAAAGTGTATATGATGAACTATTCTTTAGATTTTCTCTACGTAAAGAACGGGAGTTTGTCACTATGGATTTGGATACGTGATTTATTGCGAACACGTTGTTTTATAAATATCAATTTCAAAGATTTACAGCCAACTATCCATTATTACAAAAACAAAATCACATCTAAATTTACAACAAATAAATGAAAGTCCTGATCTGCATTCCTTGTCTCTTGACTGGAGGTACTGAAATACAAACCCTCAATTTAGTAAAATCCCTAATTCAAGGTAAGCATCAAGTAAGTACCGTATGCTATTTTGAATATTTACCCGAAATGGTATCCCGTTATCAAGAAGCAGGAAGCAAGGTAACATGCTTGAGCCCCGTAGGAAAACGAATTGGAGGAATGAAAGGAATTGCCTTTTTATACAAAGGACTGAAACAGGTAGTACAAGCAGAAAAGCCCGAAGTCGCTCATGTACAGTATATGGCTCCGGGGGCTATTCCTATCATATTGTTACGCATGATAGGAATAAAAAATGTTATCGCCACAGCACACACTGCGGCCGATATTTATCCGAACTTAAAGTTGGTACATTTCATCCAAAGACATTGTATACGTGTATTCACCAACATCACTCTAACTGCTGAAAAATCTTTTTTCGGCAATTCATGTATGTACACACAACAGACAAAATTACAAAAGAGAAACCACTTTACGATCTATAATGCATTGCCTCCGTACATACAGATACGTAAAGATACACGCAACTTTTCCACATCTGTTACTTTGGGGGTAGTAAGCCGATTGGAAAAGATAAAGGGAATGGACCTCATTATTCCAGCTTTTGAACAAATAAAAAAAGGATATCCGAAAATACACCTTTTAATTGTTGGAGACGGTTCTCTGAAAGAACAAATGCAGCAGCAAGCAAAAGATTCAACTACAAATAAAGATATCACATGGGCTGGCAGACAAGAGCAAGAACAACTGCAGACATATTATGATATGATAGACATCTTACTGATACCATCGCGTAGCGAAGGATTCGGCCTGACAGCCATTGAAGGGATGGCAAGAGGATGCGTAGTAGTAGCGTCGAATGCAGGAGGACTACCGGAAATAGTGAAAGATAAAGAAACAGGATTACTACATGAGAAAGAAAATATCGAAGACATGGTAAAAAAAATACATCATCTTCTGGAAAATCCTCAAATAATGGAAAGATTCTCCATGAAAGCAACAAAATACGCAAAGCAATTTATACATGAACAGTATACTTTGTTATTCAATGATTTATATAGTAAAATAAGACGCTGAAATTATGTATTTTTTCAACTATATATATTTTCTAATTATCACGGTTGCAGGTGTCAAGTTCCTGTTTACAAAACAGGATATCGTGACCCATCCTCTCGATAAAAAGAAAAAAATATTGCTGGATGGACCGGAATTGTTTTGGGTACTGACCTTCTCTACAGGCTTGTTGGCTTTTTCAGCACCCGGAATGTTAGACTTGATGGCTATCCGATTGATGATACTGGAAATATTCCTTTTGGTTGGACTGTTTATAGTAAAACGAAAACCACAATGGAACATAGTAGTAATTCTATATATGATTTATATGATATGGCTAATTATAGGATTGAGTTATACTTTATCTGCAAGCTATGGATTTCGTGTCATATTAAAATACAGTTATCCTCTGCTGATTATGCTTTTTGCCTCAGCAGCAGTAAGGGACAAAGAGATATTTTTTAAAGCCGGGCTGATAGCCAGAATAGTCGCTATCGTATCTATCGGATTTTCGTTTATCCCATTGATCGGTTATTTGGTTCCGGGGGTATTCTGGTATGGAACAGCACGAAGCATACATTACATATCAATGTGCATATTTTCTTTAGCGTTATACTATCATGGCGGAAAAGAAAAAAAAGATTTATTATTGTGTGTTCTATTTATGATACCTTGTATTTTATGGGTATTCCGTACCAGTATCATGGGAACGGCATTAGCAGTAATGACTTTTTTCTTCTTTAAATATAAAATAAAATCATTACCAGTAATTTTTGGGATTGTTTTACTTATTGTCATTGCCATTTTCACAATTCCCAGCATGAAAGCAAAGATGTTTAAAGACGGAAATAGCATTAATATAGCACAACTTCAACAAGGAAAGATTTCAAAAGACGATATCAACAGTAATGCTCGGTTCGCTTTATGGGAACATTTACAAAAACGTTTCTATCATAAGAAAGAGGTAATTGGTTCTGGTACAGGAAGCGTACAAAATTATATGTACTCAAATTTTGTTTTTGGAGGCTTACACGTACCACACAATGATTATATTCAAATTTCATGTGACAATGGATTGATTGGAATTGTACTATACCTATTGATCATTGTCAGCATTATCACTCATTGCTTTATAGAATATAATAAAAAGAATAGTACAACTATAAAAATGTGTGCAATTGTAGCTGGAAGCAGTATTGCAGGAGTAGCATTGACTATGTATACAGATAACGTAGTAAATTACTCAATGGCTACACTTTCTTATCCATTCGGATTTTATGGAATGATGTTAGGACTTATAAAAGGAAAAAGATATGATTTCAGTTGTAATACCACTGTATAATAAAGAAAAACAAATAAAAAGGACACTACAATCAGTCCTTACGCAGACTTTTCAAGACTTCGAAATAGTCATTGTAAATGATGGAAGTACAGATAACAGTACAATAGAAGTAGAAAAAATAAAAGATTCGCGTATACGACTAATTCATCAGGAAAATGCAGGAGTATCTGCTGCTCGAAACAAAGGAATAGAAGAAGCGAAGTATGAGTTGATTGCTCTTTTGGATGCAGATGATGAATGGAAAAACAAATATCTGGAAGTTCAATATGATTTATACAAAAAATATCCGAAATGTGACATTTTTGCTTGCAATTACGAATTTGTTAATGAAAAACATGATATATCGCCTACAATTATCAAAAAACTTTCATTTAAAGAAAATGATGGAATATTAAATAATTATTTTGAAGTGGCCTGTGTTTCACACCCTCCACTTTGTAGTTCGGCTATTGTTATCAAAAAGAAAGCGATTCAAGCAATCGGAGGTTTTCCATTAGGGATTAAATCCGGTGAAGATTTACTTACTTGGGCTAAGTTAGCAACTTTTTATCAGATAGCTTATAATAAGTTAGCTTATGCACAATTCAATATCGAAGGATATCTACTGAATGAAAAGCCTAAACGCATACCAGCTCCAACTGATGTGGTTGGAAATGAACTGCTCCGCTTACTCAGACAACAATCTAAACCGTATTTAAGACAATATCTTTCACATTGGCATAAAATGCGTAGCTCCATATATATGCGTTTGAGTATGAGAAAAGAAAGTATCAATGAAGCTATTGTCGGACTAAAATATAATCCGAAAAATTATAAACTATACATCTATATTTTATTAAATCTAATTCCCTCTAAATTAAGACCTTTTTAAAACAATGCTTGCACCTATTGTAGTTTTCGCTTTTAATCGCCCCAATGCACTAAATAACTTGTTAACTTCTTTAAAAAGGAATCATCTGTTTGAAGAATCAAAGTTGTTTATTTTTATTGACGGATGTAGAAATAAAAATGATATGCCACAAGTCAATGAAGTCTATGCAATAGCACGAAAATTTTGTAATGAAAGCAAGGAGAACAGACACATAATTATTTCGCAACAAAACAGGGGCCTTGGTACTTCGATCATTACAGGGGTCAGTACCATTATAGAAAAATATGGAAAAGCAATAGTTTTAGAAGATGATTTAACCTGTACACCAAATTTCCTCTCGTATATCAACCAAGCACTTGATTACTATGAGCATGATAAACGAATTTTTTCTATTTGCGGATATGGGCTGAAAATAAAAAAACCAATAGGGTATTCAAGTGATGTGTACCTTTCAAAACGTTCTTCATCTTGGGGATGGGCAACTTGGAAAGACCGTTGGGAACAAGTCGACTGGGAAATACAAGATTGGAAAGAATTAGTTAATAACAAAAAACAACAAAAGGCTTTTAATAAAAATGGTAGTGACATGTATTCCATGCTAAAAGGATATATGGAAGGGAAGAATCATTCTTGGGCCATTCGTTTTTGCTATAACCAGTTTAAATTAGGTAAATATTCTGTTTGTCCTTTTCTATCAAAAATCAATAATGAAGGGTTTGGAGAAAATGCGACCAACTGCAAACAGACTTTTTGCAGATTTAAAACAGAAATAGACACGACTAATCAAAATATTTTTATATTTGATAAAAATATAATGCCAAACAGTCAAATTGACCGGGAATGTTATAAATACCACTCAATTCCAATTAGAGTATATTGTAAAATCAGGGAAACTTTACACCTATAAAAAGAATACGTACAACATATATTCTATCAACGTAGATTACAGCACTTTCAAAATTTTCATGATATGTACCAAACTTCGTTGTATATACAATCTTACTTTTAATATACTATACACAAATCGTGGTCACTATAAATTACAAATCAAATATAAAATCAAATCATTTCTTAATCATTTTAAAAAGATAAATTATGAATATAGCAATCGTTGGAACCGGATATGTGGGTTTAGTATCGGGTACTTGTTTCGCAGAAATGGGCATCAACGTAACTTGTATTGATGTTAATAAAGAAAAGATAAACAATCTGTTACAAGGGAATATACCTATTTATGAACCGGGGTTGGATGAAATGGTAATCAGGAATCATCGGGAAGGCAGATTGAACTTTTCCACTGATTTAGCTTCCTGCTTGAATGATGTGGAAATCGTATTCTGTGCTGTAGGAACTCCTCCGGATGAAAATGGAAGCGCAGATTTGAAATACGTATTAGAAGTGGCACATACAATCGGTATTAATATGAATAAATACGTTTTAGTAGTGACTAAAAGTACCGTACCGGTAGGGACTGCCCAAAAAGTAAAAGCGGCCATTAAAGAAGAGTTGGACAAACGAAAAGCCAATATTGACTTTGATGTGGCAAGTAACCCGGAATTTCTAAAGGAAGGAGCAGCCATTAAAGATTTTATGAGTCCGGACAGAGTTGTAGTAGGAATCGACTCCGAGAAAGCCAAAGATTTAATGAGTAAACTGTATCGCCCATTTTTACTGAATAATTTTAGAGTTATATTCACAGACATTCCGTCCGCTGAAATGATAAAATATGCGGCAAACTCAATGTTGGCAACCCGAATCAGTTTCATGAATGACATCGCCAACTTATGCGAACTGGTAGGAGCAGATGTTAACATGGTACGTAAGGGAATAGGGGCAGATTCACGTATTGGGAATAAGTTCTTATATCCGGGATGCGGATATGGAGGAAGCTGTTTCCCTAAAGATGTAAAAGCATTGATAAAGACAGCCGAACTCAATGGCTATGAGATGAAAGTACTAAAAGCTGTAGAAGAAGTTAACGAAATTCAAAAAACGATTTTATTCAAAAAGTTACAAAAGCACTTTAACAATGATCTAAAAAATAAAACTATTGCTATCTGGGGATTGGCATTCAAACCTGAAACAGATGATATGCGGGAAGCAACATCATTAATCATGATAGATCTGTTATTAGAAGCAGGTTGTAAGGTCAAAGTGTTTGATCCCATAGCGATGGAAGAATGCAAAAGAAGAATCGGTAATAGCGTAGAATACAAACAAGATATGTATGATGCGGTACTTGATGCAAATGCTTTAATATTACTAACAGAATGGAAACAGTTTAGAATGCCCAGCTGGGGAGTAGTAAAAAAAACAATGCAACAAGCAATAGTAATTGATGGCAGAAATATTTATGACGCCAAAGAAATGGAAGAGGCCGGTTTTATATACTATTGTATAGGCAAATAGAATGAAAATCCTTATAGTACACAACAATTACGGAAAATACAGTGGCGAAGAAGCAGTTGTAGACAAAATGGCTACCATGCTTCAAAGCCACAAACATACTGTTTGTTTTTACCGTTTGACAACTGAAGGGGCGAGAGATAAAATATCTGATAAAATAAAGGGATTCACAGCTGGGATATATTCTCACACAGGGGTCAAAGGGATAAAAAAAATATTGCGTAAAGAAAAACCGGATATAATAAATGTGCATAATCTATATCCGTTTATTAGTCCGGCTGCTCTTTTCGAATGTAAGAAGGCAGGTATCCCAGTAGTAATGACCGTACATAACTTTCGTCTAATATGCCCTACCGGACTATTTATGCGTAATGGGAAACCTTGTGAACAATGTCTGGATAGAAAAAATGAATGGAGTTGCATCAAATACAATTGTGAACATTCCATTTTCAAATCTATAGGATATACGCTAAGAAATGTGTATGCACGTTGGACTAAGGCATATCTGAAAAATGTAGATATGTTTGCTTGTATCACTGAGTTTCAGAAAAAGAAATTAATAGAAGCCGGATATGATAAAAATAAGATTACAGTAATTCCCAATAGTATTGACGCTCCTTGTTCCTACACTCCTACTTCAGGAGAGTATATAGCCTATATTGGAAGGCTAAGCTATGAAAAAGGGTATGATTTATTAGTAGAAGTCGCCCGAAAACATCCTGAAATAAAATTCTGTTTTGCCGGGGCTCAAAGAGAAAAAAACAATACTGAAATTCCGAAAAATGTAGAATTCAAGGGATATCTTCAAAAAAAAGAATTATCAAAATTCATACAAGAATCCCGATTCATAGTAATACCCAGTAGATGCTATGAAGGATTTCCAATGGCCATATTGGAAGCCGCCTGTCATGGAAAACCGGCAATAGCATCCAATCATGGAGGATTTACTGAGATTATCGGTCAAGGAGAAAATGCAATAGGAAAAC
>OJJX01000113.1_pt1 | contig 68619 bp, 70 predicted proteins | sample 1596411 | NCBI WGS metagenome assembly OJJX01 (sample SAMEA4350136, study PRJEB24818) | metagenome | biome: human; feature: gut; material: faeces | place: Denmark | collected 2013-09 | reverse complement strand
TGCTGTTTTATCAATTGGATATTCACTCTAAAATGAATAAAAAAATACTGGCTAAAATATCCGTCTTATCATTGGATATGTATCTGTGCTGCTATATTTTCGATGCAATTTATTATCCATATTTTAAAGAACATTATTTCGTTAATCAGTCTCAATTTGGAATATATTTCTTTATACTTGTTCCGCTTGTGTTGATTTCATCATTTGCTGTGGCATGGTTAAAGGAAAGAACTTTTAAGCTATTGAAGCTACATATATGATAAATGCAAAAGTTAAAAGAAAACATCGTAATTCCTACAAACTTATTTATACTGCATTATTCATTTGTACTCTATTGGCTTATCTCTTGACTAACGATTTGTTTTATTCTTATGTCTGCTATTGGAATGACAGATTTTATGCTAATCCTCAATGGAATCCGGACAAAAGATATAAAGCAGGAATCATAATGGGAGGATTCGGATACATGGATAAATCAACCGGAAAAATAGGCTATGTGATGTACGACAAAAGTAGAACACAGAATGGAATCAGGCCGGACATGAGAAACAGGCTGTGGAAAGCCGTCAGCTTATGGAAAGAAGGACATTTGGAAAAGATACTGATCACAGGAGACATGGTGGCAAACATACATAAAGACGGAACCTCAGAAAAGAACCTGTTCCTTAGCTATATGAAAAAGTATGCCGGAGTTCCTCCGGAAGCATTCATTTTTGAACAACAGTCGGAAAACACATACGAAAACGTACTTTTCACATCAGAAATTCTTAAACAGAAAGGGATAGCAGGAGAGGATTGTCTTTTAATAACCACCGCGTCACACATCAGACGCAGCCTGAAATGTTTCTCCAAACAAGGGTTCAACATGGATTATTTTTCCGTAGATGCAAGAAGTCCTCTTACGATATCTGATAATTGGTGGAAGCCGGATATAAAGGTGCTAACGAAATGGAAAGAGCTACTACACGAATGGGGTGGTAGCATCGTTTACCAAACCAAAGGTTATATCTAAAAATAAAATTATGTTCTTTGAACTTTCCAAATTCCTAAACTTTTTTCTCATCTCCCCTATCAGTTGGATATTCCTCCTGTTGATCAGTTTTTGCCTGTGCAAAAAAAAACATTGGAAAAGGATATTCCTGGTCAGCAGTATCGCCATATTTATAATTTTCACCAACAAGGCATTGGCGGATTATGTAAAGTTTCTAACTGTAAAAAAATACAGCGCAATAGCAGTCGCACCGGAAAAGAGATATAAACTTGCCATCGTGATGGGAGGATTTGCCTCTATGAACAGGGAAACCGGGCAGATGAGATATGAACAAGACCGGGCAGACAGGCTTTGGGAAGCTGTAAGACTCTGGAGAAACGGAACCATAGAGAAGATTTTGATAACGGGTGACGGGACATCGATCGTACAACCGGACGGAACTTCGACGGAAAAGCTCTTCCTGCAATACATGGAAGAAATGGGAATACCCCAAAAAGTATTCATTCTGGAAAAGCAAGCGCTAAACACCCGGCAAAACGCACTCTTTACAGCAGAAATACTGAAAAAAGAAAACATTAAAGGCGAGGAATGCTTGCTGATCACTTCGGCTACGCATATGAAACGTAGCTTGGCCTGCTTCAAGAAAACCGGTATTCATCCGGATTATTTTCCGGTAAATACGTATGATACTCCTAAAATCATCAATCACAGAACATTTTACCCGCAATGGGAAACGGCTATCGAATGGCAGGAACTGATGAATGAATGGATAGGTGACCGGATCTATCAAATAATGGGATATATTTAATTCTACAATATGATGATGAACTATACAGACTTTCAACCTTATATATTACCGGAAACCGATGTCTGGGCGTTGCCCACCCAAAAAGCTATGGAATTACTGGAATATCTGGAGAATAAAGGAATGAAGCAGGTGATATGTGTCCCACCTGTGAGACAAGAGAATCCAAACAATACTACAGAAAATCTGAAAAAGATATTCCAAAACTTTCAAGCCGGATACAAAGGAAATATCAAACTGAAACTTGCTGCCAGATACCGTCTGGATAGGCTCTTTGAAGAAAAATTGACGCATGAGAAGCTATTAACGATCAGCAACGAAAAAGAATTGCTCGTTGATGTTCACCCACTGAGAAACAACAGTAAAACATGGGAAATGCTGGATACTGCTTTGGCTGCCGGATACACTCCTGTAATCATGCAACCGGAACGAACCATTTACTGGGGAACAGAGGAGTTCGTAAAACTCAAAGAAAAAGGATGCAGGCTGATGATGAATTTGTACTCTTTCTTCGGATATAATGGCGATGAAGCCCTGAATTATAGTAGAATGTTAATAAGAAGAAATCTATATACCCATGTCTTTTCGGGAATGGAAGATACAAAGATAATGCGATACAGCGAATGCTTCAATCTGCATGACAATGAAGAAATAGAGAACTTATTCAAAAAAACAGAAAACGAAAATCACTTTTATTACCAACCACTAATTCTATAATCATATGCTAATCGATCAAATCCAAGAGCTGAAACATTTAGCTCACCAATTATTATATTTAGGAACAGATGATACGCCCATATATGCGGACTCTCTTGCTAAACTGAATAAAGAAGTAACACAAAAAGCGAATGCCTTATTTACGGCCAAAGCCTCAACAAATGAAGAGGAAGCGCTACTCTGTCTTGCTTTATTAATGGGATATAATGCCGTGATGTACAGTCAAAGCGAAATTGAAAACCGGAAACAGGCGGTTCTGGACCGTGCAGGAAAGATATTGGATAAAATATCCCCCTCTCTACTGAAATGTCAACTTCTGACATATTGTTATGGTGAAGTTTACGATGAGGAACTGGCCATGGAAGCTCATTCTATCATAGATAGCTGGGGAGAAAGAAGACTAAGCGATGAAGAACAGGAAATAGCAGATACCTTAATGAATCTGGAAAATTACCCGTATCCATGGAGTGAAATTAAAGAATAAAAATCAAAGCAGTTGCTAAACAAACTTCAACAATAATAATAACGAAACAGTTTTTTTATAGGCATATAGCATTATGATACAATAAAAAGTGCTATATTTTCCCGAAAGGGAAATCAGAGGTTGATCTGATGTGAATCATATCAACTTTCTAATATTATTGTTTGTTTGTGTTTCCCCTTTCCGGTCTGGCGTGACCAATGGAAAGGGGATTTTTTTATTTATAGGTGATATGTATGATCGATGATATGTATCTGTACTTGCGTACAATAAATCAAATAAAGACTTGGTGATAAACAAATAATTGTGTTTCTTTGTAATAGATAAAAAGATAAGATAGAATGGGAAAGCTTTATCCGATTGGTATACAGAATTTTGAGAGTCTCCGTAAAGATGGATATTTTTATATTGATAAAACAGCATTGATATATCAATTAGTCCAAACTGGAAGATATTACTTTTTGAGTCGTCCCCGCCGATTCGGGAAAAGCCTTTTGCTGTCTACTCTTGAAGCCTACTTCGAAGGTAAAAAAGAGTTGTTCGAAGGATTGGATATAGAAAAATCAGAAGAGAAATGGACGAAATATCCGGTTCTGCATCTGGATCTGAATGCAAAGAAATTTGATACTACGGATGATCTGATCCGCCTGATAGACCGCCAACTACTGATTTATGAAGCCGAATATGGTTCATCGGATGCCGACCGCAGCATCGATGACCGATTCTTCACCCTCATCCGTCTGGCATACGAAAAGACAGGACAGCGTGTAGTGATCCTGATAGATGAATACGACAAACCCATGCTGCAAGCCATAGGTAACGAAGACTTGCAAAAAGAATATCGGGAAACGCTGAAAGCATTCTACGGGGTTATGAAAAGTATGGATAAGTATATCCGTTTCGCCTTGCTGACAGGAGTAACCAAATTTGGTAAAGTGAGCGTATTCAGTGATTTGAATAATCTGGACGATATTTCGATGGATGACCGATATATCGAGATATGCGGAATAACAGAACAGGAAATACATGCCTGCTTTGAGGAAGAGCTGAACAAACTGGGCCGAAGCCAGAACATGACCTATGACGAAGTGTGCAGGGAACTGAAAACACGCTATGACGGTTATCATTTCTCGGAGAACACAATAGGAATATACAATCCCTTCAGCCTGCTCAATACTTTTGCCAAAATGAAATTCGGCAGTTACTGGTTCGAAACGGGAACCCCTTCCTATCTGGTGGAGCTGCTGAAACGCCATCATTACGACCTGTACCGGATGGCACATGAAGAAACCAGTGCCGATGTACTGAACAGTATAGACTCCAGTTCCACCAATCCGATACCAGTCATTTATCAAAGCGGATATCTGACGATAAAAGGATACGATCCACGTTTTCGTGTTTATCGATTAGGATTCCCGAATAAAGAAGTAGAAGAAGGATTTATGGAATACCTCCTCCCCTTTTATGCCAATGTGGATAAGATAGAATCTCCTTTCCAGATCATGAAGTTTGTACACGAAATAGAGCAGGGAGATTACAATGCTTTTTTCCGCCGTTTGCAAAGCTTCTTCGCAGATACTCCATACGAACTCGTACGCGATTTGGAATTACATTATCAGAATGTACTTTTCATTGTATTCAAGTTAATAGGTTTCTACGTAAAAGCGGAATATCATACCGCAGAAGGACGTATCGACCTAATGCTGCAAACTGATCGCTTCATTTATATCATGGAATTCAAACTGGAAGGAACAGCCAATGAAGCACTACAGCAGATTGAAGAAAAACAATATGCCTTGCCATTTATAAAAGATTCACGGAAACTCTTCAAAATCGGAGTAAATTTCAGCGCGAAAACAAGAAATATCGAGGAGTGGAAAGTGAAATAACAGAAATAAGATGAAAATAATCAAACTTGCATACACAATAAAACTCAAATAAAAAATAAAATTATTTTTCATTTTAAACAACTACAAGATAGCACATTATAAAAAACTTTGAAAACTAAATAAATAAAAGTTTGTGCATTCAAATGTGTTATATTAATTTTACCAAAAATTAAAACTAATAATATCATGAAATGCACAAACAAAAACGCTGTCAGACACAGTCTGGCGGTAGTAATTCCTTTTTTATGTTTTTCCTGTATCAACAGTATTCAGCCGTTAGAAGAATCTTCAGAGACACCTCACTCGCCTACCTATAAAGATATCCCTATTGCAATATCTGCTCAAATTTTACAGGTTGAGACTCAGGTCCATACACGTACCACTAACAACGCATTTGACGAAAACGATGCAATCGGTCTCTACGTATTGGCACAACCGGAAACGATAGGTGGAGTAAGACATATAGATAATATGCGGTTTGTTTATTCATCAGCAGGATTTATGCCGGACGAAGAGATATACTATCCGAAAGGAGACGGTAAATGTGATTTCATAAGCTATTATCCTTACCAAGAAGAAGGGGTTTCCCAACATAGTAACGATATACAAATCAGTGTTAATGCAAATCAAAGCACAGCTACCGATTATAGCCATTCAGACTTCATGGTAGCTAAAATACAGGGAATATCTCCGAGTATGAAAGCAGTAAATTTAAAGCATAACCATAAACTTTCCCAACTAAACATCATTTTACAACTTAACAAAGAAGAAGACATAAAAGATTTACAAGAAAACGCAACCATATCCATCAGTAATCTTAACACAAAAGCTATTTATAATATAGATACTGAATTATTCAGTTCACTCAACAATCCTCAAAACATTATTCCTAACGGACAATGGGAAGCAGATGAAGAGAACCACCAACTCACAGGAAAAAAGGCAATTCTTATTCCGCAACCTACTACCGGATGTGAACTGACGCTACGTACCAAAAACAAAATTTACTCTGCCATTTTACCGGAAGATTTAACATTGGAAAGCGAAACCAGTTGCGAACTCCTGTTAATATATGACTCAAGAGTAGGAATTGGCAAAATCAGCTCATCCATAAGCGAATGGAAACAAGGAGGCAGTAGCAACGCCACTCTTGAAGAAAAAGAAAATAACAACTCGATAAGTATCTCCGGACTGAATTTTGAAAAAACAGGGATATACCACCTTGTAACTTCTACAAACGCCGTAATTGGAAAAATTTGTAAAGAATATCTGCTAAATGAGGATATCAATGCACAGGCAATTGTTCTATATCCGGCAGATAATGATGAGAGGGGAACTGTTTTGCAGATAGTAGGTGAAAACAAAAGTCTGCACGGGGGAAGCGTTACTTGGGATAAAGTCAATAATTCAATGGTGTATATACCTGGAGATCAAACACCAATCGAGGAAATTTATGCGGATACAGATGGAAATGTCATCTTTGAAAAGAGTGAAAACATACAACCGGTTTTAGCAGCAGAAAACGTATTGACAGATATCAGAGGTTCTGAAACAATTACCTGTCCCATAGTGAAAATAGGAACACAATACTGGATGCAGGAAAACCTGAATACAACTAAATACAATGATGGAACTGCCATCACTAACAACACAACCTATTTAAATAAGACAACAGCCGGCTATTACTTGCAAAATTCTAACCGCTTTTATAATCAAGCAGTCATCGCCACTGGGAAAATCGCCCCGCAAGGATGGAAAATACCGGATATCACAGAATGGAATATACTGAAAACTTATTTGAAAGACGATGCAGCAACCTTGAAAACAGGTATATGGACCTCAAATGAAGGAACACCTCAAGCTAATAATAAAACAGGATTCAACGGAAAGCCGGTAGGAATTTATTCAAAAGATGGAGAAAAAGCAATCATTTACGGTTACTCTCAAAGATATGCTGCATATTGGACCATAAAAGACAATCAAACAACACCGTATGAGACAAGTATCGCTCTAAGCAATAAACTAAAAGAAATCGGAAAAGTTTTTAATACCGATTACTGCGCTTACTCTATACGCTGTATAAAAGAGTAGCATAAGTATAAAAAGAGCTGTATAAAAAACACTTTTGGATAATTGTATGAGAAATCATCTACCAATAATAGTAAGCATATGGATTCTGATAGGGAGCGTTTTCTGTATCTGGTCGTGTGTCAATAGTATCGGAGAAGAAGAGGATGAAAAAACAGACACTGTTATTCCCGGTAATATCCCCATCAAGATCAGTGCGAAAACACTCCATAGCCAGATCTACCGAAAGGATTGTGACGATGCCATCGGATTGTATGTGCTGATATCGCCTACAACCTTGGATAAAGAACGCTATATAGAAAACAGACAATTCAAATGTAAAGCTTCCGGTTTTGTTACGGAGGAAGAAGTTTATTATCCGGCAGAAAAGAACAAATGTGATTTTATCAGTTACTACCCTTACCAGCAAACAGGTATCACAGCAGGAGAGCAGAAAATAAATATATCCATCCGAACAGATCAAAACTCGGCGACTAATTATAATCGCTCTGACTTTATGACGGCACAGGCCAATAACATATCTGCCGTTAAGAAAAATATCGAACTGCACCATACACATCGATTATGCCAACTTACAATCAGAATCAAACCGACAAATGAATACGACATTAATATTCTAAAAAAGAGTAATCCTGTCATTCGTATAAATCAAGTTTTCACACAAGCGACTTACGACTTTGACAAAAACGAAATCTCCTCACTCGGTCAACTGCAAAATGTTATTCCAAACGGAGAATGGAATATTGACAATAATACATTGACCGGAAAAAAAAGCATATTGATTCCACAAACGATACCGGCCGGAAATGAAATTCTTACATTATCCATAGATTCTAAAAAATATGAATGCCGACTCAAGGAAAACTATGAACTGGAAAGCGGAACTGCCTGTGAACTTACATTACGATATGATCCGGTATTAGGGATCAATGGAATCACAGCAGAGATTAACGACTGGAAGGAAGGAAACAAGAGCGAAATTACTCCAACGGAAAAAGAAGAAAAAACGGGTATTCTCATCAGTGATTTCGATTTCGAACAAAGCTCTGTATACAGTATCATTTCTGAGGGAAAGATAGTAGCAGAGGTATGCAGAGAGTATCTGTCATCACCGGAAATACAGACGCAAGCAGTCGTAATCTATCCTGCAAAAGACGGGGTAAACGACTGGCTAAAGGGAATTGTCCTACAAATTATAAACGATGACAGAAAAATACATGGTGGAAAGGCCATATGGGATAAAAAAACAAATACACTGAACTACGTACCCGGTAACCTTGCTCCTATCCTTTCTTTCTACATTGCATCGGATTTATCGATCGAGTTTTCCAAACCCGCCGAACCACTCCTGTTATCCATCAGAAAAAAGGTACTAACCGATATAAGAAAAGATGAAACCTGCATATATCCTATTGTCAAAATCGGTACACAGTACTGGATGAGAGAAAATCTTAAAACAGTATTCTATAATGATAACCAAAAGATAACTGCAAAAACAACATCCAATTATTCTAAAAGTTCTGCCGGATATTTTAAGGAAAAGACCTATTTATTCTATAATAAAGCAGCAGTCACCAGTGGTAAACTCGCACCCAAAGGATGGAAGATAGCGGATAACAAAGTCTGGCAATTACTAAAATCATATATTAAAGAAGACGGAAGCGTTCTAAAAGGTCACAAATTATGGAAGAAATCGGAGTATACGGCATCTGATCTGACAGAGTTCAACGCTATTCCTACAGGCATTTTCACCAAAGAGAAAGGAGCAGACTCCAGCATCTACGCATTCGCCGGAGAATATGCAATATATTGGAATATGGGAAATGATCAGAAAACATTAGCCGAGAAAAGCATCCTATTAAGATATGACAGTGATCAAACGGCAGAAGCAAACCATTCTGATTTTTGCGGCTATTCAGTGAGATGCGTATTGGAAAACAGTGAGTAATCTGCCGACTATACCTCCATGAAATAATTCAAAGAGACGCTACACAGTGTCAATGAAAACAGGAAAACAGACCGAAAATAAATTCAAAACAAACTGAAAATAACTTTTTGAGGAAAATTTAAACAGACTCTAAATGCAGAAAGATGTTTTTTAAATTATCTTTGTAGGCCGTTTACTGCGTAGAAAAAGCGAAACGGCAGATAACAATATAATTAACTAAATAAAAAGCAGAAGAATATGGCAATGCATACATGGTTTGAGTGCAAAATCCGTTATGAAAAACTAATGGAAAACGGAATGAATAAAAAAGTTACCGAACCTTATCTGGTAGATGCACTCAGCTTTACAGAGGCAGAAGCACGTATTATTGAGGAAATGACTCCATTCATCACAGGAGAATTCACCGTTTCGGACATCAAACGTGCCAATTACAGCGAACTGTTTCCCAGTGAAGAGGAATCAGCAGACCGTTGGTTTAAATGTAAACTTATCTTTATCACACTGGACGAAAAAAGCGGTGCGGAAAAGAAGACATCCACACAAGTATTGGTGCAAGCCGCCGATCTGCGTGACGCCGTAAAAAAACTGGATGAAGGCATGAAAGGTACAATGGCCGATTATCAAATCGGAATGGTGTCTGAAACTCCGCTCATGGATGTATATCCATATAGCGCAGGGCCCAATGATAAACCGGAAGTCTGATTTAGTGATTAGCGGATTAGCGACAAGTGATTAGTAGTTACGCTGTATAGGCATAAAATTTATCACTTGTCACCAATCCACTGATCACTGATTGCTTCTTATTACTAATGAGCTTATCATTTATCATTAATCACTTATCACTAAATACATGAATATTGCGGAGAATTTAAAGCAAGTACTGGTCGAACTGCCTGCGGGAGTCCGTCTGGTTGCTGTTTCGAAATTCCATCCCAATGAGGCGATAGAAGAAGCTTACAGCGCGGGACAGCGTATTTTTGGAGAAAGCAAAGTACAGGAAATGACAACCAAATATGAGAGTCTTCCTAAAGACATCGAATGGCATTTCATCGGACATTTGCAGACGAACAAAATAAAGTATATGGTTCCTTATGTAGCTATGATTCACGGAATCGATTCATACAAATTACTTACAGAAGTCAACAAACAGGCTGCTAAAGTAAACAGAGTCATTAAATGCCTGATACAGTTGCACATTGCACAAGAGGAGACAAAATTCGGCTTCAGTGCTGAAGAATGTAGAGAAATGTTGGCTGCCGGAGAGTGGAAACACTTGGACAATGTACAGATATGCGGACTTATGGGCATGGCCAGCAACACCGATGATACTGAACAAATAGACAGGGAATTTTGTTCTTTAAATAAGCTATTTAAAGAATTGAAAGAAACTTATTTTCCGGAATCGGACAACTTCTGTGAACTATCTATGGGGATGTCGCACGACTATCATCAGGCTATTGCCGAAGGGAGTACATTAGTACGGGTAGGAAGCAAGATTTTCGGAGAAAGAAATTATTAGTATATCATTCATTATAAAAAAACTATATATCATGACCGATTTAAAAACTACTTTTGCAGGGCTTCAACTAAAGAATCCCATCATCATTAGCAGTTCAGGCCTAACAAACAGTGCCGGAAAGAACAAAAAGTTGGCCGAAGCCGGTGCCGGAGCCATTGTACTGAAATCACTTTTTGAAGAGCAAATATTCATAGAAGCCGACCAGTTGAAAGATCCTACCTATTCGGAAGGAAATGATTATCTGGCCGAATATATCCGGGAACATAAACTTTCCGAATATCTGGAGCTGATCAAAGAGAGTAAAAAGGTTTGTGATATTCCCATCATCGCAAGCATCAATTGCTATACGGATTCGGAATGGATAGATTTCGCAAAACAGATAGAAGAAGCCGGCGCTGATGCATTGGAAATCAACATACTGGCACTCCAGTCAGACGTTCAATATAAGTACGGATCGTTCGAGCAACGTCATATCGATATTTTAAGCCACATCAAGCGAGTGGTAAAGCTTCCTGTCATCATGAAGTTGGGCGACAATCTGACCAATCCGGTAACCCTTATCGATCAACTTTACGCCAACGGTGCAGCGGCAGTCGTATTGTTCAACCGTTTCTACCAACCGGATATCGATATCGAAAAGATGGAGCATATTTCCGGCAATGTATTCAGTAATGCTTCTGACTTGTCTAAGACGCTTCGTTGGATCGGCATTGCTTCGGCAATGGTAGATAAAATCGATTATGCGGCGTCAGGCGGCATACACAAACCGGAAGCTGTTGTAAAAGCAATTCTGGCAGGAGCATCGGCTGTCGAGGTTTGTAGTGCAATCTATCAGAATACCAATATGTATATCGGAGAAATGACCCGTTTCCTCCAAACATGGATGGAAGGTAAAGGCTTTAAAAACATCGCGCAATTCAAAGGAAAACTGAATGCAAAAGATGTGCAAGGTATCAATATGTGGGAACGTACTCAATTCTTGAAATACTTTAGCAGCAAATAAAAAAACTTTAGGTCCGGTTCTGGTTGTCAACTCTTTTCTCTTTTATTTCTCAAAAGCCCAAACAAACAGATTCTAAAGTCCTAATAAAAATCAGGTACCGACGCTATGCGAATGACATAGGAGGTCGATACCTGATTTTCTTTATTATCGATAATCTATCTAAAATCAGTCCTTCTTATCCAGCGCTTCAAAGCAAGAATTCTTACTTACAAATTCCGGAACGATATCTTTCATCGCTGCTACAATCTTCATCTGGTCGTATGTATAACTCAACTGAACAAGATTCTCAATACGTTCTTTTACTTCATCATAATCATATTCACGAACGGTAGCGATCATAATCTTTTCGTGATAAGTAGGCTTAGTCAGCTCTTTCACATTCAGCAGTTCTTCATACAATTTCTCTCCATGACGCAAACCGGTAAACTCTATCTTCACGTCGGTACGTCCGGAAAGGCTGATCATACGCTTGGCAAGGTCGACAATCTTGACCGGCTTACCCATATCAAAGATATAGATTTCACCGCCATTCCCCATACTACCGGCTTCGAGCACCAGACGACAAGCCTCCGGAATGGTCATAAAATAACGGATAATCTCCGGATGAGTTACCGTCACAGGACCTCCATGCTGAATCTGATCGCGGAAACGGGGAATGACAGAACCATTGGATCCCAACACATTTCCAAAACGGGTAGTGATGAACTGCACCGTACTTTCTCCTTTTTTCTGCAATTTCTTAGCCAAAGACTGTACATAGATTTCACAAATACGCTTAGAACATCCCATCACATTCGTAGGATTAACTGCCTTATCTGTAGAGATCATCACAAACTTCTCAGCACCATACTTTACTGCCAAATCTGCCAAAATACGCGTACCAGCCACATTCACCTGTATAGATTCAGATACGTTATCTTCCATCATCGGTACATGTTTGTAGGCAGCTGCATGGAATATATATTGCGGTCTGAATTCACGGAATATCGCTTCAATACGGGTTTGATTAGAAATATCGGCTACAATGGTTTCCGCATCGATATCTCTCCAGCGATCCTGCAGTTCCAAACGGATGTCGTGAAGAGGTGTTTCTGCCTGGTCTACCAAAATCAACTTATAAGGATTGAATGAAGCAACCTGACGCATGATTTCACTACCGATAGAGCCGGCAGCGCCGGTAATCATCACCCTTTTTCCTTCCAGATGAGAGGCGATCTTATGAATATCCACCTCAATCGGCTCACGCTGTAAAAGGTCTTCAATCTGAATTTCTTTCAGTTGAGTACGGTTCAAAGGCTGTCCTCCCCATTCACTCAAGGGAGGGGCGGTAAGCAACTTCACATTATGGGCCAACAGGAGATCTGCCATATCCGTTTTCTTCAGTTGATCCATCTTGACCGGAGAAATGATAATGGTATGTACATCACGATCATCCAGTTTTTCAATTAATGTATCATCATTGGGATACACCTTTACCCCCATCATAATTTTGTCAATCAATTCGGGTTCGTCAGCAATAAAACCACGCAAACGATAATGGTTACGCAAATTCACACGCAATGATTTTGCAATGTTGACACCTGCTTCTTTTGCACCATAAATAAAAACATTCGTAGTTTTGCTGCCATCAAAATTTAAAACTTCGAAAAGCATCTTCACAACAATGCGTGAACAAGACATCAAAGCAAAATTTATGATATAAGCCATAAACAACACACTCACCGGTGCTACCCTGACATCCATGAATGCTTCCAAAATCACGCTTACAAGTGTCAACAGACCGTATGACACTGTGAGAGATACGAAGATCCGCATAATATCCACAAAGGAAGAGAAGCGGAGTACGTTGGAGTACGTACGGAATACCCGGAAGAACACCAAGTTAATAATCACTGTCCAAAGAATGGTTCTATCAATCGTAGAAGAGTCCAGAAAAATGCTACGAAAATCATAACGAAGTGCATAGGACAACATACATGAAACTACAATGATAAAAACATCAATTAACAAAATAGTCCAAATAGGCAGTACCTTCGAAGAAAGATACCGTTGAAAAAATTTCGATTTCATCCGTTCTACAGTTTTTTTGTTTTTTTAGGCGATGCAAAGATACATTTTTTTGAGTAATCACCGCTTTATTTAACAAAATAATAAAAAAACTTTTGATTTTATGAATATTATGTAAAACAGGAAAAGACATGATAAACGTATCGAAACCATCAGATTACCATACGTTTACCATGTCTTTTCTAAACATTGGCATATCAAGCAAATATTACATCAAATTGCTGGCTAATTCACTTAACTGACTGCGTTCACCTTTCACAAGATTTACATGTGCAAAAAGGTTCTGTTCTTTCATACGGTCGATCATATAAACCAATCCATTGGACTGGCTATCCAGATAGGGCTGGTCGATCTGCTGAATATCTCCGGTAAATACCATCTTAGTACCTTCACCCGCACGTGTGATAATGGTTTTTATTTCATGAGGAGTCAAGTTCTGGGCTTCGTCGATGATACAATAAGTTTCGCTTAAACTGCGTCCGCGTATGAAAGCAAGCGCTTCAATAACCAACTGTTCACTTTTTTGCATATCTTCCAGACGCTTTACTTCGGTGGAATTGGCCGCAAACTGCCGCTTAATAACATTTAAGTTATCAAACAAAGGTTGCATATAGGGTGCCACCTTCTCCTTGGCATCACCCGGAAGAAAACCTAAATCCTTGTTTGAAAGTGCGACAATGGGGCGTGCCAACAAAATTTGTTTATAATCGGTCAAGTTGCCCAAAGCAGCCGCCAATGCCAGTAAGGTTTTACCCGTACCGGCTTTACCGGTCAAGGCCACCAATTTCACATTAGGATCATTCAGAATTTCGAAAGCAAAACTCTGTTCGGCATTACGGGGTTCGATTCCATAGTTTTTCGTCTTATTCACCCGGCAAACCGTATGCGTAAAAGGATTATACCGGGCAAGCACACTGCTGCGGTCACTCTTCAAAATGAAACATTCGTTAGGATGAATGACATTCTTAAAATCGAATTCGCTGATATCCAAACCTTCACGGGCAGAATAAATCCGGTCGATCAGTGCCGGATCGATGCCTTCAAAAATTTCGTTGGACTTCTCAAAAATATCGATGTTAATTACCTTATCAGTAATATAATCTTCGCAAACCACCCCAATAGAGCGGGCCTTCATACGCAAATTGACATCTTTGGTCACCAGAATTGTCTTCATATCGGCATGTTTCCGCGCCAGATAATCGGCAACGGCAAGAATCTGATGATCTGGCTTGCGCGAAGGAAACGAATCACGCACTACCGGAGAATCGACCTCACCCGTTATAACGAACAAACGCCCTAACCCCTCACCCAGCGAAGCACCGCTGGTAAAAAGATTGTCATCGGTGATCAGATCGAGCTCTCTGACAAACTCACGGGCGTTGTAGTTGATCTGTTCATTTCCCTTCTTGAACTTATCCAGTTCTTCGAGCACAACAATGGGGAGATAAATATCATTCTCTTGGAAATTCTTCAAGCAATTGTAGTCGTGAAGGATAACATTTGTGTCAAGCACAAAATTTTTCTTTGTTCCCATACTCTTCGTTAGATTTAAAATGTTGATATTTGCAATCCGGTAAAGCAATCGGTCACTACGATGAAAGATTGACGCACCTAAGATAAGAAATAAAAGGGCAAAAGAGATTTCTTGCCAGTTAAATATTATAAAAGATGGACTATCAGAACACTTTAAAGTACTTATATGAGAGTGTCCCCATGTTCCAGCAAATCGGAAGCGGAGCATATAAAGAAGGATTAGCAAACACGAGAGCATTGGATGAATACTTCGAACACCCCCACCGGAAATACCGTACGATACATGTGGGAGGCACCAATGGAAAAGGTTCCTGTTCGCATACCTTGGCAGCCATCCTGCAAGAAGCCGGTTACCGGGTAGGACTTTATACATCTCCGCATCTGGTTGATTTCCGCGAACGTATCCGGATCAACGGAGAAATGATGCCGGAAACGTATGTTGTAGATTTTGTAGAAAAGCACCGGAGCTTTTTCGAACCGTTGCATCCTTCTTTCTTTGAACTAACCACCGCCATGGCTTTCCGCTACTTTGCCGATGAAAAAGTGGATGTAGCACTCATTGAAGTCGGGTTGGGGGGACGTCTCGATTGTACCAACATCATCACCCCCGATCTATGCGTCATAACCAACATAAGTCTTGACCACACGCAATTTTTAGGAAACACATTAGCCGAGATAGCAGGAGAAAAAGCCGGAATCATCAAAAAAGGAACCCCTGTTGTCATCGGAGAGGCTACAGAAGAGACCCGACCGGTATTTGCAGGAAAAGCAGAAGAAATGCACGCACCCATTGTTTTTGCAGAAGACGATAACCGGATTTTAAAAGCAGAAAACAGCGATAACGGACTACTATATGAAACCCGTGAATATGGCTGCCTGCAAGGAGAATTGGGAGGGTATTACCAAATAAAAAACACCAATACGATACTTCATGCCCTGTCACAGCTAATAGCGTTGGAGTATGCCATCAAAGAAGAAAATATCCGCCACGGCTTTGCCCGCGTCAACGAACTGACCGGACTTATGGGACGTTGGCAAAAGCTAAGTGACCACCCACTGCTTATCTGTGACACAGGACACAACACAGGTGGAATTACTTACATCACCCAACAGATAAAATCAATCGTATACGACCATCTTCACATTGTAATAGGGATGGTGAATGATAAAGATATCCGTGGCGTACTGAACCTGCTGCCACAAGATGCGATGTATTATTTCACAAAAGCCAGCGTGAAACGGGCATTGCCGGAAGAGGAGTTAAAAAGAACCGCCCGTGAATTCGGACTGCATGGCAATACTTATCCCACAGTAACCGAAGCCGTACGCGCCGCCCAAGAAAAAAGCCTCCCAAAAGATTTTATCTTTGTAGGAGGCAGTAGTTTCATTGTAGCCGATCTGTTAGCGAACCGCAATGCACTCGATCTCGACTAAAGCATCTTTGGGCAAAGCCTTCACCGCCACAGCCGAACGAGCCGGGAAAGCACCGTTGAAATAAGTGGAATATACGCCGTTCATCCCTGCAAACAAAGACATATCCTGAAGGAAGACAGTCGTTTTGACGATGTCGGCCATTGTCAATCCGGCTGCTTCAAGAATATGCCTGATATTTTCCAGAGACTGACGGGCCTGTGCTTCTACCCCTTCGGGCATTATTCCTGTGGCTGCATCAATGGGGAGCTGTCCCGATACAAATACCATACCGTTCGCTTCGATAGCCTGGCTGTAAGGACCGATAGCTCCCGGAGCTTTCTCACTGCAAATTACCTTTTTCATTGTATTTCCTAATTTTTATAGCCTCTCCCCAATCCTCTCCATAGGAGAAGGGAATAGACACTCATGATTATCAATCAGTTATAAAACCAACTTAGTCCCCTCTCCCACGGAGAGGGTTAGGGAGAGGTCTCGTACTCTTATCATTTTCCGCTCCGAAGGTAAGAAAAAAAAGATTTTGATAAAAATTATAAGAAAAAAAGTGGATGTCCGTGCAGTATTCTTTGAAAAGCTGCATTTACTATATAGTTATACAAGAGATTACCTAAACTAACTTTGATAAAACCGAAACCTAAACTTGACTGAAAAGGAGATGAGAGAGAGAGAGTGTTTTTATGAAAATCTCCAAAAAGAAACCCCTATCCTACTGCGAGGACAGGGGTTTCCCTTTTTTATTACGATCTATCTATATTTTATTTGCAATGTTTCTTGATCAGCTCATCCACATTGGTATCTCCCAATTCCTTGGCTTTTGCAAAACTGGCACATGCCTCTTCCTGCTTTTTCATTTGTATCTGGCAAATACCCATGATGCGATAGGCTTCGGCATACTTCGGATCGACTGCCAAAGCCTCATCCAAAGCTTTTAACGCTTCTTCATAACGGCCCACACGAAGATTTACCACCGCTTGTTCCGCACGATAAGTCAACTCTTTCGGGTTAAGTTCGATGGCTTTGGCTATATCATCAAGGGCACGTTGGTATTGGCGCGCTTTAATAGCCGCCTGTTCACGATAATAATAGAACACATCGTTCACCTGCCCGCTCACGGCATTAAAATAAGTATCATAATCGAGCATGGCAGCCCGGTATTGCTCTGCATTCATGTTCATCTGTGCACGCTCCAACACGTAAGGGGCATCCGCTACGGCAACCGGCTGCGGGCAACGGGCAATGCAACTGTCCATCATTATGACAATTTCCTTCGGATCGGCATCCATCATTTCCATCGTCTTGGCAGCATTAAAGAAAGTGGCAGGAGATGCCAGATTACTGCGGTTCACCTTTCCATAACAGGCAAGTGCGGCAGGATAATCCTGTTTTGCAAATAGAATATCGCCTTCCAACTGCACATATACAGGCAATGAATCGATAGCCAAAGCACTGTGCACATAGTCCAGGGCTTTCTCATATGTCCAGTCTTTATAGGTCTTTTCAGGTTTACCCAACTGATAATTATAAATCTGCTTGGATATGTTATAATACACATCATCTTTCTTCTTGGCCACTTTCAGAGCCCGTTCCATATCCGCCGCCGCTTTATCGAAATCCGCATCCTCTTTACCGCCAAAAACAAACGTCGAAGCACGACGAAGGTATCCGTCCGGGCTATTCGGGAATTGTTTCACAAAATCATCAAGCAACGACACATATTCTTCCTGACTTACCTGCGAAGAAGCCACATACAAATATACAAGCGCCTGCTCCTCCGTATCGGGTAATCCTTTCTTTATACCAATGTTCCGCAGTGTAATATCGCCAAGCGACAATGCGCTGATGCCTTGCGACATAGCGAAAGCGGCACCGGCTGCATAACAGATACTGGCAGTATCCTGTCCGGACGCTTTTTGCGCAAGCCCGAATACTTGTCCGTTGGCATCAGCCACCGGGCAACTCACCATTTTATCTTTCAGACGCATGTCGAGCGTATAATAACTGTAATTATCTTCTATTTTTGTCACCTTCTTTACCTTTCCTTGTGTGCATGTGCGGTCTTTCTGAGTGGAATAAGGCAACAGGTAAGCCTCTGCACCGACAGCCGGTGCCACAGTAGCTACTGTAAGGGCAGGCACTTTCTTTTCCGTGATAGCTACCCGGAACTTGATGACATCGTACATATCATTCGCTCCCAAAACGGCATCCACCGGCATTTGCTTTCCTTCCGAATTAATAATAACGGCGCGTTCCGCTCCCTTGAACAAGGAATAATCAGACAACGCCACCCCGTCTTCGGTTACAAAAAAGCCGTTTCCGGTATTCAGAATCTTATCATTTTTGTCATAAATAACCACCGAGAACACGGCACGTTTGGCTTTCTCTACCCATTTAGGCGCCTGTGCCATACTCCATTGTACCGACAGGCAGACAAATATAAAAGGTAATAATAAGAATTTCTTCATAATTTTATTGTTTTTAAAGCCTCTCCCCAACCCTCTCCGCAGGAGAGGGGGTACAGATACTATTGTTTATTAATCAGTTATGAAACTAACTTATCTCCCTCTCCCACGGAGAGGGTTGGGGAAAGGCCTCACTTTCTATTTAAGTTGAATATTAAAAAACAAAAACCGGCAGATGATTTCCTGCTAATCCAAATGACGTTGCTTTACCGCTTCGTAAATCAAAATACCGGCAGCCACCGAAACATTGAGTGACTCGATACTACCCAACATCGGTATTTTCACCCACTCGTCACAAAGAGCAAGATTCTCGTATGACACTCCCGTATCTTCCGCTCCCATAATTATGCACATCGGCCCCGTATAGTCGCCTTTCGTATAGTCATAATCGCCTTTTTCGGTAGCGGCAACAATACGGAAGCCACTGTCTTTGAGGTACTGCAAAGTACTTTTCAGGCTCTGTTCGCGACAAACCGGCAGGGTATGCAAAGCTCCGGCAGAGGTCTTCATTGCATCGGCATTCACCGACACACTGCCACGTGCAGGGATAATAACGGCATCTACCGCCGCACACTCGCAAGTACGGGCAATGGCACCAAAATTACGCACATCGGTTATACCGTCGAGCATCACAAAGATAGGGTTCTTACCTTCCTCAAAGAGAAAAGGTACAAGATCTTCCGTCTTCTGGTAAGTAACGGAGGAAATAAACGCTACCACTCCCTGATGATTTTTGCGGGTAATGCGGTTGATACGTTCTACCGGAACACGCTGTACCGGGATGAGCGTACCTTTCAAGGCGGCAAACAACTCCTTAGACAATTCACTCTGGATATCTTTCTTCACCAGAATCTTATCAATCTCTTTACCGGCCTGTATAGCCTCTATGACGGCACGAACGCCGAAAATCATTTCACTTTTATCAATCATCTATTTATTTACTATTTGATAGTTTTAATTTACTATTCAGCAGGGCTTTTGCATTCTCCAATGCAGCCTCCGTCAGCGTAGCCCCACTCAGCATATGTGCTATTTCCTCTACCCTTTCTTCATCGGTGAGACGGCGGATATGGCTATTCGTTTCCATGTCATTATCACGTTTGTATACCTTATAGTGCGCACGTCCGCGTGCAGCAATTTGCGGCAGATGCGTGATACTGATCACCTGCCTTTCCTGCTCTCCCATCTCTTGCATGATATCCGCCATCCGATCGGCGATTTCACCGGAAACACCGGTATCGATTTCATCGAACACAATGGTGGGAAGTTTTACCGCACCGGCTATCATGGCCTTAACAGACAACATGACTCTGGCTATTTCACCGCCGGAAGCCACCGAAGAGATGTTCTGCAACGCACCGTTCTTATTGGCCGAGAAAAGGAAACTCACTGTATCTTCCCCCTGCATTCCGGGTTCCTTGCGTAACCCCATCTCCACCTGAAAACGCACATTGGGCATCCCCAACGGCACCAACCGGGAAGCCATCTGTTTTTCCACCTCACGGGCGGCAACAGTACGGGCCTTGGTGAGCAAGGCAGCCTGCTTTTTCACTTTATTATATTGCGTATCCCGCCGGGCGGCCAAAGCAGCAATACGGTCGTCAAAGGAGGTAATAGTGGCAAGCCTGTCACGATACTCTTCCGTCAGCCTTACCAACTCTTCCACCGTTTGTACACGATGTTTTTGCTCTAAAGAATAAATCAGATTCAGACGGCCGTTCACTTCATCCAACCGCATAGGATTAAACTCTATATCTTCACTTTGAGTGCTGATTTCATCAATGATGTCTTTCAACTCAATATAAGTGCTGTGCATGCGTCCGGCAAGTTCCGTAGCCGGCTGATAAACTTTCTGCAATGACGAAAGCATAGCGGCACTCTCTTTCAATACCGGCAACAAACCGCCTTCATCCGCAGAGAACGCTTGTCCGATCCGATACAACCCTGCCTTGATTTCTTCGGCATGGCTGAGGGTTTCGGACTCTTGTTCCAACTCTTCCTGCTCACCTTCGGCGAGATGCACTTCTTCGAGCTGCTCAAGCTGAAAACGAATATAGTCTTCGTCCGCCTTGCTCTGCTCGGCACGAACCGTCAACTCATCCAATTCCTTTTCTAACAGTTTCCAGTCGGTATAGGCCCGACGATAGTCGGCTAAAATGTCCTCGTTATGTGCCAGAATATCAAGCACGTTCAGTTGAAAGCCCTCTTTGTTCAACAGCAAATTCTGATGCTGTGAATGCACATCGACCAACTGCTCACCCAGTTCTTTCATCTGTGCCAGTGAAGCAGGCGTATCATTGATAAACGCACGGCTCTTGCCCGAGGCTTGCACCTCGCGGCGAAGAATACACTCTTCTTCGTATTCCAGTTCATTCTCGTCAAAAAAAGATTGCATTCCATAAGCGGAAATGTCAAAACGAGCCTCTATAATACATTTTGATGCTCCTTGCCGGATGGCTTTCACATCGGCACGTTGCCCCAACAACAGCCCGATGGCGCCGAGTATAATAGACTTTCCGGCACCGGTTTCGCCCGTGATGACGGAAAATCCCGTTTCAAAGCGGATATCCAGCTTCTCTATCAAAGCATAATTCTGAATATACAGTGAACGTAACATAATAATAATGTGCCAATTAATCAATATGCCAATGTGCCAATTAACCAATATGTCAATGCACCGATTAATCAATGTGCCAATTGCTCAATGTAGCGATTGCCCGATATGTCGATTGGCGGTGTACACACATAGATCTATTTACATTTTAATTATTCAATTTATAAAATCTCAACCCGGATACAGGGAAAAGCAACATCATACTGCTTCAATGCCCCGTATTCAAGCACCTCACTGTTTCGATTTTATCTGATCCCACGAAGTATTTTGCGAAGGATTGATATTCGAAACAATCTGGTAAACCGTTTCCCGTTCATTCTGGGCAGCAGGCGACTTTCCACCATAGATATTGATGAGTTCATCTTTCTTTATCTCCGTAAAGATGACAGGCAATGAGGACATCGGCTTGTTATCCCGCGCCTGTTTCAGCCCGGCAATCGAGGCAGTGATAGCAGCACGCCCCCGAGTAGCGTTAGTCGCCATTTCATCCAGTCCTTTGCGATGATAATCATACATCATCTGACGGAGCGGACTCATACCGGGGTCCAGATAATCGTTAATAACGGCATAACGGTTACGACTGTCATCAAATGCCTTCCAACCTTTTTCATTGAGCGTCTGCGCAGCTGTCACCACGCTCTCCGCCGCATGAAGTATCTCCGTTCCACCTTCCGGCGCCATCGTATCCATGTCCAGACCGATCATCAGATAGACATAATAGGCGATAATGGCTGTAAGGTTGTTGTCAATCTGATTATCCCGTAATTCCAACGGATCGAACTCGCGATAATTGAACTCCACGTTGTTGTCTTTGAACATGAATACCGGAGATTGATACCCCGACTGATAGACCGGACGGGTAGACTGCACAATCAGTTCACAGCCCCAACGCCCCTCCGCTTCGTCATAGCTCTTCACTGTGAAATTCATCGAACACCGGATACGTTCGTTTACCTCGTACTGTGCCTGCGTCCAGTGACGTTCATTGATAAACTCGGTCAGTGCCGTTTCAAACGTTTTGAACACTTGCACATTGGTTCCCTGCACTTGAGAATGGTTGACAGCCACTTTGCAGTCCAACTCCTGAGCCGAAAGCCACAAAGGAAACGACACTGTGGCAAAAACGCCCAGCATTCTCCACAACACGCCACTCCATTTGTCCCGCATCCTACTCGTCTTCATCGCAATTCCTCCACTAAACGGTCGATAATATCTTGTGCTACCTCTGTCTTCGGTTTCAACGGATAATCCGTGTTCCCCTGACGATCGATAATACTGATTTTATTGGTATCGCAACGGAATCCGGCACCGGTATCATTCAAAGAGTTAAGCACGATAAAATCAAAATTCTTACGTTCTAATTTACTTTGGGCATTATGCCGCTCATCATTTGTTTCAAGAGCAAAACCGACAAGCTTCTGCCGTCCGTTTTTCATCTGTCCCAAAGTAGCGGCAATGTCCTGAGTCGGTTTTAAACGCAATACCAAATCCTCTTTTTCACGTTTTATCTTATGATCCGCCATCATTTCGGGTGTAAAATCAGCTACCGCCGCACAAAGAATTCCCGCATCGGCCTCCCGGAAATGACGTTGCGCTTCCTCTGCCATTCCGGCAGCACTTTCCACATCGATACGACGAATACGCGAATGATGTGTTTGCATCTGCACCGGACCGGTTACCAACACGACCTCAGCCCCACGTCCGGCACATTCTTCAGCCAACGCAAAACCCATTTTCCCGGAAGAATAATTCCCGATGAAACGCACCGGATCAATTTTTTCGTAAGTAGGACCGGCCGTAATCAATATCTTTTTCCCCGCCAAATCACAAGAGGACGGAAAAAACTCATCAAGGACACGAATGATATTTTCCGGTTCTTCCATTCTCCCCTTTCCCTCCAAATGACTGGCTAAGAATCCGGTACCCGGCTCGATGATACGATTTCCATACGAACGCAAAGTATCCAGATTGGCTTGTGTAGAAGGATGGGCATACATATCAAGGTCCATCGCCGGTGCAACAAACACTGGAGCTTTGGCAGACAGGTAGGTAGTTATCAACATGTTATCCGCTATTCCATTGGCCATTTTACCGATGGTGGCAGCCGTAGCAGGCGCTATCAGCATGGCATCCGCCCACAGCCCCAAATCCACATGACTGTTCCACGTACCATCACGCTGAGCAAAAAACTCGCTGATGACAGGCTTGCTCGTCAATGCAGACAGTGTGATCGGAGTTATAAACTCTTTCCCCGCCGGCGTGATGACAACCTGCACTTCCGCACCCCGTTTTACCAGTCCGCGAATAATGTAACACGCCTTATATGCAGCGATACTACCCGTAATTCCTAAAACTATTTTTTTACCTTTCAGCATGAAAAGATTTATGATTTATGAATTATGACTTATGAGGGATAATGTGATTTATGAATTGTGATTTTATGAATTATAATTCATAAATCATCTCATTTTGTGATCAAATTGCTCATCTCCCTCAACCGGATTTTCGTAAGCATGGCTTTGGTATTGAGTGTAAAGTCACTGTTCAGAATCCAGCTATAATACCCCGGATCTTTTTTCAGCACTTCGCTTACCGACTGCCCTTTGTACTTACCGAAGTTGAAAACTTCCACTCCGTTGTCATCATAAACCATCCGGCCGGCAAAGTCCACATTTTTATTAAAGCTGGAATAATCGGCCAGATAGGCTATGTCGTTTTGCAACTCCGGATAACGGTCAAGCTGCGCTTTCAGTACCTCATAGGTAGCACGCGTATCAGCTTCGGCCGTATGCGCATCTTCCAGATTCTTCTCGCAATAAAACTTGTAAGCAGCCGAAAGGGTACGTTGCTCCATCTTGTGGAAAATCACCTGAACATCCACAAACTTACGCTTGCTAATGTCTATATCGACACCGGCACGAAGAAATTCTTCCACCAATACCGGCACATCGAAACGGTTGGAATTAAATCCCGCCAGATCGGCTCCTTCAATGTCATAGGCAATGTTTTTGGCAACCTCCTTGAATGTGGGACAATCCGCTACATCGGCATCATAAATGCCATGAATGGCCGAAGAAGCTTCGGGAATGTGCATTTCCGGATTGATACGCAAGGTTTTAGCCTCTTCATTGCCGTTAGGATATACTTTGAGATAACAAATTTCTACGATCCGGTCTGTGTTGATATTGGTACCCGTTGTTTCCAGATCAAAAAAAACAATAGGGTTCTTTAGGTTCAATCTCATGCTTAATTTAGTTGAAAGTTGAAAGCTTATTTAGTTGAGAGTTGAAAATTGAGAGTTGAAAATTAAAAGTCAACCACACTATCATGCTGCATAGTAACTTTCAACTTTCAACTCTCAACTTTCAACTGCATTTAGTCGTTTAGCATCATCGGCATCAACAACATGAGCAGGTCTTCGTTTTCTTCCTGTTCCACCGGCACTACTACGCCGGCGCGTGAAGGATCTGCCAATTCTATCACCACCTCTTCTGCCGAAATGTTGTTCAGAATATCAATCAGGAATGTCGATTTGAAGCCGATACTCATCGGAGCACCCGCATACTGGCATACCTGCGTTTCTTCGGCCGAAGTGGAAAAGTCAATGTCTTGGGCGGAAACTACAATTTCATTTTCCTGAATACGTAGCTTGATCAAGCTGCTTGCCTGTGACGAGAAAATGGACACACGACGCAAAGCACCGATCAGTTGCTGACGGTCCACCGTCACCTTGTGCGGATTATTCTGCGGTATCACCGAGTTGTAGTTCGGATAACGGCCTTCGATAAGACGGCATACCATACGGTAGTTTTCAAGCGTAAACACGGCATTGCGTTCGTCGAATTCGATAACAACCATCCCGCTTTCCTTCGGCAACAGATTCTTGAGCAGCGTAGCCGGTTTTTTAGGCAGGATAAAGGCGGCACGCTCATTTCCACGGGCAGCCAGCGTTTTACAACGTACTAACTTATGTCCGTCCGAAGCCACCATCGTAATGTCTTCGGTAGTAATATCAAAATAAATACCATTCATCACCGGACGTAATTCATCATCTGCCGTAGCAAACACACTCCGGTTGATTCCACCCAACAGAATCTGTGCGTCCATTTCCACACGTACGGCATTGTCCCCCAACACTGCCGATTGAGGAAATTCATCGGCATTCTGCCCCACAAGGCTGTATTTTCCGTTCTGATACTGCACTGTTATTTCGTATGTTCCGGTATTCACATCGAAAGTCAACGGCTGTTCGGGAATCTCCTTCAAAGCATCGAGCAGGGTTTTGGCAGTCACGGCAAAACGGCCGTTCATGTCACTTTCATTGACTTCGATAGAAGTTACCATCGTCGTTTCGCTATCGGAAACGGTCACAGACAACGTTCCGTCTTCCAGTTCGAAGAGGAAACAATCCAAAATAGGCAACGCGTTTTTTGAGTTTATCACACGGCTGATGGCCTGTAAATGGCTGAAAAGCGCAGTACTTGAAACGATAAATTTCATATATTTCCGAATGTTTAATTTTTAATTTTATTAATGCACAAAGTTACGAAAAAAGATTGGGGTGCACCAACAAAACAAAAGAAAAAACACAGGGTTGTATTTCGAATATTCCTAAAATATCGTAACTTCGCCGCAGAATTAAAAATTATCACAATGGAATTTACAGGAAAAATTATCGCTATACTCCAACCCAGAGGCGGAGTTTCTAAAACCGGGAACGAATGGAAATCCCAGGAGTACGTTATCGAAAACCACGACCAGTATCCGCGCAAAATGTGTTTCGATGTATTTGGCGCTGACAAAATAGAACAATTCAACATCCAGATGGGCGAAGAACTTACCGTGTCTTTCGACGTCGATGCACGCCAATGGCAAGACCGTTGGTTCAATAGTATCCGCGCTTGGAAGGTAGAACGCGTAGGAGCAGGAGCACCGATGACTCCGGGAGCCCCCGTTCCTCCTCCGGCACCGACAGCCGCACCGGAATTTATTGCCGGCGACGCCAAAGACGACCTGCCGTTCTAAAAAAGAAATTACCAGCAAGATTTCAAATCGATCCTAAGAAAACGGGATTACTTGGAATACCAGAAAACCGAAGGGGATGAATCAAAACTCCCCTTTTATCGAAATCACCCTCGCTACAATTGCCTGAACTGCACTCCTAAAGTTTTATGTCCAACTTTTGGGGTGCAGTTCAGCCTGTGGCGAGGGTGATTTTTAGTTTATGAGAATTTCATCAATCGTTCGTATCCCTTCGACCATCCTCCATTTTCCGGAACAAACACCGGACTATAATTTCGTCAAAAGCCAGAGGAATTTCGAAGTGACTTTTACTCACCTTTGTACTGCAAAACCACATTCGGATAAGCCACCCCATCCGTACAGGAAAACTGGGCGGAAAGGACAAAATAACGGAAGAAATCCGGATTACGGAAAAAGAAGCTCGGGAGCAAACGGACATAGCTCTCGGGCTGCACAAACATATGTTCCAGATCGGCCACAAACATAAAATTATACACATCAGACAGGCCGACTATGCTTTCCCTGTAGCCGGGCATCCCTTCCAGTATCTCCCCCTTATCCAAATGCCGGACATAACAGGAAAGACTCTCCGCATCAGGGGCCAGCAACAAGCGCCCGCCATACAAGCATGCATAAGTATGCAAAGACGATGAAGCAATACCTGTCAGTTGCGCAAACAATGTATTGCGGGGCAATAAATATACGGGATAAGCTCTGGACGGAGTATAACAAAAAGTTACAGCCGGACCGGATACAAATTTCCGTTCGTGCGGACAATTATCAATCAATATCTTAAGCATCTGCTCGGCTCGCACTGCATCCCGAACCGAAAGACTTGCAACTGCAGCCGGATACTTCGTGGTATCATTGTATGCAAAAAGACAGGTTGTCATATCGTGCAAGGCATGTTCTTTCAGATAGGCCGCAAATGCCTCGTCATAAACCCCGACAGAATCGGCAGGCATCATTATATCACCCGCAGGATTCCGATCATTGGCAGCAAAATCGAGGGCAGACTGCAAATCACTAATCGATCGCTGGTTAAAAAAGAAAGTCGTCACAGGAAGAATCTCCCCCGGAAATCCCTCAAGAGATTGTTGCCGGCGCAGCATATTCATAAAAGTCAGGCAGGTATCCGTGTCATGATTGACACCCGAAAAATAAACAGCATCGCCATTCAACTTCATATCAAATTCTACCCACCCCCCAAAAGGTGTCTGCTCCTGCGCATCATCCTTCATTTTTCCCATATCAAGTGAATGCACACGAGTATAAATAGTGGCAGCCGCATTGTTTTTTTTCGCTGCACGCATATCAGAAAACACCGAATCTCCGAGCAGCGACTGCCCCGACAGACGTGCGTCGATCACCTCTTCGACCAGCTTTTTCTGATAACTCGCCACTAAAAAATCAGAAGTCAGATAACAGGCAAGGAAGTCATCGCCCGGCAATGGATAAATACGTATCTCTTCACCTTTGTAATCGAACATTTTAGAAGGAAACGTACTGGAACAATATTTCTTTATGAACTTTCCGATCAACTCGTAATCACCCGAACCGAGCGCGCAATAAAGCACTTGATTACGGTCATTGTCCGGCTCATGGAAACTGAGCAACACCTTGCTCATCTGCCGGCTCAATCCGTGCGGAGTTTCTTCAAGAAGTGTATAAAGATGCGATTTCAGACAGGAAAAGATTTTAGAAATATACAGAAAATGGTTGTCCTTGCTACAAGTCAGTTCATCTATATCTTGTATCAAGGCAGTCATATTATCTGTTTCGAGAACCCCGACCGCACTGGGCGGAACCAAAGTATAAAGTTCAAATTCTTCTTTATTTTCTGCGGCCGACAACTTAAAAAAAGAGAACACCGCAAAACCTGTACACAAAAGCGCGACAGAAGTAGTAATCGAAATTTTTACCAAAGTACGAAGCTTCATAATATTGTTGTTTTACCGGCTACGGACAAAAGTAATAATTTCCATAAAAAAACCAAAACTTCTGCTAAATTATTTCTAATCCGTCAAATGCAAAATGCACATGGGGAGGCAACTGTTTTTCAACTTCGGCCTGTAATCCGATGTGATGACTCATATGGATGAAATAAGTTTCTTTGGCCCCAATCCGCCGCGCCACTTCGAGGGCTTCCGCCAGACTCTGATGCGTAGGATGAGGAGCAATCCGGAGCGCATTTACCACGAGAACATCAAGATTGCATAATTGTTCATAAGATTCGTCGGGCATCGTGAGCATATCCGTAATATATCCCATATTTTCAATACGATACCCTAAGATGGGGAGCCGTCCGTGCATCACCCGCAAGGGAGTCACCGAAGTGCGGTTTATCCGGAAAGTCCGGCCGGGCTCAATCTCCTGCAACGGAATATTGGGCACGCCCGGATAGTTATGATTTACAAAACAATAAGGCATGCGGTTTCGCAGACGTTCGGCCGTATATGCCTCGGCATAAATGGGCACTTCACCAAAACGGCAGAAAGGACGGAGATCATCCAATCCTCCCACATGATCATAATGTTCATGGGTGATAAGTACCCCATCTATCTTTTTGAAAGGAAGTCCGAGAACCTGCGCACGAAAGTCAGGACCGCAATCGATCAATATACGCGCATCATCCGTCTCAACCAAAGCAGAAGTACGCAGCCGATGATCTCGCGGATCGGCAGAGGTGCAAACTTCACAAGTACATCCAATTTCGGGTACTCCGGTAGAAGTACCGCTTCCTAATATCGTTACTTTCATACTTAACCAAGCAGCCTCTCCCCAACCCTCTCCGTGGGAGAGGGGGCTAAGTTAGTTTTGCGACTAATCAGTAGACAAGAGTATCTCCTTGCTACCTCTCCTGCGGAGAGGATTGGGGAGAGGCTTTAATTTATTAGTTTTACGTCAAACAAAGTTTACTTCCGGATGAATATCCACCCCGAACTTTTCATGTACGGAAGCCCGTACGGCATCCGAAAGAGAAATAATATCTTTTCCTGTGGCACCGCCACAATTCACCAACACCAACGCCTGCTTGTCGTGTACAGCAGCAGGCCCCAATGCCTTTCCTTTCCAGCCGCACTGGTCTATCATCCATCCGGCAGGAATTTTCACCCGACCGTCAGCCAATTCATAGAAAGGCATGCGCGGATATTCCTTCTGCAGAGCTTCAAAACATTCTCTGTCTACAATGGGGTTCATAAAGAAACTACCGGCATTTCCCAGCACTTTCGGATCAGGCAGTTTACTTTTCCGAATATCGATAATCACGCGGCGTACCGTTTCTAACGTTATCTCATCATACTTTGTCAACTCCTGACGAATAGTGCCGTAATCCAACGTATAATGTTCCCGTTTACTTAACCGGAAACAGACATACGTTACAAAAACATCTTTCATCTCCGCAAATTTGAAAATGCTTTTACGATAGGCATATCCGCACTCATCCACAGAGTAAACGCGCTCTTCTCCCCGGATGTTCATCGTGATAACAGAAGTTATCAAATCCTTCGCTTCCACTCCATAAGCACCGATATTCTGCACCGCACTCGCTCCCACCTCTCCGGGAATAAGCGAGAGGTTTTCGGCTCCATACCAACTGCGACGTACACATTCCGCCACAAAGTCATCCCACTCCACACCAGCACCTACACGTACCCGGACTTCATCATCCGTCTCACCGATGATTTCTATCCCCCCAATACAGGAATGGAGCACCGTGCCCGGATAATCTTTTGTAAACAACAGGTTACTACCGCCGCCAATATGCAGGTAAGGCTCGGATATAAGCCCTTCGGCAACCATCCTGCGAAGTTCGTCCACCGAATGATATTCCAAAAAACAAGCGGCTTTCACATCAATGCCAAATGTATTATGAGCTAAAAGAGAATAATTTTCTTGTTTCATAACTTTTATAGGGTTAATCCTGTAACAAAGAAACAGGCCGGACCGACGGCAGGGGTTCTGAGGACAGGCGCACAAAATTAATGAAATTATTCTATTCTTTCTTTTGTCTTGATACAAAAGAAAGAATCAAAGAAAAAATCAAGGCTGCATTTCCTTCGCTACTGCACTACGGTAAAAAGCTAAAGGGGCTCGAACTCGCTTCGCTCAGACAATCGCCCCTTCTTACGCTTTTTACCTACGTTCCGTTTGACGCGAAGGAAATGAGGCCGGGAAACCTTGCGGCGTGAAAGCAATCTCTTCAGTACCGAAAATAATCTTTCCATCACCAAAAGCAATCTCTTCAGCACTGAAAGCAATCTCTTCAGCACTGAAAGCAATCTCTTCAGCACCGAAAGCAATCCCTTCAGCACTGAAAGCAATCTCTTCAGCACCGAAAGCAATCCCTTCAGCACTGAAAGCAATCTCTTCAGCACCGAAAGCAATCCCTTCAGCACTGAAAGCAATCCTTCCATCACAAAAAACTCCCTCCACTACCGTAGTGTCGGGAGATTTCCGTCCGGCCTTATTTTTTCTCCGTCAAGCGAACGCCCGTAGTGGAGCGTCAAAAAGGGGCGATTGTCTGAGCGAAGCGAGTTCGAGCCCCTTTAGCGGAACGAAGGAAGAGAGTAGGAGAAAAAATACAGCCTTGATCCTTTCTTTTGGTATCTTTTCTTTCGTATCAAGACGAAAGAAAAGTACACTCAGATGCTAACATCCTCAAACTTATACAGCTCCCAATCCCCGCTCCTCTCTTTCCTCTTAAAATAGAGAATATTAGAAAGCCCGTTCCCTATTCCCTTCAAGGCAACGATTTTGACATTAGAATCATCAATGCTTTTTTGTCCGTAATTAATGTTCGACAAACGGTCGGTGGGCAGTTCCGGTTTGAAGGCAAACCATTGATTCAGGTCGAGGGTTGTTTCCAGTACCGAAAAGTCGTCATCCGGATCGGTCGTGACAAAAGCCAATGGCTGCTTGATACGGCGGCTCTGAAACAAGCTATCGGTGGCAAAACGCCCGAAAAACTCTACAAAATCTTCATTATCCCCTTTTTCAAGCGGGCGCAGATCGATCGCTTCCAGTATCCACGCTCCCTTTATCCGTTCAAAGTAATATTTCTTCATCTTATGAGTCCGGATAAAAATCCACTCCACTTGCACGGATGTCAGCGTGGTGTCTCCTACTAAATCCATATCTTCCTCACGATCGAAAAGAAGAGTATAATAATTCTGTTTCGTAAACAGGTCATCGTGCTTCCAATACTTTTTATCTATTTTTGAAGGCTCGTCACCGTTGTAGTAGGACAACGGAAACTTAACGCGTTGCCGTTGCAACTCGTCATCAGAAGCAAAGTTATAAATGAAGTCATCGAACGACTCGTCCGCCTCTGTCGGTTTCGGTTCTTCCGGTGCCTTCGGACGGTGGAGCGTATCAGCCCGATGAAGAGCCGAATCCACCTCATTGGTAAGGGATGCAAAAGGGTCAATCCCCGTCTTCTTATTCCCGCAGGAAGCAAGAAGAGCGAGAGCCATGACTCCCGCAATAAGTTTTTTCATTATTTCAGTTTAGCTCTTAATTTCTCAAGCATATCTACCGTCATACTTTCCAAATCATAAGCCGGCTTCCAGCCCCACTCTTCACGAGCGCAAGTATCGTCCAGGCTATCAGGCCAACTGTCGGCAATGCGCTGTTTCAAAGGATCTACCTGGTAAATCATCTTAAAATCGGGCACATGCTTACGGATGGCTTCATAAATAGCCTCCGGATCGAAACTCATGGAAGCGATATTGAAAGCATTCCGGTGAACCAGCTTTTCCGGATCGGCTTCCATCAGCGAAATGGCGGCATTCAAGGCATCCGGCATATACATCATATCCATCAGCGTGCCTTTGGCAATGGGGCATACAAAAGTTTCCCCTTTTACGGCAGAATAGTATATATCGACAGCATAATCCGTCGTACCACCGCCCGGAGGGGTCACATTGGATATAATTCCGGGAAAACGGACGGCACGTGTATCGACACCGTATTTATTATGATAATAGTCGCTCAGCAACTCCGTAGTCACTTTGGAAATGCCATACATGGTACGCGGACGCTGGATAGTATCTTGCGGAGTCTTCGTATGAGGGGTATCCGCCCCGAACGAGCCGATGGAACTCGGAGTAAAAACAGCGCAACCGTGGATGCGTGCCGTTTCGAGCACATTCCAAAGACCGTCGATACCGATCTTCCAAGCCAATTTAGGTTTTGATTCGGCTACCACAGACAGCAAGGCGGCTAAATTATAGATAGTGTCAATATTATATTCCTTCACTACAGACTCGATCATCCCGGCATCGGTTACATCAACCACAGCCGAAGGTCCCGATTCCTTTAATTCTCCTTTAGGCTCCGCGCCCGGTATATATCCGGCTACAACATTCTCATTTCCATAGCGATTACGCAATTCCATCGTGAGTTCCGAACCGATCTGTCCGGTAGCTCCAATTACCAAAATATTTTTCATTCTTCCAACTTATAGAGTATATTAAGCTAAATGGTGCGCAAAGTAAGTACTTTTTTTCCATTTTTATAGCAAATAGTCATTGTTATTTGAAGAAAAATAATGTCCTTTGCATAGAAACTAAAATTCCAAACGCTATGTACGGTAAAATGAAAGAACACCTCAGCAATACGCTTGCTGAAATTAAGGAAGCCGGCCTCTATAAAGAAGAACGACTGATTGAAAGTGCACAACAAGCAGCCATCACTGTAAAAGGAAAAGAAGTGTTGAACTTCTGTGCCAACAACTATTTGGGACTCTCGAATCACCCCCGCCTGATAGAAGGGGCAAAGAAAATGATGGACCGTCGCGGGTACGGCATGTCTTCCGTCCGGTTCATCTGCGGAACGCAAGATATCCACAAAGAACTGGAAGCAGCTATTTCCGATTATTTTCAGACAGAAGATACCATTTTATATGCAGCCTGTTTCGATGCCAACGGTGGTGTGTTCGAACCGCTCTTTACCGAGGAAGATGCCATCATCTCCGATTCATTGAACCATGCTTCCATCATCGACGGTGTGCGTCTTTGCAAAGCAAAACGCTACCGCTACGCCAATGCCGATATGGCTGAATTGGAAAAATGCCTGCAAGAAGCTCAGACACAACGTTTCCGTATCATCGTTACGGACGGTGTCTTTTCGATGGACGGCAACGTGGCTCCGATGGATAAAATTTGCGATCTTGCCGAGAAATACGACGCCCTGGTTATGGTAGACGAGTCTCACTCTGCCGGAGTGGTAGGTGCTACGGGACACGGCGTAAGCGAGCTGTATCATACTTACGGACGTGTAGATATCTATACCGGCACATTGGGTAAAGCTTTTGGCGGTGCATTGGGAGGATTCACCACCGGACGTAAAGAGATTATCGACCTGTTGCGCCAGCGCAGCCGTCCTTACCTGTTCTCAAACTCCTTGGCTCCGGGCATTATCGGTGCCAGTCTCGAAGTATTCAAGATGTTGAAAGAGAGCAACGCGCTCCATGACAAGTTAGTAGAGAATGTCAGCTATTTCCGCGACAAGATGATGGCTGCCGGATTCGACATCAAACCGACCCAAAGTGCCATTTGCGCCGTCATGCTGTATGATGCCAAATTATCTCAAGACTATGCAGCCCGTATGCTCGAGGAAGGTATCTATGTAACGGGATTCTATTATCCGGTTGTGCCGAAAGAACAAGCACGCATCCGCGTCCAGATTTCTGCCGGACACGACAAGGTTCATTTGGATAAATGTATCGATGCGTTCATCAAGGTGGGCAAAGAACTTGGCATATTGAAATAATGGAAGAACTTACCCTCACCACCCCCGCCCTCTTGTTTTCAGCAGTTTCTCTGATTCTGCTGGCATACACGAATCGTTTCTTATCGTATGCCCAGTTGGTTCGCCAATTGCGCGACCGCTATATGGAAAATCCGACGGATATCACCGTAGCCCAAATAGAGAATCTGCGTAAACGGCTCAACCTCACCCGTACGATGCAAGGATTGGGCATTGCCAGCCTATTTTTCTGTGTAGTCAGTATGTTCTTGATTTATATCGGGCTACAACTACTTTCGGCATACATCTTCGGACTGGCATTGCTCCTGCTGATTGCTTCATTAGGAGTATCATTAAGAGAGATACAGATATCGACCCGCTCACTGGAAATCTACCTGAGCACGATGGAACGGGGAACGCCTAAAAAGAAATAAGAAAAGGGAGTGTGTGAACACTCCCTTTCGTATTATCTATCGGTATATCTTCAACAGAAACTTATTTGCGCTGTCCCAGTTGAGAATCGATAAAGAAGATTCCTGCATCACCGGCTTTCTTGATCTTATCAACAATACCTTGTGCAGTTGCTTCTTCTTCCACCTGTTCGCGAACAAATCCCCAAAGGAAATCCTGAGTAGCATTGTCTCTTTCGGCAGAAGCAACAGATACCAGTTCGTCAATCATTTTAGAAACATGGCATTCGTGCTTGTAAACGTGCTCGAACACTTCCAACGGAGTACCCCATCCTGAAGGAACTACGTCTATTTTATCAACTTTAGCTACACCGCCACGCTTGATAATATAATCGGCCATGACATAAGCATGTTCCAACTCTTCCTGAGATTGCTTTTTCATCCAATTGGCAAATCCGCTAAATCCTTCTTTTTCAAAGTAGAAAGACATAGACAAGTACAGGTTAGCAGACCACATCTCGGCAGTTATCTGCTCATTAATTGCATTTTGTAATTTTTCTGAAATCATAATCGTTTGTATTTATTTGATTGAAATGATTACAAAAATAACAAGAATACTGTTTAATTTGTTCAACCGAATCTCTTTTTTTTAATTTATTATACAAACTCGTCCGAGAGATATCCTTTAGGCAACTCACGACAATTATAACCGGACGCCATAATTTCGCCATAAGCACCGGCGGAACGTAGGGCAATCAAATCCCCGCGTTTCACCTTGTTCAAGTCTATCGCCTTGCCGAAAACATCGGACGATTCACAGATCGGGCCTACCACATCGTACGTTTGCATCGTCTCGTCCGAAGTGAGGTTCTCCATCTTATGATGTGCCTGATAAAGAGCCGGACGGATCAAATCCGTCATCCCGGCATCGAGTATGGCAAATTTCTTGTTTACCCCTTGCTTCACATACAGCACTTTAGAGATAAGCGTGCCACACTGCCCCACCACAGCGCGTCCCAATTCAAAGTGCAAAGTCTGGTGAGGCCGCAACTTCAACTGTCCGGCATACGTAGAGAAATAACTCTTGAAATCCGGAATCGACTGACGGTTGGGGTGATCATAATCAATGCCCAGTCCACCACCTACATTGATATGTTTCACAAATATCTGACGCGCCTCAAGCCTGTCCTGCAACTCGTTCACACGATTACAAAGGGCTATGAAGTCTCCCATATCCAATATCTGCGAACCGATATGGAAATGCAGGCCGATGAAATTGACATTCTTCATCTCCTGCGCCACATCGATCACCTTATCCATATCTTCCATGCTGATGCCAAACTTATTCTCTGCCAGTCCGGTAGTAATATTCGCATGGGTATGCGCCCCCACATTCGGATTGATACGGAAAGCGACATTGGCCACTTTGCCTTTCGCGGCAGCCAGTTCGTTGATGACCTCCAGTTCGGGGACAGACTCTACATTGAAACAGAAAATGTTGTAATCCAGACCGAGTTCAATCTCCCAATCCGCTTTGCCTACACCGGCAAAAACAATCTTCTGTGCCGGGAAACCGGCTTTCACCGCCGCACGAATTTCACCGCCACTCACACAATCGGCTCCCAAGCCACTCTCACGGATTATGGTAAGTACCTTCGAATTGGCATTCGCCTTTACAGCATAATGCACGTCAAAACGTTCGTAACGGGCAACTTCTTTATTGACGGCATCCAGCGTATCGCGCAAAACTTTCGTATCATAGTAATAAAAAGGAGTACGCAACTCACGAAACTTATCAATAGGGAATATTCCTTTCATAAAAAAACTCTTTGTTTAGCTTCGTCCACAGAAAAGACAGAGGGCACAGAGTTTTTATTTTGATTACCGAACAATTTAAAACTCCGTGTCCCCTGTGTACTTTCCGTAGTGAAATGTGATTATATTATTTTCCGTTGAACAGCATATCACTCAGCGACTGCAACGCTACCTTCTTATCGCACTCACGAATGAGGAAAGAGATGTTGTAGTTGCTGCCACCGAACGAGATCATACGCACCGGAATGTCTCGCATCGCATCGAGCGCTTTCGCTTCAAAACCGACATTCTCCCATTCAAGATCACCTACCACACAGATGATACACATTTCTTTATCGACAGTCACCGTACCGTATTTCTTCAAATCATCCAGAATTTCATTCAGATGCTTGGTATTATCAACCGTCACGGACACTCCCACTTCCGATGTGCAAATCATATCGATGGAAGTCTGATAGCTCTCGAAGATCTCGAACACCTTGCGCAAGAAACCGTGAGCGAGCAACATACGGCTGGATTTTATCTTGATAGCGGTGATATTGTCTTTGGCAGCTACCGCCTTGATCTTCCCTTTCTCCGTATCATTGGAAATCAGTGTACCCGGTGCTTCAGGGTCCATCGTATTGAGCAGGCGAACAGGTATATTGGCATACTTGGCAGGCTGAATACAGGTAGGATGAAGGATCTTTGCACCAAAATACGCCAACTCGGCAGCTTCTTCGAAGTGCAACTGACGCACCGGTGCCGTCTTGTCTACGATGCGCGGATCATTGTTATGCATACCGTCGATATCCGTCCATATCTGAATTTCGGAAGCATTGATGGCGGCACCGATCAGTGAAGCGGTGTAATCACTGCCACCACGCTGCAGATTGTCGATCTCACCGTAAGCATTACGGCAGATGAAACCTTGCGTAATGTAGATATCCGCATCCGGATAAAGTTCCAGTTGCGCCAACAATTTCTCTTTTATATAGATAGGGTCGGGTTCTGCGTTTTTATCAGTACGCATGAATTCTAAAGCCGGAAGCAATACGGACTTCACGCCACACTCCTGCAAATAGAAGTTCACCATGGCGGTAGAAATCAGCTCGCCTTGTGCCAGCACTACCTTCTCTTCGAACAAAGTGAATAGGTCCTTCGTATACGAACGGATGTAGTCGAAATGAGATTTGATAATTTCCAATCCTTTCTGTTTATATTCCGGCGTAGCAAAAAGTTCGTCAATATGCTGTTTATATTTAGTTTCCAGCTTATTGATAATCTCGTTGGCACCTTCCGGATTCTTCTTGTACAGATAGTCGGAAATCTCCACCAATGTGTTTGTCGTACCCGACATAGCCGAGAGAACAACAATCTTTTTTTCACCATCGGTAATCAATTTGGCTACTTCCTTCATCCGCTGTGCAGAACCTACGGAAGTTCCTCCAAACTTTAAAACTTTCATTTTCGTTACTGTATTAAAATTAGTATGTATAATTAATTATTATTTCCTGCAAATTCACCGGTCACATCTTTAATGCAATGCTCCGCACACCGGTACACGCGGCCGGGATATTCTTTCAGCAATTGCAGATTGTGGGTAGTCATCACCACCGATGAGCCCGATTCACAAATATTATGCAACAGCTCTACGATAGCCTTTCCCGTTTCCACATCAAGATTTCCCGTAGGCTCGTCCGCCAGAATGATAGCCGGCGAGTTGAGCACGGCACGCGCTATCACGATACGCTGCTGTTCGCCGCCGGAGAGCTCATTAGGCAACTTATACCCTTTGTTGCTCATGCCGACCAGCTGCAACACCTCTTCGATGCGTTCTTTTATCTCCATCTTGTTCTTCCAGCCGGTAGCTTTAAGCACGAATTCAAGATTATTGTAGACGGTACGATCCGTCAGCAACTGGAAATCCTGAAACACGATGCCGAGCTTACGCCTCAACTGCGGAATATATTTACGCTTGATAGTCCGCATATTATATCCCAAAACCTCCGCTTCACCGTCGGCAATATCGAGTTCACCATAAAATGTTTTCAATAAGCTCGTCTTACCCGAACCTACCTTTCCCACCAGATAGACAAACTCCCCTTTGTGCAACTGCAACGTGACGTCACTCAACACACAGAGTTCCTGCTGGTGTATCTCTACATTATTATATGTAATTAATGTTTCGTCCATGAGCCGCTATGTCTTACCTGCAATTCGCGTGCAAGGTCCTCGATGCGATAACCTTTGGAAGTCAACAGAACAATGAGGTGATAGATCAGATCAGACCCTTCATAAATCAACCGTTCGTTGGTTCCATTCGTAGCTTCGATCACTGTCTCTACCGCTTCTTCGCCTACTTTCTGGGCAATCTTATTGATGCCCGATTCGAAAAGACTGGTAGTATATGATTTTTCCGGCATCTCTTCGTGACGCTTGTCGATGAAATCCTGCAACAATTTTAAGAACATGACCGGCTCTTCATTCTTTTCACCCCAACAAGTATCCGTACCCGTATGACAAACAGGCCCTACAGGATTCACCTGAATCAATAGCGTATCATTATCACAATCCGCCTTGATAGAAACTACGTTCAAGAAGTTACCGCTCTCCTCCCCTTTTGTCCAAAGGCGGTTCTTAGTACGGCTGAAGAACGTCACCTTTCCGGTTTCCACTGTCTTCTCATAGGCTTCCTTATTCATGAAACCGAGCATCAACACCTTACGGGTGTCATTGTCTTGTATAATAGCGGGAATAAGCCCGTTCATCTTATCAAAATCCAACATAATGATATTTACTATTTTACGATTTTACTATTAACTATTTCAACTGCGTCCCCTCATCATCAGCAACGCCCCGGCTTCAGGAATCTCCTCCTTCTCCCTTCTCGATTTTCCCTTCTCCTTTCGTATCCTCTCTCCGTATCATCTTCTTTTCCATTTGATCCCAACTATTGAAACCCATAGTTCCAATAAGATGAAACCCATTGTTTCAACAAGATGAAACTCATCGTTCCAATAAGACGAAACTCATTGTTTCAATAGGATGAAACTCATCATTGCAATAGGAAGCCCCGTCATTCAAATAAACTGCATAGCACTTCTCCCCTCTCAATTCTCCCTTCTCCCTTTAATCAATCCTTCATCTCACCCATATTCCTTGCCCGCAAAGATACGATTTTAAATCGGGAATCTTTATTTCTCCGAAATGAAAAACGCTGGCAGCCAATGCGGCATCTGCTTTCCCTAATGTGAAAGCATCCCGAAAATGCTCCATATTTCCCGCTCCACCCGAAGCGATGACCGGAATGGAGAGTTGATCAGCCAGCGCAGCAAGAGCTTCATTGGCATATCCGGTTTTCACACCGTCATGATTCATGCTGGTAAAAAGAATTTCACCGGCACCGCGTTCCTGAGCTTCCTTCGTCCATGTCAGCAGTTCCCTGTCCGTTTCGACACGTCCGCCATTAAGATAACATTTCCAGCCATTCTCAGTCATCTTTGCATCTACGGCAAGCACACAAACCTGTGACCCGAAATGCTTCGCAATGTCGTCAATCAACTGCGGATTACGGATAGCAGACGAATTAATGGATATCTTATCCGCTCCGGCGTTCAACAAACGGTCTACATCACCCAATTCGTTGATTCCTCCACCTACCGTAAAAGGAATATTGATATTGGCTGCAATCCGCTTTACCAGTTCAGCAAAAGTCTTACGCCCTTCGTGACTGGCTGTGATATCAAGAAAAGTCAGTTCATCTGCTCCCTGCTCGCTATAAGCACGCCCCAACTCGACCGGATCACCGGCCTGGCGGAGATTGACAAAGTTAGTTCCCTTTACGGTTTGTCCGTCTTTGATATCCAGACAAGGTATAATTCTTTTTGCTAACACAATATTATCTACAATTTATTCCCTAAGATGATGATCATTTACCTGCGTCCATACAAACAATTTATCTGCATCCACACAATACCTCCGATCGCCAACACATAGGTACCCATTACTATTTCACAACTCAAATCAATCTATAAAACGACGAAGGTCTTTCAGCGTGATATGACCCTCATAAAGCGCCTTGCCAAAAATAACGGCAGGCACTCCGGCTTCATGAAGCGCTTCTATGTCACCGATATTGCTTACTCCACCGCTCGCTATCAGATAAAGAGCAGGATACTCAGCAAGTATCTCCTTGTACAGTTCGATGGAAGGCCCTGCAAGCATGCCGTCACAACTGATATCCGTACAGATCACCTTTTCTATCCCCTTATGGATATACTCTTTCAAAAAAGGAAAAAGTTCGCAGGCGCTTTCGTCTTTCCAACCGTTGACGGCTATCTTATGATCTTTCACATCAGCTCCGAGAATAATCTTTTCACACCCGTACGTGTCGAGCCAATGGCTGAACAACTCCGGATTCTTCACTGCAATACTTCCCCCCGTCACCATCTGCGCACCGCTCTCAAAAGCTATAATCAGATCCTCATCGCTCTTCACTCCACCACCGAAGTCTATAACCAGCGACGTGCGGGTAGCAATCTGTTCCAGCGTACGATAGTTCACCACGTGGTTGGAAGCCGCTCCGTCAAGATCCACTACATGCAAGCGGCGTATTCCGTTAGCCTCGAATTCTTTGGCCACTTCCACCGGATTCTCGTTGTACACCTTCTTACTGTCATAATCTCCTTGGGAAAGGCGAACGCATTTCCCGTCGATAATGTCAATAGCCGGAATAATTTCAATCATCTGTATCTGTCTATAATTTATTTCTTATCAAGAAAGTTTCTTAAAATCCTCTCTCCTGCCGCACCGCTCTTTTCAGGATGAAACTGCGTGGCATAAAAATTATCTTTATGCAACGCTGCACTGAAAGGGTGTATATAGTCCGTTTCCGCCGCTGTAAATTCGCAAACGGGCACATAAAAGCTATGCACGAAATACACAAACTCATCCTGCGTAAAGCCCTCGAACAAGTCACTTTTCAGATGTCCGATCGTGTTCCATCCCATATGAGGCACTTTATCTTCATGCTTCTGAGGAACAAAACGTTTCACCGGAACATCAAAAATGCCCAGACAATCGACCTCTCCCTCTTCGGAACGACTGCACATCAACTGCATCCCCAGACAAATTCCCAATACCGGCTGCCGCAGATTTTTTATCAGTTCATCCATTCTGCTGGCCCGAAGATGTTTCATCGTCGTCTCCGCTTCTCCCACTCCGGGAAAAATCACCTTATCGGCAGCCTGCAACACCTCCTTGTCAGCAGTAATCACCGCTTCTACCCCAAGGCGTTTCAAGGCATAATCCACTGAACGGATATTTCCGGCATTGTATTTTATTACAGCAACGTTCATCCTTATTTTAGTTGAAAGTTGAAAGTTGAAAGTTGAAAGTGAAAATTACCTTGCCGTGGCAACGGTCCGGTAATCGGCACTGACAATCATTCACTGCCAACTAATTAAATATTACGGTTTTATTCTTATAAGCCAATACCTTACGCTCGATATGCTTCTGTACGGCACGCGAAAGGACGATCTTCTCCAAATCTTTTCCTTTATTCACAAGGTCTTCAATGGAATCTTTATGCGTAATGCGAACCACATCTTGTTCGATAATAGGTCCGGCATCCAGTTCGGTTGTCACATAATGGCTGGTAGCGCCGATAATTTTCACCCCTCTTTCAAAAGCGGCATGATAAGGCCGGGCACCCACAAAAGCTGGAAGGAACGAGTGATGAATATTAATAATCTTATTAGGGTACGCACTGATCATCTGTTCGGAAATCACCTGCATATAACGGGCCAGCACGATAAAGGTGATATTATTCTGCGCCAGCAACTCCATTTCCTTGCGTTCCTGTTCTTCCTTTGTTTCTTTGGTAATGGGAAAGAGGTGAAACGGAATGCCAAAACGCTCGGCTACGTGTTGCAAATCGGGATGATTGCTGATGATCAAAGGAATCTCCACATTCCACTCGCCCGCCGTATACCGTGCCAGCATATCAAAAAGGCAGTGTGACATCTTGGATACAAAAATGGCCATGCGCGGTTTTACATCCGAGAAATACAGACGGAAGATCATATCGTACTTCTGCCCATAAAGCGTTTCAAAATAATCTTCTATTTTCTCCTTCGGAACTAAAAAGTCTTTCAATTCCCATTCTATACGCATAAAAAAGATGTTCTCCACATGGTCTACGTACTGATCCAGATAGATAATATTCCCTTTGTTTACCGTGATAAAGTCTGTCACTTCCGCCAGGATTCCCGGTTTGTCAGGACAGTGCAATAACAGTTTGGCAGTTGTCATCATTGTATTTACTATTTAACTACATTCATACGGTATCATTTCACCGTCTACGATTTTAGCTTGCAAAAATAACTAATTATTGCAAAACACCGAATAATTTGAGCAAAAAGTTTACTTTAAAAGCAAGAAATATAACAGATAGAAAGAACAGAGCCTTAAATCCGGATGTAATAAACAAAAAACAATACCAGCACAGTCAAAATAAGACTTTTCTGTTCAAACATAAAAAAACGACAAAAAAGAAGACCATCCGACAGAAATCGGCAAAGGAACAGATCAAAAATTCTTTTTTTATCCTATATAGAAACATCTCATAATGAAGCACTAAGAAAAAAACTGCTAATATATTCACAAAAAAACTTTTTAAAACTATTGCACATTACGTAAAAACAGCTACCTTTGCACCCGCAATCGAAAGAGATAGCTGATTAAAATGAAATACTGGTGCGTTAGTTCAGTTGGTTAGAATACATGCCTGTCACGCATGGGGTCACGGGTTCGAGTCCCGTACGCACCGCTTCATTAAAAATGAGGCGAGAAAAAGTAAAATCAGATTAATCAAAATTAAATAAGGTGCGTTAGTTCAGTTGGTTAGAATACATGCCTGTCACGCATGGGGTCACGGGTTCGAGTCCCGTACGCACCGCAATAAATATTGAAAATCAATAGTTTGCAAAAATAACACCCAATTTTACACCCGTTAATGTAAAATTGGGCGTTGTTGTATTGTTTAGCATTTACACGTCTTAACTCCAATTTTAGTTGTTCAAATATTTGTTATTACTTACTTTAATAACTACACGTAGGGTAAAAATGCGGGACAAGAAAACATCCTCGTCCCGCTACTATAAAACGTATGTTTAATACTAAAAATCCTCACTATGTTCACATAAAGAGAACTGTAGTTTATATCCGACAAAAGTTCCATAAAAGTCAATAAAACAGTTAGCTTCCTTGCTATTAGAAATCCACTGTACTCCTATTCTATTATATTGGGAATTGTTTTCAGTTAGCTTATATTGGGGGTCACCATATAATCTGGTCAGACCTGCTTGAATAACATCCAGTTCACTTGCGTCAAATACTGTAGCATGTTCATTCGTAGCTTTAACCATTTTTATCACTTCTATAGCATGTACCTTTCCATTCAAACCGATAACTCTTACATAATTCATAGTTACATTAAAAATGCTATAATAATAAGCATCTGTCACTTTGTAAATAGAGTAACCATTTGAACTTTTCTCAAAACTCAATTTATTAGATATTTCAGATATTGGCATTCCGATAGTTATCCCTTTAAAGGAAGGTTTAGCTTCCAATTGTTGAATATTTTGAGAGTGCATAGTAAATATGCTCATTAAAAACGAAAGAAGTAAAAGTATATTTTTCATAACATTCTATTTATTTGGAGATAAACTCCCACCGTCTATATAACTCATTCCATTTATAGTAACCTACCATATTCCCATAAGTATCGTAAATCTCATATCGTTGGTATAAGTCATTCCACTTTTTCTTATATTTTACATTGCCATATGAGTCATATTCTTCATTTTGGTTATAAAGATTGTTTCTTTTCTCATAACCCTGCTGGTTTCCGTATTGATCTTTGATATCTTTTCTATTATATAAGCTATTATATTGTTCTGTTTTTAACAAATCTCCGTTTGCATTGTAATACTCTAAGCGGTCATATAATGAGTTATATTTGGCATATCCAATGAGATTGCCATAGGAATTGTAAAACTCTGTTCTATCATATAGCTCATTGTATTTTTGCGTATAATTCTGTCCCCATAATAGGGTAGAAATGCATAAAAGAACGATTGTAAATAATGTTTTCATAATTGTAATTTTTAATATATAAACCATGAATAAGATAATATCTCCTTTTTCTTTATCGCGAACAATGCACGATTTGCTTCAAGAAAGCCTTTTTTTAAAGCCTTTTTTAGAAATTTCTTTCCTTTTCTTTTTTGTCCAGACAAGTAGTATGATATTCCCAAATTGTAGTATAACTGGCTATTGTAATAGCCAGTACTTAAAGCAGCATTGGCATAACTCGTAAAATATCCAATTTGTTTCTTTTGTAGGTATTCATAAGCAGTCCGTGAATACTTGTCAAAATCTTCTCGAGCTCGCTTCTCTCTATACACTTCTGCCGCCGCTCTTAACATCATTTCTTCATGTGTCATCGGAACATAAGTGTTAGTAAATGTTGCGTTAGCGGGAGTGTCATAACGGTTTTGTGCATTAGCAAATATTGAAACCGTAAGAAATACAAAACATAGTAACTTTTTAGTCATGTACTACAATATTTTTTATTCTTCCCAGCTCCATGAAGAAGTTTATAAAAACACGAAGCGTGGAACTGCAATGCCACGTCTTAGATGAAGGTCGTAGGAAAAATACCTTGAGTACAGATATGGATATAGCAGCCCACGCTATAGCGTGAGAACCACTATGCTATCCCTTGTACTCTTTGAAAATTTCCTACGTTTTCATCTACAAGATAAGCATAACGCTTCTTTCTTTACTAATATGTCTGGAGAGAGTGTGTGCTCAATCCGATGCAAAAGTATGAAAAATAATCAAATAAACTCTGTAAAAGCTATTCTTATTTTCTCATTTCTTGTGTTTTATAACCTTAATCCCCTCTTCGGTCTGTTTTCTTCTTTTTGGGTGTGGCTTACACCCAGCTTTTCTTTGAGCTCTTTGAATTTTATCCTGAACCATTCAAGTATCGGCATACCGTCAATACACAGCTGGAATTTACCTTTCTCTTGTGGGTTTCTCTCTACGGTAGCCGTTGAGTGCTCCGTCCTGAACTTCTCCTTGTGTTCCTTCGAATAGAGCCTGCCTTTGAACCCTACGGGCTGCAGGCTGACGATTCGCCTTGTCAGTTCCTCGGTAAACCCCACTTCCCGGCATTGTTCGGCTATGGGCAGCAGTTCCGTTACGATAGGGAAATAGGTGTCTATCTGTTTCAGCCTATTGTCGTACCCTGCAATTTTCTGTTGGTAACTCCGGTCTATTCTGATCATCTCGCTGTTGTGGCGGTTCTCCATGTTCTTCTGCTCCCTCTGTTCGGCTTGCACCTGCTTTTGCAGATTCACAACGTCCTGCTTCAAGCCCTCATTCTCCGCTTCCAGCCTCCTGACCTTGCTGCCGCCCAAAAGAGAACTTACCCCGTCCGCTATGGCTGTGGTGGCGTTCACCGCCGCCCCCTTCATCTTCTGCACGTTGATTTCTCCCTTGACCTTTTTCAGTTTCTTCTGTGCTTCCTCTTCCAGCCCCAGCAGGGTTTCTATGTTCTCCTGCAGGCTGTCCTGTTGCTCTACCAGTTCCTTGTAGTATTGCATGGTGGAGATGTGTTTTGCCAGTGAACCGTCTATTCCTCTTTGCAAGCCGTATTTGCTCATGGCTTGTGCGTAGGTGTCCTGATAGTGTTTCAGCTTGTGTCTTGCCATGACGTCATCGGCACACAGCCGTACATCCTGCGTGTTCTTCTTGCGGTATTTCTTTTTCCCGTTCTGTTCTTCCTTTCTGGCTTTCCTGCGCTCCCCGGTCACTATCGGTACGATAGTGGCGTGTATGTGAGGTGTCTTCTCATCCATGTGCAGGACTGCCGATACGAGGTTACGCTCCCCGTATGTTTCCCGGAGCCATTTCAGGTTGTCGTTGCACCAGTCGTCCAGTCGCCCGTCCGCTTCCATTTGCTTCATGTCCTTGTTGCTTCCGGTGAGTAGTACCCGGATTGCCTTTACTTGATTGGTGCCCACCTTACGTTTGATGCCTGCCGTCTCTATCCGGTGTGCTATCGCCTGCGTACGGTTCTTCACTCCTTCGGGGAACTGCACCAGTTCCCGGTTCAGGTGCGTGCGAGTCGCGTCCGCATTCTTCGGGTGGACGGTGCGCTCTATGTGCGTGGACATTGCACCGTCCGCACCCTTTGCCTTTTCCAAATGTAAAACTGCATATCCCATAACTGTAATACTTTTTTTCGGTTAATACTTCCCTTGCCTTGCTCCCATGCCGCATGGCTCCGGGGTTTCAAAAGGGGCGGCGTCCCTTTTGCTCATTGGGGCTTTTTTAGCGATGCGTGCATTGCGTGAAGAAAAAGCCCTAATGAGCTATGGCTTTTTTCAAAGCCTTCCGTTGGCTGTACGGTTACATCCTGATACCTTTGCCTTTCCTCTCCGGTTGCTCTGTCTTCTGTTGGCTTTTCTCCGGTTCCGGTTTCTGCTGCCGATGTTCGGATTGTCCGTTCTGTTTATCCCGCAGGAAATCGTTCAGGTCGTTGTAGCCTCCGTATATGTGAGATGCGTCCCGGACGCGCAGCCCGTATTCCTCCCGCAGTTCCTGAACAGCTTCTATTCCCGCCTTGTCGTTGTCAAGGAAACAGTGGATGCGCCCGTAACCGCCCAATGGTCGGATTGCCTTGGAGAGGTTGGAAGTCGAGTTCAGTACGATGTAGTCCTGCCCGTCAAGGTCGGGACGGTCAGGACACCTTTCCAGCCGCAGGGTGAGGAAGGAGAGGTAGTCCATGAAGCCCTCGAAGAGGTAGCAGGCCTCCTTCGGCTGTTCCTGCCGTATGTGGGTGATATCCTTCGGTGCTATGCAGCCCTTGAAGAGCTTGTTGCGTATCTCGTAGCCTCCCGAACGGTTGGGAAAACCAACGATAAAGTAGGGTTTGCCGCCGGTCAGATAGCGCACCTCCCTGCATTCTCTTTTTGCCAGTTCCGTATTTATCCCCCTCTGCCGCAGATAGGACAATAGGGCGGGGGAAGAAAGCGGCACCACTTCCAACTGCTGGAAGCTCGGTTTTGAGAGTGGTTGCCCGCCAAAAGAGAAGGAGACCGGGCGCACGCTGGGTGCCTGCTCCGCTATCCGTTCCAAGAGGTAGGGCAGGCTGTCGGATGCGTAGAGTTCCCGCGCCAGTGCGATGATGTTCCCGCCCCTGCCCGCGCCAAAATCGTACCATAGGTTGCGTCCGGTATTCACCTTGAAGGACGGTTCCTGCTCGTCCCTGAACGGTGACTTGTACCATAGGCTGTCTCCCTGCCGTCTTACCGGGTTGTAGCCAAGAGTGTGCAGATATTCCTCTATGCGTATTTGCTTCGCTTCATTCGTATTCATGTAGATTTCTGTTTAAGTGGATATTGTTTTTTCTTTTCGCCCGTACATGTTTGCGGTACGGTCTGTATATATCCGCTTCACTTCACCATATATATATACCCCGGTTGAAGTGAAGCGGTTTCCGGTCTGCGCCGCTAATAGTGGAAGTCCGGCTTGAAGGTGTATTTCCTTCCGTTCTCCTGCACTATCATCCGCTTGTTTTTCAATACGGTGATGAGGTCACGCAGCCTGTGGTCACTGAGTCTGACACCGACAGAGGCGTATGCTTCCCGCAAAGCCCCTTCAAGTTCCTTGTAACCGTATTCGTCTTTCAGGGTGAATGCCGCTTCCAATGCGATACGGTGTTGCTGTTCGGTGATGTCCCTATACGGGTCGAACTTCCCTCTATTCCCTTTTGTTTCATCCTTGTCCTTGAACTGGTAGTCCTCCAGCAGTTCGGGCAATGCCTCCCCGTTGATGCGGAAAGCAAATGGCTCGAAATCCACTGCCCTGATATGTGCGGTTTTGACTGTGCTTACACCGGGGTTCTTCTCGTCCTTTTCTACTTGCAGCACCGTTTCCGCCTTGTTGCTGAGTTCGGTTCCGATGTGCCCCCTTGCATGCTCGTCCCCCTTGTTCTGGTGCAGTATGGTGTGAATGTGGATATTCCTTTCACCCGTCCATGTCATCAGCAGGGAGATTACTTTCGTGGACTCGCTGGAACTGTTGATGTCATACACCATGTCCCGTATTCCGTCGATGACTACCAGCCCAACATTCTCGGTACGGTAAATTGCCTCCCTCACGATTGCTATGCGCTCTTCGGGTGTGTACTTCCGCAGGACGAGGAACTCAAGGTTCTCATGGTTGCTGTCGGTCGGCAGTCCCGCCATGCGAAGGCTGCGCCTTGCCACTATCTCACAGTGGTAGGTGCTCTGCTCGGTGTCAACATAGAGTATTTTTCGTTTGTTTTCGGGCAGTTCCGCCGTATAGTTCAGTACCGTCCCGTTTTTCAGCGCAGCCGCCACGATTGCGGAGACGTTGAACGTCTTCTTGCTCTTGGCTTTTCCGATTGACGCGCTGAAGTTTCCCAGCGTGCCGATGACGGAGCCCTGCACTTTCAGGATTTCGGGTGCCTGCTCGTGGTTTTTCGAGAGGTCAAGCCGCGAGGCATGCCATAGGATTACCGCCTCTTCGGGGGTGATGTTTCTTTCCTTGTTGTCCATACTACACCTCCCTATCCGCGTCCCCCGCTTTTGCGTCCTGCCAGTTCCAGCGCCATATCCGCATCGACAATGATTTTGCGCCCTATCTGCGTAATGGCTCTGTCTATCCTCCCGCTTTTTTTGATGCGATTTGCTGTGGGTATGCTGCACCCGAACAGCCGGGCTATGCCGCCTATCCCGTACACGTATTTTTTGTCCTTGTCGGCTGCGGGTTGCACCGTTCTCACTTCGTTTTCCTGCAAGGCGTGGCGGTTCAGGAATATAAATTCCTCGCCCGTCATCTGCCATACGGGTTTTGACAATAGGTTTTTCACTTCCATTTTCTTGATAAGATTAAGTTTACACTGCAAGCCCTGCGCATGGGCTTTTTACCTCGTTCGAACAGTGCAAAGTTACTTCCGGGTACGGGTGGTAAGGATGTGGATAGCGTGATTTGAGCATCACGCTATCTTGTTAAATATCAGCAAGTAATAAAGAGTGGTGAGAATTATTTTGAGTGGTAAAAGTGGTGATATCGTGGAATGTCGGGACATATCACCGGCTATCGGAATACTGACCGCATTTCCCTTGCAAATTCCCGGTTGCTGTCACTGGGGAAATCGGAAACGGGCTCTTTGTATTTTGACTTGTAGTATGCATCGTCTATTCCCAGCAAGTTCATGATGTCCTCTTTCCATTTCTCTCTGTCCGGTTTGGGCAGCGTTTCACTCATAAGGAAAATGAGATAGCATACACGTGCCTTCTCCCTCGGTCTTATTTTCAGTCTGCCTTCGCATGGTTGCAGGTTTAGGTTGGCGTAGAAGTCCAGTTCGGAAACGGTTTCAAACTGTTCACCGTTGCATTTCTCATAAATGGCTGACAACAGCCGCATGGGGAAATAGGCGGGCGGGCTTGCCGGGGTGGTACCGGATGCGGACATTTCCTTTTCTTCCCCTTCCTTTTTCTTTTGGTCGGTCAGGTATTTTTCAAGGATTGCCAATAGTGAGCCGCCCAGCCTGCAAATGTCCCCGCAACGGTTTTGCAGGCATTGCAGGGCTTCCCGCCTTGCCTGCTCCTTCTGCCTGTACAGTTCATCCAATTTGGCTTTCTCCTTGTCGTATTCCCGTTTGCACCGTTCGTACCTTCTTTCCAGCAGTTCTTCTTCCTGACGGTCATGTTCCCTGAAACCTACCGCCTCCAAAGAGCCGTTGGCTTCCATAAGCTCCCGGTAATATCCGTTTGTGACTTTCATCTGTCTGTCAATACCCCAGTCAAAACGGCTTTCATGCTGTCGGCAGACATATCCGGTATCGAGACAGTTGAAAAACTCCTTGCAGGTGTTGTAAGTCGAGATGTTGCTTTCAATCTCACGTTTCAGGCTGTTCAGCAATATGGAGAAGTGCGCGGCGTTCATTTCAAGCATGAGGCTGATAAGTGCCGCCTCAAAGGTCTGTGTGTCCCCGTACTCTCTGTAAAAATCAGAGATGAACTGCTGCTTCTCAAAAGAGAAACTGCCGCCGGACATTATTTCGGTGTATATCTTGTTGAGCTTCCCGTAGCGGGGTATCATTGATGTTATTCTTTCTTCCATAGTGTGATAGTTACAGTTGGTTGAATTTGCTCATTGCGTTTGCCTTCACGTCATCGGCTATGTCTATGTAGGGCTTCATCGCCTTGTAGTCGCTGTGCCCCGTCCATTTCATCACCACTTGTGCGGGGATGCCCAATGCCAAAGCGTTACAGATGAATGTCCGTCTTCCGGCATGGGTGCCCAGCAGCGCGTATTTGGGTGTAATGGTGTCTATACGCTCACTGCCCTTGTAGTAGGTCTCGCTTACCGGCTCGTTGATTTCCGCAAGTTCTCCCAGTTCTTTCAGGTAGTTGTTCATCTTTTGGTTGCTGATGACCGGGAGCACCTTGTGTCCTTCAAACTCCACGTCCTTGTATTTGTCAAGTATCGCCCTGCTGTGGTTGTTCAGTTCGATGACAAGGTGGTCAGCAGTCTTTACGGTGGTGATTTCTATATACCCGTCCCGAATGTCGCTCCGTTTGAGGTTGTACACGTCAGAATAGCGCAGCCCACTGAAACAGCAGAACAGAAAGACGTCCCTTACCCGTTCGAGATATTGCTTGGTCGGGGGTATCTTGTAATCTTTCAGTTTGTTCAGTTCTTCCCATGTGAGGAATATCACCTTCTTTTGGACGCTTTTCAGCTTCGGGTTGAAGTTCTCGTAGGCATTGTTCATGCAGTACCCTTTCTTGGTGCACCACCGCAGGAACCATTTCAGGTAGGCTATCTGCTTCATGGTGGACGTGTTGCGCAAGCCTTCCACGTCCTTGAGGAAATTCACGTAGCTTGTCAGCTTGGGTTCGTCCAGTGCCTCGAAGGTCAGTTCCTTGTCGAACTTCTCAAGGTGTTTTCTCACTGCGGCGAACTTCTCATAAGTGGCGTCAGACCAGCCGTTCTGTGTCCCACATTCCTTGATGAACTCCCCGAACACCTCCATAGGTGCGAACGTCAGGGGCTTCTGCTGTTCCTCCTCCCTCTTTTCGCTGTGCAGGCTGTTGAAAGCCTCCTTCACTTGTGCGGTGGTAGGCATGGTTCCCTGAACCTCGAACTCCTTGAAGATGTTCTGTATTTCCGTATAGTAGCGCAGCAGGTCGGTGTTGATTTCGGATGCGCTCTGTTTCAGCTTGTTGGTGCAGCCCGGCTTTACACGCTGTTTGTCGGTGTCCCATTTGGCTGCATCGATGCGGTAGCCCGTTGTAAACTCGATGCGCTGGCTGGCAAATATCACACGCATACGGATAGGCACATTCTCTACGATTGGTACGCCGTTCTTCTTCCGGCTTTCCAAAGAAAAGATGATGTTTCTTTTGATATTCATATTCGGGTGTAATTAAATTAGCACCCAAATATACACCCAATTATCGAGATAGCAAAAGATTTTTAGTGATATTTTACGGTATGAACCAATCGTAATAAGCTGTTTATTAGTAGATAGTTGCGATATTATGATATTTTGAAAAACAATAGGTTAAAGTACCGTACGCACCGCGAAAGCAAATAATAAATTAAAGTAAAGCTCTGAAATTCAAGGATTTCAGAGCTTTTTCTTTTTCCCTGCTTAGGCAAAAAACAGCGGTTTCAGGCAGTTCTCACGTGGCTTATCCGTGGGACTTTTTGAAAGCCGTTTTTGCTCCCACGAATTGACGCATTTGTCTTTGATTGTCAGCTTTTTGCGTAGCTGTTCTTTGAGCATGGCAAACTAATTTTGTACCACTTAAAAATCAAAGAATTATGGGAGCAGTGAAAAGAAACACTTTGAGCGTATTGTTCATCATCAAGAAATCGAAACTTCTGAAAAACGGTGAAGCTCCTATCTGCATGCGCATCACCGTAAACAAGCGAGTAGCCGAAGTTATGATTAAACGGAGCATTCCCGTTGATTTATGGAATCAGAAAAAGGAATGTTCCAAAGGGAAAGACCGTGCAGCTACCGAACTGAACCACTATATCAATACGGTTCGTGCCAAAATATTGCAGATACACCGTGAACTGGAAATAGACAACAAAACAATAACAGCCGATATAATAAAGGATTGTTTTTATGGACGTGACAAGGTACAGCGCAGCTTGCTGGAAGTTTATGCGGAACATAACGAGAAATGCCGTGCCCTGATTGGCAAAGAATATACGGAAAGCACCGTAACCAAGTTTGATACTTCCATAAATCGCTTGAAAGAGTATATCCGCAGTTGCTACCACCGTGATGATATGATGCTGGCGGAACTGGACGGGCAATTTATTCGTGATTTTGATTTTTGGTTGAAAACAGAGAAGCATTGCCAAAACAATTCCGCATTGAAGCATTTGAAGAACTTGAAAAAAGTTGTTCGTATTGCTTTGGCTAACGACTGGATAAAGAAAGACCCGTTTTACGGCATCCACTTCAAGCAGGATGAAGTTAATGTAGAGTTCCTTTCACGTGAAGAATTGGATGTTTTGATGAACAAAGAATTTACTATCAAACGTTTGGAGCAGGTAAGGGATATTTTTGTCTTTTGCTGTTTTACCAACCTATTACAGTAGAAGCGAGAAAGAGAAAAACAAGGTAATTGATTGAATAATAGAAATGTATGTCTTTTAGCGTCTTTGGGTGTCTGATAGTGAAATTGCAGGAAAAAGCAGATTTAAGCAAACTTTCCATTTCTAAATCGTTACCCATTGCAATGAGAGAAAATCACAGCAAACCAATGACCTAAAACGTCTGGTTATAGCACTGTTTGTCTGCTTGTTACATTGCTCAAATAACTCACAAAGAGAGTAATTTTACAAACTTAAAATGTGAGCGTTATGAACAACGAACTGAAAGTGTCCTTCTACCTCAAACGGGAAGGAAGTACCGAAAGAACAGAAGTAAACCCCGATGCCGTTTATCCGATTGTCGGGAAAATCATTATCGGCAACTCTATTGCCCAATTCAGTTCCAAACTGAAAATTGAAGAACGGCTTTGGAGTGTAAAATCAGGTCGAGCCATCGGAAAAAGTCGTGTAGCCGTTGAACTCAACAGAGAGATTAATAAAATTAATCTCTCCATACACGTGCATTACAGGGACATTTTAGACCGTACCGGAACGGTTATCGCCCAAGATGTCAAGAACGCTTTTCAAGGAATAGCAACCGCACAAAAAACGCTGCTCGTTCTCTTTGGCGAGATGATGCAGAATTTTCAAACACGTATAGGCATAGACAGGGCAGAATCCACCTATCGGAAATACATTACCATTCGTAAACAGGTAAAACGCTTTCTGAAAGTCAAATACAAAGTTCAGGACATACCCCTGAACCAGTTAGACCTGACCTTTATCGAAGCATTCGATTTTCATTTGAGGGTGGAACGGAAAATGACGGATGAATCCGTATCTTCTACGATGTTAGTGTTATTCAAGGTGGTACCGTATTGGTCTTAACCGAAAACTAATTGTTCATCCCCCGTTTTTTGGTTTTAAATTGAAGAAACCTGATTTCAAAATACGCTCAATAACGAAAGACGAGTTCCAACGGCTTATATCCACCCCGTTAGAATCTAAAAGCCTTTGTTTTATCCGTGATATGTTTGTATTTGCAGCCTTTACCGGACTTCCTTATGTGGATTTGAAGCAACTTACATGGAAAGAGATAATCACCGAAGAGGATGGTAGTTTGTGGATTTCCACAGACCGCCAGAAAACGGGAATACCGTTTCATGTCAAATTATTGGATATTCCAATACAGATTATAGAGAAATACAGAGGATTGGGACAGGGAGATAACGTATTTCATCTATTAGGGCAGGGGCGTATAAATTTTGCTCTGAAAATAATTGCTAAACATTGTAATATTACGACCAAACTCACCTTTCATGTCGGGCGGCATATTTTCGCTTCGGAACTGTGTCTATCGCAAGGTGTACCCATCGAAAGTGTTAGCCGGATGATGGGACACAAGAATATAAACACTACTCAACGGTATGCACGTGTTAATAACGAGAAGATAGGCAACGACATGAAGCAATTATCTCTCCGTATCTCTGATAAATTCACCTATAACGAACAGTAAACCATGAAAACGAACAGAAGTACATTTTCTATATTTTTTTATCCAAACACCAGTAAGGTCAAGAAATCAGGCACTTGTCCGATAGTCGGGCGTATAGCTGTAGATGGTAAGAACACTACATTCAGCACCGGATTGGAAATAATGCCCGATGATTGGGATAACCAATCAGGAACGGCAAAGGGGCAATCTAAGGAATCAAGTGCTATCAATAAGCAGATAGATAAGTTCCGTAACGACATATCTTCCCACTATAACAATATGGTGAATAACAGTGGCTACGTCACTGCCAAAGCCCTTAAAAACGCATTGCGTGGTATCGGTATAAACCGTAATACCTTGATGCAGGAGTTTGCCGAATTGTTGGATGAAAAGCGAAGAAGTATTGGAATACGAATAACCGAAAGCACTTTCCCAGTGTACACCAATGCCTACCGCCACATGAAAGAGTTTCTACAAGAAAAGTACAACCTTACCGATATTCCATTCGGCAAGATTGATACCCCATTTGTTGAAACCTACTTTCATTATCTGAAAATTGACTTAAAGATGACAGCACAGTCGGTTAAAACCAATATGAACCCGTTCCGTCAGGCTGTTGTGAGGGCTTATAATAAAGGAGTGCTACGGCAGAACCCATTCTTTGATTTTGTTCCTGAACGGGTTATCCCTAAACGTCCATGGCTTTCCAATGATGAGATACAACGCATTATGCAAGCGAAATTGAAACTTGCCACATGGCGTTTTACCCGTGATATGTTTATTTTCTCGACCTTTACGGGCATAGCAATTATTGACCTCCGAAATCTGAAACATTCTAACATTCAAGAAATGGAAGACAGTAGCCTGTGGATTATTCTCGACAGGCAAAAGACCGGAACGACTTCTTATATTCCCCTATTGGATATTCCCAAACAAATTCTTGAAAGATACAGAGATACGGAGTTTGCCGGAACAGGCGGAAAAGTATTCACGCTTCAAACCCATGTAAATATGAACTGGCAACTAAAACGTATTGCCAAAGCTGCCGATATAGATAAACGGCTGACATTCCACATGAGCCGTTTCTCGTTCGCAACGACCGTTTGCCTGACGCAAGGCGTTCTAATAGAGAGCCTTAGCCAAATGATGGGGCATCTCTCCATCAAAACTACTCAAATCTATGCAGAGGTTACCCGTACTAAAATCAATGAGGATATGACGAATTTAGCAGAAACGATTCAAGGGAAATATGAGTTCTCGGAAGTTGTTCCCACAAAGAAGCGTGTTAAAAAGACCGTATTCAAAGCGGTATAATTAGAAGGAGAATTGGCAAAGTGCTTATAGCCAATTCGCCTTTTCTAATTTTACTGGTTAAATTCACTCAAAATCATTATAAAGGACACCTCATCCTGTTGGTGCAGCTCAGTTTAGACTACTTAAATTTATGCCAAAATCACGAACCAAGAGGTGAATGATGAAATGAAAATTCTATCCAACCGCATTGAAAACCACTACGAGTTGCCGAAAGATGATATGCCAGAGGATTTCATTAAAAATCAGCACTATAAGTAATGTAAAAATAGTATCTTTGCGCAAAAATGACATTATGCTTATTGAAGATGCAAGTTTAATGAACTATATTGTAAAACACATGAGTTCAAGAATATGCTGTGAAGATATATTTACTATTGTAAATCAGATTAAGTCAGAGAATTATAATTGCAATGAAATTGCAGTTATAAGGTTACCCATTGTTGGAAATGAAAAGATATTTAAATTATTGCTCCAGAATGACTATGCTCAACTATTAAAATATATAGCTGAAAATATAGCTATAATTCCAGAGTGTATAGATGTATTTAAATATTTCTTAGACGAGAAAGAATTGTCTTTTGTGGTAGAAACTATAGAAGAGCAACAAAAAAGTGTTGATATAATTTTACTTAATGGAACTGAATTTGCAATTAGAATTCCTAATATGTTATGCGATATAACACTGCCTATCATCGGACAATTTCATTCAGAAATAATATTGTCATTTGATTATTTCATAAAATATACAGAGATATCAGAAGATATGAATTTATTTCTCAATGCAAAATCACCATCTATTATATCCCAATTTATTCAATTATGGGTGTCAGAAAAACTTAATATATCTTCAAAACCTCAATCAAATATACTTGTAGTATGATTAAAATAGATAAAACAGATAAAATTCTAGATTATCCTATTTTGTACAATGGTTATCCTATAATAAATGAAGTACATTGTACAATACAGAATGTTAATAACGTATCAGTGAATAATTTTCTTTTATTAGATGATTATTATGGACGCTTTTTTACTGATAATATTTTAAATGGATATGCTTTATATGGAAATACAAACAATATGGATTTTTATAGAAGTGGAGTTAATATAAAGAATAAAGTCATTGATGAATTACGTGTACCTTATAGAAAAATTCCTATTTATGAATGTACCGACTTGAGTGAGATTGAGTCTTTATATTCACAAATTCAAATCCAGAATCCCGACTACCGAATTCTATTAAGAGGACAAAATAAGTTATATACAATACAAAGAAGCGAAAAAGAAAACTATCTTTTATTTGGAGATAAAAGTGTTAAAGAACCATCATTCCTACCCAGCTTTTTAAGACAAGATTATGATGAACTATTTTTGCAGTCAATTTGGAATAATACTGCAAGCATGTTACTATCAAAGATAACTCCAAAGTCGCAAGATTTTAATGACAAATTATTAATGTTTAGGCAGAGTCCTAATTTTCAGATGTTTTCTTTAGCTATTGCACAGCATTATGGTTTGCCAAGTGTTGGATTGGATTTAACTGATGATTTAAGAGTTGCTCTATGGTTTGCTTTAAACACAATTGATATTAGCGGTGACGGTCATGCAAATAATGAGTTAGTAGATGATGACGATGAAAGCATAATATTTATTTTTAGATGTCCACAAAACACGGTGTTCAAATATCACAACTGGAATATTGCAAGTATATCAGAAAATAGTAGACCAGAACTTCAGCATGCATGGTTTAATCATGTTGGATGGGGAATTTCAAAAAATCAGATGGCTTTACATCTTGTTTGCGGATTTAGAGTGTCTAAAGAATGGAGTAATTGTACATTTAGTAGTGTTAGTGAGATATTTCCTAACAGAGAAACTGATTATATTTTGGATTTTTTCTTAGAATTAATTGATAAAAGAATGGATAAAGATTGTAGGGTAGGAAGAATACTGTCAAAAATATATCAGTTTTAGAGTAATACTCCTTCTTTTTGCATCAAGCTAACTATGTAATGAGTTTATTTTATGACTATTAAGATTTCCGACTCCTGATACAAAATCTTCCCTTTCAACTTGATAAACGGTATTTTTCCCGTGCCTCTCCAATTTTGGAGAGTACGGGATGAAATACGCAAGAGTTGGCAGACCTCTCGGTTGGTGAGATACTTTTCACCGTTCAGATGTGGAGTGCGATTTTGCAGGGTTTGTTTGATGGTGGCTGACAGTTCATCTAAAGCCGTAAAGAATGAACCTATTTGCGGAGCTTTGTTATCGAGTATATCCATGATTCATTGAATGTTAGTTTCTCATATAATCGCCCTGTGTGGCAATAGTTAGCATATCTAATCTTCGGCAATAAGTAATTGAAGTTTGTTTTCCATTGAAGTACATAAAATATCCGTCCTCGTCTTCTTGAATCTCATACGTTGATGGACTTGCCTGTTTCGTGGTTTCATTCATATAAATGATACTTAACTGGTGATTCTCACCGTTTCGGTGAATCATCACGGTGGGATTCAGGTTAATACTCTCCCAATTTCCGACCAATATATCTAAATCAAAAAGTTCTCTTTCCATAGTCGTTATTTCTTGGTTTGTGCCTGATTGATAAAATGTTCAATGTCGGTAGTTTTATAATAACACTTACGCCCGATTTGAGAATAGAGTAAAACTCCGGTGTCTCGGTAGGTTTGCAGGGTACGGGATGAGATTTTAAGCAGTTCGCAAACCTGCTTGTTATCTAACCAGTTTTCATTACTTCGGTTCTGTCCGCAAAGTGCGTTTACCCGTTTGGCAAAATCCTCAAACCTCTGCATCATCTGTTCAAAGGTTCTTTTTTCGATGGCTACAATTTCCATATTGGTGTTGTTTTAGATTGTTATAAACTCCTGTCATTGCAATGAATTGCTGCAAAGAAAGAGATAAAAAGCACTGTGTTCGGAAATTGTGTATGCAGTGGACTAAACTGGCTGCTGTTGGCTTTACCGCATATCCCAACAACATATTTTTTCCTTTTTTTCTCTGATAAACATCCCACATATGGAGAGAATAAATAAGGCAACACTTTTGATAAATTTACTCTTTTTCGGCACGAAAAAGGAAGAAATTTATCAAAACCCGTAGGGCTCGGTGTTGCCGTTTTATTCTTGGAATATACCTTTGTGTTCAGAGAAAGAAAGGAAAAATAATATCTAAAGTTTTACCGTGTCCCATGTAAAATTGGAAGAACCAATATATCCTGTATATAATACTTTGTAAAAAGTTAGCTTGGATACAGATATAGGGCTTAGTGATTGAAAGTTATATCTTTGCATCTTTTCCCAAAAAGAATAATAATCAAGTGTATTTCTTAACTCTGAGATTATTGAGAAATACTTATCCGCAGATTCTCCATATTCTGTAAGAAGGGATGATGAGTCTATATTGTCTATACCTATCAATAATGGAAAAAAATGTTGTTTTTCTATTCTTTCAATTCCTATAGAGTCTAGCCGCATTGGTATATCAATACCTACTCTTGCTTTTTTCAGCAAGCGATATAAGGTAATTATTCTTGTTAATATCTCACTTCCATATTCATTATTTACGGCATAAACAACAGCTCTAATTTCACCATATGACAAATAGATGTTTTTATGATTAAAGTTGTGAGTACCTTCATAAATACCTTTTTCGACTGATAGCTGTTCTTGAAAAGCCATTGCCTTAGTAGAGTCTCTAATTTTTGCATACTCTTTATTTCCTTGCAATCTACTTTCAGATATTTCATATAAATAAACTAACAACTCCAACAATTTCCATTCTTTGTTAGGATTAATGCCACCTAATCCATATTTATGGATTGACCGTAAAAAGAGTGAAGATGTTCCATGATAAAAGATATGTTTCATAAAATACATTATTATCTGATTACTATTTACTTACAAAGTATATTGTTTTGCGCAAAAGTAGATATAATCTTTCAATAATTTAATTTTGAGAACTCGTATCTTCCCTCAATTCGTTCCGCAAGGTTCGTCATATCCTCATTGATTTTAGTACGGGTTATGTCCGCATAGATTTGAGTAGTGGAAATACTTCGGTGTCCCAGTGTTTGGCTAATCGTTTCTATAGGAACACCCATTGAAAGACAGAGAGTTGCATAGCTATGTCTTGCCATGTGATAGGTCAGCCGTTTCTCAATCTTAGCTTCTTTCGCTATCTTTTTCAACTGAATATCAGCGTTTTCTATTGTGCATAGCCTAAACACCCTTCCACCAAAACCAGCAAAAGCAGTATCCCAATATTTTTCAATAAGCCGTAACGGAATATCAAGTAATGGAATGTAAGAAGTACTTCCAGTCTTTTGGCGGTTCAGGACAATCCATTGTTTGCCATCTTCTTTCCGTACAATATTATCATGCCGTAAGTTCTTCAAATCCACATAGGCAAGCCCCGTAAATGTCGAAAATATAAACATATCACGAATAAAATTGGCACTCTCATGCTTCATGTCTACTTGCATCAATCGTTCTATTTCATCCATAGATAACCATTTTCGTGTAATTGTTATCCGCTGCGGACGATAACCAAAGAACGGATCTTGATACATCCAACCTCTGTTTAAGGCTCGCATTACAACCCGACGTAATGGTTTTATTGTATTGTTGGTTGTACTTGCGCCCATTTGTAGATTGACTTTCAGATAGTAAACATACGATTCTACAAAATCGAAGTCTACTTGTGTAAATGGAATATCTGCTACCCCGTATTTATATTGTAAAAACTCTTTCAAATGCTGATAAGCACAACAAAGATGTGTATAGGTGGTTTTTACTATCAGAATACCGACAGACTGCCGTTTTTCTTCAACCAAGGCTGCAAACTCCTGTAACAGACTGTTTTGCTTTATGCCGATTCCCTTAATAGCGTTTTTCAGGATTTCAGCCGTAATGTAACTTTTGCTTTCCAACAGAGTTTTATAATGGCGGATAAGTTCAGACCTGTAGTTTTCAATCTCTTTGTTGATGCTTGTTTCTTCCCGTGATTTACCTGTGGTAATGCCTTGTTTGGCATCCCATTGTTCAGGTAATATTTCTAAGCCCGTACTGAAAGCCGAACTTTTACCGTCCACACTGATACGCCCCATGACAGGGCAGTTACCCGTTTTTTTCTTTTTGCTGGTATTCAGATAAAAGAGTATAGCGAAAGTACTTCTATTGTTTTGCATAATATCTATATTGGGGATTATTAAAAGTTGAATTTTGTGGCAAGACGTGCAGATAGTTGCTGTATATCATTACCAATCTTCTCATTGTTAAGACGTGCATAGCGTTGAGTAGTTTGGATATGCTTATGACCTAACATTCGGCTAACGCTCTCAATCGGAACGCCTTGAGAGAGGCAGATTTGAGAAGCGAAAGTGTATCTTGCCATATGGTAGGATAAGCACCGATTAATACCGCAGTTTCTCGCAATCCGTTTCAAACCGACATTAACCTGTCCCAAACTCATATGGGGAAATACTTTTCCATCGGGAGCAAGCCCTTTGTAATACTCCATAATTTGAATAGGGATATTCAACAGTTTTACATTAAACTCCGTATGCGATTTCTGTCTGTTTGCAGAAATCCACAGGCTACCATCGTCTTCGGTAATAATGTCTTTCCAAGAGAGTTTATGCAGGTCTGCATAAGCTAATCCGGTAAAGGTCGAGAATAGGAACATATCACGGATAAAACGTTGTGTGCCTGATTTAAGGGGAGTTTGCATAAGCAAGTCCAGTTCGTCATTGGTGAGCGACTTGTTTTTAAGCACTGTTTTTTCCAGTTCAAAACCATCAAAAGGCGAACGGGTAATTATTCTCCGATGCAATGCCAAATGTATCACTCTGTTTAATAAGACAATTCGAGCCTTGACCGTTCTCGGCTTCATCCTACGTTTTACCCGAAAGAAGAAATTCAACGCTTCTATAAAAGGCAAATCTAACTCCGTTAGTGGAATATCCCCTACATGGTATTCTTCCCGAAGGAATTGTTTAAGTTGTTTGTAAAGGACTTCATACTGCTTGTAGGTAGATTGTGCCCGGTCAATACCTATTCTTCCTTTGAAATCTTCCATCATTTCACCGAACAGGATAAGTAGCGTTTTCTGTGCTGTGACAATTCCTTGAAAGGTATTCTTCACTTCGATAGCAGTTACTTTTCCCGTTCGTTTTAAAATTTCCCTGTAGTGCGCATGTATGGAGAGATTAATAAAATTAATCTCTCTGTTGAGTTCTACTGCTATACGACTTTTGCCGATTGCCCGACCTGATTTTACATTCCAAAGCCGTTCCTCGATTTTCAGCTTTGAACCGAATTGTGCGATGGTGTTACCAATGATGATTTTACCCACAATCGGGTAAACGGCATCGGGACTTGTTTCTGTTCTTTCTGTGTTCCCCTCTCGTTTGAGGTAGAAGGACACCTTTAGTTCGTTGTTCATAACGCTCACATTTTAAGTTCGTAAAATTACTTTCAATATGAGTTATCTGAACAATGTAAACCACAGACAAACAACGCTATAACCAGACGTTTAACGTCATTGTTTTGCTCTGCTTTTCGCTTAATGGAACGGGTAACGGTTTAGAAGCGGAAAGCCTGCTCTAATCCGCTTTTTCCTGCTATTTCGCTACTCGGCATCCAAAGACACTAAAAGACATACATTTCTATTAACCAGCCAATTACCTTGCTTTTCTCTAATTCTTCTTTCAGGCATCTTGTTTTTTGGGGCACTCATTTCATTCTTTGTGCCTCAAAACCTTGCCACCTTTTCAGGCGGTTAGTTTTACTCCGAAGTCGTAAAACCAGTAAATAATTATCATTATGGAACAGAAAAAGAAGCCATTTAACAAAGGTGGGCGAAAGCCTAAGCTTGACCCACGAACACACCGCTATTCCCTTAATTTGGACGATGTGGAGAACGCCAAGTTCTTAGCTTTTTACGACCAGTCAGGTTACAAAGTAAAGGCACATTTCATAAAGAACTGTATTTTCGGGAAGTCGTTTAAAGTGCTTAGGATTGATAAAAGTAAGGTTGATTATTATATCCAGCTCTCGCAGTTATTCACCCAATTCAGGAGCATAGGCAATAACTATAATCAGGTAGTGAAAGAACTTCATTCCAACTTTGCAGAAAAGAAAGCACTTGCCCTGCTTTACAAACTGGAACAATACACTGTTGAACTGGTAAAAACGAACCAGCAGATTATTGCGCTTACCAAACAGTTTGAAGCATCTTATAAAGAGGAGAGAATAATATCAGTAGAAAAATAGATGTACTTGCCAAAAGAAAAACATCCCGGAACTGCCACGTGTACAGCTTCGGGATGAATTTCATACTTACTTATCCGTTCCGTGTTCTTTTTCGAACTTTCTGAGCGTACCCACATCAAACCGTTCCTTTATGAACTCACGCACATCGGAAGCCCTGTAATAGGCTTTTCCGCTAATCATCATAAAGGGCAGTAGTTTCTTGCTTCTCAATCTCTGCAATGTGCGGGTACTTACTTTGAACAACAGGCATAAATCCTGATTATCCAGTAGTTTGTCATTCGGCATCACTTCGGGATTGGTCTGCAAACTCTTTACGTCTTTGCCAACTTCTTCCAATTTATCAAGTAGCTTCTGCATCCAGTCTTTGAACTCGTAATTATCTACATACATAATTTACTTCATTTTTCAGGTTATACATAAATGATTACCAATCGATTGATGAAGCAAAGTTCGGCAAAGGGAAGCAAACAAATTACAGGATAGCATACACTACCCCGTATAAATTGATGCTAAATGCTTGATTATCTATACCCTTTGTCTTCGTGTTCTTTGTGAATAAGGTTTGCCAGTTCATTAAGGAACTCCGTTAGCTTGGCTGATTTTCGCTTGATGACATCCATATGCTTTTGGTGATAATCACCTAATTTGATATTAAAAAGCCATTCAAAAGCTTTGCCTAAGTCCGTCAAGTGAACGGGGTTTCCATTTTGATATATTACACGTTTTGACAGGAATAAGCCGCTGACAATTTCCATAATATTGATAAAGTTTGTTTTGTCAGCTAAATGAAGAGGAGAAATAAAGAGTTTATTTGCGTGTTGCTGAAACTGTTCGGGGTATTTAATACGCCATTTGACAATGCGCATTTCATTATTTAGTAATCCTATTGCTTCATCAATTAAATGCAGATAGGGCATTTTTTTCTTGCTCAAACCGTACACGATACGATTTAAGACGATGCAAGCCAAAAGAAAAATAACGTAATAAAACGCTGTAATCCTGTTCGTTGATACTAAAATCGGCTAAATGGGTAGCCAGTTCTTCAATAGCTTCTGCAAATTCAGATGCAGAAACTTTACGCTGTGAGTATTCCGATAATAATCGGAAGAAACTCTGTTCCAACAAATTATTCATTATGGGAATTATAGAAGGAAGTCCTACCAACGTGGTAGAACTTCCTTTTTTAATAAGTTATTTATTCACAAACTGAAAATCATATTCATTATATCTGTTACCAATATTAGGATATTTTTTTAAAAGCAGTTGTATATTAGAAACATCTTCCGTTGATAGATTTACATCTACCGCTTTTGCATTTTCTTCTAAATACTTAATATGTTTAGTTCCCGGAATAGGAATTATATTTTCACTTTGTGCCAATATCCAAGCTAAAGCAAGTTGAGCTGGGGTTATTCCTTTGCTTTCTGCTATTTCTGCAATTTCGATAGCCAGTTTTTGATTATTTTCCCAATATTTACCGTTATAACGTGGCAAATGCTTGCGGAAATCATGTTCTTCCAATGTATTTACGTTGATAGTATTTGTTACTAAACCTCTGCCTAACGGTGAAAATGGAACTAAAGTTACACCTAATTCTTTTGTCAATGGCAGAATCTCTTTTTCGACATCATGTGTTAATAAAGAATATTCACTTTCAACCGCAGATATAGGATGAACATTACAAGCTCTTTTCAGTGATTCAGAAGAACATTCGCTTAGTCCCAAATAGCGTACTTTACCCTCTTTTACTAACTCTGCCATAGCTTCAACTGTTTCTTCGATTGGTATTGTAGGGTCAATCCGATGCGCATAATATAAGTCTATAGTTTCGATATTTAATCTTTTCAAGCTGTTTTCTACAGCTTGTTTTACATATCTTGGAGAAGCATCTACATAACTTTCACCACCAGCGAACACGCTACCTTGACTATTGCGTAAACGAAAACCAAATTTTGTTGCAATGAAAATCTGATTTCTTTTTTCTGCTAATACTTTGGATAGCAATTCTTCATTAGCACCATTGCCATACACATCCGCAGTATCCAAAAAATTAATGCCAAGTTCTAAAGCACGATGCAATGTCTTAATGCTTTCTTTTTCATCGGCTACTCCATACGCAGCACTCATTCCCATACAACCCAATCCGATAGCGGATAGGTTTACTTCTGTTTTTCCTAATTTTCTGTACTTCATTATTTCTATTTTTTAGTCGGTACAAAATTAGGTAATGGAAATATGGCTGATTAACACTATTCAAAGCATCATTTGCACAAATCAAATAATTGTTGCTCTCTAATTTCGCTTGGCGATTTTCCTATATGCTTACGATAGAATTTACTGAAATAGCCTATGTTTTCAAATCCCAAGCTATAAGCAATTTCTGAAATAGAAAGATTACTATGTAATAAATACTGGGTACATTCTTTAATTATTCTTTCCGCAATCATTGTAGAGGTAGTTTTTCCAGTAGTATCTTTTACCACTTTATTTAAATGATTAACGTGTATAGACAAACGGTTTGCATAATCGGCAGGAGTACGCAAACTTAATACTGAATGTGGATAATCAACAGGAAATTGTCTATCCAATAATTCTATGAATAATTCTGTAATACGTTGCGAAGCATTCGGATGTGATTCATATTTATTTGACTCCTGCATTTTTAAAGCTATATGTATCAACAAATGAAGATAACAACGTAAAACATCATGTTTGTTTGCATAGTCTGACTGGTTTTCTTCCTGCATTTGTGTGTATATATCCATGACTTTGGCAACTTGTGCGTCATTCAAGAAGAAAACCTTATCTCCAGTAACTTTGAATAATGGTGTATTAGCCAAAGAGCCATTCTTTTCTTCTGACTGAACAAACTGCTCATTGAATATGCAGAACATACCTTTCTGTTCTTCACTAATTGATTCCCAAGCATAAGGGACTAAAGGATTAGAAAATAACATAGCAGGACGATTTACTAAAATCCATTTATCTGCATAATATAGTTTTCCCACACCAATAATCAATGTGACTTTATAAAAATCTCTATAACTGAATTGTACTGTCCCAAAATTACATTGGCGGGAAAGAACATTGAAATATGGGTTCTCCTTAGAGTAGGTTGTACCCAGTTGAGGGTCACAACGCTGGATTCTTTTATAGAACTGTGGAATACTTTCGGACATAATATTCAATATTGTATCGTTAGAGCCCTATAATATTTTTAATTTTTTGTATATTCTCAATGGTTAGATTATCATTATTACATTTAGGACATAATATTGCTTCTGTTTCAAAAAAGAATTCATAATCATCCCGTTTTAGAAAGTACTTATTTTTACAGATAGGACAGGTAAATCGTATTTTCTTATTGAATAATATGAAAATAGAATCTTTTTTTGTGCGAAGATAACTCTCTGTAAATAAGGAAAAACCTATTGTTCTTCTTAGCCTTTTTACAATGCTTAAGTTTTGATTATCGGTGTCTTTTAATATTGAGAATATCAACTTGTCAATAATATCTACTGCATATATAAGTATATATGGGACTACCCAATAATACTGTTTGTAATATAGAGCAAAATCTTCTTCTTGAGAAAAAACAAAATTAAAATTTTGTGGTTCTGTTCGATAATTCTTATCTTTAGTAACAATATGTAAAGCATGATTAGAAATCCCATTAATCCCATATTCGCATAATTTGTTATAACGTAAATCGTGAACAAAATCAGCGTCAAATAAAGGATTTGTTAGGCAATCTACTGCATTCTTAATAACATCCACTTTGTTTATATTTTTACTACTTGGGTCATACGTTTCAACAGTATCTGAATGAAAAAATCTATATATAAAATCAGAACGATTATATAGTAACTGTTCTAATATTAGTAATTCATCTGTAAAGGGTTTACGAATTAATGCATAGGCAACTGTTATTTTTCCTCTTTTTGCACAATATAAAGATTCAAAAACAAAATTGATAAAATCCGACGTTATAGAAAGTATTATATGTTTAGTCAAGATTAATTCTAAATCTTTGTTTTTATTATTCCATGTAAGCCAGTCGATTGCATGAATTTTATTCTTATTCAGTTCGTCCATTCCAGTCTCGCTTCCATCTAAAATTGACTCTGTATGATATAAGTCCTGATAATTTTTTTCTTTATATATTTCCGTTAATTGGTCATATATTACAGCACAAATATCTTGAATTCTATGATAGCATTTAGGCAAGAAAATTTGCTCGTTGGGAGTAATTGCTAATACTGGGGCTGTTTTTTCTGGTTTCATAGGCTATAGATGTTTATAGACAAAGATACAAATAATGAAATGGCATACAATATTCATCTAAAACTATTTTTCTGAAAATAATGATGTCTTTGCATTTTTGTTGTATCTTTGCCCTAACTCAAACAACCACCGCAACACCAAGCAATCTAAAGAATTGCACACGTGGGGTTATTAGTGGGAGAAAGAATAAAAGAGCTTGCTAAGATATTGAGTACGTGAAGAATAGAAGAAAAGTTCATCTTCCGTACGCACCGCAATAACATTCCGAAGCCTTTGAAAGTCAATCGCTTTCAAGGGCTTTTTTCTTGGGGTCTCAATCGGGAGACCAACCTAATAATACATCATATAACAGATTGATTCGTAGGGATATTCAGTAAATGTCTTTAAAACATAAAATGGCATATGAATATGCTTTGCTCATATCATCTCATATGCCATTTTTATTATCTATTTTTTCTCTCTGACCTAAAATCTTCTCCTTTTGGGCACAATGATCCGGAAGAAGCCTGGGACTTCTTCTAATAGATTCTTTATACTTATGCTATGCAGCTTTCCTCTGTCTGTTTTTGATTTTATCAATCATCAATATGGCGTTTGCCGTATGTATTCCAAAGAAAATCCACAGGATTTCCGTTTTCCTGTTCCGTGCTTTGACTTTCGATAGTGAGTAATGCTGTTTTTGCGTACCGAAACTGCCTTCAAGCCTGGTGGCTCTTTCCCTGGAGAGTTCACTCCTGAGAACTTTCCTCACCTGCTCGTCCTTTGCTGCTCTTCCCTTGCGTACAAAGGAGGTTGATATCCCATATTCTGTACAGAACTTCCTGCCCCGATTATTGGCGTATATGGAATCGGAAGCCACACACCTTACCCTTACATTCATCAACTTCTGATGCATACGGATACAATCCTTCAAGCGTATGCCCTCATTGAATGCCTTGAAAGAGACGTGCTCGATGAACGAGATCCCGTCTATCTGTATG
>OJJX01000084.1_pt1 | contig 88051 bp, 125 predicted proteins | sample 1596411 | NCBI WGS metagenome assembly OJJX01 (sample SAMEA4350136, study PRJEB24818) | metagenome | biome: human; feature: gut; material: faeces | place: Denmark | collected 2013-09 | reverse complement strand
CTCCATATCGGATTCGAACCGATACATAACACAGATTTTAAGTCTGGCCTCTCTGCCAATTGGAGTAATGGAGCATTGGCGGGGGATGTTGGAATTGAACCAACTTCTTCGATTTCAAAGACCGAGGTTTTAACCTTGTAAACTAATCCCCTTTAAATCTTTACTTTCTCAGTGGATGAATAAAGAATGCCAACATAACTCTTTCCCTTGAGAATGCTCTTTCTTCTGGGACAACACTTTTTAGTTTCCATCCAATATAAATTCTCCAGTAAAATTGTTTACCAAAGATTTTAATTGATGGGATAAAAGCGAATAATCCCCAAGCATTACTGTTCCACATTAGGAGATAACCTGTCTGATTATCTTCAGGGTCAGAACTTACGTTGATATTACCTTTCCACTTAGTAACATCTTTTACATCTCTTCCTAATACATGGTAAGAGAAGTTATAAGCTTTGTTTCTCCAGAGCCATCCGACTCTTTGCATGTAGACACCTAGTTTACCAATCCATCTAATATTAGCCCATCTTTTAACGTGACCTTCATCACCATCAATTGGGTTGTCATATGTCTCCATCCATCTGAACCCGAAAGGTAAGTGTCCTTTCTTCTCACTGTAGAATGGAACTACAAAAGGTGCTAAGATAACTGCTAAGATTGCTGCAAATGGCTCTAACAAAGCTAAGAAAATCCATGAAGCATACTTCAAATATCTCATCTAAATAGCCTCTTTAAATTGGCGCAGGATAAGGGATTCGAACCCCTATTAACAGCTTCGTAGACTGTTGCTCTATCCATTTGAACTAATCCTGCAAAATTGGTGTTCCAAGACGGATTCGAACCGTCACTAATACAAGGTTTGAGCTTGCATCCTCTGCCAATTGGGATACTGGAACATGGTACTCACTAAAGGACTTGAACCTTTTTCTTCATCTTGTAAGGGTGATGTTTTACCATATAAACTAAGCGAGTGTGAAAGAGGTCTGAAGTTGTGCCGCTAACTCAACTCCGTGGAATTTGTTACGGTCTTCAGTTGACACCAGCGGTCTTTCACTTGACCTCTGAATTGGTGCTGCTCACAGGACTCGAACCCGCATCTCCATCCTTACAAGGGATGTGTAATAGCCAATTATACGAAAGCAGCATTATTTGGAGCATCCAGAGGGAATCGAACCCTCAACCTCAGTTTGGAAGACTGTAATTTTCCCGTTTAAACTATGGATGCACTAATTGGTGGAGTCACTGAGAATTGAACTCAGTTCCCAAGTTTGCAAAACTCGAATTTTAACCATATAAACTATGACCCCATTTTTTGGTACAGGTGGAGGGAATTGAACCCATCGTCTTACTGATTAAGAGTCAGCCGCATAACCATTTTGCTACACCTGCATTAATTTGGTAGGAGACAAGGGATTCGAACCCTAAAACATCTCGTTCTAAGCGAGATAGGTTTACCAATTACCGTCAATCTCCCATTAAATCTTTTTAGAGAACTTCTAAGAACCTAAGCAACAAGGTTCCACAACAAGCTGTAATAACCTTAGAAGCCCTCTAAAAAGACCTAAAAGGTCTTTGCATAGTCTTGTTTAATCTGGTGACTAGAACCTTTGGAGAGCTTGATATTATCTCTTCTCCGTGACACCTACTAGGTGTTTTATCAGTGTGTACGACAATACACGAGGGATACCAAAGCAACATCCGAATGAAGCTTGGCTTTAAATCTTATTAGGCGGTAAGTAAAGGAGTCGAACCCTCACCGTATCTCTACAGTGGCAACTGTTTTCAAGACAGTTTGGCTACCATTAGCCGCTACCTACCCCTAATAAGACTTTGGCATGGGACGCAGGAGTTGAACCCCTTTGAAACGGTTTTGGAGGCCGTTGCTCATGCCTTAGAGTCTTAACATCGTCCCATACTATAATTCGAAGCTTACCGTATTATCTCAACACTGTAAAGCCCCTTCTCAGATTATTTACATGTTCTGGAAAACATGAGATACAGACCACCTCCCTACAGGAAGACCCGCTTAGGTCGTCTAAGTAATCTGCTAACTAAATTGGTCGAGGCGGCAGGACTCGAACCCGCATACTCCACTTACTCGGTTAACGGCGGTTTAGAAGACCGCTGAGATACGCCCCGTAATTATCTTTAAAGACTCTCTTAGAAAGCCCTTAAAGATGCCCACCTTATTAATCATACCGTGGGCGAGTACGCCAAATTCTTTGATGAGGGATTGGAAGACCTCACTGGTGTTTAGCCTATCAAGCTACTGCCAGAAAAACATTGTCGTTTGCATTTATTTTAAATTTGCAAAATAGACGCTACGCAACGAAAACTAAGGTTACTATAAAGTAGTCACATCTCAATGTCAACAACTTTATTGAAATTGGTACTGGTAGGTGGAATCGAACCACCGATGTTCCCTTATCAGGGGAGTGTTATAACCTTCTTAACTATACCAGCTTGGAGGTTCAGATGGGAATCGAACCCACATTCATAGGGCTTATGAGACCCTTGCATTACCTTATCTGCGACTGAACCATATTGGTAGAAGTGGAGGGATTCGAACCCATCGCCTGTCAGATTAAAAGTCTGCCGCATCACCATTCTGCTACACTTCCATTAAATTATCTTTGTAGATAAGCTACCCAGACTTGCTTAAGGTCTGTAGCGATGTGCCTTTTTGGGTTTAAATCTAGAATTTACCCTTTCACCCTTTGTGGTCGCATACTCACAGGTAAGCTTAATAACTTATCTACAAAGATAATTACCAGACCGTTGTTTATCATCTTAAGTGCTACCATTACACCAACTCGACATCTGCCGAGTGAAGGAATCGAACCTTCGCCTTTTCTTTACCGAGAAATAGATTGTTTAAGTTTTGCTGTAAACGGTCTTCTGTAAATTTGTTGAGCCAAACCAAGTTTTAAATTTTTCAAAATTAAATTGGCTTGAAATTTTAAGTAACTTGCTGTATTTGGTCTTCTGCTCCTTTAAAGGATACTCGTAAGAACCCTTTAAGGGAGGGGCTAAATAGCCCTCTCAAAATTGGCGGTTACGAAGGGATTTGAACCCTCATCATCTCCCGTGACAGGGGAGTATTTTAACCAAATTAAACTACATAACCTTTATTGGTGTGCCGTGTAGGAGTCGAACCTACCGAGTCTCAATGACAAGGGATTTACAGTCCCCACCGCTACCATCTACGGGATAACGACACATTTAATTTCTATTCAGGCTAAGGACTTGCACCTTACAAATCGGTGAGCAATCGCTTCTCTCCTAAATTTGGCGGTTAGTCAGGGATTCGAACCCTGTGCCATTCGCTTAACAGGCGACCGCACATACCTTATGTGCTTCCTAACCATGTTTAGTGTTACCAGACCGTGTCTTTCAATTTTTTCCGCTAAAAATTTAATAAATTTTGCTGTAAACGGTCTTCTGTAAATTTGGAGGCGGGTGCAGGAGTCGAACCTGCCGATACCATGCTAATGAGACATGTGAGACGCCCTTTCTCTATACCCGCAATTCTTAATGACCAGACCAAATATCTTCTTTGTCCGATTAACTTTCAGATGAGTAGATTAAGTTTGCTGTAATTGGTCTTCTGTCAAAACTGGCGTTCCAGAAGGGATTTGAACCCTCAAATATCCACTTTGAAAGAGTGGTGACTTTACCATTTTGTCTACTGGAACATTAATTTGGTCTCTGTTGGAGGACTTGAACCTCCGGCCTTACCGCCCCAAACGGAACGCTCTACCAAGCTGAGCTAAACAGAGATAAACTTTTCAAACTCTATGTAACCACTTTAACATTATTTTTTAGTGGTTGTCAAGAACTTTTTTAAAATATTTTTCAGTATCTTAGAAAAGCTCTCATTTCGTTTCTATGTAGAACATATTAAAGGGTATTAAACACATTGTCAATACCCTTTTTAAAACTTTTTACCAGATGTAACGGTCAATCATTACTGCTTTGAGCATTACGCTGATTGGGTCAAACTTCTCACCACCAAGCAGAGCTTTTAAAGTGGCTGGAGAGAACCCTGATACCATTGCTACACCGTTATCCTTAACAGATACTTCGCAAGTACCATTACGGTTTGCTAAGTACCAGAATACCAGTTGTGGCATTTCATATCCAGCTTTTTTGTACTTACTACGAATCGCTTCAAAGTTTGTACGACCATTAGCTCCATCAACCTGATTGAACTCCATATCAGAGAAGATAATAAGCTTACTTGGCATATCTTTCTGAGTCAAGTTGTTTCTCTTACCTGTCTCAAGAATACGGTCAAAAGCTGCTTGTAAGTTAGTTGAACCATATTCAGTATAACGCATTACCTGACGATGACGGTTTCGTAAATCACCACTCAGTTCGATGAAATGAGGATTTGTTGAATAAACCATTAACTCATTCTTAAAGCAACCTGTATTACGTTCTGCTACATACAAGGCAAGTGATACACCAATATCAAGGGCAGTAATTGAACCAAAGTTCACCCAAGACATTGAACTTGAAACATCAGTCATACATAAGATGTTCTCACCTTCTGCCATCCAGTTTGGTAGTGCTTTCCACTGCTCATTAGCAACATCTGCATTACCATACTTGATAGATTTAATCACATCATATGGGTAAACAGCACCAGCGTTAATCTTAGCCTCACCCTTTGATAGTGATTCGATGTAAGCTTTGTAACGTTCTCCGTCTTTACGATTAAAGAGTTTTTGGTAACGTGCAGCAGCAAGTGAAGGAATCTTACTGTAGTCAATCTTACCAAACTCATTAGCAGAGATTTTTTGCTCAACTGTATCAGATAGTGCAGACAACAGTGTGCGGTACTCTTTCTCACTCAAGTTGGCAAACTTGCAGAAACGTTTTACAAACTGCTTATGACGTGGTTTGACTCGTGGTAACCACTTAGCCGCCAAACCTGCTGTCTCAGGGTCTAGTAATGCTGCTTCTAAATGTTTGAAGGCGTCTGTCTCAAAACGAGTGCCTACGAATATTTTGAAGTCATCAAAACGACCAAGTTCTGCAATCTTATCCATAATACGAAGAACCTGTGTAGGCTCTAAAACTTTATCTTCGATTGCTTGAAGTAAAACAGTTCTGAAGGCTTTACGCTCACCCATACCTTCTCGTACATCTCGCATGTGAAGCAAAATACGAACTGCAACATCAACATCCTCACGCAAAGCTTTGTAGAACAAGTCTGGTAAGATTTCTACATTGCTACGGCTTGAACCAGCAGCTTTGTAAAAGTCCACAAGAGCAGACATTGATGAAGTATGGTTTACAGCACCATTTTCAGTTCGACCTGCATGAAGGTGCGCATGTTTGAATAATTCGCTCATATTTTACTCTCTTCTCTCATTTGTTGTTTGATGTGACAGACTTTAGAACAACTTTGCAGAGTCTGTCAACACCTTTTAAAATTATTTTTTGAGAGTCGCTACAGCAGAGAACGTTGGTTTGTTATCTGTCTGTGGCTGACCACCATTATCAGGGGTTTTCTTAGTGTCTGCTGCAAGTGCTTTCATCTCACCTGCTGAGTGAGTAAAGATGGTTTTACCGACCTCAATCATACTCTTGATGGTTACGTCATCTGTGTTTAACCCGAACTCTGCAAGCTTAGCAGCATCCCTTGTAACAATTGCCTCAAACAGCTTTGCAGCAAACTCAGCAGAGTTATCAATGGTCAGTTGAGCTTTTACAAGTGAGCTTTTGTTACGAGAGCCTTTTGGTCTTCCAGATGGGTTTCCAGATTGGCCTTTTTTAAACTGGCCTTTGTTTGTTCTGTTTTTCATTGGTATGCCTCTTATAAGACCTCTTAAAAGGCTTTTAAGATAAAAGATAGATATCCAGAAAGATATCTGTTTAAATAGCCTTTTTAGAGGAACCTTTTAAGCTATCTTCTAAGTATTTATAAGCCTACACCTTGTCAAGTACTTTGTCAACAACTTTTTTAACTTGCAATAGTTCTTGACTTGTTGTATGGATTACTGTACCATCTTACTTAAAGCTGTAGGTCTGCCTTGTTCTACAAAGGAGACTTAATGAGAAAATCAAATAAACCGAAGAAAGGTAAGAATACCAATCACTGTAAGGAATCAAAAAGGGTAGAGTTAATCTACTATTCATCCTCTGAAATTGGTCTGTACCTGTTCTTTCAAAATTACAGAAGACAAGAGGATTATCTATGTGTAGTTCCCAATTAGAAATCGCAGATATTATAGATTTATATCAAACTGCAAAGAGTCATGGCTATATAACCTCAATTGGAAAGAATAGTCACTATGATGCTTTGACTGGAATGTATTTCAGGGCAATGGCTCAATCTAGTGAACAACACTTAATGGTTTCTTCCAGTGAGTTTACTTCGTTTCTCTATTGCAGCAAAATTATAAATCGCAGGAGAACTGAAAAATGTTAACAGTAAGTTTTAATTACAATAGTGATGGCTCTGTATCAATTAATTCGCCATATGCAAATGACCTGCTTAAAGAGCTAGTCAATCAGTGTGATAGAGGTCTTCACTATGTTCAAAATTCTTTTAAACAGAAGACTATTGCTAATAACTTGATGCGTGTAACAGTAACGGCATCGAATCCAAATTATGACTTTGATAGTGAAAGTCCGTACTCATTAGTTGCGCTTGGAGAGAGCAGCCAATTCAAACTTGTTTGCCACGACTCAGAAACATTCCTTAAGGTATTTTCAAACCTTATCCATAATAATAAGTACAGCTACGTTGATGGTAGTGTAAATTTCTATCCAGCAAACTATACATGTTTGTTGGTTGATAATATGAGAAAAAGTAAACAAGAACCTACAGAAATTTCATTTGATGTGAACTCTAGTCCAGACGCAGAAACAAGTAAGAACTTTGATATGAGTTACGCATTGTCACTCAGTAAGAAATCCGAGTTCATTGATTATGTCAATGGATTTGGTTTTAAGTTTGATGAGAGTATGAATCTTAAAAAACTTAAGAACCTACTTAAGACCAAAGCTTAAGTGTGAATAGGGGCTGATGCCCCTTTAACTATTTATAAGGATATTTAATGAAAGCTAAGAGTGCAAAAGACTTTTATTGCTTCCTACAATCCTATATCAATTCCGTGCAAAATGGTGAAAGGTACAACCTTAATGATGTTATCCCAACACCTTTGACATGGAGACTCAGTAAATGGCCTGAAGAAGATATTACACCAACAAGCGAACAACGCACCTACAAACCTGAAATCAATATTCCAGATTCTGAGAATCTATTATATCCAATGTTCCATATTGTTGGTCTTGGAAGATTCCTTATGGATATCCAGTATGTAATTGGTAAAGGTTATAAGGTCAAAGGTATTGTTGTTGGTGATGTATCTCCGCATCACAAAGGTTATTTTAGACTAAACGCACATTTAGAGGCTAAAAAGAAATGATTAAAGCAAAGACTTACCCAGACTTCAAAGAGTTTGTGAAGGGTTTCATTGCAAATGTAAAGGCTGGTAAGAGATATGATTTTAGAACATATCAAGAGGCTATTTTACCACTTACCTATAGTTCATATTGGCCTGAAGCTGATATTGCAGAAGTTGAGAAGTTTGACTACAAACCAGACTACAAAGTTCCATTTAGTGATGAATTGCTTTACAGTGTTGGTGCACAGATGAGAACTGCTGATTTCTTCATGGATTTGCAGTATGCAATCATCAATGGTAAAGATGTTGACACAATTTACTGTGAATGGTTGGCAAGAGTTAAGCCGTTCTCAATGTTGAATGCTAAGCTGAAGGATGCTATCAAGCCACCATCAATCACTCAGCAACCAACCAATCAAACAGTAAATGAAGGTGGTACACTTACCCTAAGCATTATTGCAACTAATGCCACTGGATATCAGTGGAAAAAGGGTGGTGAGGATATCACTAGTGCCACATCTGCAACCTACACAAAACAGTCTGTAGCACCTTCTGATGCTGGTTCCTATACTTGTGTTGTGTCTGGAGAGGCTGGTACAAGTGTTACCTCAGATGCGGCAACAGTCACTATCAACGCACTGCCTGTGATTACACAGCAACCTTCTAGCCAGACCATCAATGAGGGTGGAAACATCAGCTTGGAAGTGACTGCAACGGGTGCAACGGGTTACCAGTGGAAGAAAGATGGCTCTGACATTCCTTCGGCTACAGAGGCTACCTATAGCAAGTCTGGTGCGCTGCCAGCAGATGCAGGTTCATACACTTGCGTTGTAACAGGTGCAGGTGGTTCTGTTACTTCTAGCCCTGCAACTGTCACAGTAAATGCTTTGCCAGTTATTACCAAGCAGCCAACAAATCAGGTAGTTAATGAGGGTAACTCTTTGACACTGAGTGTTGAGGCTACAGGTGCAGAAGGTTACCAATGGAAAAAGGACAATGTGAACATCCCTAGCGCAACTGGTGCGACTTACACGAAAGCTAACGCAGTTCCTGCCGATGCTGGTTCCTACACCTGTGTAGTTACTGGTGCAGGTGGTACAACAGCCACATCTAACGCAGCAACAGTTACTGTGAACGCACTTCCAGTAATCACTCAACAACCAACCAATCAAGAAATCACTGAAGGTGAGACCTTAACGCTGAATGTTGTGGCAACAGGTGTGACAGGTTACCAGTGGAAGAAAGGTGAGGAAGACATCCTCGATGCAACTACTGCAACTTACACCAAAGAAGGTGCAACCGATGCTGATTCAGGAAGCTACACCTGTGTAGTTACTGGCGCAGGTGGCTCTGTAACATCTAATGCGGCAACAGTTACCGTTAACCCAGCAGGGGAGGCATAATGCAACTCTCAAGAAAAGGTTTAGAAGCTATTAAGTTCTTTGAAGGTCTTAAGCTAGAGGCTTACGAAGATTCTGCTGGAATCCCCACAATCGGGTATGGGACAATTCGTATTGGTGGGAAGCCTGTTAAGATGGGTATGAAGATTACCGCTGAACAAGCTGAACAGTACCTTCTCGCAGATGTTGAAAAGTTCGTTGCAGCAGTTAACAAAGCCATCAAGGTTCCAACTTCTCAGAATGAGTTTGATGCACTTGTAAGTGAAACATACAACATTGGTATCACAGCTATGCAGGACTCCACATTTATCAAGCGCCACAACGCTGGTAATAAGGTTGGTTGTGCAGAAGCTATGCAGTGGTGGAACAAGGTCACAGTCAAAGGTAAGAAGGTCACTTCAAACGGCCTGAAAAACAGACGTAGAATGGAAGCTGACATTTATCTTGACAGTGTATATCCAAAGTAATATCTTCATAGGCTCCTTCGGGAGCCTTTTTTATTTCTAAGGAGAAAACTATGAAACTTTGGGCTGATGATGTTGGGACTTTTAAGTACACTCGCAATGGCTCAATGGTGAGAATCATTGGGAGTAACATTGTTACAATTGGTGATAGGGTACACACAATGTTCACTGTTGAGTTGGCTGAACTCTCACCTATTGAATCTGCTAACAACGGCCTGTTCAAGTTTGAGACTTACCATGTAAATGAACACGGGCAGTTTAATACTCTAGGGGAAAGTGGCCTTGATATTATTTCAGAACACCCCTTGACAAGAGAGCAGCTTGCGAGTTACTATAAAACAGTTCTTGAAAGGACTTTGGCAACACATGAGCATGAGGCCAGATATCACATAGAACGTTGTGAAGTTTTAAGAGCAAAAATCGAACAAGCAGAGAGAGGTTTTTATGAATAAAGAGATTCAAGTAAAAGTTGACACTTTTGGACATGATGGTCGAGAAGATGCTGGACTTGCCGACGCAGTGATTTTTGAGTGTAATGGGAATATTAGTCTTCGCTTTACAGGCTCAGGTAGCACCCTTCGCAGAATGCGAGATGATGAAGATGGTTGTCCTGTATTTGGCTGGTATGATATGGAGTTTCCTCGTTACGCCATCCATTATCCAGATGGTGGAGAAGACTGGACAACTCAATCAATCCGCGATGAGCTTAATGGCATTCCAGTTGAGCAAGAAGAGCAAGAGCCTATTGAACTCACCTTCACTTTTATCAAAGAAGAGAAAGTAGGTGACTTGTCAGTAACTGAAGCAATTCAAGTCTCACAGGTGATTCGTTAATGAGTAAAGTACAGGTTGTTTTCCCTATTTGTGACTTCTCACTAGAGCGTGAACTTGACCTGTACGAAGAAATTACTGACGAAATTATCTGGTCTGTTGTAGAAGAGGCTATCAAGAAGCTGTATGGTGGCCTCTTAAACCCATCAAGTAAAAAGCTCAATACTAAACAAGTAGCTGACTCATATACTTCTTATGATGCCTACAACAAACCTTTTGAGAATACCTGCTTTGACCTTATGGTAGGTAATAACAAAGTCAACTATTTCTTCGTCAGAGAGTTTAACGATGAGTAAGCTCCATGTCACAGTTTACAAAAACTTCTCAGATATCAAAGGGTCTTTAACAAATAAGCTTGACTTACAACGTAAAAGACTCTTTTTAATGTACGACATAGACAACTACGACCATCCTAAAGAGTTTAACTACAAAGATGGTACAAAGGTTGTCGAATTTGAAGATTCTGTAACGGTGTATGTCAAGCATGACTTACCAGCAAAGTACATAGGGATGTTAGAGTACTACATATTCAAACATACAGGTATGCGTGGTGAAGCTGTTAAGATATCTTCTATAGAAGTTTTTGAGAAACCTAACACACAACTTAAAAAGTATTTAATGAGGAAACTGTAATGTCCGAAGAGCAACAGAATATTACTCCACAAGTAACATTAGTCCAACATTTTGGAAATATTGAAGGTTGTATTGCACTTTTTCAACCAAATATCAACTCTCCTGTAAAAGTTTGCAAGTTGACTATGAATGTCAACAATATCAGTGTTTGCCTTGTTGAAGAGGTTCAATATTTCAAGTTCAATGACAGAGAGGTTGATGCTGCACTATTGAAGTATCGAGCAAACCTCGAAAAAGACATTGACCACAAAGAACTTGTAACACTGTTTGGTGACCTTCACAAGCTTCTTGAAAAGGTTATGAAGCGCACATATTACATGAACAACGGTTCAATCATTACCACTTTGATTTCACCATGTATTTCAGAGCCAATTTTAACTGATGACGGTGGATACTACGTGGTGGCATCAGCAGATTCTGATTGGTGGATGAAGAACACAGCACTTAAAACAGTGATTGAGGCTATCCGCGAACATATCCCTTCATTCAGCCCGTGGAAAGGTAAAAGTGATGATTTCATTGCACTATTGAGTGAAGAGAGTAACAAGCGCAGTGCATTGCTGCCTAAAAAATACTCTTGACCGAGTATACAATATTGATTATGATGGGAGCTATCGAGAGGTAGTTCCCTTTTTAGTTTCTGGAGAGTAGATATGGCTAAAGTGAAAGAACACGATAAAATTATTTTGTATGTTAAACAGAATCCTTCAAAGAGTGTTGAGGCTGTTGTAACACACATCTCGCACAATGGTACAGTTTATTTCCGACCGCTGAAGAACTTAGACTTTGACACAACACCAAACCACACATTCAGTACTTCTGCAAGACTGTGTGCAGGGACTGTATACTCAACTGCTGAGATTGATTCCTTATCTTTCACAGGTGCTTACAAAAACTTTATAGGGATTGCTCTAAAGGACTCTGAAGAATCTTTTAAATTTTTCATGGAGACTAATAAAGGTTGCTACACACATGTTATGCCAGTCTATAAGAAAGTTGACACAGAGCTTACCAGTAAGTGCGAAGAAATTAGTAGTGACCTGAAGGAGCGTAAAACAGCTATTCAGAATGCTATTTACATCATTGAGAGGAACCATTTAGAAGTTCTTTTCAGAGATATGCTAAAAGCAGGGTTTACTCCAAACGAAATTACAAGAGAAACACAACGCCAGTTCAGAAATGCTATGGTGAAAGAATGAAAAAGTTAACTACAGTTGAAGATTACTACAAACTATCCCTGTTAGAGCAGTATCGCAGAAGCCAGAATATCAGAAAATGCTACGGTAAACACGCTGAAGGTGACTTTTACCGTTGTTACGATGCAGATTTAAAAGGTGTAACACCTAGAGGGAAAGTCCTGCAAAGACTTGTTGACCTTGAGTGGAACAAACGATTGAGAGGGGTTGGAAAATGATTTACGAAGAAAGATACAAAATAGATTACCAGAAGACTGGGCATCATGTCTCCCTAAGAGTAACCAAACCGAATGGAGATACCGGTATCATAGCACATTTTGGTGGTGATTATTGGTACGGTACAGGTTGCTTTGAGGGCTACAGTCAAGAATACTTGAAAGCTTTCTACAGAGACTTTACAAACGACTACAACAGGGTTGTTGACGAAAAGAACAAGTGCATTAAGCATGAATATCATGCCAGAGGCTGCCTAAATATTGTTATGATACTAGTGTTCTTCTTAGCAACATTACTAGCTGTATCAGCAATCAGCTACATAGCTCAAGACTTGACAATTACACAGATTACTGCAAAGCTACATGATATCTGGTACTTGTATGTTGTTCCTTTAGCTGGTATCATCATCTCACTAATGAGGTTCAGAGTTCATAAGAAACGACTTAAGGATTCTGAGGTTAAACTTGAAGAGGTAAGTAAAGAATGCAACCTACAATTATAGCTGTATGTGTTCGTTTTGCAATCGCTGAAATGATTAACAAGGCAATCTTAAAAGATGCCTATGGAGAGACTAAGTAATGATTAAGACACCTGTACCAATTTTTGGATTTCCTTCTATAGAAGAGTTCAAAGTTTATCTTGACAAAAACTTCTACAACGAGCAGCCTGTTACTTTGCTGAAGAGTGACTTATCAGAGCTTCTTGATATGGTTATTAAGGCAACTTCTGAGAAGGAGCCTGAACAGAAAGCTGAGAAGAAGACTAGTAAGAAATCCGATAAGAAGACTGAAAAGTCTGAGTAATAACTTAGGGGTTACTTGATAGCCCCTTTGTAGAAACTTAGAAGGTAGCGAATATGCAAATCATAGCTGGTCAAGAACTTGACATCATAGATGCAAAAACACAGGAGTACATCGCAACAGTGAAGGTTATAGGAGTCAGGGAGTGGAATACTGAGTACCCAATTCAATGCCTTGTGCTGGAGAAGTTTAAAGCTAATGGTGTACACTTTTACCACGGTGACTACATCAGCTTTAACAAAGATGGTTACTGGCGTGGTAGTGACCACCCTCAAGCAAATGAGTTTAATATGCGTCTAGCAATACCACAAAAAGATAACCAACAAAACGTAAAAGATATCCTTGTAGAAGCCTATGAAGAAGGTATAATAGATGTTGTGCATGATGTTGAAAAAGCTTTAAAGCTTGTTATGCCACATTTAGAGTCTGGAAAACTGACTTTAGAGATGCTTAATAGGGTTATTCGGAGAGCTTATGAAAGTAAAAGAGATAGTGCAAAGAGCAATGCTTGACAACTCGACTAAAGATGAGATGTACACAGAAATTTGTGATAAGTTAAACTGTTCAAGACATGCTGCTAAGGTTCTTGTACACTGTTTTATCTGGGAATGCTCAGAAGCTTATATGAAACACGTAGCTTTTGAGAGTTCTCATTTACTCGGTGATGCAAAAATAGGTGTAGCACTAAAAGAGCCTGAGATGAAAACAGTACCTAAAGTTGGTAATGTGTATAAACTAAAAAATTTTATTACAGGCGAGATTGTTGCAGAAGGTGAAGTGCAACAGGTTTATCATGATGGTAAATATCTGTTTAAGATATTCGAGTATGATAGTCGTTACAGACACTTATGTGGTATTACATTTTTAGTTTCAGAGGATGACCTCATCAAGAACAATAGTAATAAATTCGCAGTACCAGAATATCAAGTTTTACGATAATGGTGTGATAGATATGGAAAAAGATAACTTAAAAGAAGTTGAAGGTAACTACCTAGTACTTGACTGGAGTGATGTTCGAGAAGCACTCTCCGAAGAAAATCTTGACTGGTTCGAACAAATTATCTTTGCAGTACGGCATAACAGAGAAGTTGAAAATGGTAAAGAGCCACTTGAAGGAATCTTTGTAGAAAGGTCTTATCCGTTCTATGAAGACACTTTGCAGAAAGTTAAAATGTACTTTAAACAGAAGAACCGTAAAGTGGTCACTATGGTATCTCTTGGTGGACAGAGTATGTCTATTATGGAAGATATCAACCCTAAGAGACCGAGTAAAGGTGTCTGTATAAAAATCACAGGTCATGAAGAGTATATCTCAGTGGATGATTTTAGTGTATTCTGTAATGGTTCTGCTGTCTTTAATGGATTTCACTATGACATCCGAGTGTACCCAATCAAGGGAGATGCTGTTATGATGCAGATATTCGATAACAACAATGGATTCACTCATTTTTATCAGACAACTAAGTCATCATTGAAGACAGTTTTAGAAAGCCTGATTTAAAATATCTTAAGAGCCTCCTTAATCGGGGGCTTTTTAATTTTTATAAAATTTTATCGGTTGTCCCAACCTCTGGGTCACCATCATATGTGAATAAAATATCTATCCTTCTTAACAACCTTCTTAATCTTACTCTCTATATATAGTTATATAGTACTATATAGTATCTTAGTAACTATCTAGTGGTCTTAATAGCCCTCTGTATAGCCCTTCTAAATAGCCATCTAAACACTCTTCTAACAAGACTTCTTAACAACCTATACAATCACCTTAAACATCTCTCTACACCTTCTTAGAAGCTCCTATACACCTCTTAATCTCTATGTTACCTATGACACTCTCTATAGGTGTTCACTAGGAAATACTAAGCCTCTATATAGTCTGTTTTAACAAACTTAACAGGAATATCTTTACAGACCTTATCTCACAAGGTCTAACACGGTACTAACAAGGTATCTTATAAGCCTGTTTCTACCTGTATTTTTAAAAGACTGTGTAGGTAATTATTCAGAATTTTAAAATTTTTATAAAATAAGACTGTCAAGTCATTTTTTAGGGTCTTTGAAGGAACTCAAAAATATCTGATTAGGATGTATATCTGCTTGGTAGCCCTTAACAGCTCCCTTACAAGTACTTTGCAAAATTTTAAAATATCCTTAACAATCTCTTAACAGTTCTCACATCTTCTTAACAACTCTTCAAAGGTCTTAACAGATTCTTAACAGAACTAACAAGGCTGTAACAGTTTCTTAACAGTTGATACATAGGTTTTACAGAATCTTAACAGATGACTAACAAGAGCTAACAAGTTAATTTTAAAGAGTTATTTTGTTAAGATAATTAACAAGTTTCTAACAAGTGTTTAATCTTTTTAACTAGCTATTAACATGGTCACTATCTCTTTCTTACCGTTCCCTTTCCTTTCTTAGTGATTCCTTAAACATACCTCTTAAAAGCTCTCTATAGCTCTTTATAAGCTCTTTTAAGTCTCTTCCTAGTAGTTACACCCCAACTGTACAGATAACTCTTTATAGGGCTTCACAGGAGCTTTTAAGGCTATGTCAAAGACCCTTACAAGGCTTTTACGTGGTCTTAACAGAGATTTAACAAGGGGCTAACAAGTTGCTAACAAGTGTCTTAAAAGCATAACTATGTAGGGATTGTTAAGAAATTGTTAAGAAAATGTTAAGGGGGCTAGCATTTACGTAACTTTTAAGCTACTTCAAAGTAACTTTATAGCCCCTATAACATACTTTTAAGACAATAACAAGCCCTTTTTAGTAGTTCACAAGATAACTAACGAGATGATAAAGCTTACACCCTTATAAGATTCTTTTAAGCCTCTATAAAGCCCTGTAAAGAGCTTTTTAAGATAGGTTAATGCAATCCCTTAAGTTAGGTTGATAAGGCTGTTATAGAGCTTTATAGAGCGTTTTAGGGGTTGCCCTTCCCTTTCGGGTTATGGGCTTGTATTTAAGTTGATTTGATAAAAGGCTATAGAATAGACTATAGAGTTATTGCTTTTAAGGTATGAGATAGATTCTATCGAATCAGTGGATAGATTCTAGAAAGGTGAGGAAAGGGATTGTATAAGGATTCGATAGACGTAAAAAAGCCCCTTTAAATAGGGGCTGTTCAGGTATCTGGGGCTAAATAGCCCCGCTGCGTCGATTAGTTATAATCTTGTTTGTTGTAGTACAGGGAGACAATTTTTTCTCCCCAATAGTGATAAGTATAACCATCCTTGAGAACTTCTTGTTTTGTTTCCTCCCAGAACTCATCCGAAGGATTATAATCTTTGATGGTCTGACTGATAAGACCTTTCACCATTTCAAAGGCGTTATCAGTGCCTGCAATGTCAAATTTAACATCCAGAGAGGAAAAACCGAACTCGTTAACAGTAGCGCGGATAGTTGCCATTTTTAGATTCTCCAGTTTAGGAAGTAGTTTAAGGACTTTATTTAGTGGGGAAGGTCATTCCCTCCCCGTTGATTAGTAATTTACTGCATATTGGCGTATGTTGCAAGCCTTTTTTCGTTGTATTTTGTAAGAATCTCACAAGACAAAACATCATACTTTGTAACAGCGTTGCCTTTGTCGAGGTCAAAGAATCCAAACGCTTTACCATCTTTGAATCCGACAACTTCATAAGATTCTTTGATGATTTCACCATTGAACAAATCGCTTTCGATACGGTGAAATAATGCTACATCTTCTTTGTCGGTTGCAATCTGCAATAGTGTGGTTAATTCTACGTTTTCCATCTTGATAACTCCAGTTTAGGACTTTATTTAGTGGGGAAGGTCATTCCCTCCCCGTTGATTGATAATTTACAGACTTTTGATTGTCTCGTCAATGTCTTTTTCAATATCTTTTAAAGTTTTTTCTAAGTTCTTGATATTGAAGGTTAAACCTTCACCGAGAGTTTTAGCGTAACCGTTAGGACGTAAGTCATAAAGGCCAATTTGTTCTACATTGGAGAGGTTGACCATTTCACCGCTTACATCATAAGCTATTGATACAGTATTTTCAGGGGCTTTATAGAACTTGTTTAAGGACTTGATAGAACGTTCATAAGCCATTTTATAACCGTTTAAAAGGTTTTTAACGTGGTTGTGAACGTTTTTACACTCATCTAAGTAAATCTCTAAGAATAACGGTAATAATTCCGCTACAGCTTGCATAAAGTGAGAGACTACAACGGTTGCAACATTACGACGATGTACATAATAAGCCCCGTTTTCTGACTTAGTGATGGTTGCAAAGTGTACCCCATTACAACGAAATTCGTATGTATCTTTTACAGGCTTAGACATTACAGCATTTGAACGGATGAAGTTGATAGCTTTAAACTTGTTCATTTTGACTCTCCTAGTTTAAGGATTTTATTTAGTGGTGAGGTCATTCCCTCCCCGTTGATTAGTAATTTACTTGTTTTGATAGCTGATTGCAAGTAATTTTTTGAGCTTATCTATAAAGAGTCTTTTAAGTGAATCCCTTTTAGATAAACCCCCTCGAACAAAGTTACCAATGTCAAGGGGTATTGTCAACACTTTTTTAAAAGTTTTTTGTAAGTTATTGATTAACTGATGAATATTTTTTCAGGTTTTACATAGCTGATACGCTGACTTTTTAGCAGGTCATCCCAGATTAACGCGGCGATATGGGCATAACCGGATTCACGTAAAAGCTTCATTGTTTTACTTCTCGTTTCAAAACGGCTTGCATAGTACTCACTATTCAGTGTCGTTTTATTCCCTTCGTTGTCTACATGGATAATCTGCATCACTTGAAAGGGGCTTGTGTCCTCGCCTTTATTCCACTGTTCAAAGTATTTTAGGCACTGCATAGGTGACATCTTATCACTTACTTGAGTTGACCAAGATGCGCCAGCTTTATCGGTAATTACGGTTACATAAGCCATTTTTGAATCTCCTAGTTTAAGGACTTTATTTAGTGGGGGAGGTCATTTCCTCCCCGTTGATTGACAATTTACAGACTTTTATCAGGCTTGTCTAGTCTTTTTCAATGATAATCTCATACTGACCATCAACACTATCGAAATAGATTCCGTCGTCATCTTCTGTCTTAAAGTAACACTGAATATCATCACTTGCGGGATAGTCTTGCCTTGCTATCTGGCAAACTTGAATAGCATTTTCTTTACTTCCTGTGAACTCCTCAAGCCCTTTAAAATCACATGAATGGCCATTACAAATAGAAAGGATAAGGTAAACGGTTGTAAGCATGATTTAAGCCCCCTAAAAGCCCCTACAAGGGGCTGATTAGTGTTTATAAGGTGATTGCATAGGTTTTTAGAAAAAGCTCTTTAAATCCTCTTCTGCAATGTTTCCTGTCAGTGTATCCATGATGTCACAAAAAACCTGAATACTGTCCGACTGTTGAACACTTTTAGCAAGAAGCTCCAGAGACTCATCAAGATAGTTTAAATTTGGGTTATCCAATGAAGGAAGACAAAAAGGTGAATACATAGCGTTAAACTCTGTTGTATAGACCTTTTTAATCCAATTTACATCAAAGTACTCTGTAAAACTTGCTACACTCGACATATTATCACAAGAATAATCATCGTTTAGCTCATCCTCTGGAATATCGAGTTCTAAGATAACAATATTTTGAGTCTTCATCTGAAAAGCTGCGGTGATAGTGGCATTACCTAGAGCTTGCTGAATGCCCTCTGATGCTATTTCTTCCTCATCGTCGCCATAGATTTTATTTTCTGGATACACGTAAAAATTGCCGTCCATATCCGAACAATTCCATGCGCCTGATGGTTTATCACCGTTATTAATCAGGTTGAGGAAATTTTCTTGAGTAGTACCGTGAAAACATTTCATTTTTGAATCTCCAGTTTAGGATTTAGTGGTAAAGTTCTTTATCTGGGGCTTAAGATATCAACTTTTAAGCCCCTTGTAAAGTACTTTATTGCGTCTTCTTCGTGAATATTAGTTTTACAGCGATTGTTGGAAGCTCTTCGATATTTGTAAATAGCGTTACTTTTTGAGTAGTAACCTTGTAACCGTTTTTTGCAGCGTAACCCGTAAAGCGGTTAACTGTGTAGCTATATGTTTTTGGTGTATTGTCTGGCATATGGTACAGGAAAGGTTTGCCTAAATTTTCTGGTTGCGTCAACAGTCGGCAAGTATCAGGGATATTTAAAAAATTCATCATTTTGAATCTCCTAGTTTAAGGACTTTATTTAGTGGGGAAGGTTAATACCTCCCCGTTGATGTGTAATTTAATCTATCTAAAAATAAGTGTCAACAATTTTTTAGAGTTCTGCATAAATTGCATCGCAGATATTACGAAAATCGTGATTTGACAAATTACGCTGCAACCAAGTGGCGAAAAAGTCAGCGATTGCAAAGTTAGCATCATACTCGACAGATAACCACACTTTAACAGCAAATCGGAACATTTTCAAATCTAACTCTTTATTCATTACCTTAGATTTGCCTAACATGTCTGACATTTCATATTGCGCGCCGTCTAGCGTGATACCTGATGCAACGTCAGCCAATGAACTTTTTACATTTTCAACGTCTAAGATAACACTTTGAATCTTCCCGATAATGTTGTGCAATGTTTCATCAGGCGCTGATGATGTCAGAACATTAATCCTGTTGACGGTCAAACGTGCTTTTAAAATTGATAATTCACGGTTATTAATAGCCATTTTTAAGTTCTCCAATTTAGGATTGAGTAGTAAAGCTCTTTATCTGGGGCTTACTTTATCGAACTATAAGCCCCTTGTAAAGTACTTTACATTAAATGCAGTTTTTTGCCTTTTACTATAATGTAACTCGATGCGCTATTGCTTTGCACATCTTGATAAATTCTGCGCAAACGTCCTTCGTAGTATACTTTCCAACTGGTTGGAATCTTTTTCCCGTATCCTGTAGCAGTTTTTTGGAGTCCTGCAACTTGCCAATCCAAAATGTGCTGTTCAGCTTGTAAATCCTCGAAGTGCATTACACCGTTCACATAGTGACGTAGTGTGACATTTAAAGTACGACCGTTGTTAGTAGTATACATTTTAAAAGCTCCTAGTTTAAGGATTTTATTTTGACAGTTCACTAATTAAGACATCAAAGATTATATCATTATCTGCTACAGTTGCAACACCAGTGATATAATCAATTTCTAAGATAACAACAACTTTCGTACATAAACCGTCATCTATATCATTCCAGACAACTTTATCACCTGCACAAAACATTTTTTGAATCTCCAGTTTAGGACTTTATTTAGTGGGGAAGGTCATTCCCTCCCCGTTGATGTGTAATTTAATCTATCTAAAAACCAGTGTCAACAGTTTTGTTTTCGTTTGCTCAACTCTTGAACAATTACAGCGTAGTAGTCTTTTAAGTCACTGACATTTAAAGCATTTATCAGAGAATTATAATCATCGACTAACTGAAAATCATCTTTGAAGATGTCACTTATCTGATAGGTTTTCGCTTTATATCTGAAGCTCATATCTAGCCGCTTTATTTGCTCATCACTGAGACGCCCTAGAAAGCTCTCTACAAGGTTATTGCTAACCTGCTGTGTGATTGCCTTATTTGCTAGATTATAGGCTTTATATGCCTTATATAGCGCGAAAATGGCAATGATTGCAGTGATACCAGTCATTAACATGGTGTTTCCTCTTTACGTGATACTTTGCCACTTACAGTTATCTCATAGGATTCTAATAAATCGCTTTTAGACTTTACTGGACTTTTAAAAGTGTCATCATAGATATTGACTTGCAATACAGGTTTTTTATACTCCCTGCAACTGTTCCATAAGCAAATCACTACACGACGACCTTTTATTTTGCCGTGTAACCATTCCATAACATCATGGCTATTCCTTGATGTTTCAATGAAATCAATTTTGTTGAGTAATTTGCTCAGATTTTCACGCACTTGATTTGATAATTTCATTTTAGAATCTCCTAGTTTAAGGGCTTTATTTGATAAATCTCTCTATCTGGGGCTATCCTACCAGCCTGATAACCCCGTGTAAAGAAATCTATTTAGTTCTTAAAGATATTCATCACTGAATCTTTCAACGATTCCAAACGTTCTAATACTTCAGTTTCTGCGTCTGAATTGTTCACCTCTTCTTTTAGTCTATCCTCTAAATCATCGCCGTCACGATAGCACCAATCGAAAGCATAACCAAGATAAAAACTTTCTAAAATTGTTTGACCATTTGCATCGACAACTTTCGCGGCAAGGTTGTATTCTGAAGCCTCTAAATCTCTTTCTAATTCTTTCTGTAAGCTTGTGTAAGCCTCTTTTGATGGATTTTCCCGGCCTTGTTTTGCATAGTCACTTGAAAGCTGTTTAAGGCTGTAATGCAAAGGTATTGCATATTTAAAATCATTACGCTGACAGTTAGGATTTTTAACAGTCACACCGCCTTGATGGTCATCTGTAAACTCCCAATTATCAAGATTATGGCTTGCTTCGTAGCAATTTACCGCTTCGTAGATGATGGAAAATTTTTCTTTTACAACTTCAAAGGTAGCGTCTACAGTTTTCATTTTTGAATCTCCAGTTTAGGATTAAGTGGTAAAGCTCTTTATCTGGGGCTTAAGATATCAACTTTTAAGCCCCCTGTAAAGTACTTTATTTGTTAATTTTCAGCTTTGCATAACTTCTCATTGTACGAATGGGGGATGTTAATGCTACGCGTCTAATGTATGCCTTTTTCGTGTATACATTTGTCTTCCCGATAGTGTTTACACATGTAAAAAGGTTTATCGGTGAATTTTTTAACTTCAACTGTTTATCAGCCTTCACGCCCCACCTTACAGCAGATTGTTTTCCGTTGTCAACCACTTTCCCGCATAACTTTTTAGCCATAACGCGAGCGTCATCACGAGTTTTTGCAGCAATTACAACGTTTTTGATAATAGCCATTTTTTAGTTCTCCAATTTAGGATTGAGTAGTAAAGCTCTTTATCTGGGGCTTACTTTATCGAACTATAAGCCCCTTGTAAAGTACTTTATTTGTTAATTTTGAAGATAGTTACGTAACCATCACTACCGATTATTTGAGGCGCTCCAGCTTTTTCTACTTGATAGCCCATATTTTCAAGATGATAAACAGCATCATCATAACCATATGCGCCACCCTGATAACGTCTCTTATCACATTTTATCAGGTTTTTACCACGTCCAGCAAGTGCATTCAGTACAGCTTTTTCACTTGATAGCGTACCATCTAACATGGTTGCCGTGTAATGGTTGATTCTATTCCCGTTTACATCATACTTAAAATTGAATGCGTGAACAACGATAATGTTGCCTTTAAAATTTTCATCAAGTGACTTCTCCAGTGCGTTGCGAAAGTTGTCTTTGTTGATGAATTTAGGTGCACGATATGCCATTTTTGAATCTCCAGTTTAGGACTTTATTTAGTGGGGAAGGTCATTCCCTCCCCGTTGATGCAAATACTAGATAACCACGTTCAAAGAGTCAAGAAAAAATTTTAAAAATATTTTTGGCAAAACTGTAATGAAACGGGCGCACACGACTACCACAAAACAGAACACAAATCAAGAATTATTTTTCAATCCGCTACAAATTTTTCTCTTGACTTTTGGGGAGAGGGGGAGTAAGAGGGGGAGAGGGGTTGGTCTGGCTCTCTATAAAAACCTACCTGCACAAATCTAAAATGATTTTTCTTGCCCGACCTGATTTTTCTCTGCACGTTTTGAAAATGAAAAAACCCTTTGGAGATTACCTGCACAGTTTGAAAATGAATTTTCTCTTTGGAGTTCAAAATTTCCTCTACAGATTTCTCTATAGAAATATACCTGCACAATTCTGAAATGAAAAAGCCCTCCTTACCTGAAAAATTTACCAGATAAGAAAGGCTTAGTCTATTGTGAATATCCTACGAAGTTTCTTAGTTCTTTGCGTCTAAGAAGGTAACTTCTGGCGAAGAGAAAACTGTCTCGATATCCTCATCAGTTCTTGCATAGATATAAGTATCTGCATCACTGCCAAATGTTACTGCAATCCTGTGATTGCTCTTCGACAGGTGGGTAACTAGAGCGTTACTCAGAGACATCTTTTCAACCGGAGGGTTACTTTGATGTATCTTACCTTTTCTTCGTCTGAAGAGGGTAACTTCGTTATCTGTGAACACAACTACACCTGCAAAGTATTCTGGTTCACAGTAGTTTTTCCAACCTGAGTGTAACTCATTATACATTTTTGCTTCATAGACATACAGATAAACATCTACACTCTTCATCACCTGATTAATGATAACTGTGACAGCTTGAGGGTCAAGCCCACCGATACCTGCACCAATCATAGGTAGACCAACTTTCTTCAACTGGTTAACTTCACAGTATCTGTTAAGCTGTTTCAAAGATGACTCTAAAGCACTGTATCGGGCATCTTTACCAGTATGAAGTTGGGTGTAAAGGTTAGCTATACGGCCTTGTTTTAAACGTGCTACAGAGAAATTACCTAGTAAATTTTCACAGGGTTTGTGACGAATGCCACCTGCAAACAGGTAAACTTCTGTGTCAGTATCATACACTTTTGGATAACGCTTAGAAATAGTTGCTGCAATACCTGCACCCATGAAATTCATACAGTTGCAACCATGACCAATGATATCAAATTTGCCTTTATCAAAGGCATCAAAGATATCACCTTTGATGATTTTTACAATACCCATTTAACATCTCTCCCAAGATTCTTTATCTTCTGAAGGTTTTACACGCTGTCCTTCGTGGTCTACCCAGATGCACCCACAACCTTCACAGATTACTGGCATTGCGTAGCCAGCTTTAAAGTCATCTTCAGTGATAAGACCTTTTAAGTCACCTGTATCACGTCCAAACATTTCTATAGAACAGTCTTTGCAGAAGTCAGCCATTGATAATTGCCTCTTGAATGATGATACCTTTACCACAACGGCTTTTAAAGTCTTCCAACGGTTGGGAGATGAAGCCACGCAAGCAATCACTAAATACTAAGTTTTTCCTGTAGGCTATCACATCGTTTGCTGTAAACGGGATGACTTCATTTCTTCCAATGAATACTGCTGACCGGATGAGTTTCCGTGTCTTTTTATCTCTGGCTAGAATTACTCTCATAGTTTACCTTCTCAGTTAGCTCATATAAATCAACATGCTCAATACTATCAATGTTGATATCAATCTTTTTGAAGCGTTCTATCACTTCATTGTCAGTCATCCATATCAGACACCAATGATTCTGAATGGATTCTTCAAGAAGGTCAACACAATCTTTAAAAGTTTTTGTATCACTTCTTGTTCCAACTACTGCGATTGTTCCATATAGCCACTTACCATTGCCATAAGACACTTGTGCTACGCCAACTTCTTTACCTTTCTCGTAGTAAACGGCTACAAAGTCTCTTCCATTAATCTGCATAGTTACTTCCTCGTTTTAAGAACTGCTAAGATTTCTTTAGAGTCTGGTAAGAACCATGTGTAGTGATTCTCTTTGATTTCTGGATGAGTGTCAACCTTTATTTTGCACTCTTTACCAACATGCTTAAGCTGTGCTGTGACACCTTGCATAAAGATATGGCACATCACATTATCCATAATGGTTGGTAAGAAATCAATTCGCATATAAGTTTCTTTTGGTCGTGGCAACAGTAAGTAACCTTCTACATAGAAAGTATCTTGATTCTCTGTCATTGCTGCTTATTCCCTAATAAAATCATGTCAATAAGGTTGTTAGCTTTGATTGTGCACTGGTAAAAGCCGTCACGATAGAACTCAAGGGCTGCTGCTACATCACTGCCTGTGTTGCCTTTGATGATATACCGTGATTCTTCTTGAGTGTACTTATCACTCTCACTTACTTGGGAGTTTTTGAATGTACTGTTCACTTTGTTCGTTGAACACCCTGACATAGTTATCAGTAGCACAAACATTATAAAACTCTGGCTTAGTTTTTTCATATGTTAGTACCTCTTTTGTATGCTTATTCTTAGCAAGCACATCTTTCAAATCATTTTTGTAATTGGTGCTGAGTGTGGCTAAACCTTCCTGATAAGCATCTTTAGCAACACTTATTAGTTTCTCATTATTTAGCTCAGTTTCAGCAACTTGATAGTCTCTGTAAGAGTATCCTCCCCAGACACCTGCACCAACTAAGAAAACAATTATGAAAGTAGCTTGACAGAACTCTTTAAATGTCATTTAACAATCTCCTGAAATGAAAAAGGCTCCCGAAGGAGCCTGTATCTTAACCTTAACCGAGGACTTTAGCAAGGATATTCGCAGCCATCGAAGAAGCTTTTGCAGCAGCAACTACGCCAGCTTTGACAGTGCTATCCTTAATAGCAGATACCGTTGCAGCATCAGTAAAGAGATAAGTGATTGTTTTGGAACCACTTGTAAAGGAAAGCATAAGAGTAGTTTCCAGATTGAAAGAGCGATACGGAGCACCTTCTTTAACGATACCTTCAGCACCTAACTCTGAAGCCTTACCCATATCATAGATAGTCATCAGGTTTTCTTTGTGTGCAGTCGTTGAACCAACACCTTTTACGTGCTTCTTAACGTTCAACAATGCACGATATTCACGAATGCTACCATCAGCTTTTACATTAACAGCACGGAAAATTTTACCTTCAAAGTTACCTTGAATCATTTTACGAACTACTTCAGATTTGTTTGCCGTATCGTCCAGTGCTACCGTAATGATATTATTCATAAGTTTTCTCTCAATGTTTAACTAACATAGTTTTAATGTGTGGAAGGATTCTGTTCACCTTCTGCACATTCTTCTCTGTATCTTCTATAAAACATACTATATTAAAGTAAGGAAGAATGCAAGACTGAATCATCCTCACTTTCAAACTTTCTGCATTTATAGAGTTAGTTCCAAAACCACGCATAAAAAGCATGTAATCATGCTCTATGTAATGCCTTAAAAACATCTCAGTAGGGATTCTCTGAGATTCACCTCTAGCTGTCAAGAGTCCAATGGCAGCATGATTAGCAATTGCATCAATGATATTGAAAACATACGTCGGCTTTGCACTTACAGAGTCAAGCAAATTAGTGTACTGTGAAAATGACCCATCAATCAATTCCGTTGAGTAATCTTCGTGATTAAAATTTGTAAGAACACCATCAATGTCTGCTAAGATAAGGTTACCTTTTTCTACAAGGTCTTTATTGACTATGACTAAGCTGTCACGCCTTACACCTACAGTTTGTCCAGTCTCTTTGTCCACAACGCTCACAATTGGTTCTGATGTGTGGAACTCTTCAAGTGAACATACAACTTCTCTTGCAGTATCTTCAAAATCCCTGCACTGTTCTGGAGTCCATACACAGGAATCAAGACCTAACTCATGAGGGTGCAAGTCGTAAGCATGGCACAGTACTTCATCAGACTTTCTTAATTTTTTCATGGTTTACCTTAGAAATGTTTGTTGCAAATTCACATTGGGCAATCACTTTCATATTGTTATAGACATCTTGAGAATATTTCTTAGCTTTAGGAATTTTGTATGAATACCCAGCATTATAAGATGCTAAAACTTTTTGTAAAGTCTTCTTTGACTTTGGTTGGCCATGTACCTTTGTCCAAAACTCAAGCTCTTTATGTGTTTCTTTTGCAGCATAGTCAAAGTCTTTTAAGAGTTTCTTTTTAGCCACATTAGGACTAATTTTGTTACGCTTTACAACAGTCTTCAAGTGATTCTGGAAAATACCATAATCATGTGTCTTTTTATTCTCTACCTTCAGACCTAACTCTGACTCTTGTAAGGCTATAGCAGCTAGAGTGATACCCCAACCTTTGCCCATGTTATTCTCACCATACTGGTAAGCTTTTAACATGTTTACTTTTTGGCTAATTGATAGCTCTGGGCAGTCAACTGCATAAGATAAGTGTGCTGTAAACATTAAGCACAAACCTAGAATCAATTTCTTCATTGGTTCTCCTGTTTAGTTTATCGTGACAACAATTATACAGCACTCTGCACAAAATACAAATAAAAAAGGCCGCCGGAGCAGCCTTTTAAGAAATTACTTATTAGATTTCACGTTTACGTTGAGAGATAAGCTCACCAGCAGTGCCAACGATGACATGCAAAGCTTCAGTCTTGCCATCCCATGCTTTCAGCACTTTACGTTGATTGTCAACGATTGCTGCAACTTCATAACGTGATGAACGCATCTTCATATCGTTGTAATCAGTTGGAACAGATACAACATCTCGCGGATGGACACGAACCTTCAGAATTGTATCACCTGAGAAGCAACGAACATAATCCCAAGCACCAACGTGAAGACCTTGAGAGCAAGTCACGTTACGGTTATTATCAACCATCCAACGTGGCATTTCTACAATGTTACCTAAATCATTAGGTACTCTGTAGGTGTGGGAGTCAACCAGCTTACCTTCACGAGTAGAGACTTTCTTCCAACCAATGATGTATCCTTCTTCATCAATTTCAACATCAAGGTGAGATACGAAGCCCCAAAGTTGTTCTACAGAATCTTTAGATGGGTTTTCCATCAGTTTTTCAAAGAACATTACAAGGCGTTCAAAACCTTTATCTCCAGTCTTCATCATGTGAAGAATACGGTCAACCAGAGTAGAACGCATCTCAACAGCACCGTAGAATAGTTTGTCACCTTTGATTGTGATAGCACCCTGAGTGAAGTTTTCGATAGACTTACGAATGTTCATCAGTTCAAAGGCTTTCTTAAACTCACCTTTCACAACATGAACTACAATCTCTTGATAGTTCGGATGAGTAGATTCAACAATTTCAGACTCTGAACCGTAAGTCATAATTACAGAGTCACCAGTAATCATGTACTCAATCTTGTCATCTTTCTGCATAGCTTCATGCAGTTTATTTACTGGAGCTTTCTGTACAGCATCTTTAACAACCTTTTCAACTGGTTTGCCAGCTTTCTTTTTAAAAGTCTTAGCAACTTGTTTCAAAGTCTTCGTAGCTGGTGTAGAAGTTGCCTTCTTATTCCCTTTTAAGGTTGCTTCATGACGCTCTACAGCACGACCGACTGAACGGGTTGAAGTATTAAATTTCTGTGCAATAGCTGTTTTAGTCAGCTTACCTTCTTTAACCAGTTTGTAAATTTCTGCGTCAATCTGTGCTTTAGTTTTAGTAGTCATCTTATTACTCTCTCTTGTTAGTTAATAAATCATTTTGTGAGGATATTCTAAGGGGCTTTGAAGCCCCTTGTCAAACACTTTAATCGTAAATTGTAGTCCCTTCTGGAACACACTTCACATCAAAACCTAAGAACTTACTCACTTCAATAGGTGACACTTTATTCCAATCTAAATGAGAAAGCAAGAAGTTTTCTTGTTTTCTTTTTGAAAGGTAGTTTGTCACCTTAATGACCATGCGGTCACCAGCTTTCTTAATTTTCTTGTACAGCTTTGTATCATTGTCAAGGCATTCTTTCAAAGTTTGCAATCTACTAACAGTGTAAGTGTATGCAAACGGTGCAGCAACGTATTGGATTTTACCGAACATTGCCTCTACAGCCTCTTCATTACCTTCTAGGAAGATAGTTTTGTTTGTATCCCGTGAATAGCAATAACCACGAGAAATCTTCCTATTATTGAATGTAAAGTTTCTGGCAATAATCCAGCTACTTGTAAGGTCAAGAACACCATTCATGTAGATGCGTGTCATATACCTGTTATGATTAATCCAATGAACATCAGTTAAGCTGTCGTTCAAGAGCTTCTCATCTACTTCAATCCAGTCTTCTGGTATCTTTTTCCAATTTGCTTTTCGGAAAACATAGACTGTCTTCCCTATAACATTAGCGACTGACTTAGCTACATCTTCTGGAGATGAGCAAAAACATTCGCCATCAACTGTGTCACCAATTGCCTTAATGTAAAGCTGAGGTTCTTCAATTGTGTCTAAGTCCTCTGACACCTCTTTGTAGGAGGCTACACCTTCTGCTGGAACAGCTTTCCAGAGTTTTACAACACCTCTTACAGCTTCTTTACGCTGGTAATGGTGTTCCTTATCAGACATTTTCACAATCTTTAACAAGCTTTTATCAAGTTTGTGTAGGTTGATTAAGTCATCTAGCTCTTTTTCAGTCGAGAATACAAACACAATACCATTGTATCTGTGAAACAGACTTGACTCGTTGGCGTAGTCTCGACATGCACCACGCAAGATTTGATTGCGTCCTACAGTCTTCTCAGTTCCGTTTTTATTGCGACGGTCATTAATCACGAACAAAAACTGTTCAATTTGGCTTTTACGCATTGCACCAAAGATATTGAACATACTTGCCTCTTGAGTGTAGGAAAGTGCTGTTGCACGAATCTTACTCTCTAAAGAGTTGAACTTGACATAAGCAACTGGATTGTATAGGTAGTCCACTTTAGGAATGTTGTTTCCTTTACTGTCAACCTTAATATTACCTTTACCATCACGTTCATAAATGACTGAGCCGTCTTCTGCGTAGATAATCCCACGACGAATGTTTAGCAATTCTTCTTCCAGAGAATCAAGCTTAACGCCTCCCCACTCTAGCTTTGGACACACAGCATTAAACATCTCTCGTGAGTTCAAACGTAACTCAGCATAAGCCTGTGCAGCATCCATGAGTGTAGGTTGGCTATTAACTTTCTTGATAACATCCTTTGTAATGGCTTCAGTTATCTTTTTAGTAGCCTCAATGATAACATTTTTTGTCGTGTCATTCATCTGCAATGCTTCACGAGAAGCTGCAATAGCAACTGAACCAATAGGCATGTAGATGTTTACAAGGTCTACGCTCCTACGGAAAAATTCTGGCAATACTTTGAAGAAGTCATCACCAAGTAATGCTTCCATGTTAACAGGGTAGGCAATGTTACCCATCACCACATTAAACTCTGTCCTGTTACCACTAGAACGCCAACTTTGCTTATGAATCATGGCATCATAAACACCCTCTTCACGGGCAATGACGTTCATATCTGCTAATACATCGTCGTACACAATATTACTTTCTGGTTTTACAGCAAAGTATGAGTATACATTACCAGCTTCTTCAAAGAACTTTGAGATACGGTGGTCAGCAACTGCCACACGTACAGCTAAACCATTAGGTTCTTTTGTTGGGTTAGTTGTCAGCTTAGTTACTTGAGGGATACCATTCTCAAGATAAACAGAGTACTTATTAACAACACCGTCAACATAGCTAGATACTGTGAATGACTGAGCAATTGCAAATGGAGATTTTGAGCCGATACCCATTGCACCAATGTAATCATTAGAGTCATTCTTCGTAGAAGCCCCGTAGTTTAGGTACAAACTCATAACTTTATCATGAGTCAATCCAGTTCCAAAATCACGAACTTCAAAGTAAGGCTCAAAACGAGTAGGTAAATGCACATGGAACGGGATGTTCTCTCTTCCAGCTTCTTTCTGAGCATCTACTGCGTTACATGACAGTTCACGAATCACTGCCCTTTCTTTAAATGTGTATACACCAGAACTCAGAAGGCTGAACATTTCAGGTGTCATTGTAATCTGTGCTTGAGATGTCTCCAAAGAAGTTGAACTCTTAATCACTTCTGCGTGGTCGTTTACCATGCGCATAATACTTTCCTCTTAGTTTACTGTTGAATTACTTATTAAACATTTTACCAGAACCGCCACACATAGGGCAACAACCTGCTCTTGTATACCCTTCCCCATTGCAGTAATCACACTTCTTGTGCTCTGCATAGTACTTGCAAAGAAGGTAAACAAAGACTGCTACACTGCCAAGTGACAGTAAAATTTCTATCCAATATGCTTGCATGACTCACCTCTCATATTCTTGTAAAGGATAAAGCTTCTGTCATGGACGATACTTGTAGACACTGCAAAGTTACTTTCAAGCATCTGTTTGTTTGGATTGTAGAAGCTTTCTTTAAACTCGTCAAGTGCAAATTGGTGGTTGTCTGGAAGACCTTTTACACAAACCTTTATTGTGATTGCTGCTGCAATCTTACCAGTCAGTTCCTCTTTAGCTGCTACTAAGATTTTGTTAAGGAACTTATGACCATCTTCAGGCTTCTTGATGTTCTCCCAACGTTCTTCTAAGACAATGTTGATGTTCATCTCTTTGATTTTCATAATATTCTCCAGAAATTAAAAAGGCTCCCGTAGGAGCCTCTTATCATATACTTTTAAAGCTGCTTGTCAATATTACTTCGAATATCACCAAGAGTTGTGTAGCCGAACTGCTCAGAGTCACTAAAGACTAGACGTAAAGCACAAGCTGGGTGGTCAAGTACATCTGCAAAGCTCTGGAACCCATAGCCATCTACAGCTTTCAGCTTTTCGCCATCCCACATGGGTGCTACACCACCAAAAGCAGATTTCTTAACACCACTATCTGTTTTAGGGTCTTTTGCAAGCATAATCTCTTTACCACCAATGCTTGCAAGAGTTGCTTTGACAGCAAATGCAAAGGTATCACGAGTCATGTACTGGTAAGTGTAAGAGCCTACACCAAACACTACGTTAGAGCTTGCAAAACCCATTTCATACAGACGCTTCAGGATTTCGTTTGCACGTTCCAGCGTGATAGAGTCACCATAGATAAGGCCGATGTGCTCATCCAGTACCTTAAACCCTTTAGAGTTAATAGTTCCCCCAAAGATGTTGTACAGTGTCTTAATAGCTCCATCAATCTCCGCTACAGGACGTGTTACAACGTTTGCAGAGCCGTTGATGTAAGCATCTTTCAGCAACACTGTATCGGCTACTTCAAAGTCTTCTCTGTCAACCACCATTTCATAGCCTTCTGCACGTAACCACCCAGCCATAACATAGTTAATATCTTCAAGCTTCATGTTCAGGACGGTGCTCAACATTGTGTCACTGGCATTCTGCTTGCTTAGGTGTTCGTAATAAGCCTTTTTAGCACACTCTAAGTGAATTGCTTTATATCCTGTGACAATATGTACAGGGTCTCCAGAGTCAGGACGAATTACCAGTTTGCCATCACGTTCCATAATCTCTTTACGGAGTTCTGGTAGTATTACTGATACAGTTCTCCAGAAATTATAAGTGTCTGAAACAACACTTGCAATACCAGTTGGGTAAGTTTCTGTTAAGAAGCGACGGAAGGTTTGTAACTCACCTTTGAAGCGTCTTTCTTCTTCAATCAACTCATTACCACCTTCCCAAGCAATGTTTGCACACATTACAGAGTGTTCAGTGGCTGGTACAGAGCTACCAATATCAGAGATTGGATAGGACTGTCCATAGATGCGTTTAGCTGTATATACCGCAGGGAAGCTATCAGTCCCTTTAAAGCTTGTTAAGTGACCTACAGCGTTAAATGCGTCATCAGTAAAGCCGGACATACCACGCATAGCAAAGTCATGGCACTGATAAGGCAAATGTAAGTCGTTGTCACAAGTAAGGTCAGACCACTTCTTACAGATACGTTTGTAGTGCAATGCAATAGTTGCAATGGTACAAGCCTTCCAAATCTCAGCAGAGAAAGCATCTTCCAGATATCCCGCTACCCAATGGAAACCTGAAACAGTGTTCTGGAAGACAATCATTGGTACACGCATAGGAACAACTGTGCCTTCTTCTACAGCGTAGACTTCAACTGGTAGATAACCTAAGTCGTGGAGTGCTTCCCAATGTTCTCGACCAATAGCATCTTTACCCAGAACACCGTTCATAACTTCTAAGATTTCGTCAATTGCTTCTTTTTTGTCACGTTCGAAGAAGGTGGCGTTCCAGTGGTCTATCAGGTAATCTTTAACAAAACGTTGAATACCAAAAGCGACTACACCATCAATTGCTAAGGGGCTGTTGAACCACTTATCACTACGTGGTGTCAGATTGAACATCAAGTATTCTGTTGCACTAGGGTACTGGTAAATGTGACCAGATTTGTAAGCATCTGCGTTTAAACCTGCTGGTACTGCATAAAGTGATTTAGTCATCTTTTAATCTCTCTCAAAATGGGGCTTTGAAGCCCCTATAAAGTTTCAATCAATGGTTACTACAGTAACTTGGGTATAATGTGTTAAGCCACGGTCTTTAGCTTCCCCTAAAGAGTTTGTAGTGTAGATATGGTCAACACCATTGTCAAGTAAGTTTTCAACACCTTTAGAGAAAATGCCATGAGTTACATAGAGTTCCACACGTTTTGCACCTGCTTCACGAAGATGTTTAGCTGCTTCTATGAAGGTTCGGCCTCCATCACAAATATCATCAAGAATCATGACAGTTTTATCGGTCAAATCAACAGTATCAAGGATTCGCATACCAGTAATTTCACCAGTCTTAAGGTTGCGTACTTTAGACATTGTAATATATGGCTTATCTACCTCTTTAGCAGTCTCTTCAGTCTTCTTAGCTGCACCTGCATCTGGGGCTACCAAGAAATCAATGCGTGGGTCACTTGCAAAGTGTGCTGCTACATCTTTTTGCTTCATGCTCTGAAAGCACTTAAATAAGTTTTCTGCAACATTACTGTGAGGGTCAAGAGCACACACTGCATCAAAGCCCATTGCATTAACGAGGTTGGCAAAAGCTTTCAGTGCTGCTGAATCACCTTTGAACATATGGCGGTCATATCGAGCATTTGGTAAGAACCCGAAAACAACGGTTTTCATCGCTGATTTGTATGGAACAAGACTGTCAACGGCATCCTTAGCCAAAGCTAATGCAAACAGTGTATCTTTATCATATCCCTGCACAGTCAATATAACATTGTCAATCTTACCAGCATTACGCTCAGTAAACTTAACAAAGTCTTCAGAGAAGTTTCCACCAATTTCTCCAGATGGAAATTGGATGATATTAAATTTTTCTGTGTGGAAGAATTTCTCTTGTGCGGTGACAACGGCTTCAATAATAGTTTTCATAATTTTCTCTCTCAATCAAAAGTTACGAATGTCACAGCCATAGCTGTTTTGCATTTTTGTGGATTCACAATGTGATAGATTACTGAACAGTTACCTGTGCTATCTGGTACTGGTTTTGTCCAAGTTCTTTCAACACTTGGTTCACCGAGTTCTTTGTAGAATCCACTTGTGTGATGGTCAATCATCTCAATAGCTAATGGGTCTGGCACATGGCCACGAATCATATACATCTCACAGCCATTTCCAGCATCACTTACAAGTTCTTTTACTTCCCAATCTGTTCTAGCCATCGTAAGTTGCCCTATAAACTGTCTCGAACTTCAACAGGAGAGATATTGCCAAATCTGTATAGCTGTTGTCAAGCACATCTGGCATATTATTTTTGATATATTTCTCTTGCTCTTCATAGGTCATCTTAGGGGTGCTTAAAAGACTATCGCCTTGCTTCTGGTTATCAAGTTTAGTCTGGATAAACCAGTTTGCACAGTGATGTTCACCACCTTTTGTAACAGGCTTGTGGTGACCTAATGTGAAGGATTGATTACCTGTGTATCTGCAAAGTTTGTTGAGAATTGTGATAGTGTTCTTCACAACAAAACATTCATACAGGTTATCTATGGTGTAATGTGGGTAATAGCGGAATAGTGCCCTTTCACGAGTACTATCACGATTCCAGAGAATCATGCGGTTAGAGTTAGAAGGGTCGTATTGGTGGGAGTCAATGAACTCTTGACGTTCCTCAAAGCTGAGTCTTAGAACTGACATTGCAGCCGAACGTTTCAGATTTGACAGATACATGTTATCTCCAAAAATAAAAAGGGAACCTTTGCAGTTCCCTTATAGTATCTGTTTACTGAGCTACTTTCAAGATGCTTGTGAATGAAATCTCACTCTCATCCATAAACTCTTTTGCTTCTCCAGTAACTTTTACAAAGTTATCTAGGCAGATAATCTTCTTATCTTTCTTACTGTAGGTTAGCTTAACCTTTTCGATATCTTTCTTAGAGCTTACTTCTTCATTGAAGAGTTTTACAGCCTCTTTGAACGGTAGATATGAGCCGTCATTGTCACTGATGAACCCTGTGCCACAGTAGTAGCAGTTATACTCTTTAGCCATAAACTGGCACAGTACGAAAATCTGTAATTTACGAGTGTTATAAACTTTGCTCATGATTATTTAGCCTTCTTATTACGTTTACGGTTACGAGCTTTCTTAGCTGCCCGTTTAATAGCTGCTGCACCAGTTGGTCGATGTGCTTGTTTCTTACCACCTTTACCACGGCCTACATAGATACTTTTCATAATCTCATTAGCTAGTTTCTCATCCATCTTGAAGTGCTGCATGAGATGAGTCACATCAACACCAGTGAGCATACCTAGTGATGCCAGTGCTGCTTTTACTTTTGATTTAAAACTGTTCCAGATTCCCATTTCGTATCTCTCTCAATCTTTTCACAAAATGCTTTAAGTTCTTCTTCAGTGACACCAACGGTTAAGTTTGTTCTGTAGCACATTGTAAAGTGGCCTTTACCGATAACCTACTTTACGACGAGACTTACTCGGCTCTCCACTGACAATCACCTTGCCACCCATACTCTTTTCTCCAGAGGTTTTGGTTATCAGAACCACGATATGGTTTAACTGTTGGTTTAGATGAATCATACTTACCATCAATCACCACGTCAACATATTTCATCACATCTAAGTGGATTTTTTCGTGCAGTTGAAAACCTGTCCAAAGCCATATAGACTTTTCTGGATAAACAGTTTTAATACGCTTGCATATGTTGGTGACCTCTTGAATGTTTCTATCATCCAGAGGCTCCCCACCAAGTATTGACAGTCCACTAATGGCCTTATCATCCATTAACTTAATGATGCCGTAGAGGTTTGCATAAGTAAACTCTTTACCAGCATTAAACTTCCAAGACTCCCTGTTAAAGCAGCCTTCACAGTGATGTTTACAGCCAGCTACGAAGAGGCTTACCCGAACCCCTTCACCATTAGCTGTGTCAAATGGTCGAATCTCCATGTAATTCATCTAGTTACCTCACCAATACTATTTAATTGTTTTACTCATTCAAACACTACCTGACAAGGAACCTGTTTAGTAATAAACTCTTCACAGTGCTCTTTAATGAAGTTTTGTAATGGAACACAGTCTTGTGCACAAGTCATTAGCATAATGTACTCTGGATTCATAATATTTTCAAGACTGTAGAAGACAACATCGTTAGATAGGTCGTGACCATCTTCTTCACTCCACGTTCCAGTAACTACAGCTAATTTGTCAAGTAACTCATTAGGTAACGGTACACCATCCACTACGGAATCACTTAGAACGTTGTCGCCAACATACAATGTGAAGACCGTGTGGAATGTTGAGTACCTTACGTGATTCTTTTCACAAGAGCCACACTCTGAGGCGTAATCCTTAATCCACTCTAACTGTTTTTGGCTCAACTTAATCATAATTTCACCTTAGTTGGTAATGCACTGAATGCTATAGCTAACCCTAAAAATGGTTTGAAGCATGACCATAAATCCATCTGACCATGATATGAGAAACTCCATTGTGGGTCTGAAAAACCCCATACCATAACACTAACCCCAAAGAAGAAGACTAGAATGTGGAGTATGTATATCATCGTTTTTGATATCTTAAACATTTTAACTTATCTCTCAATTCACAATAAGAAAGTCCTAAAAAGAACCCTAGTAAGACAGAACCTATGAATAACCCAATAATACTATCTGCCATATCTAACATCCAATAAAAAAAAAAAGGTGATGTAAGCCTATCAAGACCCACATCACCTTGTCAAGTTTTACATAGAAATCCTGTCACGAATCTCAGCGATTTTTGCATCGTTCATTCGGGATTCACCTTTAATCTTAGTCCATCCAAGATACCCGCACACCCTGTTAATCACAGAGATATCATGTGAATGGCAAACCTCACATTCTTCAACATCAGCCTTTGGTCTGTTACCACAATGTTCACAGATTGCTAAGTCAAAGTTAAGTCCCTGATAGAAACCTTTCAACATCCCTCTTGTAATACAACTCTTAAGTGCTGATAAGTTCTCTGGATTAGCTACCCTTACATACTGGATTCTTCCACCTCTACAGATATGGAAGAAAGGTTCTTCTAAGTCCTGCTTCTCAAATGGTGTGATGTCTGCTGCAACATTCATATGGAAACTATTTGTAAAGTATTCCTTATCAGAAACACCTTTGCTAACGCCAAACATCTCTCTGAACTGTTTTAGCTGAGTTCCACAAAGTGATTCTGCTGGAGTGCCATAGACTGCATATAAGAAACCATCTTCATTTTTAAACTCTTCAGTTTTCATGTTGATGTATTCCAGAACATCGTATGCAAAACTACAGCTTCCAACTTCATGAAGTCGTTTACCTTCAGCAAGAACAGATAGTTCATCAAGCGCAGTAACCCCAAAAGAAGCTGTGAAGGACTTCACAATATCCCAACCAACCCTGTCAGTAGGCTTCTTAGTTCCTTTATACAAACCACCTTGTGTAAATGCAAGAGGGTTAGAACTTGCTGGCATATTAGCAATCATTTCGTAACGTTTCTTGTGGAAGCTGCGAATCATTTCTAGGTACTTATCAAGCTCTTTCCAGAAATCTAAACCATTCTCTTTAGAATACTGGTAAATCATTGGTAAGTTCAAAGATACAGCACCAATGTTAGCACGACCAACGTAGAACTCTTCCCCATCCTCATTAAGATATGGAGATAAGAAGGCTCTACAACCCATCGGCGAAATTACCTTGCCAGAACGCTCAAAAGCTTCTGCTACAGCACCATGACCAGATACACTTAAGAAATCTGGATACATCGCTTTAGAGCAACACTCAATAGCTTTACTGTACAGGTGGCCTTGACAGATATTCTCATTATGTCTTTTCTGGTCATAAATATAAACCAGTTTAGGGAATACAACAGGCTTCTTGCTCTTACCTTGTCCATTCATACGAACATCTAGGATAGTACTTGCAATCATGTATTGCAGTCGGTTATCTTCATTAGACATATCTGAGTCAAGTAACCCGAATGTCAAAGTTGTGAATGCAAAATCCCCACGGCTACAAGGTACAGTATTGAGCTTCATTTCAAGAGACTGAAAACCTTGAGTTAATTCAATCTGTAGCTGCTCCATGACATAATTGTGGTAATGTTCTTTAGGAATACCGTAAGATGCTGCTTTTTCAGCATGGTAACGTAGAGACTTCTTAGCATACGGTACAAGTACCTTATCAATCTCTGCTAAAGTAAAGCCACCAAATTGCTGTGCAGTTGCTGAAAGAACTACATCACCAATAACCTGTAAGGCTGACAGTACAGACTTTGGTTCACAATATTCGATGCCAGACATTTCAAAACCACCTTTCAGGACTTTACCAATGTCGAACAGGCAACAGTTGATACCACCAAAAATTAGGTCTCTTAAATCATGGATATAGATAAACCCTTTTTCAATGGCTTCAAGTTCCTCCGGTGTTAAATGGTACTGTTTAAAGATTTCTTTAGTCAGATAACCACGAATAATTGAACCTTTTGTAGAGATTAAACTACTGTCAAAGTTAGCATTCTCTCTGTCACCTAAGAAGAGTGTATCTTTGGTCTTCTGGTAAAGCTCATCCCAATTTTGAGCAACTTCTTTACGGTAATTTCTATATGTTGAGTAAGACTCATAGATTTCGTGATTGACTTCTGCCAAAGCACCCTCAACAATACTGTGAATATCATTTACCGAAATTAGTAAATTATTCTGTTTAGTGGACTTTACCAGAATCCTCATAAATGCTGACTCAAGAGCTTGGGTAACATCTGGTGGCAGTTCTTTATATCCAACCCTGTTAGCTGACTTTGTGACTGCTGCTAAAACTTTTTTGATATCAGGTTCTTCGAGTGAGCCATTCTTTTTAATAATCTGTACTTTGTTCATTATTGCCCCTTTACATGCTAAAAAGGTCTCCGAAGAGACCCTTTCATTTTAAATCTTTTTAGAAAACTTCGCAAAGAGTTCTCTTAGTTTTTCAGTGATACCTAATTGTATCTCTAATATTTCGAAGATAACCCATAGTAACATGGCTCCAAACAATGAACCTTGTTCAAAGTCAGTAAATAGGTTAACAATCAACATACCAATCACAATCGCTGGTGCATCAACAACCAAACCTTCCCAAATGCGTTTAAGCATTATTCACCTCTGCCATAAAATTCTGTAGCGTCCCAACAGGTTTTAGGTTTTGTCCATCAGTTTTCATGATGAATGGCATCTGACGAACTGGCATCTGTGCAATCTCCATCAGGTCTGATAGTTCATAGTCCTGCCCTAACATTCTCACAACATGGTCAATACCACGAGCTTTTGCAAAATTCTTTGCAGTCTCACACTGAGGGCATCCAGTTTTGGAGTAAATTACATAAGTCATTAAGGAACCTCTAAAAATCCACTATTCAAATCATCTACAACAGTATTCAATAGGTACGCACCGTTCTGTTGCTCCTGATTAGCATTCTGCTCTTTATCAATTTCCATCTTCTTAATCATATACTTCAAAGGTGGTTCTTTAGGAGCTACAAAATCTCTGGGAATGCCAAACATATCATACAGTGGGGCAGCATTATAGTAAACCCACTCATGAAGAAGCTTTGTATTTAAGCCAACTACAGCACGTCCTTCGGAGAAGATATAATACGACCATTTCTCTTCACTTTCAACTACTTCATCTAAGATTACTTTAATCTCTGGAAGAATTTGTTGAAAAGCTTTCTGCCACTCATCATCTCTTAAAGTTTCTTTTAAAACTTCAATATCAATTTTAGTGTGAAGGATTTCGTCAAGCATAATTTTCTGGACAGCTTGAGCAATACCCTGAAATTTATCTTGAGCATCAAGTGCAAAAGTACATGCAAAGGATGCCATAAAAGATATACCTTCAAGCGCAGTCACTGCAAACAACCCTTTTAGAATCACTTTATGGAAGTGTAAAGGGTCTTTGTCCAGAAGTGAGTCACGCACATAACTCAGACGATAGTTTATACCTTCATCCAGTAATTCTTCAAGAACACGATTCACAGTTTTTAATCGGTCTTGTACAGCAACATTCTGGTTAATCTCATCTAAGATTGTTTCAGGGTTTTTAATACATTGTCTTACAATCTCTGAGTAAGTAAGAGCATGTAGGTTTTCAATCTCAGACTGCTTCATAATTGCAGTTGCATAGATGTCATCAGAGATAAAGGGTGCAAAGGCAAATGCCAAGCTCTTAGCAACTTGAGTGTCTGCTTCCCACTGCCACTTAAGAATCTCAAGCATTACACCTGACATTGATGCTGGGACACTCTCAAAATCAAGACGTGATTGTTCAAAAGGGAACTCATCTTCTGACCAGTCTTGTGCTTTTTGTTGTTTATAAAGTTCAAAGATTTTTGGGTAGTGCTTATTGAGTGAGTCAAAAGTTTTTCTCTCACCACCTAAAAAGATTGGGTGCTGGTTAATCATAGCGTGATTTCTCCTTTCTTTATCATTTCTAAGGCTTGTTTTCTGTCTAAAACTTCCCAATTCTCTTTGTTAAACATCTCATAAGGTCTTGCGTAGATTTTACCATCTGCTGTAGAGATGTAAGAGGCTCCAGTGACCCATAAGTCACCATTCTGCTTTATCATGATACCTGTGCTGCTCACATAGTACAATGTTTTGCGGGGTTTGTAGAGCAAGTATATTGGTCGCTCATGTTTTTCTATTAAATCTTTCATGGTCTCTCCAAAGTTATTTTTAGAGGGTCTTTTACGACCCTCATAGTTATTAAAACTAAACACCACAACCCTCGCAATAAGCATCTTGCAGTGCAGATTTACCTACACCAATGCGACTGTTAAGGTAGTACATGGTTTTCATACCTACCGAGTTGGCATAAATCATGTACTTCAAAGCTTGAGCCAATGATACCTTCTTAGCTTTTGCGTAGTCAACATAGAAATCTGAAGAGATAGCTTGACCAGTGAACTTTTGAACAATTGCATAACAATCAATCAGGTCAAAGGTGTCAATACCCCAAGCAATTTCATATACATACTTCAACTCTTCATAATCTGGAACAATAAACAGCACGTTACCAGTTGCAGACTTTTTAGTTAAAATAAAGTCACGAATTGGGTACAAGCCATTTGTCGTATTAGTTGCCAGTGAAGAACTCTCATTAGGCATGTAAGCTTCTAATACAGAGTTTCGGATTCCACCATTTTCTTTGATACGTTGTGCTAAGTCATCCCAATCATATCGTAGTTTTGCATCATGCTTTTCATCAATCTTCTTGTTAGCTGTCTTTGGAGGAACCCAGCCTTCAGGATACTTAGTGAACTTCATGTACTCTGGAACGCCACGCTCTTTAGCAAGTCTCAGAGAGGCTTCATGCAGATAGTAAGAGTGCATCTCTGCCAGTTCATGAAGTTTCGTTTTACCTGCTCGTGAAGAGTAGTTCACGTAGTTCTTCGCAAGGTAATGAGCCACATTTGTAAGGCCAATCCCAACAGAACGACGCTTCTGAACATGGTTGCGCATCGATGGATACGGATAATCCATAAGGTCAATAACGGAGTCAACCATTGCAAGAGCATAATAAGCAACGTCAGCGTATTCATCTTCTGAAATTCTCCCTGCAACCAAACTAGCTAGGAAGCAAAGAGCCACCTCACCATCCTCTTTCACAGCATCGTCTCTGTAAAGGTCTGTCTCTTTCTCAAAACCATACACTGGCAACACAATTTCCATACAAAGATTTGACATCTTCAATGGTTCTTTAAATGGTGTATGTGTGTTTGCGTTGTTAGTGAAGAATGGATACACACGACCTGTAGCATAACGCTGTTGAATAAACAGCTTAGCAATTTCACGAGCCTTGACTCGTCTGTGCTTAACTCCTGAATGTACTGCGTGACCAACTGCCATAGCAAACTCATCAGCAGATGCTGTGTAGAACATGTCATAGAGTTTTGGTGCATCTTTGTAAGAGAATAGCAACCAATCTGTATCATACTGAACACACTGCCAGAAATAATCGTTTGTGCCGAATGAGTAGTCCATCTCATTAATACGTTTAGAAGGAACCGTTGTAGGGTGCTTCAAACGCAGTAAATCTTCAATCTGCGGGTCTAGAGCAGTGTAGAAGTTATTAGCTGAACCACCACGACTCTTCTGTTTGTTTGCCTCTACAGATGAACGTACAAGCTTGTAATAAGGCAGTTTACCCATGTGTTCGATAGTGTTTTGACGGATACCATCACCAATAGTGCGAGTCTCCATCAGCATACCGATACCAGCTTGCTTTGTAGTCATATCATAAGCAACCTTTGCAGCAATACCAAGTGATTCAGCAGTATCGTTTGCCTTAATCAAGCAGCATGACGCATAACCTGATTTAGTTGCCCTCAAACCGTTTAAATAAGGCGTAGGAGCGTTAATCTTCAGGTCAGATAGGTAAGTGTACAGCTTGATAACATCTTGCAGTCTACGGTGCTTTGGTTGCTTCTCAAAGGCTTTCATAGCCATACCCATAAACATAAATTGTGGTGACTCAAAAAGTCTTCCCGTTTTAATATCACGGATACCATACTTGTCTCTGAACTGTTTCAAGACTGCATAACCGTAAGAGATATCTTTTGAGTGCACGATGTAACCTTGCAGGTATTCAAGCTCTTCCTGTGAGTAATCCATCTTCTCCCAAAGTCCTGCTCTCTCCATATTTTTAACGAAGGTAACCAGCGTAGGAACCTTAGTAAAGCCTCCAAAGGCTTCTTTGTAGATAATTCCTAGAAGTAGCCGTCCAGCCATGTCTGAGTACTCTTGAGTTTGTTTATCAACACAAACATCAATCATAGCTTGGTGCATCTCTTTTGTAGTGCAACCTTCATAGACACGTTTCATGGCTTCCATAGTGACTTCTGACCAGATGATTCCACGCTTATCTGCCCATGATGCCCACTTATTCAGTCTTTCTGGGTCAAAGCTTACTACTGTACCGTTTGATTTTTTAATTGTCTTAATCATTTTTGAATCCTACAGATGAAAAGAGCCTCCGAAGAGGCTCCCTAGTTTAAATCTTGAAAATTTGCTCATTCTGCCACATATCGTAAAACTTATCACTTACCTTTGTGACTGAAGAGGTGTGCATACAATTCACGAACCATGATATATTACTATTCATAATTATTTCAAGCTGTTTTGTGACATCCACATTCATGTCTTCAACAACGTAATTACCTCGCATCTTGCACACAACTCTTCCAAACAAGATTGCACTTCTGCCTCTTCTGTCGTCACAGTACATGACTGTGTCCCCGTGCTTAACATCTTGTCCGATACTATCAACACCTAATTTAGCACCTGAGATAATGTCATCATAAGATAGCTTTTTTGCTTTAGACACGGTATTTCTCCAAGTTTCTTTTTAGATATAACCAACCATAGTCAGTTCTTTCTACACCCATGAAGAGTGGAGCCATTACAACTTTACCAAAAGTATTCCTGTGTTGACAGATTTCAAAAGAATACTCTTTCTCAATATCAATCCCGTATTTGTACAGAACTGCTTTTAAAACTTGTTCATTATCCAGAAGTGTATCTGGAGTCTCACCATACTTCTCAAGTAACGGGTCATTCATAAACACCGTCATAGAGATATTGTAGTTTGAGAAGTGGCTCTTCTGAGCCACACCTTCTTTATTAATGTTCTGTGAATCCATTATAACCAACCCCTTTTAACCAGCACTTCAGGTTATTAGCATCATAATTCAGTTTTGGGTATGAGGTTACATGGAACTGCTCACCATCATAGTAGACAATATCTGCAATCCATAGTCCATTCTCTTTACAGAAATCTTTATCTGCTTTAGAGGTAATTGGATTAACTTCTACAAAACCATCTACACCCAAATCCTTTAAGCTACATACAATACCTTTGCAGATAACGCATGTCTCAGATACTACCACAAAAAGTTCTTGGCTTTCAAGTTCTACAATGTATTCACCAAGCTGAACTTTAGGGAGATTAGATTGCTTCATAATCTTCCCATCGGCTGCACGAACAATTGCATACCATTCTTTGCCATCAACTACTGACATTCTGATGATACACTCTTGACCAGTACGCTTCTCAATATCTGCAAGACGTTTTAAAGCTTCTTCATAGTTGTCTGTGTATTTTAGGTCATTGTTATGGCAAACAGCTTCCATAGCACCATTATGGTCATGTTGTGACAGGTAAATCAAACCGTCAAGAACATATTGCAAATCTGCCTGAGCATCCAGTGTCTCAATGGGGTCTTTCTCTTCAATTGCTTTTACAAGCTCTTTTGCTTCTTCAAGCATACATAGAGATTGAGATTTCAAAGATTCCCAATACTCATTGCTGTAGGGTTGCTTTTGAGTGTTTCCACAACGAAGATTCCAGTTTTTTACTGATTCTCTTGAGTTAAACATTCTGACTCCTTAAAATATCTGTTAACCTTTAGCTCTCGTGTTTCAATATATTCCAGATGCTCACGTAGCTCTTGACGTTTAAGCATTAGGTGCTGCATTTGAGATTCAACAGCTTCAACCTCTTTAATTATTGACTCTCTGGCATTTGCAAGAATGTGCTCAAGTTCTTCAATCTTGCTATCAACTTTTGCTACATGACTCACAGCTTTACTTTTGTTAAACATTTTATTCTCTCTCAATAGTTATCAAGCACAGTTTGCTTTCATTACCTTATGGATTCTTTTTTCAGCATCTTCATAAGTTTCTTTAGTAATAAACTTAATTGCTGCAATATTGGCATTGTAGAAGAGTCTGAGCTTAGAGTCAATCCTTTTTGTCATTACATCGAATTTATGTTGAAGGTTTGCTTCACCATAAACTAGACCACCTTTTGTGTGGTAGGTTTGAATAATATAAAAGTCAAAAAATTCTTTTCCAAAGCTCTCAATATCTTTTTTAATATACTCAGAAGAAGTCTCATAAGTCATCCAATCACTTTCCTTAGTGACTACCTTCTTCCGAGTCTTGCCAGCAACTTTTCTTTTGGTCACACTATTAAGCTGTTTCTTTCCGATATAATATTGTCCGGTTTTCTTACAGTATACTAAATAGACAAAGCCAAAATGTTTAGTGGGGTCAACTTCCCCACACAAAGATACCCAATGACCATAGGTGGGGCAATTGCCAAATCCTTTAATCTTCATTCATACACGGCTCCCAATTATATTTCTTAAAAGAGAAATTATCTTTTGGATTTCTCTCTTGATATGCTACCCAGAAATGTTGTTCCATTAACTCTAATGGTGTTTTGGTAACAGTCTGTCCATCCCATGACACATAGGTGTAAGACTCTTTTTTAGCATAGAGTTCATAGATAGCATCAAGACACTCTTTATAGGTCTCTTTACCATCTAAAGCATTCATCACAGCTACTTTGCCAGCACCTTTAAGGCCGAAGTAGTTGTCTGCATTATCTCCAGCAACAGCCTGATAACACAAAAATTTAAAACCTACACCAACTGTTTTTGCAGCTTTTGGTTTTGATTTGATAGGACAATCCCAGATATCACCAACATTATTATCAGCAATAAAAATTAGTGGTGACTTTTCATAAGTCATATCAATACAATAAGTCCCTTCAGCTTGTCGAAGGTCTTTGTCAATACTCATAAGAGCAGCCTTCTTACCCATCTTTTCAGCTTTAGCAATTACGATGGAATCGGCTTCGAAGCCTCCCTTTAAGAGCTTGAACTCTGGTCTTGACAGAAGATATTCACGACAAGCAACTAAGTGTGTTGGTGTGACAGCATCTTTACGGTTACCTTGATATTGGTGCTCAAGACCTTTAATGTCTTTATGTTTATGTACACCCTTCTCTGTTAAGTAGCCTACCCAAGTTCTTTCTTTACCAACAACCTTAAGCCATTCCTGAAGAACCTGCTGAGTAGCCATGATAGCTTCTTTTTCACTCTTAGCTTCTTTCCAAGTCTGTCTTTCCCATTCATCTTCATCAAATGTCAGGCCAAGCTCTTCCACAAGGATTCTCTGGTCTGCTAACCATCTTGCAGCATCTTTTGCATTATCAAATGGTTCAGATTCTTCTGCTGTGAGTTTATTGACATATTTATATTTTGCTTTCTCAACTACACAAGCACCTTTATAGGCAATGCTATCAGAGTCAATAAAGACATGTGTAACTGAATCGGGAAGTTTTGTTAGTGTATACTTCTCCATTGTGACTCTCCATATGAAAAAGCCCCATACTAAGTACAGGGCTTTAAAGTAACTTTTAGAGATTAGTCTTCTGTATCGAAGTCTTCATCTTCTTCGTCATCTGGGTCTGGCAAGTCTTCATCGTCACCATCATCAGAATTGTTCGAAGGTTTGTGGTCTGTTGCGTCTTCTTCAGTGATTTCACCATTATCTTCAACACCATCAAGACCAAGCATAGCCAGTTCGTCTTCATCCAGTTCAGGTTCACCGTTAGCACCGTTACCACCAGTGTAAGGTACAAGAGTATCAATGATAAACTGTTCCTGAATAGGTTTTGTCAGAACATTGTTCTCAAAAGTGTAGAAGTGAGTAGAAAGAATCACACTACCAAAAGAACCGTTACCAACTGCAATATCTGGATGAATTACATCATAGTTCTTGTCATCTTCATGCTTATCGGATGCTTGAGCTTTGATTTTCTTCATCGGCTGTTTAACAGCTACACGCTTACCATTTACTTCTTCAATCAGCATTACAGGGAATGACTGTTTAGCTGTCCATACAGCACCATCTTTATAAGCTGCTGCACGACTTACTTTCAAGATGTAGTAAGTGTCTGCTTCAAAAGGTGGTTTACAACCAAACTTCTCTTCGAAGTCATCTGCATCAACTGCTTCAGTAGTAACTTTATCCCAACCTTCTGGGTTTTTCTTAGACTTAGTAAACTCTTTAAACAGCTTGTTACCATCTTCTGCCAGAATTGAAACACTGTAGTTGCAGTCTTTGCCTGGGAATTTCTTATCAATGGATTTACCTTTTCCCGGACGTGGTGAAGTGTTCAGGTAATAAAACCAAACATCTTTCAGAAGGTAACGCAGAGTTTGACGTTCAGTACCATTGTACTTCTCTACCGGAGCTTTCATTTTAACAACTTTAGACATTATTTAAACCTCTATCTCAATTTATGAAGAGTACCAATTCTAATTTGTTGATACTCTATTGTCAAACATTAATTACTGGAAGTTGTGCTTATCTTTAGAAGCTGCTTTACGTGCAGTTTTTCCAGTTCTTACACGCTTCTCTTCATAGTATTTTGCTGGTTTACCAGCAGTGGCTTTTAAGGAATCCCCAAAAACTTGTTCAAATGCTTTAGAGTGTTTCATGATATTCTCCGATATACTTGATATTCAAACACATTTTCTTTAATTATAAACAGCCAACCAATATTATGTCGAGGTATAGTAATAGTGACTGTTATCATACTGTGATGGAACTTTTCTTCTACCTCAACGCCTCCATCACATTTCATGTAGAGCATTCTATAGAACCTATCAACCTTTGTCAAACACTCTTCCTGAAATTCATTTAAACTTTTTTCTTCAAAGAAGGGTATGAACCCCTCTCTTTTGTAACTATCACTCAGTTTCAAACGGGCAGTCATCTGCATACTCACTTAATACAGGTGGAATCGTTGAGCTTTGACGCTGTTCTTCAGTATAGACTTCACCAGTCTCACGGTCAAACACTTCATCCTCATAATGAGGTAAAGAGTCGTCATAATGGTCTTCAGCTTCACCAATACCAAACTGTTGACGAATATTTTCTGCTGCACCATCAATGTCAACACCACATCCAGAAGCTTTGATAAGACGTCCTGTGTCTGGATTGTACCAAGTATGACCAGCAATACCTGTTGACTTACCATGACGACGACACTTAGTTAACTTGATTTTTGTCAAGTTTTTCTTAACAGGGTCTGGGTCAACCTTGTTACGCATTAACAGAATGTTGTTCATGGAAATCTGGAAATACGCACCAGAACCCTTAATATCCTCTTCAGAGATATCTCCACCTTCAGAGTTAGCTTTCTGACCACCTGCACTCTTACGAACGTGACAAACGTTTACCTGTGCATACTGGTAGCGTTTGCAACGACGCAATAGTTCAGACAAGACTTCCTCTTCATCCGTATCAGAACGTGACAGAGCCAATGTAATAGGGTCAAGAATAATAATCTTACAGTCTAAACTGTTAACAAGATAGTCAACAAACTCCAGCAGGTTATCTTGGTCAATCGCCCCTTGATGGTCAACGATATGGATGCGACGACCTTTTGAAAGCTCTGCGTGTGCTCCCTTTAATTCATCCCAATCCCGTTCATCATAAGGAATCTCAGAAATCTGTTTGCTCAGGTGGATTGCACAGAGCATTTCCATCAACTCTTCATAGGTATCTTCTACAGGAATTACACCGATATTATAATCAGTTTCTTTCCAAGCTGAATAAATCATCTCACGAGTGTAAGCTGACTTACCTACTGAAGATGGTGCTGCAATAGTCGTAATCTCACCTAAACCGTAACCACCGTAAGTTAGCCTGTTCAAGTCTCCGAAAGATTCTGGAAAAGGAATCAATGGAATCTGACCACGATTCTTCATTGCATCAAAACCGTCTGCAAAGTTCTTGATACCAGCAGGGCAGTAACGAGGTGCATTGTAGATACGCTGCTTAAATCCTTCCAGAACTGTATCTTTCTCTTTATAGAACTTTGTCCACCATTCATTAAGGTCTTTTACACCTTCTGGATACTGGAATAAACGAACCTTCTCAATAGGTAGGATACCAGCAGCCTCTTTAGTGGCTTTAGCACCTGCTTCATCGTTATCAAAGCACAAGTAAATTTCATCAAATGATGTAATGTACTGATAGTTATCTTTGATAGACTTGATGTTTGCACCTGATGGAACAGATACGTGACAGTAATTCTTACGACGAGACTTGTCCTTAATCGCAAGAGAAGTCATATAGATTGCTGTCGCACATTCCATCTCACCTTCCCAGATGAATAGGCGGTTACCACCTTCTGGAGCAATCCATGAACCGAACATTGCCAGTTCACCTTTAATATCTCCAACACCACCAGAAAAGTCTTTTAACTTACCGCGTAGGTGCTCTTTTGGATGGTCTTCTGGGTAACGGTGACGAACACGGTAGCCAACATGCTCTAGCTTGCCATCTTCATTGCGTTTGTAAGTTGGGTAGAAATGCGCATCAATTTCACCGTCACTATCAATGTCAACCTTGATACCCAAACGCTCAAGAACTTTTGCAGGAATCTTCCTGTCCTTTAAGTCCATTGCTTCAAGGTTGTCTTTTACATCGTCTAAATCCATCCCACGGAAAGTACGGTTTTTATTGTCTGAACCAGTAGAATAAGTGCTCACGATTTGTCCTTTATCAAAATCCCACTCTGGGAAACCTTTGTTACAACTAAAGCAAGTCATCGAATAAGAATCATCGTCATGATGATAGATTGAACCAGCATCTGATGAACCACAACGTGGACATGCACAATGACCAACAAACTGACCAGCCTCTTTCAATTTACGACCTTTAGACATTAGCACCTCTTCGTTGTAGTTCTGCCTTCAATCCATTTTCAATCTTGTCCAGTTCATGAATTTCATCTGCAATCTCTTTCCTTCGTGATTCAACTCTCTTAAGACGTTCAATCATTACCTCATTGGAAAGAGATGAGAGTTCCACTAAACGGTGGTCAATAACTTTAAAATTGTCTTTTACTCTCATCTTCATTCTCTCTTTTAAACTTTAATGATGGCTCTTAGCTTGTTCTCAAGGTCTGTAAGAGTACCATTATTATGAATAATGTCACGCTCATATTTGGTGGATAGCCCATTTTCTGAAACGTGTGATGAAATCTTATCCACATTGTCTCTTTTTACTTCAATAGTTTGGTGTGCAAATCTACTCAGCCACTCAGCTTCAGAGTCAAATCTTAAATCACTGATTAAGACAAAACCATATTGATTTCTAAGTGAGCAACTTTCATAGAATCTAACCATTCTTTTTTCAAGGTCTTTAGACCAGAACTTGTCTCCCATTACTTTACGGACAACTTCAGTGCCCCAAATCTGTTGAATTTGTCTTGATGAGAATTTATACTTTTTGCTAAACCCCAGACGTGTCAATAGAGTTGGTTTAGCAACCTTCTTAAGCTCCATGATTAATCGTCCGGTTAACTCTGACATAAGCTTGAAGTCCATATGGTAACGTTCATCTCTGAAGGTGAACTCCATAGCTTCCGTAACTTTAAACATCAGTTCAGGATATGACAAGTCAAATACCTGTGGAGTCTCTTTAGTTTCACCATACAGGTCATTCCAAGTCAGGTCAAATATCTTTGATGCAGACAGTTTAAGGTTGTCTGCAAAGGCCATTACAGCAACATTGTAGCCGTGCTCATCCTCTAAGATGTTCTTCACAATAGAACATGAGGTGTCTTTTCCAGAACGTGCCTTTCCAGTAAATGCGATAATATTACTCATTTTATCTCCATTAATTACTAAAAAGCCCCCAACTAAGGAGGCTTGTAAGATTTATAAAGACTTAGTGCAGTTGCTCAGCATACTCTTTTTCAGCCATAGCTGAGATTTGCTTCACAAAATCATCACCGAAGTTAATGCGTAGTTTCTCTTCAATGATTGAAGCACCAATGTTCACCAAAACATCATTGATTGCTTGCATACTAACGCCACCAGTCATCTCTTCAATGAACTCAATACTTACACCCATCATCTGTGAAAGTTGGATTAGTGCAACGATATTCATCATCGTAGAGATAGCTGGAATCATCAGTGCAACTTTCACCTGAAGAGGTTCTATATCAGCTACAGAGTCATTTTCAACAGCTTCTTCCAAAGACTCTTTAGTTTGCTGGATAATTTCTTTGATTCGTGGGTTTAATTCTTCTACACCCCAATCAAGTTTTTCATATCGTGAAAGTTTTTCTTCCATGCGCTTCTCAAGAGCAGCCATAACAGCACTAGTTGATGAAATTAACAGGTCAATTAGTTCATCGTTACCTGCGAGTAGTAGCAAGTCTTTTTCTTCAGTGGTCATGGCAATATAATCATTTTTCTGCATCTCATAAAAAATGAACTCTGCAAGGGCATCAACACCTACAACGATAGATGCTAAAGCAAGTGTTTTGTCGCAAAGCATCATGTTAACCTGTTCTGCAAAAGCACCGTTATCAGACTTGTCTTCAGGCAAGTTATAGCTTGCAGGCATAAACTGTTCTGTGTAGTTGTTACCACGAAGAATCATAGCCATGCTTTCTACGGCATTGATTAAAAATGCTTCGTCAATACCTTTCTCTTCAAGCATCTTTTCTACATCGATATTCATATTATTTCTCTCTCAGTTGGTTAAGTTTCTTTCTAGAACATTTTAAGTTTTCGGATGAAGAAAAGTCAAGTGTCTTTTCAGAACGTGGATAATAGTGCCTATCCCAAGAAGTTTCAACATCGTTAATCAGTGACGCTAGATTACACAGGTCTGTACCACTTTGCAACCTCTTTTTAAGAGAATCTAGTAAAGCAACTGTGTCTTTAGCTTTACGTCTCGCTGTAGCAACATCTTTCATATGCTCAAATACAGAGCATTTTAAGTCATCTTCATAGTTTTCAGACAACTCTATTTCATGTTGTATATCAACCATTCTCCTGTGATGGTGAGCATATTCCCGTTGAGCAGCAATGTCAAGTTCTTCCAACTTTTGCAAAGCTCTAACAAAGTCAGCTATGTCTGGGTGAACAAACATTTTCTGCATGTAAGCCTCTTTTAAGTAACTATTAAGTTTTAATCTTTTATCTTAACGTATTCTATACGTTATACTTTAAAGCTTTTTAAAAGCTATTAAATAATCTTTTAAGACTTTTAAAGTATCTGTATAGTTAAACTGTTAAGTAACCTTTTAAGTAAAAACCCACTTCGCAAAGATTAACACCTTGTCAAGTGCATTGTCAACTTGCTTTTTATAATTTTTTGCAGTAATGTATGAGGTTAATGATTTTAGAGGGAGTAAAAATGGAAAACGTAGATTTTAAAAACTTACATTTAGTTGGTGATACAGAAACTGATGGTTTACTCCTTGAGTTCACTAAAGTGCACGTAATGGCTTTCGCAGACTATAAATCTGACGATGAAGAGCCACCTGTATGGGTCTTTACAGATGAGCCTATCCTCGGTCACAAGTATACCAAGTACATTAAGGGTGGCTTACGTGAAGGTATTGAGTTTGCGTTAAAGGCAAAACGTCTTTGCATTCATAATGGTCTAGGTTATGACTGGTGGGTTTTCAATCACATTGCACCGGATTTATGGAACTTTGATAATCCAAAGTGTAAGCCGTGGAGTAATTTCTTTCAGGATTCTCTTATCCAGTCTCGTGTTCAGTGGATGGATAGACCAACTCCAAAGGGTTATAAAGGTGCTCATGGCTTGGCTGCATGGGGTGCTCGTGTTGGTGTTCGTAAACCAGAGATTGAACATTGGGGTGTGTGGAATGCAGAAATCTTCACTCGTGTTGTAGAAGATATCCGTATTAACGCCAAAACTAAACGGGCACTTGATAATGAGTATCTCAAGCTTAAGAAGTGTGGCATAGACACTTATGAAACCTACATGCGAGCTAAAGAAACATCTTTCTGGATGAGTCAACAAGCTATCAATGGTTGGAAAGCTGATAAAGAGCTTATGGAGTTCCATGTAAAGGAACTTGACAAGTTGACTAATGAGCTTGCTTCAGAGGTTGAACCACATCTTCCTCCAACTATTAAGACCAAAGGTAAAGTCACTGGAGAAGAGTTTGCAAAAGCTTGGAATGAGTATGTTGAAGCGTTCGGTCATGCAGATGGACTGAAGAGAATTACCAAGTACCCTAAGACAAAGTATCGTCAACAGGTACGTAACGGTGAGATGCAGACATACGAAATCAAACCGTTTGGTAAGCCAACTACAAAGATTTTTAACATTGAAAAGAGAAATTGCTACACACCAACCAACTCTGTAACTGGTGAAGAGTACAAGGAAGGTTTTGTAGCAATGAAGGATGCTCGTGCAATTTGCAATGAGTTGAATGCAAAGATTGGTAAGAAGTGCAAAGACTGGAAGCCAGTAAAAACAGTCAAAACTGTGAAGTACTATAACAGCCACGTTGTTAACCACTTTGAACTTGAGTCAAGTCGCTACACAGGTTTGATTGATGCACCATATACACCAATTGAGTTTGAAGTTTCTCGTATGACTCAGGTAGCAGTTGTTAAAGACTACTTGAAATCAGTTGGTTGGGTTCCAGATGACTGGAATTACAAGAAAGACTCAGATGGTCGCCCTGTCAAAGTTTGTCGTTTCAAAGACAATAAAAAGATGATTACAAAGCATCCTAAGTGGCAGGAAATGGTTGAGCGGTGTGGTTTGAGTTATGTTGAACATGAAGGTGTACAGTACATCGAGCATAACTGGTCTGTGAAGAAATACACAGATTTGCTTGAACCTTGCTTAATCCGTACTTCACCAAAACTTACTGAATCATCTTATGATACGATTGAAGGTGAGCTTGGACAGAAGATTGCTAAGTACTATACTTTGATGCACCGACGCAGAACTATTGAGAACTCAAAGGATGATGAAAAAGGTTGGCTTAACCAGATTCGTCCTGATGGTCGCCTTAGTGCTGGTGCAATGGTGTTTGGTACTTCAACTGGACGTATGACACAGTATGGTATTGTAAACGTACCGTCTGGTGCTGCTGTCTATGGAGAACCAATGAGGGCAGTATGGATTTGTGAGGAAGGTACTAACGTTGTCTCTGTAGATATGAACTCAGCCCAGCTAGTTCTTCTTTGTAACTTTATGGGTGATAAAGACTTCACCAAAGCGGTAACGCAAGGTAAAGAAGAAATTGAGTTCATTCGTCAAGAAGATGGACGCTATTACTGCAAACATTTTGATGAGTACCTGAACCCAGAGATTGATAAGTACCTTCGCTATGACTCTGAGAATGACCTGTACGTTGTCTATTCAGGGACTGATGCACATACATTGAACAGTATTTACTTTAGCTTGAATGATGAGCAGGATATCTTGACTTGTCGAGCTACTCAGGATGAGAACCTTCTCCATGAGATTAGCAAAGGCCGTAAGAAAGCTAAGAATGGTATCTATGCACTGCTGTTCGGTGCAGGTGATGAGAAGTTTGCTAAGACGATTAAAGCTGCAACTACTCAGGAAGGTGCACTGACTAAACAGACTTACTTTATTCGTTTGCCTAAAATTAAGAAGCTGCTAGATGACTTGGAAGCTGACTACAAAGCAACTAAAAAGGCACTTGAAGAGGTGTTTGGTAAGACCGCTGCAATCTCTAAAGGGGGCTTCGTAAAGGTTGCTGGAGCTTGGTTGTGGTGTAAATCTCCACACAAACTGTTGAACTACCTTTTGATGGGTTCAGAGGCTCAGATTCAAAATGAGGCAATTAACCTTGCTTGTCGTCGTATGATTGACGAAGGTTTGATGAAGTTGAATGGTCGTCAACCAGCTATTGGTGCTCGTTTGCTCTGCGCATATCACGATGAAACAAGCTGGGAATGCCCAGAAAGTATGACGGCAGAAGTGAAAGCAGTTACGGATTGGTATTATGGACAAGCTTCTAAAAACTTAGGTCTTAAGAAAGAAACACTTGTTACAGGTACTGGTAAGGTTGGTAAAAGCTGGCTTGAGGTTCACTGATTAGTATTGACAAGGCGCTCATGGAAGAGTACCTTATACTGTATCTTGTATAGGAGGGCTTATGAGCCATCGTGGAAGAACCCATGCAGCAATGATGAAAGGTGCTTCAAAGGAAACTATCAAGAACCGTAAGCAGAAGTTGTTTGAGAGAATGAACAGGTTAATTGACAATTCATCTCTTTCAGGTTCTGAGAAGGTTTTCTTGAAAGGTAATCTGAAAAGCATTGCACAAGAACTTATTGACATTGAGTATTGGAGACATCAAAAATGACACTTGCAGACGTTATTCAGCAACTTCATGATAACTGCTACACTCCAGATTTAATTCAGGAGATGTCCATTGTAGTCATGCCTAGCAAGTTCGTAAAAACCTTTAACAACGACGCTTTAAGGTCTACACACATCCTTATCGTTGACGGTAAGATTGCAAAAGACCGTACTGGAGTACTCAAAGGTGAACGTATTGATATTCTGGAGTTGCTATGAAGAAAATGTACAGTCTCTGGGGAAGGGTTGGTAAAGGTTTTGACTGGACACTCCTTCGTTCAAACGTTAAACGTAGTGAATTACCAGAACTCATCACTCACTATTTAAAAACATACAGAGAGGTAGACTATCGTGAACAATAAGGTTAAGAGTTGTGTGAAAACAATGGTTGCACTTGGAGTAATTTTTCTGGCTGGCTGCAACCCTTCTTATGAAGATAAAAATGCTTCTTACAGCCTCACACCAGAGATGCAAGATTGCAGAGTATACAAGTTACATGGTGATGCTATAAGTAGGGATATTGTTGTGGTCAGATGTCCAAACTCTCAAACAACAACATCTTATAGCTATGGCAAAAATGGTCAATCACATACCACGGTTATTGAGTGAGGTTTTCACGATGGAAGTATTAGTAAACTACATCTATCGTTATGATGTCGTTCACTCCACTACAACTGTAGCTCAACGCAATCCAATAGTTCCACGAGAAGGTGAGCTTGTTCGCATTGATGGTTGGACTTACACTGTGGAAAGCATCATTCATAAGTTTGATGTTGCTGGTGATGTTCAAGTTATCGACGTGGAAATTGGTGGTAAGAGAAAATGAAATCTAAGCAAACAATGACATATGCAATCTTCACAGTACACAGTTTCGAAAGGTTGCACATTAAAGATGTAAAAAATACACCAAAATGCGTTGTACATTTCATTAAAAGACGTAGTGAGAGGTCTTATATAAAATCTGACACAGGCGAGAGTACAAATGGGTAAAGATAATAAATTTCAGAACGCAGTTCTTACAGAAGATGGTGAGCTTGAAACATTCATTCTTCGTGTTGATGGTAAGTTATTCCGGTGTCGTTGTGGGTCAAACTGTTTCCATAAACCAGATAAAAACGACTTAGAGCTTTACGCATGTAATGCCTGCAACACTTGGTATCACTCAGAGGTTAAAAATGACAATTCTGTACAAACAAAATAAAGATGGTTCCTTCAACGTCTGGTCATGTGTTGCTGTAGGTGACAAAGTTATCACAACCTATGGTAAAGAAAATGGCAAGATGATGTTTGAAGAGTACACAGCAGAGCCTAAGAACATCGGTAAAAAGAATGAGCGTAATGCTGAACAGCAAGCTCTCTTTGAAGTTGCTGCTAAGTATAAAAAGCAAGTTGACCGCAAAGGTTATGCTTACACAAAAGATTCTGCACAGAATACTGAGAAGGTAGGTGTACAGCTTGCTCATGATGCTGCAAAGGTTAGCCATGCAAAGTATCTGAAGTTCCCTGCTGATGCTCAACCGAAACTTGATGGTGTCCGTTGTAGGATTTCAAGGCACTTGAGTATTGGCAGTGTATTTACAGCATATTCTCGTGAGAATACTGTTTACAAAATCCCTACTGAACTAATACCTGACATTATGGCAATGTTAAGGCTCCACAAAGATGTTGATGAATTTGATGGAGAGATTTATGCTCATGGGTGGGACTTAGAAGATATCGTCTCCATGATTAAAAATGAAGACAATCCTGACAGACACTTGCTCAAGTTTTACTGGTACGATATCTGTGACAGTACTAAGACGTGGCCTGAGCGTAGAGATATTATTGAGACTTCACCATTGAATGACTTTAGAGACGGCTGTAAAGTTGTTCCTGTTAAGTCTCGTCGTGTAAATTCTTGGGAAGAGTTTGATGAAGCTCACGATAAGTGGGTTGAAGCTAAGTTTGAAGGTGCAATGTACCGTTCAATCTCTGAAGACTCCTTCTATGAGTGTTGTCACCGTTCATACTTCTTGATTAAGCACAAGAAGATGCACACTGAAGAGTTTAAAGTGACTGGTGTAAAGACTGATAAGCGTGGTCATGGTAAGTTCGTTGTAGAGACTCTTCCTAACGTCTTTGTAGATGTCTCATGGAAGACTACTCATGAGAAGAAACAGTATCTTGCTGAGCATCCTGAAGAGTTTATCGGGAAGCCTTTAACGGTTCAGTTCCAGAAGATGACTCGTAAGGGTTCTTTACAGTTCCCTGTCGGGCTAGTTATTAGGGATTATGAGTAAACTATGTTCAGTACAGTCATTTTGTTTATACTGGTTGTCTTTGTATTGTCATACGTTGCAAGTAAGCTTTTGGACACATCTTTTGCAATGGGTGTCTTGTTTACAATCTTTTGTTTCGTGACGCATATAGCTATCAGAACTTTTTTATAAAAGTTGTTGACATAGAAAATTTGGTGAGTATACTGAGCATCATAAACCAACGGGTACTCACCAGCATCACTTAAGAGTCTTCTAAGAGGGTTTTTAAGTGATGTCCGGTAGGGTAAGGTCGGGTTAAGTATTGTTCGGTACGGTAGGGTAAAGTACGGTACGGTAAGGTAAAGCAGGGTATGGGTAGTTAGTCTCAGCTACATTAAAATGAGACTTACATCACTTAAGAGTCTTAAAATTATACTCGATAAAGTATCTCATAGGGTTTTTAAGTGATGTTTGGCAAGGCAAGGTGCAGCCCGGTCGGGTAAGGTGCGGTGAGGTATGGTAAAGTATGGGTGGATGGTAGTAGCCACGTTAAAAATCTACCAAGTTTCTAAAGAGTCTTCTGTTGAGGGTTCTTTACAAACAACTTAACAATCAACTAAAGTGTGGAGCTAAATGCTATGAAACTGTTAAATATCAAAATCACTGGTACTCGTCCTTTCCTGAGCCACGCTGATACGCTGTCAGACCCATTAAATCCTCTGACAAAATATCACAAGTCTCTGTCCAGTAAACGTAAAAAGACTGACGAAGACTATGCGCTCTTAGCAGAAAGCCAACTGGTAACCTCTTGTTACTACGATGAGCAACTAGGTTTTGTTATGAACGGTGAGATGATTGAGGCTTGCATCAAGTCTGGTGCGAAACTCAACAAACTTGGTAAGGTAATTGACCGAGCCATTATGCTGACAGATGTAGTCTTCCCAATGACTATCAAGAACTGTCCAGCAAACCCACAAGAACTTGCTAAGAATCCAGACTTTATTTATGCTAAGTCTGTTAAGATTGGTACAGCACGAGTCATGAGCTACCGTCCAATCTTCCGTGACTGGTCTGTAGAGTTCGGTTTGATGTTCGATGAAGAGCAAATCACCAAAGAGGAACTTCTGATGGTTCTTGAAAATGCTGGTAACCTTTGTGGTGTAGGTGATTGGCGTCCACGCTTTGGTCGTTTTTCTGTAGAAGTTATTTCAGAAGGTAACGTTTAATTATGAATACAAAAGCATTAGCAGCAAAGTTTAGTTACGGTGACACTGTATCACATTCTGAGATGGATACCTTCTTAGGTATTGTGAAGCCAACTTATCAAGGTGATATTGTTAAGTACGAAGATGAAATGAAGGCTTATGCGCTTACACGTCTAAACCGACTTGAGAAGTTTATTGAGAAGCTTCTTAAAGAAGAGAAGATTTATCTGGTTGCTTCAATGGGTGTTGGTTATCGTGTGGTTGAACCTAAGCATCAAGCAACTATTGCAAAACGTAAAATGTCTGGTAAGATTGGCCGAGCTTTAAAGCAAGCCACTCAAGCGATTGAGAATGTGAACACTATGGCGCTTAGCCATCAAGAACGCTCACGACTGATTGAACAGCAAAACCATTTAGCTGCTATGAAAGCTAACATTAACAAGCAACGTAGAAAACCTTTCTAAGTTGACTAGGTAGCCTCTTCGGAGGCTCCTTTTTAAAAGGTCTTTAAACAGGGTCTTTTAACAAGGCTTAGCTTGGTTAGGTATGGTAAGGTGGTGTTTGGTGTTGTAAGGTATGGGTAGTTAATCGGAGCTACATAAAAATTCGATTACATCACTTAAGAGTCTTTTAAGAGGGTTTTTAAGTGAGGTGTGGTAAGGCACGGTTAGGTATGGCGCGGTCAGGTCAGGTGAGGTTCGGTAAGGTATGGAAGGATGGCAGTAGCCTTATAAAAAATCTGCCAAATAAGCTATAAAATCTGTTGACAAGTCAGGTGTTATAGCTTATTTTTATACTCAATGTAATACAAAATTTAATATAACTTTGAGGTCATTATGAAAAAGATTTTATTAGCTGCTGCAATGGTTATGGCAATGAATTTACCAGTCAATGCAACAGAACTTCCAAATGTGGACTTATCAGGTGTTCCAGAAGACACTTGTCAGATTGTTAAAGGTGTTGCTCTAGCTAATGGTGAGCTACTTAAACCAATCTCTGAAGAGTCTTTAACAGAGATGACTGATAAGGTAACTGACTATCAGTATCGTGTTCTTGCAGAGTATTTCCTACAATCTGCAAATATTAAAGAGAAGCACCCTGATGATATTGATGTACAGGCTATTCTCAATCATCGTATTCAGTTTAAAGAAGATTTGATGCAAAAAGCTATGTATGGTGTTGAGTATTTCTTAGAAAACAGAAGCTGCACAGGTATTTGATATGGCTCTTAAAAAGTTACATCCTAGAAGCGGTTATGGTAAGATAATTGATGATACAGATGGCTTTACAGTCTTTACAGTTATCTGTCAAGATGATTCACAGATTGAAAAGGCTCTTGACGATTATCTTAATGATGAACGTGAAAAGGTTAGGGCTACAAACATAGATTCATTGATTGACACTTCACGCAAACGGAAGAAGAAAGATGAATGAGGTTTTTGACCCTTATGCCCCACAAGATGATTGGGAGGCTGATAGAGAGGCTGAAATGGAGAGTTATATTTGTCCAATGGATGTAGACGAAATGAGAGACTTCGTTGCACATCGTTTTAAGAGAGAGATTAAATCCAGAGGTCTTTCTCAAGAGCAAGTTGCTAAAATTTGTGGTATCTCTCAGGCTCGTGTATCCAACATAATCCATCTCACTGGTAACGTCTCCCTTGAGTATATGTTGGAAGTATGTGAAAAATTTGGTGTTAATTTCAATTTAAGGTTGGCAGATTAATATGAAACGTGAAAACATTATCCACTCTGAAAACTTCGCATTAGGCTTTTATGGCGTACCAACTCACCTTGAAAAGTATTATGGTGTGAAGATTCTCTCCAATCTCATTATGGCTTACAAAGATGGTAAGATTAAGCATACTGAGAAGAAACGTGTCATGGGCTATATGGCTGTAGGTTCAGCAATCTCGAACATTAAGCTGGAAACAACTAGCAGTCAGATTGTGAAAGACCACTTCATCAAAGAGCTTTACCAGAATCTTGATGGTGTAGATGTTCAGGCTGTTTGGTTGGATGTTGATGGTCACAACTACACAAGCTTCGTTTTCAAAAACGATGACATTAAGTGTCTGTTCCCATAATAGGTGATTAACTATGATTGATATCTACTTACAAGATGCTCATGCAGATTTCCTTAAAGAGATGCTTAAAAAGTTTATGGCTTCACAGTATGAGAATGAAGCATCTTTTAAAATAGTTACATGTGGCGACGAAGCTGGTTTTGTTGAGATTGAACATGAAGGTACTGGAAAGACTGTTTGTAAGCTACCTGATAGTATGTTCTCTAGCACGTTCTTAACAAAGACTAGTATAAATGTTAAGCTTGTGCCTCAGATTGAAACATACTCTGGTACAGATTACCCTAAAGGTTTCAAGTCACTAATGAAGTACTTCTTAGATGACTTTGTGAGTAATCTTCTGAGAGAGGTAAAAGAAAGTCGTACAGTGTTGACTGTAGAGAATATGGGGGGCACTATTAGAGTTACTTCTGACTGCTTTGTTATGAGCCTCTTCGACTTCGTTCCTAAGAACTTTGATGGTATTCTGGATGAAGAAGATGACTGTGTAGACTTTATATTGGCTCTTGAGCCAGTTTTTGAGGTTAAATAAATGAAAATTGAACACTGCTATGAGTCTGACGGAGCACCTATCCGTTGTCCACATTGTGGATGTACAGACTTACAAGGTGAGGTAAGTGAAATAGTCAACGGTCATATTGCTGAAGAGAGTACAAGGTGTACAGGGTGTAATGAAATTATTGCTTTCTGGGCTTATGGTTCATACCAACCTGCACCACACTTAATCTATCATAGCAATAAAGCTGTGAAGAATGTTATCAACTGGTTCATTAAGAAAGGATTTACAAAATGATTAAATTAATCTTTGCAAGTGGTGAAAATGGTGAGTTTGGCACTCCAACTGGTATGCCGTGGCCTCGACATAAACAGGATATGCAAGAGTTTAAGAGACTTACTAAAAACAACTTAGTAGTGATGGGGAATGAGACTTTCAAGACTCTGGGTAGTAAACCTTTACCAGAACGTGCAAACCTCATCTTAACAAATTCTGTACCATACTTAGGCATAGACTTTGGCAAAGATGAGGTAATGTATGCTAAGGCCAGTAAAGAATCCTTTGGAGCATTTTTGAACTATCTTGATAGCTCTATTGATGAAGATGTCTTTGTAATTGGTGGTGCAGGTGTCCTTGTCAATGCTTTACCGTATGCTGGTGTAGTTTTCCATACAGTTTTCCATAAAGTTACTGAAGAGGCCACTGTGCATTTACCTTTTGAAAACTTCTTTGAGAAGCTGTATGATAACCGTGTATTTACAAAGGTACAGTCAAAACCATCAGAGGATGGTAAAGCAACTTTTGAAATTTATGTTCCACAAGTGAAAGGACACTTTTGATATGTCACAAGCAGATACAAGTTACAAAAATATCCTGAACCATGTTTTATCCGTTGGTGAACTGCGTACTACACGAACTGGAGATGTTATATCTGCATTTGCTCCACCTCAGTTTCGTTTTGATATGCGAACTGGTTTCCCGCTCTTAACATCTAAACAGGTGTTTACACGGCAAGTTATTGGGGAAGCTTTATGGTTCCTGAATGGCGAGAATAAGTTGGGCGAACTTCGTTACCGTACTTGGGGTGAAAATGACGGAGAACGTTGGACTATCTGGTCAGATGATTTTAAACGCTGGTTAAGCTCTAATTATTCTTCTGAACAAGATTGGTTAGATGATGCAGGTGGAAGGATTTATGGGGTTCAGTGGAGAAACTTTGAAGGTCATAATGGTTGTGTTGTAGACCAACTAGAGACCTTAGTAACGAAGATGAAGGGTGATATCACAGACCGTTACATGCTTGTTAATGCTTGGAATGCAGCAGATATTGCAGCAAACTCAATGGCTTTAGCACCTTGTCATGTTCTGTTTCAGATTTATATCACTAACGAGGGTGAAGTTGATTTACAATGGTATCAGCGTTCAGTAGACACCTTTTTAGGACTCCCGTTTAATATTGCATCTTATGGTTTTATTCTGGAAGTTCTTTGTAAGATGACTGGATACACTCCACGGTACTTGATAGGTGTCTTTGGAGATACTCAGATTTATCAGAACCACATGAAACAGGTTTATGAACTACTGAACAATGAAGAGTTCCATGCACCAACTTTTGAGATTGGTCTACCACTTAATACTTTAAGTGACCTGAAACATCTTACTGCAAGTGATTTTATTGGTGGCATTAACAACTACCAACATGCAGGAAAGATTGAAGCACCTCTGTCAGTAGGCAAGTAAAAACAAAAAAGGCTCCCGTAAAAAAGGAGCCTTAAATTTTATTTTTCAGTATTCTTTGTGTTCTTTTCAGTAATAGCTTGCAAGGCTGATACTGATTGAGCCAGATTGTTCACGCTGTCAGAGAATTTATCAAGGGTTTTAGTAAGTTTTGCGTTCTCGCCCTTAACATTCTCTAACTGAACTTTCTGGTTCTCCATCCCTAGCTGAATCAGTCTCATGTCAGACTGTAAATCACGAATAGCTGAGTAATTAGCTTTGCTGTAATTATCTAGCTGCTGTAACTTTGTTGTGACAGACACTTCTTGCTTACCATCCGAAACTTGCATGGTGGTATACATCCCAATAACACTAAAAATACCAACTACAATTGCACCAATATTATTTTTAAAAGCTTCCTCTAGCCACTTCATTTATTCTCCCCCTTAAAAGCTTTTTCTAAGTTATCTACGAACTCATCATCAATAGGTGTGTCTGTCTTACTCGCAAGATATCTTGCAAGCTTAAAGAACACTTTCTCAATCATGTATTCACTTAGAAGGGATAAAATGAGTTTCCAGAAGAAGCTACCTAGATTTTTTAGAAGAATTGCTAGGATTGTAGGCATTTAATCACCTCATCAGCCAAGATGGTGAGAATACCCATAAAGAATATTAACACCATCTTAACAATCAGTCAACAAGGGATTAAGCAGTTCTTACCCAAGCCATTAACTTGTAGAACTGGTTAGTAACACTAAATGCTGAACCAGAACCTGTGCCACCAGTGTTACCACTAACTGTGTGGCTGTGAGCACCAATACCTACAGAGTGGGCGTGCCCCCCAGCAGATGCAGCAGTACCGCTAACTGAGTGAGTATGAGCACCATCATTTTCAGTCCATCCAACATGAGTCTGAGCAGAGTTCGAAGATGCGACCCTACCTGATGAAACGTTAGCGTTGTCACCCTGTGAAATTCTGTGCGCGTGTTGCCCAGAAGTTGCAGCAGTACCACTAACTGAGTGGGTGTGAGCACCAGTGCTATTAGTGTTCTTCGTACCATAATCAAAAGATGAAGTGGTAGCAGAGAAACTATGAGTGTGTGATGGCAAGTTACCAACAGACAACGTTACAGAGTCTGAACCACCAGTTGTAGCAACATCCGAACCGTTTGCTGCTGCGACCCTGATAGTTCTGCCAACACCATTGTTCAGGTACGTCCAAGTTAACCCAGGAAGTGCTGTATTAGGGTCAACATTACTGTTAAACCACGTTACAATACCTACTGGATAGATTTTATTAAGGTCTGTAGAGTCACTAATTGCTGTTGCAATTTTCTGGTCAGTTTCAGCTTTAGTGTATGCACCAATCTCTGAAGGGGTTGGTTTTTGTGCTTCCGTGTAAACTTTAGACCAATTAACTTCGAAGCCATAGGCATCTCTTGATGTTCTATACCACATCCCACCATTTTTAAACGAAAACTTTAATTGTGCAGATGGTGTAGAACTAGTCCCTAAAAACATGTGATATACAAGTGAAGAAGACTGTCCAGTGGTGTTAGTAACCTTATAAAGACCTGTTTTTGCATCCCATGCAACACCATCACCACCATCTGCTTCAGAAGCCGAACCAGTGATGCTTGCAAGCATATATCTTGCGTTTGCGGCAGATTGGGTATAGTATCTAGCATCTAAGTTAGAGAAGTCAGAAGGTTGCACCTGTCCAGCGATTCTGACTGTTTTGTTCAGTAAGAAGTCATTCACCATGAAAATGGTAGTAGCAGTCCTATCATTGTGGATAACGAAACTTTCTGGTTTTTGTTCCCCGTTACCGATGTACCACCTTCTAACATTATCAGCATTAAAGCCAGCAAAGTATAACTGGCTATCTTGTGTAGTATTCTTTAGCTGTAACAATAAGCCATTTTGATTAATAATCTGTGCAGACCTGAAAGTGTTTACATCACTTAGTTTAGCAAGATTACTCAAAGTAGCTGCTGGAATGTATCGAGAATCAATATTAGTCCAATCAGAAGGTTGTACTTGACCATCAATTTGAACTGTTTTGCTCATGGTAATGGTGTTACCTAGTGAGACTTGTGTTTTTGTTAGATAATTATAGATTTTTAAAATACTCTCATCACCGTCATTACCAATGTACCACTTATAATTCCCATCTGACTTTCTTGCTCGGATATATAAAGAGGGAGCAGTGTCCACATTTTGCAGAGTGATGGCTTCAGCATTCTTCTTAGCAACAAAATTAGAGAAAGTGTTAGTACCAGTAAAAGTGTTATTACCAGCTAACTGCGCAAATCTCTGATTAGCTGCTGTCTGGGTAAAATACCTAGCATCTAAGTTAGCAAAACTTGAAGGCTGAACTTGGCCAGCAATTTGAAGAGTTCTGTTGACTGTCACCAAATTCTCTAAAATAGCAATTGAAACGTCAGACTTTACATTCTTCAATACAAGATTATTTGTACCCCTATTATCATTACCTAGATACCATCTGTTAGTACCATCTGCATCTTGACCACGAAGATAGAGTGGAGCACCTTGAGTGATATTTTTAATAATGAGCGCTTCATTGTCAGAGAGGATAGCTTGAGTACCTCTAAAGGTATTATTCACGGCTAGTCTTGCATACCTTGCGTCATTCTCTTCATTAGTTCTCATCCCAAGTTCATTAGGGCTTGGCTTATTCAAAGTATGATAAACAGTTGCCGACCTTGAAGCGTCTGCAATAGTTAGTTTAAGGCCGTTTGCGTTGATTTTAAAAGTCTTTAAAACATCACCAACAGTAATCTCAGAAGAGCCTGTGGGGTCGAATACAGCCTTGCCACCGTAAAGTAGCTTAACAATTCCTAAGTCACCCGTCATAGTGCTACCAGCAATCTGAACAAATCTTTCAAGCTTAAAAGATGCTAAGAAATCTTGATAGGTCATTCGACGGTCTTCATCACCCAGCATTTCAGGTCTCTTTTTAACTCTGACATGAAGAAGGTCATCTGAACGGATTGTGTCGATTGAGTTTAGCTCACTCAATTTGTAATCTGCCATTATAAATTTTCCTCTTAAAAGGGGCTATAAAGCCCCTGTAAAGAAATTAAGCTGTTCTCTGCCATACATACAGTACGAAGGATGGCTGTTCAATATTAACTGCCTGACCTCCACCAACACTATTTGTATTGCCACTATGTGTATGTTCAGAAGAAGAAACTGTTACAGTGCCACTATGCGTATGTGAACCAATACCAACTGTATGACTGTGAGCACCAATACCAACCGTGTGGCTGTGGTCACCTGATGCACCAGATGTGACGTTAAAGCTGTGTGAGTGCGCACCATCACTAGAAGTCCTTGATGTCCTTCTTGCACCACCACCATCAGAGTCAGCCACAGCATTACCAGTGCCATCATTTTCTCTAGGATACACATCATGGTTGTGAGTACCATTGGTGCTAGTGTTACCTGACACACTGTGTGTATGGTTACCAGTTGTGTTAGTAGCTTTTGTCCCATAGTCAAAAGAGTTTGTAGTCTTAGTCCCATAATCAAAAGCTGAAATTGACACAGTTGCATTATGAGTGTGACCACCACCGCTAAGAGACACAGAGTGGGAGTGCTGAGGCATGTTATTAACTGACAAAGTGACAGTTGAAGCGCCAAATACAGAACCTGCTGGTCTTGTATCAGAGTCATAGCCAACCAATGCCCTGCCTTTTGAAACTAACTCCCAAGTACCTCCACAAATTAAGTATGTGGAAGGGTTTGCAGAGTTCATAGAAAGATGGATAGTACCTACTGGATAAGAAGCCTGAACAGCCTTGTACAAGTTATTTACTGCTCTTGCTGTAGCATACTTATCTGCATCTTCGTTATACAGATTAGATGTTGTCCAGTTCTGAACATTACTTAAACCAACCTGTGCCTTAGTTGTATTGTGTGGGTTACTCTTGTCCTTGATATGTTGCTGGACAAGGTTATTAACCTCTTCTGAAGACATAATCTGTAGATTTGCTCTTGCCTCAGCTACATTAACAATATCTGATAAGTTATTTGCAGCGACTAACTGAAGAGCATTAATAACATTATCTAAACCAATTTGTGTTTTAGTAACACCATGAGGGTTATTTCTTAGGCTTGCGTGTGGAGCAAGTAATTGCTCAAGAGTACACCTCTTATCCTCAATACCCTGCTTAAGATGGAAGATATCACTAAGGTCAATTGGTAAGGATGCTTGAGGCAAGGCACTAATTTGAATTTCACCTACTGCCATTATTAAGCTCCTACAAATTCATAAGTATAAAGATTTTTTGTACTTGTTGATGCAGTACCTGTTTCGGTCTTAATAAGCTTCCAGCCATTAGCCACCAAATCTGGTTGCGCAGTGGCAAAAGACCTTACCTCACCAACAGTACCATTTGCTTTCTTCAGGAGATAGTTTAAGATATAATTAAACCATTGGCGACCCATTGGTTCACCTCTTAATAAACCAGTCGCCTGAATTTCTGGTGGTGGTAATACTTTTAGCTGGTTACCATCAGCATCTACTTCATCTGTAGACCAATTTAAAAATGCCATTAAGAACTTCCTTCTTGCTGTGATTTATCTTTTCTACCTTTGATGATTTGAGCTACTTCAGCCATAACACCATAATCACCACCTGCTACAGTTTCTTTACCAACGATGTAGTTGTCTGTAGCATTATAATTTTTATTAACCTTCAAGTAATCTACTGAGCCACTATTAGCCGTTCTATCAATCTTGAAATAAGCATCTCTTACACCAGCATCTGCTAAACTCCCTAGTAAGTTCTTCTCTAAAGAACCTCCTGTATTGTTGGTAACCAGACCCTTGTTAGCATCTGTAACAAGCCAGTTATCTTTATCATCAACAATTGCTAAAGCAGAGTCAGCAACCTCTACAGGTGTCCAAGCAGTGCCATTAAGAGTTACGTCTCTTAGAATAACTGCTGAGCCGATAGTTGTTGCAGAAATTTTTGCTAATGTATATGCTGTATCAATGACGTTATTTCTTGTATTAACCCTGATTACAACACCAGCAGTCATAGGTGTAATATGCTCAAAAATCTGTGAAAATGTTGCATTATACAGAGTCATGATAGCATTCTGTAAAAAGGATGGAGTTGTATCAGAACGTCTTAGGAAAATCTGGATATACAACATCGCTCTGTATGTTTCATCATCAGCACCGAGTGGTCTTGGCACTTTAATTAATGCACCAATGTTGTCTAATTGCTGTCCAACAGCTTTTCTGATATTCCTTTCAGTGTGCATTTGCCATGAAACATCTTCCAATGTCTGCAACTCATCAGTAATCGCTTTAAGTAAACTTGTATAGATGAACTTATCTTTAAACTGTGTTACAGTCCTTTCATCAAGAGTCTTGTAGTAAACATTGTCAATTTTCTGAAACATTATTACTCCTTAGTGATGGTATATTGACTACTTTCCCATACAGTGTATTGGTCACCATCAACCGCGATTCTTGCTGTGGTGTACTGTCCATCACTAGGTGGTACTGACTGATTATTTGAAAGTGCTACTTTGATTTCATTAATCTCAATACCTTTAATGACATCATAAATATACCCATAGATTCTGTTAGGAATAACATCATTACCAACTTTCAAAGTTCGACCGTAAGCATTAACACCCTGAATAATACTATCTCGAATATCCTCTTCTGGGATTGTCAAATTCTCTTCATCGTATAAAGAATAAGAGATTTTGACAAAAGCATATTTAGGTGTTGGTCTGCTAAAATAGACATTATGAGCTAAATTACCTAAGTCATAAGCTGTACCAAAGATAGCTCCATAAGCCCTAATACCAGCAGGTTTGGTGTCCCAGATTGCTTGAGCAACGTTATCATTTTGACCACCAACTACAACAATCTTGAAAGATTTTGGTGGAAGACCTTCTGAACTTGTCTCTTCAGTGTCATTTTCAACACCTGAAGCATCTGATACACCCTGAACCCTCTTAACAGCAGCTACAATTGCATCAAGAGTACCTACACCAGTAACTGCCAGAGATTCTAAATATCTCTGTCGAAGCTCTGTATCGGTTTCTTCGTTTCTACCTGTTGTCAGGTCATATCTGTTGTATACACTGTCAAGACCATCTACAGTTGTTTCAATTTCGATAAGTGTTCCAGCTAATGCAGGGATTGCACCAACTTCCTCAGCAACAACATCATGGATAGTTGTAATTTTTGTGAATGTGAGGAACGTCGTAGCAGTCACCACCATAGGGTTGGTTCTTGCAATAATGTCGCCTTCATCTTTATAAACTCGTAATGCTGAACCATCATTGATAACTTCGGCTTTTGCCACGATACCACCATTGATTGCATCGGCGAGTTCAGTCAATAGTACTGTGATTGTATCTGAAGATTTTGGTTGATAAGAGAAAATAACGTTATCAATAATAATAACATAGTTTGCATCAGTTCGTAAAGAGTTAACTTCAAGAACAGCCTCAACACAATACGAAGGTGTTAATGTAATGCCAGAAACTGGATAGAAGATATTACCAGCAGTGCTTCTTAGTCTGGTTGTCGATGGGATTGTTGCACCTGTTGTTCCAGTAAACTCTACTTGACCTCTTGTAGCCTGAGCCACATATCTGTATACAGCATTTAAAGCTGTAATATCATCGAGGTTAAAACCTTCAGCTTTATCAATCGTCCCACCATCATAAATTTCTGACAGGACTTCATGAGTGTCTGCTAAAGACCTTGCAATTGAAGCTAGAAAGAGACCTAATTGACTATCTTCAGAAACGTCAAGGTTTGGTGAAATATCTCTAAGAAGTCTTGATTTAATATTATCAAAAATTTCCTGATATCTTAGAGTTTGTAGTCCTGTTGTAGTTAATCCTGCCATTAGATATTAACCTCTTGCGTAATGTCTGTTAAAATATCTGTTGTAGTAGTTGCATCAAAATTAACAGTTACTTTTCTTTGAGCATTATCCATTGAAGACGAGTAATTATAGATATTGGATACATCTCTTGTTTCAACGAGATAAGCTTTCATATAGTTGTCAAAGATAGAAGTTTTCTGTTTAAATTTGGCAAGTTGTAAATAAGGGAATCCAGCAGATGTGTTAAAGAAGACTTCACCAGCCCTTAAAAGGCATCTAATATGAAGTCTTTGAGCAACCTGAGTAGCTTTATCATCTTCTGGGATAATTCTAATTTGGTTACCAGTAATCTTTAAATCTCCATGAGCCACATACACTGAATCTGAACCTAAAGTGGCAACATAGTCACCACCTAGATTTAATGCAAAGTCTGTTTTCATTATTGTGCCTCTGTAGTATCAGCCTCACCAGCAGGGTCTGTCCAGTAATAATGGTGCGTGTGTTCATTAAAGCTCACACCAGTCGTGTCACTGATAAAATCTGAGCCGTGTACTTCTTCTGTTACGTACAAGTTTTTAGAAATGTGTACATCACCTTCAAAGTAGAAGTTACCATCATCAGTAACTCTTAACACAGAGTCACCGAAATGAAGTCTAACTGCTGTTGGGTCTGGTTTAAAATTCTGTGTTCTTGTGCAGATGCCTACGAAAGCTACACAGTCTGAAATATCATGTGTCCTTCTCATGTTTGTTTCCATCTGAACATTCTTGTCATTGACAACGAAGTCATCTAAAGGTAACATTGAGAAAGCTAACCAGCATCTGTCATTAGTTTTTACGGGGAATGTTAAAGATGCCCCACCACCACTTGGAAATTGAACAGGTACACCAGTAATCTCTGGCATAGGTAAACCGTTAATAGAGTAAAGTGGCTTAACAGTGGCTGTTTGAGTCTTTGAATCGAAAGACTGAATAATGGCTGGTAATCCAGTATACAGTTCTTTTCTAAATTCATCAAGACATTCTGAAACATACCCAGACATTCTAGTAACTGGTGACTTCATTATTCCACCTTCTCTAAATCTAGTTCAGTTGTCCAAGCACCACCAGTAAAGTCAAGATTGTGAGAAAGACCTTTTACTCGATACTGACCTTCAAAATCTTCACTTTCCCTAATAGTGATGTTATCACCCATCTTAATTCTCCCATCTAAATGGATTTTGCAACGAACTCCAGTTTTAACTTTAATAACTGTCTTATTCTCTTTTTTCAGAACCTTTCTAGTTCTTCTGTAGTAGCCTTGCAAAGAATCAATAACGTTATATGGGTAAATTTCCCAAGAAAGTTGTCTAGCCTTAGCGTTAAAAGGAACTACTCGGATTTGCTTGTTAAATGTATACCAACGTAGACTACTTTCTTCACAAACCTTTGTAAGTGCCTCTGCAACACTTCCCCAAACACTAAAACCATTCTTGTAAGTGTAACCATCAATACTTGAAAGGTCTTCATCAATAAGTGAGAAACCTAGTCTGTTGACTAAATCTCTAATCACACTTTTACGCGTTGTCCCTGCTTTATAAGAAATTGATGTCTTAATCGTGGTTCTTTCCATTTTATCATTGGAACAGATAACCTTTGTAATCATATCAACACCACGCTTATATGTATAAGCATATTCAATAGTACCTAGATAGATTAATGGGAGGTTATCATATTCAATAATAAGGTCGCCATTTGCGTCCCTTTTAAAACCAGTAGTGTAACCTGCTCTAAGCATAACTGTTGCACCAACGGTTTTGAATTTGGCTCTCATCTCTTTATTAAGGTTGTAGATTTCAAAAGTGGTATCATCAGAGGTTACTTTATTCTTCTGAGACGTATAAGACACATTACAAGTAAATTGTAAGTTGTCGAAATAGTCCATTTGCATAGAATCTTTAGCATGGCTTGTAGGTTTATCATTAAAGGCTGTAGTTTCACTACCTACAGCCAATTGATAGCACCTAAAAGAAGCCCCAGCAGTGCTATCTTTTACAGACATTACAAGTTCTCCATTAATCTCATATCTTCTTGAGTGTAATAATTAAGCTCAAATGCCTTTTCTCTTCCGAAGTTATTTCTGGTAGGCTGTAAATCAGTACCATACATTCGTTCAACAAAAAGCTCTCCAGCTAATGAAGGAATTACATAGCGTCCTGTGATTGATTGGTCTGCAAGGCATTTCTTTTCAGATAATAATACATTACCATCAACATCAGATAGCGTCAAGAACCATCTGTCAAGCCTCTCTTTATACTTTAATTCAATTACAAAGACAGTGCCATCCAGAGTTACAGTTTGTGTAGACCATTCTGTATCAGGAACAGGAATATATTGTGACATTAATAAGTCCCCTTTTTATTCGGATTCACTGAATGCTTTTGTAATGCTTTTCCATCTCCAGCAGTTCTGTTTAATGCTGCTCCGGCATTTTTCTCAGCCTCTTCACTGAATGTAGTAACACCTTTTCTGGTTTTTGCAGACATGGAACATTTTGCAAGGGCATTATCTTCAGCACTAGTAAGTTCCCTTACTCCATTGGCATCAAGGTCGAATAATAACTGACAGTTTAATTTCCCATTACCTAGACTTGTTGTGGTATTCCCTGTATTCTTTTTACTGGTAGCACCACCATCATTCGTGGTAGCGGTCTTTCCAGTTGCAGCAGAAATATCAGTTTGTCCCACGATAGCTTTAAAGTTAATTTCCTGAAAAGTTAGCTGGATTCTTAGACCATTTGAAATACCAACATCTTTAGAGGCTTTAAAACTTGTGATAATGGAATCATCAATTTTAATTCCGTCTTTACAGATGACTGAAATAATTTGCTTCTGGTCACGCCAGCTTTCAAGAGTGTCGATGAAGTTTTCTACTAATTGACCCTGACGAGTTAATAATAAGCTTCCTTCATAGCCAACTACAACGACACCACTAATAGTGATTGTTCTGGGTGCTCTTTGCACATTATCTGTGACGGTTTGCCCTGATTGCATGTTCTGTGTAGTTACCTGCATAGGGCTGTCAAATTCCATATTTTCAGTTGCTGATAAGGTTAAGAAGGCATCTACATTATCTCTTAAGTGGAAATAGATGCCGTCTTTGCCACTATATTTGATTTGCATATTAGAATCCCATAACATTATTCTTCCTCTGGATAGCTTGAACTTAGAAGAATGTCTTCTTGATTCTTGTCAGTAATATCCACCATCTTAGTAGCAATTTGTTTACCATCAAGATTGAAAGTAACATTCAGGGTTTGTTTAGTCTGCATAGGTAAACCAGAAGGTGTCATCATCATTGGTGTCTGGTTAAACTTATTGGCAAAATTATCAATAGATGTTGATAGCTTCTCCATGATAATCTCCCAATTAGATAGGCCATTATCAATTAACTTTCTGTTGCCTTCAACGTCTTGAGTGTACTGTGCAAACTGAAGTTGACCATTCTCATCAAAGAACATTGGCCTTTTTGGGTTTGTAATATTTGCAACAGCATTTTCAAATGGTTTTGGTAATGTAACTTCACTGTAGTTTTTAGCAGCATTTGGGTCTGTAGAGCCTCTTAGCATTAATGCTGAACCAACAGTACCAAGTGCCATTCTCGTTGCTGTAACTCCACCTGCTGCTGCGGCTGCTTCTCCGGCTGCTGCTGTACCTGCTGCACTAACACCAAGTCTTTGTAAGATTTTACCAAAGATACCACCACCAACCAAACCACTTAGGAGCTTGACTGCTTTTGATACTACAGCAACTGCGCCTCCAATTGTGACAACTGTTCCTAGAAATTCACCAGCACTTTTGATAAGCTTTTGCTGGCTGTTGTCAAGGTCTTTATACCAAGCTCTTGCATAGTAGTATAGTGCAGATGTTCTGTACATGAAGTCTGTAATGAAGTCAAGTAGATTACTAGCGCCTTTTAACAGGTTCCCAATCACAAGACCTAAAGCCTGCGTGCTACCCATAGAACCTTGCAAGAACATTGCAACGGAGTTAGATAACTGTGAAATGCCCTCACTAGAATTGTTAAACAGTGCTACAAGTGTGTTATCCCACATAGCCTTCGCTTGACCCATTGATGTAGCAGTCTGCTTGGACACAGCATTCATACCACCTGCTTGCTTGACAAGTTCAGCCATTCTTTCAGATACTTTAGGAAGAACGTCTTGAGCAAGAAGTTTACCGTCTTGCATCATCTTATCAAGTTCTTGTGGGGTCTTACCAATAGCATCAGCGAATAGCTGCACAGCACCTGCTAAACGGTCACCTAACTGTCCACGAAGTTCTTCAGCCTGAACTTTACCTTTTGACGCCATCTGCTGGAATGCAACCATGATACCTTTCAAGTCTTCATCAGTAGCACCCCTGATACGGGCAAACATTGCAGCATTCTTATAGAACTCTTGAGTACCCTGAAAGCCAAGTGTTGGTTGAGCACCAGCAGCAAAGTTTGAGTACTGCTTCATGGTATCTGTGTAGTTCTGACCAATTTGGTGTGCGAATGATGCAGCGAACATTCTAGCTTGCTGAGTGTCTGCTCCAAAGATAGCTGTAGAGGCTAATTGTGCAGATTGTCTTTTTACACCAGCTTCAATAGTTTTTTGTGAGAGTTCCAGTAAAGCATAAGCTGAAACAAATCCACCAACTAATTGACGTAATGATGCGTTAGCTCTATCCTGTAGCCAAGCTGATTCTTTAACTGATTTTAGTCTAGCATTTTCTGCAATAACCCAACGTTTGGTTACGTCGATGAGCTTTTTAACTTCCATCTCATACTCACCAACCTTACCAGTACCTTTATATCTGTTATAGATATTTTGCAAGCTTCCTCTGAAAGAGGCTGCCATTTGGTTACCTTGACCACCGATTGTTTCCAGTCTACGGGTTAACCCTGAATAGAAGTTGTTGTTAAACATTCTTTCCATTTGTCTCTGAGCAACATCTACTCTCGGACCTCTGGGTGCTCCACCACCAACAGGAGGGATACTCTGTCCACCTCTCCCTCTACCTGTCTTGATAGTGATTTTACCGTCAACCTTCATAGCATCTCTTAAGGACTTGTTAATACCTTTTGCAGTCTTTTTTGCTTGAGTTTCAAGTTTCTTAAGAGATTTAACACCTTGTGAATCAAGGTTCAAGGAACTGTTGAGTGCTTTATTGATTCTGCCCGAAGCAGACTGAGCATTTTTTACAATTCTATTAAGTGCTTCCTGAGAGCTTTTATTAGGTTTCACATCAAAGGCTTTATTAATATTTCTCTCAATACGTTGAGCAGCTTGCATAGACATCTTCTCAACTCTTTGCAAGCCCTTAATAACCTTTTCACTGAAACCAAGTTCCACAATGAAGCTATCAACTGTATATTGTGCCATTACATTTTTCCTGCTCTTCTAAGTTCGTTGTAAGCAATTTCCTCTTTATACGACCTCTGAATCTCAAGAAATTGTCTCAATGATAATAAATCAGAGAATGTCATAGCAAAGAGTTGGTCAAGTGTTTCTTTACACCCTTCCATACCATAAATAGCAAGCACAAATTTCATCTCGTCTGCTTCTTCATAGGTTGCCTCTACAGCAGCATCAGTTAGTGGTGTCTGTAGAGTGTTACCCATGTTTACTGAGAAGTTAGGCTTTTGAAAATGCTTGCTTCGAAAAAACTTCCGAAGTTTGCCTCCAGCGCAAATGCTAAGTAATCAATAAACTCACCGTAGTTTGCTTGGAAGTACGTATCAATATTAAGTGGGAAGTCGTCAACAGTTGCCCCTTGAAATAATAAGGTAGCCATCTCTTCAAGGTTAATTTCTTCAATTCTGTCAAAACAAGCTTCAACAAGTTCTTTAAATGGAACCATTGGAGCTTCTTTCTTACCCTTGTCAGTCAGACTTGACAGCATCTGTGCAAAAGTTGGGACAACAATTTTACCCAACTTCATAGACATCTTAATACCATCTCTTGCCCCAAGCAGAACAATATTTACTTTCTTACCATTAATTACTCTAGATTCTGTTTTCATTGTGATTCCTTAATACTTTTAAAAGAAACAAAAAAGGGGAAGACCTTTTAAAGTCTCCCCCCTTATAGGATTTATTAAACACTTGACGCTGGAATTGTAGAAGTGTAGTCTAGCTTCTCACAACCAAAAATCCAAGTTTTAGAGTTCTGGTCACGCCCAAGTTCAATCTGTGGTAATTCCTGCAACCAAGCATTAATACCAGTTGCCAGAACAGAGCCTGATGGGTCGTAGATTACGAAGTTAGAAGAGATATCTTCTTCAAGTTCCATGTTGTCTTGTTTAGCTTGAATTGCAGAAAGCATCTGGTTAGAGAGAGAAGTCTGCATTAGCTCAATCTCAATAGTACCTGTCTTGTCTGCATTTCTTGTCAGAGCAACCTGACCACCTGCACCTACAACTGGTGTGATAAGTGGTGATGTTCTCTGTAGACGTAAAAATGAGTCTGGGGCAAAGCCTTCAATGGCAATACCATTCCAGCTACATACAACGTCTTTAGGGGAATATTGCTGATACATAGCCATTCCAATTTACCTCTATTATTCGTAAGCCACTGTACCTTTCAAGTCAACATCCAAGATAGCCCCTGCTAAGATACCTGCGAAGGTAACATCTTTCAGGATACGAGCTTTCTTGTCTGCCAAAGCAACTTGAGAGGCTTTAGGAACATTAACTGTGTAAGATGACAGGAAGTTTCTGTTGACTGCTCTTTGTAGAGAGGTTTCAATGACTTGACGAATACGGGTAATACCAGTATCATCATAAGTAATCTTACCACCCTTCTGGTTAATTAGCAAGTCTCTCAGAGAAGTTTTCAGGTCTGATTCTAACCAGTCAACACCACGGACGATATCAATCCATTCCCCACCAGAAGTAATCCCTCTACGAACCACTGGAACACCACCATCAAGGTCGATAAAGTTACAGTGACGTACATCTAAAGCTGACTTCTGAATGCTTGTCAGAGGTCTCTTATTAGCTGGCTGTAAAGAAGCAGCTACACCAGTCAACTGAGCATTACCCCAAGCAATTGACCCTGCATCGTATGGAGCGCCATAAGCAATATATGCCATCTCTGGATAATCTTCTGCCGCTGTGTGATGCCACAAGCAAACTGTGCGAGTATACATACTCTTAGCAAGCTGTGCTGGAACATCATTTGCACTATTTAATTCTGTACCTTGCAGTGCTGCTACATCAGAGTTAGCTGTGAAGAAGATTTTCTTACGAGCCTGAATCTCAGAAGCCATTGCCAAAACAAACTGTTGAGTTCTGTCTTCTGCTGCAATGAAATACCAGTCGGTAGAATAAGCTTCAATAGCTGCCAGAGCAGTTGACGCTGTATCAGCAGTTGTGCTTGCAATAGACACAGTTTGTGCTGTAGTGGTTACCTTCACGAAATCATTGTCACCAGCTTTGGAGATGACCATTGTGGCAGAACCGTTGCTACCAGTAACATTGACTGAAACTTTATCTTTAATTGATTGGTCAGCTTCAATCTGTGTTTTAAACTGTTGTAATACATTCTCGGCAGTATCTTCACCTTGTGAGGTGTACTGGAATGGTTGTGACATTCCCCCACCGACAGCTACAGTAATTGAGTAGTCCGTGCTCTCAGTAACCTCATCAGGAATTGATACAGTGTACTGCATAGCGCGTCTACCAATATAAAGCTGAGTTACTTTAGGAGTCTGACTCCAAAGTTGTTTAGCAGCCTTATATGCAGCAGTATTCTCATCGAAATCTTCAGCAACTTCAGTTAAGGAAGTATAACCACGCACTCTTTCTTCAAAGTTATCTGTTGAAGCTAAGAATAGTGGCAAACCAAAACCTTCTCTTGTAGTTCCTGCGGTGTTCAATGTAATATCTACATTAACAATTGGATTCCACATTTATTTTACCCCTTTGGAGTCTACATCTAGATGGATAGTATATTCTGGTGGCTCTTGTCCTTCTTCATAAACAAACTCACCATCAACAATGACACGCTCAATAATACTTCCACGTTCATCTTTCAGGACTGAATTTTTTACAAGAGTTACAACAAGAGGCGCAGAATTTTCGAAATCTGTATTGAGATAAGTGTAATCATTTGGGATTGCTCCAGTATCTAAAACTGTTGCCCCTGTTTCTTCAAGGATTAAATCTCTGACTGAACTCATCTCTAATCGTTGTTTAAGCTCAAGCATAATACTGTGAGCACCTTTACCATTCACCGTAATTAATACTGGAATCTGAAAAGCAATTCTGTAGCAAACTACATCATCCTCAACAAACTTATCAAGAACCCAACCATAAGGTGTTGCAGCATCTTGACAATATACGGTAATAAATGGCTGGTCAGGTTTTAAACCTTTGTCATTTGAGTTATCAGAAGGGTAAGCTCTAATTACATTTGGTCTATTATTCTTATCACGAGCTAGTCTGTGACCAATAACATCCACTAAGGTTCTAACTAGACCTTTTTCAAGTTCTGCTGTTTCTAACTGCATTCATTTTATCCCTTCTAATAATGATATATTCATAATGGGATGTATGGGCTAATTGCTGTGACCAACCCATAGTCATAAATACTTCATACTCATGACCATCAATCATAACAATATCAGACTCATTCCACTCTACATCATCTGAAGTTCTAAGTTTATATGTGGTATACAGGATTCTTGTATCGGTAAGTCTAATACCTTCCGGTAAAGCAATCTGTGTACCATTCTTTACAGAACCTTTGATGTATGGCTGGATATTACCTTTACAGTTAACCTCTACAATATCTTGTGAAGCTACCCAATCACCATCATCGTTATAATAACCGTCTTCAGAGACTTTACGCTTTACTACAAAGCTGTGTCTGTTTAAGAGTCTCATTTCTTAATACCCTTCTTAGTAGAAATTTTATAAGCAAGGTTATCTCTTAAGTCACCTGTCTCAACAAGAGGTGCGTTAAAGCCTTTTTTCTTGACTGTGGAAGGTGCGTTAGGAGGGAGGATAGCAGAATTACCAAAACCCCTTTTAATTGCCTTTTGAGCATTCTTTGCAAATGCTTCTAAGGTATTTGAAGGGTCTGTGTTGAGACTGCTAAGTTGCTTATATAGATTCTTCTTAGTCTGCTCTAACAAGGTCTGTTTGTTTAGCATCATAGTGATTTCAAACAACCTACGATATACTTTACCAGAAGCTGAAGGAACCCCAATAACTTCTTGTAAATACATTAAAGCAGGATAAGAAAAACCAGAGCTATGTTGACCTTGTTCTTGAAAATACCCAACTTGAGCATTAGCCGTTTGCAAGTTCTTCATAGCCCCGACTAATTTTGCTCTCGCGGGGTGAATAACCCTTTTAACCATTATTCATCTCGCTCGATAATAAATACGCCATTAACACGGTTGCAGTAATCTCTGCCTTCGTATCTGGCAGCATCACCATATTCTGTGTATTTCTTGACAGAGCAAGGATTCTGACGACGCATGTCAATATCACACTGATTAATACCACCTGCATAGGGTAGTCCTGAAACAGAGCTTTTAACAAGGTCGTCATAAACAGCTTTCAGAGATTTGAATCTGGAAGAGTTACGTAAATAAACACCACCAACCTTCTCATCTCCCATCTTGGCTACTTGAAAGAGTAAATATTTAAGAGCTTTGATGGCTGCTTTCTTTTCATCCTTTCCAGATTCTAGATAGAACCACTCTAGCACAGACTGTTCAATAAGAATTTCATCATTATTGGTGTCTGTGCAGAGGATTCTTACTCTATCAAGAGGGTTATTGGCTGGGTCGCCTGTATAACACATTCATAACCCTCCTTAAGAATATTATTCTTGAGCGTCAGAACGAACATCTACCAGCAACTGAGGACGTGTGCAGTATGGCAGCATGTAAGAGTGAGCTTCAAAGTCAATACCTTCGTCACGGTCTTTTTCGTATTCGAATACGTACAGTTCCTGACCCAGAGTATTTGCATAACCCATCTTAGGACATGGGCCATATGCCACTTCGAAGATGTTGTTTGCTTCACCCAGCATAGAAACGTTAGGGAAAGCATGACCTACACCTACAGTTCCATCCTGAGTAACACCATCAATACTAACCAGAGTATGAACCTTACCACGCTTGTCTTTGAACTTACCGTTGTACTGGACAAACTTAACACCACCGTAGTAGAAGGTGTTCATGTGAGCCTGAACGCCGTCAGTACCACCAGTTCTCAGAGAACCAGTAATCTGTTGCCAAGCCAGCGGAGTCTGCTGTGCAAGATAAGCGTCACGAATCTTAGGATGCTTAACCAGTTTGCTGAAGAATACACGGTCAACAACTACGTGAATTTCTTCACCGTTGATTACAGTGCCAGTCTTAGCTTCGTCTTCCATGTGCATACGCAGTTCTTCAATAGAAGCGTCGATGTCAGCATTAGGGTTGTCAAGGTCGAAGTAAACAGTTTTCTTCTCAACGTCGAACTGCTTGTACAGGTCAGCATACAGAGTACCACGAGCATCAACAACTTTACCCTTCAGAGCTTGCATAAACAGGAACTCACGAGTAATATCGAACTTGGTACGAATCTTCATCAGCTTCTTAGCACGTACTACAGCTTCAGTAGTCAGTTCGTTTGCAGTGCCTGGCTGACGTACACCCTGAATCTCATCAGGAGTAATGCTTTCAACTTCTTTGAAGTACATCATTGGGAAGCTGATTTGACGAACACGCTCAGGTGCGCTAGTCTCTGCTTTACGGCTATCACGGTCTACCGCATCAAGCAAGCTAACATCCCAATCAGTCAAGTCCATAAGGAAAGTAGTTTGGGTGATTGGTGCTGAACGGAACAGACCTAAGTTGGAAATATACCCATAAGTATTAGGGATAGACTGGACTTCACCAGTCAGGTCAGCAAGGAAAAATCTGCTTTTTTCAGAATTAGTCAACATTGTAAAATTCTCCAGAATGTCTTATTATTGTTATTACAGGCCAGTTGGTACGAAATCAATACCTTTAGCAGCCAGAGCTGCCTTAACACTATCAGCATTAACACTTGCTTCAAGAGTAAGCATGTCTTTCAGTTCTGCATCGCGGTAGATGCCTACCACTTTCAACTGACCATGATAAGACAGTTGTGAGTCTGCGTAGAAGTTAACGATACATACAGAGTCAGCCTGAGCTTCTTCCCCTGCTGCAACTTTAGTACCGTCTGCTTTCAGAACTTCACCTACACGGTATTCTGTTGAAGCAACTGGAGTGTACTCTTTACGAGAGTGACCTGTTGGGGTAATCTGTTCCCAAAGAATGATATCATTCAGCGGTTCTCTGTTACCTAACTTAGTAAAACCTTGATATGCCATTATTGTGTTCCTTATTTGATAAGAGATTTTAGAGCATTCTGGAGAGCCAGTTTGCGTTGTTCAGCGGTGTCTTCGGAAGCATTCTTAGCTGGTTCTTTTTCTTCTTCAACCAAATCAGCTTCGCCGTCATTACCCACTTCTTCCATAGCGTTGGAATGTTCAAGAACAGCACCAGCAGTTTCTTTCAGCTTGGTAATTTCTGATTCTTTTTCTTCCATTGCAGAAGCATGGGACGCGATAGTTTCATTAAGTTTCTGGTTAGCACCTTCCATAGCATTCATAAACAGAACACTCAGAGGGTTATCAAGACCAGCACCTAAAATAGTCGTTGCAGCTTCTTTTGCATCAAATCCAAAAGCTTCAGCAGAAGCAGAAATCTTATTAGTCAAATCTGACAAAGCAGCTTCCTGTTCTTTAGCTTTCATTTGAGCAACCTGAAGACGCAAAGCTTCTAGTTCTTGCTTTTCTTGTTCAGTCATTTCTTCACCTGAATTGTTAACGTTTAAACTTACAGGAGCCTCTTCAGAACCTTGTAAGTAATTTAAGAAATCATCTTGAGACATGATTGAGTTAATTAAACCAAGTTCAAGAGCTTCCTGAGCAGAATAAACATTCGCCTCAGTATTCTTTACAGCTTCTTCAGAGAGATTACGAGATTCGGCTACAAAACCTGTAAAGGTTGCGTAGGTATCATTAATTCTCTTTTGAAGTCTTTCTTTGCTTTCTTCTGAAAGTGCTTGGAATGGTGAACCCATACCTTTAAACTCACCAGCTTTGATAACGTTAATTGTTACGCCATTCTTTTCAAATGCCTTAGTTAATTCCTGATGAACCATAATTACACCAATAGAACCAACATCTGCATCTGGTGATGCAATAATTTCTTCAGCAGAAGATGCAAGAGCGTATGCAGCGGAACAAGCGAACTCATCTACATAAGCAATAATTTTCTTTTGGCCTCTTGAAGCCATAATGTGACGTGCTAATTCAAAGCAACCTGAAGCTTCACCACCACCAGAATCGATGTGCAGAACAATAGTCTTGATGGACTCATCTGCTAAAGCTTCGTCAAAGCCTCTACGCAAACCTTCATAAGAGCTTAATCCACCTGTACACATTGCATCAATGAATGTCATACGATGGGTTAAACCACCCATAATAGGGATAATAGCAATGTCATCTTTTACTTTTAAAAGACTTCTTGCTTCACCTTTGGGTTTATCAAAGTTTACTGCTGCTTGGACATCACCCAGCAATCTGTTATTCACATAAGTTGCTGCTGAGTGAGCTAATGATTCAGTGGCTAGTAAAGGTTGGTTGAATAATCTATCAGCAAGTCTGAAGATATTCGAACTCATTTTTACTCACCCTATTTGTTTAAATCTACAGAGACTGAAGAGATAACATAGATACCTTCTTCAGCAAAGAATTGAGGTTTGCTAAGAGCACCAGTTGCCACGCATTTATCGTTAGCATCCCACAAGCTATAGTGTGAGACCGTTGCAGAAGCTGGAACAGTAATGTTAACTGTGTCTTCTGAGGCAATTAAGCCATTATCCGGTTCAGAAAAATAAATAGCCACTGGCTGAGTAACCTTATTTGCTGTAGGGTCTGCCGTTGGGTCTACATTGTGTAAAATAATAGTCGTTGGGGTTAGCGTGGCGAGGATTTTATTCTTACCATCAATAGTTAATGTTCCCATTAATTAAACCTTACTTTTTGTTTAAGGACTGTTGAATGGTTACCAGATTCATCTACCACATTTACAATCATATCATATACTTTGCCTTTGACAAGTACTTTGTAATCATTTTGTGAAAAAATGTATTCAAGTCTGTTTGTTTCTTTATTAACTGTCATTGGAGATTGAAATGCAGTGTCGAGGGTAATGAAAGCGGCTTCAATGCTATTAACATTGATACGTTTATTCTCGCAGTTATATAACTTTACACCCAAAAGGCATGAACTGTCAAATGGAATTTTAACAATTTCACTACAATTTCCTGAAATAAACGGTTTTCCACTCATTGGAGCATCAAGTAACCTACAAATAGTGAAAACGTCAGAGGTTCCACCATCACTTACATAACCTGAAAGGCTGACCCTTGAGCCAGCCCCTACAGATAATTTGTCAGTGATAATAAGAACACCTCTATACGAATGCACTCGTGTAGCATTTGAAATAGAGATAACTTCAGCCATTATTTATTTGCCTTATTTGCTGTGCTTGGGTCTTTCGCTGAAGGTGTCTTTGCAGTACCTTCTCCAGCGGTCTTATAACCATCTCCTGAACGGCTTTGACTATTTGGAGAAAGCTTTTCAGATACTGGCTGAGACTCATCAGCAGGAGGAAGACCAATATGCTCTCTAAGCTTGTTAGATAGCTCTTTGTCAACTTCCAAAGCACCTACTGCAACAGTCTTCTGGATATAAGAACCAATTGCTTCAAGGTCTGGAGTTTCGATATCATCGTAAGTGATTTGTACATGTTCTTCATCGTCCCACATATTAAGAGCATAAGTCTGTGCAACTAAATCACGGTTAATTACGTTCTTAATTTGCTTCAGCAGAATATCTACTGACATCGCTAGTAAACTTGTCTTAGAATCTGCAAGAGAGAATGAACCATATTTTGACTGACCCATAGCAAGAACATCTGACATAAATGCCATCATAATCTGCTTGGAATATCTGTCAATAATAGAACCTGTATCGTATGCTTTAGCACCCTGTCTAGAAACTAATGAGAACTCGAAAATATCCTCTTTAGTATCTGGGTCGATATATCTAGGCCAGATTAAACCTGCTCTATCATTAGCAATCATATCGTTAACAACAGTTTTGCAGTATTGTACGAAAGCTTTCTTTTCAGGTTCTGCATTTTCATCCAGATAATCTGGTGGTAAACCAATCTTTGGCATACCTACCAAGTCTCTTGAAACACCAACAGCTTCGTACTCTTCAATCTGAACTTTATACTTCCACGGTACATAGGCATTAAGTAATGGTGAACGACCTTCTGGGTTTCCATATTCATCATCATACTTAAACAGCATGAATTTAGCTCGTGGAAGTTTTCTTGTTAGTGGTCTTTCTCCAAGATTAATTGCTCCAGCAATATGTGAAACATTTCTCAGATTCTGTCTAACACCAGTAACTTTTCTAAAGTCTTCGTCAAAATACCACTTATCAAGTGTTGATTGGTTTCTGATTGGTAATTTAGCCCATCCAATTAGACCATCATCAAATTTTGACTGGTACTTTCCTTTTTTACCCTGACGCTTCTTATAAACTTTCTCGTTAACACAGAACCCATAAGTGCAGAATGACATTACAGAGTTAATAAAATCTGCCCAATCATGCTCCATGTCATCCATTAAAGAATTAAAGAAGTCTGCTCTTTCAAGCATTTTAGGGTCTTGCTCTTTTCCCTTTGGAGGTACGAATCTCCAGTTGACTTTTCTGACAAACATCTTAATAATATTTACAGATGCTGCTACAGCAGGGTCACGCATCATTAATTGGAAAGTTTTAATACTTTCAGGGAACCTTAGTGCCTGACGAGGTTCTTCATAGATTCTTCCATTCTTAACCTTCAGACCCAAAGAACCTACTTCACCCATTCTAAATGGTGGTAAGCTTTCTTGTGTTTCTGTAATATCTGCCATTCTTCTCACCTAGCTATCAACGTCTAAGCCCCTCATATGGGTTTCCTCTCACTAAGTCTGTGTGAGCACCCATTGATGGTGGCTTGAATAATTTAACTTCGTTAAGACTGTTGAAAGCATCACTGGTAGCATCCACTTGGTCATCTTTAGTTTTACCATCACCACAAAAGCCTTCAAGTTCTTGGAAGTAAGCTTCGTTCCAACTACCTCTCAAGACTTTTACAAGTCCAGCTTCAGAAGCAGCAGAAAACCCCGCAAATCGGGTAACTTTATCTTTATTTGTTGGTTTAGCTCTTGCTCGATAACCTTTCTCGGCAAGTTTCCTGATAAGGGATGTTGCGTAGGATTTACCAGCAGCGCCTGGGTCTTGAGGGATAAAAATACCAGTTCGCTTACCGTCACTTTCAGCAGTCAAATTAATTTGTGTTTCGACTCCAGAGGGTCTATCTCTAAATCTTACTACATCAATGATATAATAGCAACCGTCTTTTTTAGATTTACCCATCTTAACACCTGCTGTCCAGTCTGGATTAGGGTTAATCTCAGATGGTAAAGTTGCTGCTAAGTCCCATGCTCTGACATCGAATACATCTTCTGGGAGTGAATCAACAATTTCACACCATTGTCTTTGCCAATAGTTTGAACCTTCTGCACGAGCCTTCCAGTTACCGAAACGAAGTCTTGCAACGTTTACAGGAGTGTTGTTTTCCAACTTACCGCGATACTTTGGTTCTAAGAAGTCAAGAATTGGGTTATCATCAATCGTACCAGAGATGAAGGTGTATGTTTGAGGAATCTCAAGAGGGAACATTTCAAGAATCTTGTCTCTCTCCCAATCAGAAACCATCACACCATCGTTCATTACATACCAACGAATACGACCACACTTTTCAGGGTCTGGATAACCTTCTTCATCTAAGAATGGTTCTACCCAATCATAAATAAAATGGTCTCTGTCTGGGTTCATGGAAATCTTCATGTATGAATCGCCTTCAGCACCAGAACGTAGACGGGTTTGTAGGTATGAAATCTGTGAAGCAGAGAAGTGTGTACCTTCGTCAAAGTAAATAGCTGAGTATTCAATACCCTGATGACCTTCAGCGTGCTTTTCAAGTTCTAGGTAGGTAAACTTGATAGTCGCCCCAGAAGGGAATGTGATAGTCATTTTCTGCTCGTGAGGAATCCCACCAAACTTACCAAATAGTTTCTTTGCAGCAGGCCATAAACCACCCTGTAACTGTGTTGTGTTTCGACGGAAATACACAGCATTATAGTTAGGGTCTTCAATAAATCTTAAAGAGTCCATTAACAATGCAGCAGTCTTACCAGCACCAGCAGCACCACCATAGAGAACCAAGTCAGCATTAGTATTTAAAAAGACCTCTTGAGAACCCGGTTGAGGGGCTACATAGTTCTTATCAGTCATCAATTTAAAGATGAGGCGAACTTGGTCTGGTGTGTATCTTAATAAAGTCAGAATTTGAGTTGGAAGGAATTTAGAGGGGTCTTTACCGAATGATTTAATAATTTCTTTTACTTCATCAGAAAGCCCCAACTCTCCAGCTAGGACTTTCCTAACATCTTCCACTCGCTTCTGCTTAACAGCATTTAAGTCCATTAAGCGCCTCCGCAAATAGAATTATTCAGAGTCTGTAGCAGTCTCTTCTTTCTTAACTTCGAACTTTGCATCAACAGCATCAAGAAGTGCATCCATAGATGCTTCTTTAATATCAATACCTGTTGCTACAGACAATCTGTCTGCAATTGCCATGATAGTATTCTGCATAAATTCTAGCTTCTTATTAGCTTCATAAAGTTCTTTATAAACGGTCTCGCTCATTATGTTTTCTCCAAATAGTTAATCATGTTTCCCCTTAAAAAAGACGGTACAGAGACCGTCAAGGAGAAACCACAATGTACGTCAGAGACATACTGTATAAGGCTTCTTATAAAGTATAACTCTGTAAAAAAGCCCTGTCTAAAAATACTCTTCGGTAGCGAAAGGAAGAATACTGATAGCAGGGCATTATTATTATTATTTTAATTGAGAGAGAGTAAAATAACTTGGAGAATCCGAAGGGACTCGAACCCTTATAAACCTGTTTTGCAGACAGGCACATAGCCATTTCTGTCACGGATTCAAATTGGAGGAAGATACCAGACTTGAACTGGTACACCGATTTCTCAGCTACTGGCAGTTTAGCAAACTGCTCCCTTACCTTTTAGGGTTAATCTTCCATTATTTCTGTAATGCGTTCTTCATTTCTGGTGTTGCAATAGTGTCAATTACACCAGTTTTACAAGCATCATCAAACCAGTCTGGTAAGATACCTGCTAAGAACCCATTGATATTCGTTTTAAGGTACTCTGCAATAAGGGCAGCTTCTTCTTCAATCATCTGCACAACTTCATCTGCATAAGCTGTAATCTTCGAGATACCTTCATTAATCTTACTAACAGCTTGGTTAGCTAAATCAGAAATAGTATCAAGACCTTTGTCAATAGCGTCTTGTAAATCACTTAATACATCATTAACACCGTCTAGTGCACTGTTAATCGTATCAATAGCTTTTTGACCATACTCTGTAGCAACACCCATAATACCACTAAATGGTGTACAGCCAACTTGTTCACCTGCTGCACCCATAACATTAGAATAACCTTTTGCTACCTGCATACGTGATGAAAACTCATCAATGGACTTTTGACCGTAATCTGTCAGTGTTTTGGTAGTTGATGTAGTGCTTTTCAGACTCGTGGTAAAGCTGTTAAGCAGAACTGTTGTAAGTCCAGCAGCAACAAGCTTATCTTTTACTGTAGGGTCTGATACAGAACTAATAGAGCTTACAAGTGATGTAGAGGCAGCTACGGTTCCACCGAGAACTGCTGCACCAGTAATAAGGGGGTTAGAAAACCCTTTACCAGTTTTTAAGAGATTAAAAATCTCCTTACCTTGTTCTGTCATCTCTTTCATTAAGCACCTTTGAAATTGGTAGTCCAGTGGGATTTGAACCCTCTTCTCATGTTTTTCAGACACGCGCTTTAACCATATAAGCTACTTGGACTATAAATTGGGGTGACCTACGGGATTTGAACCCGTATAGACCATGTTCACAGCATGGGTCATTACCATTTATGATAAGGCCACATTTAAGGACTCTCGTAAGAATCCTTAGAAGTGGCAGCGGCATAAGGATTTGAACCTTAATAAGACAGCTTCAGAGACTGCTGCATTGCCAGTTATGCTATACCGCTAAATTTGGTACTCCATATCGGATTCGAACCGATACATAACACAGATTTTAAGTCTGGCCTCTCTGCCAATTGGAGTAATGGAGCATTGGCGGGGGATGTTGGAATTGAACCAACTTCTTCGATTTCAAAGACCGAGG